>ENA-OZGO01000369-OZGO01000369.1-human-gut-metagenome-genome-assembly--contig:-NODE-369-length-20228-cov-12.246319_pt1 | contig 20228 bp, 6 predicted proteins | sample MGYA00244658_ERZ653662 | MGnify/ENA primary metagenome ERZ653662 (study PRJEB26926, sample SAMN06165217) | human gut metagenome | biome: ENVO:00009003; feature: ENVO:2100002; material: ENVO:00002003... | reverse complement strand
CTTTTATTCAAATTATTTTCTTTATATTTTAAAAATAATGTTATTTTGTTATACTTTAAATAAGAAAGTTTTACTTATTGAATTTTCTTTCATTTTATTAAAGGAGTGCTCATGCAACGAGTAAAAAAAGCTATTATTCCAGCTGCTGGTCTTGGAACCCGTTTTTTACCAGCTACAAAATCAATGCCGAAAGAAATGCTTCCGATTGTTGATACACCGACGATTCAATTTATAGTTGAAGAGGCGGTTAAGTCTGGGATTGAAGAAATTTTAATTATTACTAATTCTAATAAACACTCGATGGAAAATTATTTCGATACGAATTATGAATTAGAAATGAGATTAAAAGAAAGCGGGAAAAATGATCTTGTTGACCTTATTAAACAGGTAGCTTCTTTAGCTAATATTTATTATGTTAGACAAAAAGAACCTAAGGGATTAGGACATGCTATATCTTGTGCTCGTTCTTTTGTCAACAATGAACCTTTTGCTATATTGTTGGGGGATGATATGGTTACCAGTGAAGGAAAGCCTGCTTTACTTCAATTAGTTGATGCTTATAATAGTAAAAATTGTTCTATTTTAGGAGTACAAGAGGTTCCACATACTGACGTTAATAAATATGGTATTGTTACACCTTCACGCGATGTTGCTGATGGTAAGAAAATATTTAAAGTTGTCGATATCAATGAAAAACCAGATATTGATAAAGCTGAAAGCGATTATGCTGTTTTAGGACGCTATATTTTAACACCGGAAATTTTTGAAATTTTAGAAAAAACTGCTCCTGGTAAAAACGGGGAAATTCAACTTACTGATGCTATCAAAGAATTGATGGTTCATAAACCTGTTTATGCTTGTGATTTCGAAGGAACAAGATATGATGTAGGTGATAAGTTTGGATATGTTAGAGCTACTATCGATTATGCTTTAAAAAGACCAGATATGAGCGCTAAGGTTAAAAATTATATAAAAGAATTAGCAAAAACTTTTTAAAATGTTATTTTTATTTACAAATTAAAAAAAACAAGGGGTATAATATTATTGGATTTTGGAGGAAATATGAAAGAAATCAAGAAATCATTCTTGTCGGTTGATGGTAATACTGCAGCCGCATTAGCTAGCTACACATTTACAGAAGTAGCTGCTATTTATCCTATTACACCGTCATCTCCTATGGCGGAACTTGTTGACGTTTATTCTTCTCAAGGAAAGAAAAACGCTTTTGGAAATTGTGTTAAAGTTGTTGAATTACAAAGTGAAGGTGGTGCCTCTGGTGCTGTTCATGGTGCATTGCAAGCAGGAAGCTTAGCAACTACTTATACAGCCAGCCAAGGTTTACTCCTTATGATTCCAAATATTTACAAATGGGTTGGTGAATGCATTCCAGCAGTAGTTCATGTTGCTGCTCGTTCTTTAGCAAGCCGTTCACTTTCTATTTTTGGTGACCATCAAGATATTTATGCTTGTCGTCAGACTGGTGCTGCTATGCTTTGCTCACACTCAGTTCAAGAAATTGCTGATTTATCACCTATGGCTCATTTATTAGCAATAAATTCTTCTTCACCTGTTATCGACTTCTTTGATGGTTTCCGTACATCACATGAAATTCAAAATGTTGAATTTGTCGATGATGAAAATTGGAAGGAACTTCTCGATTTAGAAAAAGTTGAAGAATTCCGTAAGAGAGCTTTAAATCCTCATGGTCACGCTGTCACTCGTGGTGGCGCTGAAAATGATGATATCTGCTTCCAAGGTCGTGAAGCTCAAAATGTTCACGAAGCAAATATTGTTACTGAAGCTGAAAAATTATTCAAACAAGTCAGTGAATTAACAGGTAGAACTTATGCTCCATTTGTTTATTATGGCGCAAAAGATGCAACTAAGGTTATCATTGCTATGGGTTCTGTTACAGAAACAGCTCATGAAGTAATTGATGATTTAATGGCTAAAGGTGAAAAAGTCGGTATGGTTAAAGTTCATTTATATCGTCCTTTCTCTGCCAAACATTTAATTGCTGCTATTCCTTCTACTGTTACAAAGATTGCAGTTTTAGATAGAACTAAAGAACCAGGTTCTTTAGGCGAACCTTTATATTTGGATGTCGTTGCTGCCCTTGAACAAGAAAATCGTCATGTTGATGTTCTTGTTGGTGGTCGTTATGGTATTTCTAGTAAAGATACTCAACCTAACCAAATCAAAGCAGTTTATGATTTCCTTGATAGTGAAAAACCATTTACTGGATTTACAATTGGTATCAATGATGATGTAACTCATTTATCTTTACCAGTTGATTCTGAATATCATGTAAATAATACTTACACATCTTGCTTATTCTATGGTTTAGGCAGTGATGGTACAGTTTCTGCAAATAAGTCTTCCATTAAGATTATTGGTGATGCAACTCATCAATATGCTCAAGCTTATTTTGCTTATGACTCTAGAAAAGCTGGTGGTGTTACAAGAAGTCACCTCCGTTTTGGTAAAGATCCTATTCGTTCAACATATTATATTGAACATGCAGATTTCATCTCCTGTTCTATGGATTCTTATATCTTGAAATATAATATGGTTAAGAATTTGAAGAAGGGTGGTACTTTCTTATTAAATACTGATATGACAGATGAAGAACTTATTCATTCAATGCCAAACCGCATGAAGAAATTATTAGCTTTAAAGAATGCTAAGTTCTATGTTATTGATGCTAATAAGATTGCTGCTGAAATCGGTATGGGTCGTCATACCAATACTACTTTACAAGCTTCATTCTTCTTCTTGAATCAAAATATCATGCCATATTCTGAAGCTCAAGAATGGATGAAGAAATTTGCCAAGAAGTCTTATTCTAAAAAAGGTGATGACGTTGTTCAAATGAACTACAAAGCCATCGATGCCGGTGCTGAAGGTCTTCGTGAAGTTAAAGTTGATCCAAGTTGGGCAGATTTAACAGTAAATGCTGTCAAAGAATCTACTGGTGATGATTACTTCGATTCTTATGTTGATGTTGTCGGTTCACTTGATGGTTATGATTTACCAGTCAGTAAATTCACTGAATATGAATTGCTTGATGGTACAATGCAAAACAATATTACATTTAAAGAAAAAAGAGCAACAGCTGACAGAGTTCCATTATGGCACAAAGAAAATTGTATTCAATGTAATCAATGTGCATTTGTCTGTCCACATGCTACAATTCGTCCATTTGTTTTAAATGATGAACAAATTGCTAAACTCCCTGAAGACGAACGTGAAGATGTTTTAAATTTGATGGGTGGTCCTAATACAAAAGGTCTTAAATTCCGTATTCAAGTCAGTCCAATGAACTGCGTTGGTTGTGGTATCTGCTTTGTTCAATGCCCAGGTAAAGGCGGAAAGAAAGCCTTGGAAATGGTTGAAGCTAAGACTCAATATCACCACGAAAAAGCTGCTGATATTCTCTATAAAGAAACTGAATCTAGAACAGATTTATTTCCATTAAATACAGTTAAGGGTGCTGCTTTCTTACCAGCTTATCAAGAAGTTTCTGGCGCTTGTGCTGGTTGTGGTGAAACTCCATATTATCGTTTGGTTTCACAATTATTTGGAAAAGATATGTTAGTTGCTAATGCAACTGGTTGTTCTTCTATTTATAATGGTTCAACTCCACTTACTCCATTTGTCACCGATAAAAATGGTGAAGGTGTTGCTTGGGCTAACTCTTTATTCGAAGATAATGCTGAATTTGGTTTCGGTATGAGAGTTGCTGTTGACTTCCGCTTAACTCAAATTGTTGAAATTCTTGAAGCTAATAAAGCTGAATGCGAAGAAGAACTTGTTTCCTTAATCAATGACTATGAAGAACATATCAAAGATAGAAAACATGTTAGAACAATACTTCCTGCATTGATTTCTGCTATTGAAAATTCTAAATGTGAAGGCATCAAGAAAGTTCTTGAATTCAAGAAAGACTTACTTGATAAATCTGTTTGGATTGTTGGTGGTGATGGTTGGGCTTATGATATTGGTTATGGTGGTCTTGATCATGTTCTCGCCAATGAAGAAGATGTCAATGTTATGGTTCTTGATACTGAAGTATATTCAAATACTGGTGGTCAAGCTTCTAAATCTACACAAACAGGTGCTATTGCTAAGTTTGCTGCTTCTGGTAAAAAGACAGCTAAAAAGAATCTCGCTTTAATGGCTATGGCTTATGGTCATGTCTATGTTGCTCAAGTTTCTTTAGGCGCTAACCCAATGCAAGCTTTGAAGGCTTTCCAAGAAGCTGAAAGCTACAATGGTCCATCTCTTATCATCTGCTATTCTCCTTGCCAAGAACATGGTATTAAAGGTGGCTTATCCAATGCTCAAATCATTGAAAAGAAAGCTGTCGAATGTGGTTATTTCCCAATCTTCCGTTATGATCCACGCCGTGAAGAAAAAGGTGAAAATCCATTACAAATGGATTGCAAAGAACCTAACTTTGATTTATTCCGTGACTTCGTTATGGAACAAACAAGATTCTCTCAACTTCCAAAGGTCAATCCAGATCACGCTGAAGAATTGCTTGCTAAATCACAAAAATATGCTGAAAAGCGTTATCATACCATTTTAAAAATGGGTAATTAATTAAGTTAGTACTATAAAAAAGAAAAAGTTGAACAATTATTTGTTCAACTTTTTTTATGGAAAAAATGTTGTTTGTAAAGGGCTTTCATTTTGATTTTTGTTGACAAACAATAAAAAAAGTATGATAATAATTTTAATTGTTAGACATTTAAGAAAGGGGATATTTTTTTAACAAGGACATTATATTTATATAGAAAGGCTTTTATGCAAAAAAAAATAACTTTTGGTGTTTTATTTTTAGCTTTTTCAGCTATTTTATTTACATCTTGTAATAATCAAACAACTAATTCTTCAAGTTCTTCATCAAGTTCTTCTTCTAGTATTTCTACTTCACTTCCTTCTTCCAGCAGTTCGAGTTCTTCTATCCCAAGTTCTTCTTCGATCAAGAACGAGATTTCTATTTCGGTTTCTGGACCTAAGGCTGTTAGATACGGCAATACGATAGAATTAACCGTTAATGTTACTGGTACTGAGAACAAAACGGTTATTTGGAAAAAATCTTCTGATTTAATTTCTATCAGCAATAATATTGTTTCTGTCACTCGTCAAGTTGAAGAAGACACTGAAGTAACTATAACTGTTCAACCAGTTGCTGATCTTTCAAAAGAATATTCTTTTGTTATCACTGTTTTAGCCCCTGAACCTGATCCTGTTTTAACTCAAGATATGTTGGATGTATTAAAGACAGACAAAATTGAATTTAATGGTACAACTACAATTGATCTTTACTCTATAGCTTCAGATAAGTATTACAGTTCAACAATTGTCGAAAGCTATACAAACATGAAGGATAATTTCTGGTCAGCTGCTTATGCAAATTCTACAACTGGTAAAACAGAATATTTAATTTATGAGAACTATCAAGGCAATGCTTGCCAAGTAGGGTTATCTTTGATGAATGAAGAGAGCTATACTCCGATAACCGATGATAATGGGTTACCAGTAAAATGGGAAGATGCTAATTTGTATAATCCTTTAACTTCTTTATCTGTTGAAAATTTTACTTACAATAAAGAAAGTGGATTATTTGACTACAATGGAACAAATGAAAAATTATTAAGTCAATTATCTTCTAGTTGTACTCCTTATGAATTTGATGCTGTTAAATTTTCTTTAAGGGTTGAATATAATCAAATCACTTCTATTGTTCTTGTAACTGGTGAAGATTATCGTGTTCAAACAGGATATAAAGCTATTCAAACATTGGAGGCTTATTTCAATACAGGAGATCTTGTTAAATATCCTTATATAAATAAATATACTTTAGAAGAAGAACATAAAACTTTACAGAATGCTCTTGAAAAAATGAAGAGTTTGGAAAGTTATACAACAACAGTTCAAATTTTAACTTCTTTAGCAACTTCTTCCGCTGTTACTTATAGCGGCTATCAAGAAACTATTACTAAAGATGCTATGTATTATCAAGATTTGATTTTTGATAATCAAGGTAATGTAACGGGTCTATCTGATACCGGTACTTATGGTTATAAAAAGATAAATGATAATTTATATAATTCTTTTGGAAGTGATGCTAATAACAAGCATTATGCAACTAGAGAATTTGTTGGAAGCATTGATGATGCTAAACCATCATTTGCTTTCTCCCCAGCTATTTTCAATCCTGGATATAAGTATTATCAAGATTCTAAAACTACAGTATATTTTTCTTACGATGCTATGAGTAAAGTTGCTGAAACTTTCTATAAGGCTCCAGGAAATGAACTTTGCTTATATGGAATGTTTGCAACAAGAGGATATACTTCTAGCACTTCTTCCTTTACTCCTTATGTTGTAATTAATGATGAAGGATATATAACTCAATCATATTTCTATAGTGATTTAGGTCTTATTAAAGGCTTATTTGTTATCAATTATGGCAATTTTAATACTGCTTCTATTCCTGATGATTGTGATTTAAGTTTTGATAATCGCGTTGCTCCAACTAGTTGGAAAGATGTTACAACACTTTATTATCCTGATGAAGGAGAATCAGGTGTTGAATATCCGACTGATGAGATTATGACCACATATTTAGGAGATGAAAATGCTAGTTCAATAGTCCCTTATTTCCCTGAAGCTTTAGGTGATTGCTATGGTCTTAGTTCGACAAGTATTTATCAATTACCAAATTCTAATCGTGCTGTTAAAGCTATTCAAGTTTACTTAGACGTTCCACTTGATTCAAATTATAGTATTGATTCTTCTCTTCTTGCTTTAAAGCTTTATTTCATTGAAAAAGGCTTTGTCAATGATGGAAAAGGCGGATATACCAAAGATGGATATACTTTGGTTCCAGTCGACAGTGATTTGGACTTATTCGTATATATTTATAAAAACCCAACCAACAATTAATTTATCGGAGATATTAAATGAAAAAAATCACAAAATTATTATTAATCCCTGCACTCTTAGGTGTTACTTTAGCTAGCTGCAATAATAACAATTCTTCTAGTTCTTCATCAAGTTCTTCTTCTAGTTCTACTCATTCTTCCTCTTCAGTCACTTCTTCCTCTTCTTCATCATCTTCTACTTCTTCTACACCTTCTATTAAAGTCAGCATAACTTTAACTGCTGAAAAAACAGTTATCGATACTGGATCTGAGGATAAAGTTATAACTGTTGTTGCTGAAGTTACTACTTCTGGCACAGATGATAAATCTTTGCTCTGGACTACAAATAGTGATCTTATCACTGTTGAAAATGGTGTTGTTACCTATGTTGGTACTACTGAATTAGTTTTTGATCAATTTGTCAGTGTCACTGCTACTTCTTTAGCTGATACCAATGTATTTGCTTCAATTACTATCACTTTAAAGGCTCCGACAAAACAAGGTCAAGTTGGTGAGTTAACTTCACAGATGATCGAAGAAATTGGTAATTCTTCCATTACAGTAAATGGTGAATTAGTTGATTTTTATAAAGATTTCACTTTAGATAAAACCACTAATAACACTTATTACATGGTTACAAAAATGGAAGAAAATGCTTGGGCAGGCGAATATTGGATCAGAAAAAATAATAAAGATGGCGCCCACCAAGTCAATACTTATAAAAAAGGGGTTGTCGATGGTTTAACTGATGAAGAAGGTAATACCGGACATGCATTAGATAAAATTTATATTAATAAAGATAATGTTGCTACAAGAGAATCAGATATGAATACATTTGGTTCTTATAATTTATGGGAACAAAATCATCTTTGGAATCACTTAGGAAATTTAGATATTAATAAGTTTACTTATAATTCTAAAACAGGTGCTTATGATTATTATATCGATCCAACTGATATGGATAATTTATATTTACCAACATATTTAAGCTATAGTTTAACTCCACTTTTATCAGATACACTTTTGGAAATCAGCTTATATGTTGAAGATGGTCATGTAACAAGATTAACTGGCTCAACAGAAGTTTTGTATTATGGCTCAACAGATGGTACAGCTGAAACTGCTTCTGCTGCTAGTTGGACAACAATTGATTTAACCTTTGCTGATATTGGTACAACAGTTGTTACTGATCCTACACCATATGCTGCAACGAAATATACAGAAGTTTTAGCTAAGGCTCTTGAACAAATGAAGGGTATCACCAACTATACATTTGATTCTGTTGATACTTCGACATATTCTGCTTCTTCTAGCGAAAACAGTTATGATCAATCAAGAAATTCTTTGAAGAAAAAAGTCCTTCCAACTTCTTCCGCTACTGGTCCTGCTGGTCTTCATGGTCAAGTAACAGAAGATGCTGTGTTACTCAGAAGAAGCACTTATTATTCTGGTGGTTATTTTGATAATCCATATGGTTTATCTTATACAGGATATAAGCAAAATGATGATAATACTTATGATGAATTTGAATATAGCGCATCAAGTAAAGGCCTTGTAGGCAAGAAAAAATATGAAGGAAATATTTCTTCTAAACTTCCTGGATTTAACTTTGCTCCAGAAGTATTCGGTTTCCCTACAGTTACTGAAAATGAATTTGAAAGTACTTATACTTTCACTCTTCGTGATTCTGTTATCAATGCTGCAGTAGCTAAAGAAATTTCAAGCTATAGCAATGCCTCTAGCGCTAGCCAAGATGTTGAAACACAACTTTCTATCACTGTTGATTCTGAAGGAAATCTTTTAAATACTGTTTATCCTTATAACATCAGTGGAAATTATATTGGCTATGTTAAAACAACATATTCAGAAATTGGCACAACTAAATTAGATGAAGATTTATTTGATAACTATTCTCCGCGTGTTTTACCAGAAACATGGGATGAAGTAAGTGCTCGTTATGAAACAGCTTATGGTACTGGCTATACTACAGGAACAGTAGCTGATGCTTTAAATTATTTCTATGGTGCTGATAGTTCGAAGTTCCCTACCCCAAGTCAATTCCGTTCAGCTTTTGGGGATTCAATGTCTGTTTCTAGAGATTTAGATTACACAAAAGATGGTGTTGGATGTTTCTCATTTAATATTACAGCTTCTGAAGATTTGTTAAATGGTGTTCGCCGTTTAACCGATGATAATTTCAATTATCTCATGGATAAATTTGCTGAAGCTAGTGGATATGTTAAATTAACAGATTCAAAACACACACAAACTTCTAATAGCAATAATCGCAATGTTACATTTATGGATAAAGATAGCAAGATTATGATTCGTTTCAATAATATTGGATTTAAGACAATATATGTATATTGCTATCTTCCAGGAACTTGGGAGATTGCCTAAGTTATATTTTTAGGAAATGGCTTTAGCCATTTCCTTTCTAATAAAACAGAAAGGAAAAAATTATGAGAAAAAAAATAAATAAGAAGAAACTTGTTTTACTTTCTTTGCCAATTGTTACGGCTACTTTAGCTCTTGCTTCTTGTAATAATAAGCAACCATCATCTTCTTCCACCTCTTCATCTTCTTCTACTTCTAAACCTTCCACCTCTTCTTCAAGCTCCTCTTCCACTTCTTCTTCAGTTTTACCTGATGTTGAAAGTGTTGTAATTACAGGAAGTGGTGAAAATATTGTCTCTCGTAAGCAAAGTTTACAATTAACAGCTACTGTTGTTGGTAGTACTGAAGATAAATCTGTTACTTGGACTTCTTCTAGCGATAAAGTTTTAGTTTCTGCTGATGGCTTAGTTGAAGTCAAAGATGTTCAATTTGCAGATTCAGTAGCAGTTATTACTGCAACAAGTAATGCTGATTCTTCTAAAAAAGCTGAACTTTCCATCACTATTAAAGCATCAGAAATTGTCATTGGAAAAACTGATACTTCTGTAGAGATTAAAGATAGAGAAGTAGCAGATTTTGATTTTAAGACCTTGTTTAGTTTAACAGTAGATGGCGATAGTTTCCCTGTAACTGATGATATGCTTGATTATAGCGATGTCCAAGAAAAAGAAGGATATTACACTGTTTTATGCTCTTATGGTGGACAAAATGCTTTTTTAACTATTCATGTTTCTAAAACAGTCTATGTTGTTACAAGCTCTGTTGAAAATGTCACTTTAAAAGTTAAAGAAGTTGCTGATTATAATTTTAAAGATTTATTTGTCGTTTCTATCGATGGTGAAAAAACTGATATTTCTGATGAAATGGTAACAAGTGATGTTAAAGCTGAAGTCGGAACATATTCTTACACAGTAACTCTTGGTGACACAAGCAAGACTATTGTAGTTGAAGTTATTGAAGATCATGTAATTGATGTTGTTAATAGCTATAAAACTAAAACTATTACTTTGAGTGAAGTTGAAAATTTTGATGCGACAGAATTATTTAGCTTGACAGTTGATGGCGTAGCTAAAAAAGTTACAGCTAATATGATTGATGTTTCTGGTTTAAAAGCTGAAGAAGGAAAATATCTTGTTACTTTAACTTATAAAGAAGATTCTACAGTCGTTACTTCTTCTGTTGAGGTTGTAGTAGTCGCAGATCATGAATTGGCCTTAAGTGGAAAAAATGTAACTATTTATCCAAATTCTGAAAGACTTGATGTAACATCATTATTCTCTTTGAAAATTGATGGCGTTGAACATAATGAATTGATTTCTCTTTTAGATATAACTGGTTCAATTGATTATTCTCGCTTAGGTGAAAATACACTTACTTTAAATTATGGTGGAAAAACTGCAACTGCTGTTGTTACTATTGCTACCGGAGCTCATCTTGAAGTTACAAAAAGTGATGTCATCATCATTAAAAAAGGAACTTCAATGGATGAATATTCATTTAATAATGATGTAATTTTAATTTCTAATGGTCAACGTTTTGTTGTTGCAAATCGTTATATTGATACTTCAAAGGTTGATTTCTCTGCTGCAGGTAGTTATGAAGTTGTAGTCAAAGTTCCTTATACTCAAGGAAGCACTACTGAAGATGTTACTTTGGTTTTGACTTATGTTGTCCGTCAAAATATTTTTGATATCCGTATCAATCAAGAAGTTATTGATGGTACTAAAGATTTAAGCGATAATGATATTTTAAGTGCTATTACTGTTACAGTTAATAATATTAAACAAAGCTTATATACCGATAAAGATCAAGTCACAAATAATTTGACTACCTATGTTGAAATTGATAAATCAAAAGTTGATTTTTCAAAATCAGGAATATATCCTGTTACCTTAAAAGTATATATTGATGGTAAAGACAGCGAGAATCCAACTGAAGTTTTACTTAGTATCAATGTTGTTTCAAATGTTGCTCTTTCTGTTGATAATAGCGCTAAAAACTATGTCTTTGAAGGAGATGTCTTTGATCCAACAACTTTGTTTACAATTAAAGAAGGAGAAGAAAGTGTTTTTGTTACCCGCGATATGATCGAAGGTAAGGTCGATGTTTTCACTCCTGGTTGTTATACTTTAAAGCTTATTTATAAAGGCGAACAAATTGAAAAGAATGTGTTTGTAGTTTCAAAAGATTTCCTTGGAACTTATAAGACTAATATGCGTGGTACAACTACTACAGATACATCTGGTGATGATGAAGATGAAGCTACATCAACTACCACAACAATTAATAGAACATTTGTTTTTGATGGAAATGCAAGCGATGACGTGACTTCTATTTCTGCTGTTGATGAAAATACTCTATTGATCAGATACTTATCTAATGATTTCTATTTCACACAAGAAAATGGTATTGCTGTTCTTCTTCCAGTCAATATATTGAATATGAAGTTCAATGAAAACAATAGACAATATATCTTTGCCAAAACGGATGTTTATACACTCCTTGGAAAATTGACATTCAACACATCTTCTGAGTATGTCGTTGATAATTCTTCTCCTTGTACATCAATCGATGTTTTAGTTTTAAGAAATGCAGCTGGAGAAAAAGTTTATTATGGTTTAGTTACTGAACTTGCTGAACATACTTCTGCCGATTTCTATTATAGACATTCTTTCGGCAAGGTAACATTCTCTGAAGACTTCGACTTGTCTGTCGGATCTAAAGGAACTGTTAAAGTCAATGATTACAGCATGTATGTTGTGATGAATGATGCGGTTACCGGTAAAAGAACTGATAAAGAAACTACAACTAAAAAATATACTGGAACTTATCAAGGAACAGTAGATAATAAACAAGCTAGCTTAGAAATTACAGCTTCTAATGGTGTATCTTTATATGTTGAGGGAAAAGAAGTTGCTGATCTTTCTATAAGTAATATTAATTCTTTAAAATTTGGCGGTTATGATTATGTAAATGATAAGCTATTCATCTATGATACTAACAATTATGAATTTGCTTATAAGATTAATTTAAATACTGCTGATAATACATTTACAGTCGATGAAAAAGATGGATATCAAGGATTATTTGTCAAAGATAATTTGAAGGTATTCCTAGATGGATATGGAACAGGTATTGTAAAAGCTTCCTCTTCTTATGCAGATGCAGTAAATATTAATTATGTTTATAAATCTGGTTTGATTGAAGTAACTTATGTCAATGTCCGTCCTTCATTTAAATATGGTTCTAGAATGAGCTTATTCATGGATTCATATAAAAATAGTGTTGTTATTGCTGATTCTGATTATTTACCATATGTAAAAATGGAACTTGAATCTCAATATGTCAGCCAAGGCGCTAAAGTTTCAATAAGCGATTATGAAATCAATATGCTTCCAGTTAAAGAAGATGCTATTGATGAATTGATCTCTAAGTTTACTATCACAACAGCTGAAGGTACAGTTAAAAATGTCGATGATTATCTTGATTACTCTTTGGTTGATTTCACAAAGGCAGGTTTTTATCTTGTCAGCTTGACAATGGATATCAATGGAAATCCAGTTGTTAAGTATTATACTTTTGAAGTATTAGCACCACTTTATGAGAACAATCCAGTTGTTGGTGAATATATCAATGCTTCAAGTTCTAGCTATACACTTAGTATTGATAAATTTGGTACAGCTACTTTTAAATATAGTTCGAGTTCATATACCGGAAAAGTTAATATCAATGCTGATTATACTTTTGAAACTGTTTTAACAAAAGTTGGTGGAACAGCTACTGTTACTGTTTCAGGAAGCATGATAGTTGAAGGTGCTTTAGTTATTAAATTATCTGGTGATAAATCACACGATCAAAGATTGTACTTAGATCAAAATGCTGTAACTACAGGAAATAGTCGTACAACTATTATTAAATCCTTTACAAGAAATGGTGTTACAACATACATTTATTGCACATCAGAAACTGATTTAGGTGAAATTGCGGAAGTTAAATTCTTAAATGATAAAACTACATTAGAAAAAGGTGCAATTCTTGAAGTTACTTCTGCTAACCATCATGCTATTGTTAGAGTTGAAAACCTTGGTAATAACTATAGCGGTTTAACCCTTGCTGGAGATGAAAGAGGTTCATATTCTAATGGTAATGATAGTTTGACATTGGATGGTTTCGGCTTAACATCTTCAACAAGAGGTGTTGCTACTCTCGGTAGTACTTCTTATGATTATTATGTTTCTACAACTGGTTCTAACCTTATTGTTTTATGCAATAGTGGTACTTCAACTGTCAGTGGATATGTTGTTATTGATAAAGAAGCAAATACTTATACTTCTTTAGAAAAGAAATTTGAAAGTCTCGCATATGGTAAGGTTTCTTATTCTAGTGTTGATACCAGTACAACCAGCGATCATTATTTAAGTATTGATGAATATGGTGTTGGTACCTATTACTATGGCAGCACTAAATATGTCGGAAATATAACATCTGTTGATGCTTTAGGAAATATGGTCTTTGAAGGAAGATATGTTTCTTATAGCACTAAAAAGACAATTACTGTTACTTTGACTAAATTAGGAGATTACATCTATCAAACTTCAGTTGTTACTGTGAGTGGAACATCTACCTCTTCTCCAGTTACAAGCTATATCATTCCAACATCTGCTAAGCGTGAAAGTTATTTAGGATATGAAAATGCTAATTATTTAACTCATTATGTTTTAAATGATAAAGATATTTTCTTGTTCTTTAAGACTTCATCTGCTTCTCCATTAGCTTGTAAAGTTACATTATTAAATGATCTTCTTTATACTGAAAAAGGCGCTTTGATCAAAGTTACAAACTTAGATGAAAGTGAAGTATATATCAGTAAAGCGATGATTACTAAATCAACTTCTAATACAAGAATAGGTTATTTGCCAGCAAGTGCTTTGGCTGGAACTTATACTTGTGGTGATACTACATTTACAATTGATGGATTTGCTAGTATCAAAGCGAATACAACAGGTGTAATTACCATGAATGATGTTGTTGGAACTTATGAGATGATAACTGAAAAAGTAATTAGAGCTACAGTTGGTGAAAATACATATGTTTATACATTGGAAAGCAATAATGTTGCTACTGCTGTTTCTGATACAAGTTATCAAGGAACACTTCTTGGAACCTTCTCTTGGTTATCAAGCAGTAGTGCTGTTCATGCCTTCACTGTTGATAAATATGGAATTATCAAATGTGAAATAGGTTCTACCACTTATATCGGTATGTTGCCAAGTGGATATTCTGAGGGAGAATTAACTGTTACATTAACTGAAGTTGGTAGTGCTTATGGTTCTACAAAGAAACTCGTTGTTGATATATTAAGCGATGATATTTTGACTATCAATGAAGGTTCTAGTTCCTACTTTTATATCAAAGAAGGAACAACTGGAAAGCTTTATGCTAATGTTTCTTCTTCTAGTACTATCATTTATGAAGTTACAAAAGGCTCGGATAAATTCTACTTATATGCTCCAAGTGATGGAAAAGTAACTTCTGCTATCTCTACTCTTGTTAAGCAAAGTGATTCTAAAGTTGAATTAGGTGAAGTTGGAGCTATATTTGCGATAAATTATGGAAATGAATCTTTAGTTTTTAAATTAGCTTCTGCTGGAAAACTTGTTGTTGCTAATATGGATGAAAGAAAGACTTTGACAAATTCTGAAGGCAAAACATTGTTTGTTGATGGCTTTACAACTAGTGAAACTTCTCGTGGAAATGCAACATTAGATGGTGAAAGTTATACTTATTACTTCAATCCTTTCTATGAAAATGTCATCACATTATATGAAGGAAATGATCCAACATATTATGTTTCTGTTAATGGTGATAAATATGAATTGATCGGTGCTACAATTGATCAAGAAAAATTTGCTGCTGGAACATATTATTCAGCTAATTCCACTTCTACAACAAATGTTATTGTTATCAATGAATATGGCTTTGGTAAACTCAATGGTGCTGCAGGTCGCTTTGTTGTCGACCCTGATGATGCAACTGGTTCAACATTGATCTTTACTGGTAAAACAAATGTCAATTATTCATTTAAAACAACAAAGATTACTATAGTTGCTGATGGTGTATATGCCCTTTCTGGTGAAAATAAAGGATATTACTATAATGGTACAGAAGCTGTTATGGCTGGTAAGAGTTGGAAAGATTTAGTCTTTAAGATTACAACTTATAAAGGCGAAGTAGTCTATGTTCTTTCTAAATCAAATAGCTATAATCCAACTGATTTAATCGGTGTTGTCACTGTTACTGGTGACTTTAATGTTGTCGGTGGTATCTTTACTGTTAAAGTTGGTGAAGGACAAACATTAAGTGATGGCAAAGCGACAAGCTTTACTGCTAAATTTAATCGTTCTCATGGTTATGATGGTTATGTTTTAGGCGATGGTTATGATGGAACTTATACTAATGGTTCATCTTCGATTATCTTAAATGGCTTTGGTGGTGCAAATGTCAATGGTAAAGAAGGAACATATGTTATAAGTGGTACAACTTTAACTATTACTATCGATAGTACTGAATATGTTTATACCATCGATAAAGAAAATAAAACCTATGAAGATGAAGAAATAGAAGAAGGCGATGTCCTTGCTGGTAAAACCTATGTCGGTGAGTATAACGCTGTTGATTGGGATACTTATGATGAGTTGCCTGCGACAGTAACCTTAGCTTTTGATGGCAAAGGCAATGTTAAAATGACATTTGTTTGTCCAACTTATGAAGGAAACTATCATCCAGAATATCTTGGCACTGGCACTTATGTAATCGATAACAATGAAATTACTATTAAAAGTGGAACAGCTACAATTGTTCTTTCGATGAATTCAGATGGAACTCTCTCTTGTTCTGAAGCTACTTATGAAGATGAGTATGCCTTCGGTAATTTTGCAAGAGGAGAAGTAGATTTCGAATTGCAATAATAAAAATTAGAGGATGAATAGAAACCGAAGTCAGGTTTCCATCCTCTTTTTTGATGTTATAAATTCTTATACATAGTATTTATAAAAACAGATAAACTAAGGGAAAGTATGATAAAATGTAGGATGCTGGAGGTGAAGGATGAACGATAAAATAATAATTAAAGGTGCTAGGGTTAATAACTTAAAAAATGTAAGCTTGACAATCCCAAAGGACAAACTTGTTGTATTTACTGGAGTTTCTGGTTCAGGAAAATCCACTTTAGCTTTTGATACAATTTACGCTGAAGGTCAAAGAAGATATGTAGAATCTTTATCTTCCTATGCTCGTATGTTTTTAGGAAATACAGAAAAACCTGATGTTGATTCTATCGATGGTTTATCACCTTCTATTGCTATCGATCAAAAAACTGTTTCAAATAATCCGCGTTCTACTGTTGGTACTGTAACAGAAATTTATGATTATCTCCGTCTTTTGTATGCTAGAATTGGTGTAGCATATTGTCCTACTCATCATCTTCCTATCAAAGGACTTTCTTTGAGTCAAATGGCGAATAAAGTTTTATCTTTTCCTAAAGGAACTTCTATTTATATTATGGCTCCTATCATCCGCAATGAAAAAGGTACTCATTTTGATACCTTAAAAAAATATATTGACTTGGGCTTAAGAAGAATAAAAATTGATAAAAATACGATTCAAAAATATACTGTTCCTCCACTTCTAGAAAAAAATCAAAAACACACTATTTCTATTGCTATCGACCATATTATTTTAGGCGATGATGAAGAAAAAGAAGAATTGAGCAGAATTAATGATTCTTTAAGAGTTGCTTTAAATAATGCTAATGGTTATGTAGAAATTGTTCCTGAAAATGAAAAAGGAATACTTTTAAGTGAACATCAAAGCTGCCCAGAGTGCGGATTTACTACTCCAACTTTAGAGCCTCGTTTATTCTCATTTAACAATCCTTTAGGATGTTGCAGTGAGTGCAATGGCTTAGGTGTTAAAATCGAAGCTGATCCTGATTTAATTATTCCTGATCCTTCTTTATCAATAAATGATGGTGCTATTCCTTTCATTTATAAGAAAAATGATTCAGCAATGGAAGTGGCTGACTTTGATATACTTTGTGAAAAGTATGGCATCGATAAGGATGTTCCAGTAAATCAGTTAACTTCAAAACAGATAAATGCCATTTTATATGGACCTGAAGAAGATATAGATTATTTCTTTAAAACAAAAACAGGATCATCTTTGCATCGTGTTATCAATGAAGGTGTAAAAACAAAAATAGATAGATTATATTTGAGCACAAATTCAACATGGATGAAAAAATATTACCATGGATTTATGTCTGAAAAAACATGTACAAAATGTCATGGAGCGAGATTAAATGAACAGGTTTTAGCTGTTAGAATTGGTGGATTAAATATTGATGAAATATGCCATTTGTCATTTAGAAAAATGTTGGATTTTTTAAACAATTTAAGTTTGACACCTAATGAACAAAAAATATCTGAATTAGTTATTAAAGAGATAAAAAATCGTTTGAATTTCCTTATTAATGTCGGACTTGATTATTTGACATTAGCTCGTTCTGCTTCGACATTATCTGGTGGTGAAGCGCAAAGAATACGTTTGGCTACACAAATTGGTAGCAAATTATCTGGAGTATTATATGTACTAGATGAACCTTCAATAGGTCTTCATCAAAGGGATAATGATCGTTTGATTCAAACATTAAAAGATATGCGAGATTTAGGCAATTCAATGCTTGTAGTTGAGCATGATGAAGATACTATTAGAGCAGCTGACTTTATAGTAGATGTTGGTCCTAATGCTGGTGATCAAGGTGGAGAAATCGTTGGAACTGGGTCAGTGCAAGACATTATCAATTCACCAAGATCAATATCTGGCCTTTATTTATCAGGAAAAGAAAAAATAGAAATACCAGACATTAGAAGACCAGGATATCAAAAGATGACTATTGTCAATGCAAGATGTCATAATTTAAAAAATGTTACTGTTTCTATTCCTACTGGAGCTTTTACTTGTGTTACCGGCGTTTCTGGATCTGGTAAATCTTCTTTAATAACTGAAGTTTTATATAAAAAAGTTCGACAAGAATTAGGCCTTTCAGTTTCTGATATCGGCGAATGCGATGAAGTTAAAGGACTTAAACACATAGATAAAGTAATTAATATTTCTCAAGATCCTATTGGACAAAACTCACGAAGCAATCCGGCAACATATATTAAAGTTTTTGATGATATCAGAACTTTATTCGCTTCGACACGTGAAGCAAAAATGCATGGATTTGATTCTTCATATTTTTCTTTTAATTTAAATAAAGGTCGTTGCGAAGCTTGTCAAGGTGAAGGTGTTAAACGTATTTCAATGTCTTTTTTACCTGATGTTTATGTTGAATGTGAAGTTTGCCATGGAAAGCGTTATAGCGAAGATGTATTGGAAGTTACATATAAAGATAAAAATATCTTTGATGTTTTGGACATGAGAGTTGATGAGGCCTTATCGTTTTTCTCTAATATCCCTAGCATAGCTAAAAAATTACAAACTTTGCATAATGTTGGATTAGGGTATATTAAACTTGGACAAAGTAGTACTACACTTTCTGGCGGTGAAGCTCAAAGAATTAAGCTTGCCTATGAACTTCAAAGATCAGCTACAGGAAATACTTTGTATATTATGGATGAACCGACAACAGGATTGCATATTGATGATATTAAAAAGTTGATGAATGTTATTCAACAAATCGTCAATGCGGGAAATACAGTTGTTGTAATAGAACACAACCTTGATCTTATTAAGTGTGCTGACTATATTGTTGATTTGGGGCCTGAAGGTGGTGAAAATGGTGGACAAGTTGTTGCTACTGGCACCCCTGAAGAAGTGGCTGAAAATCCAAATTCTTACACAGGACAATATTTAAAAAAGATGTTGGCTAGAAATTAAATAATCGCTATAAAAAAATACCCAGTGGAATAAACATTTGATAAAATGCTTATTCACTGGGTTTTATTATGTTACTATTTTGATAGTAAAGTTTTATATTTTTCTACTTTCATGACAGCAAAAGTAAATTATTTGATTTTGTTTTGCGAGATTTTGCAATACTTTTTTTGCAATTTGCAAGTTATCTTTATCAAGATAGACAAAAGGATCATCGAGAATAATTGATGGTTTCTCTTTTTTATACATGTTGTCAATTAAGGCGAATCTTAAAGAAACTTCAAGAATTGATAAAAGACCTTGAGATAAATGTTGATAACTTTTTAATTCACCTTGGATATCAAATGATATATTCAAATTGAAATCCATTGAAGTTCCCTTTTTTAAAATTGAATCAAAATCTTGAATATAGGTAGTATATGAAGAGTATATAGGAGTAATGAAACGATTTTTTAAATTGTTTTCTGCAGTTGTAAAAAAGAATATTGTTTTTTCAATTATCTCAATACGATGTTTGATATTTTGAATTTTATTATGGGTATCTTGAATTGTATTTTTAATATCTGGAAGAGTTAGTAATTCATTTTCGTTTTCTGTGATTGCTTTTTCTAAATTTTTAATTTTCAATAAAATAGCATCTTTTTCCAAGTCTAATTTTTCAATAGATATTTCACTTTTTTGAGGCTTTTCTAATAGTTTATTTTTTTCTTTATAAGTTTTTGCTTGTTCAATTTTTTCTTCTAGATTTTTTTTGTCGTTTTTTAGTGTGTTACTATTTGAAGATAAATTTTTTAAATAAGAACCTATATCTTCGAAAATATGATATTTTGTTTTAAATTGATCAATTGTATTTTGAGAGGTATTTAAAATAGCAGAATATTCTTCTTTTTTCCTTACATATTCTAAATAACGAGAATTAATTGAGTTATATTCCTGTCTCTTATACACATCTCCGAGCCC
>ENA-OZGO01000337-OZGO01000337.1-human-gut-metagenome-genome-assembly--contig:-NODE-337-length-21134-cov-6.220361_pt1 | contig 21134 bp, 10 predicted proteins | sample MGYA00244658_ERZ653662 | MGnify/ENA primary metagenome ERZ653662 (study PRJEB26926, sample SAMN06165217) | human gut metagenome | biome: ENVO:00009003; feature: ENVO:2100002; material: ENVO:00002003... | reverse complement strand
CGAGATGCTCAGGAGTCTCGTGGGCTCGGAGATGTGTATAAGAGACAGGTCGTATAATGACATTCCCGGTCAGGAAATCGGTCGTGCCACCCGTGGTGCTGCCCTTGCGCTGAAGGCACGCGTGCTACTTTATCAGGCTTCACCTTTGTTCAATACAGACAATAGCAAGGAGCTTTGGAAAGAGGCCGCTGCTGCCAGCAAGGTAATCATCGATAATGCACAGCGCTGGGGCTACAAGCTCAGCGAGTATGCCAACCTGTGGGGGCACGATACATTCACCAATCCTGAATTTATCTTTGTTCTTGGCACTCAGGCAAGCAACACCTTCGAACAGTACAATTATCCTGTGGGTGTGGAGAACGGTAACTCCGGTAACTGCCCTACACAAGCACTGGTGGACGCATACGAATATCAGTTCGATGGCAAGACATTCAAGGAGAAACATCCTGGAGATGTCGATGTGACCGCCGAGAATCCATACGATGGCCTCGACCCGCGTTTCGCACTCACTGTAGTGAAGAACGGCGACCTCTGGCCGTCCAACACCGCTCAGCAGATTGCCATCGAGACGTATCAGAACGGCTTCAACGGTGCTCCTAAGTACGGCGCAACTCCCACGGGCTACTATTTGAAGAAGTTTGTGGACGGCAATTGTATCACCACAGCCAACAACCAGACTACAACACGCCACAACTGGATTGTGATGCGTCTGGCCGAGGTTTACCTCAACTATGCGGAGGCCATGTACAACTACTACGGCAATGCTGACGAACCGGGCGATTTTGGCATGTCGGCCAACGAGGCTGTCAATGTGCTTCGTAACCGTCCGGACATCATGATGCCTGAATTCCAAGGAAACAATGGCTTTGAAGAGCGCTACATGCGTGAGCGTATGGTAGAGCTTGCTTTCGAAGGGCAGCGCTTCTGGGATGTACGTCGCTGGAAGAAGGGTGCCGAGTTCTTCAAGAATGTGGATGTGGCAGACTTCAAACTGGATGGAAACGGCAACTTGATTCTCAATCGGGTGACTAAGACTCGCCAGTGGGATGAGAAGTACAACCTCTATCCGATTCCGCAGTCTGAAATTCAGAAGAATGGCAATCTGAAGCAGAACCCCAATTGGTAAAACAGATTCAACGAAATTTCAAACGAATAAGATTTATGAAAAAACATATTATATATCTTCTGGTCTCAGGATTCGCATTGCTGTCGAACATGGCACTGACCTCGTGCAGTGATGATGATGTGGAGGATGCCAACGATGTGCTTGTGGTGAAGTCCGTCCTGCCTACAAAAGTTATGGAAGGACAGGTTGTCACCATCACTGGTACGGGTCTTGAGAAGGCCACTTCCGTTGTGTTCCCTGGCAATGTCTCTGTGAACAACATTACCAAAGTAGGCAACGGCTATATCTCTGTAATAACTCCTGCCGGCGTTTCTGCAGAGGGGGGAACAGTAACAATAGAAGCCGACGGTGAATCGGCAGAGTCGGTCATGACGCTGACTATTGGCAAGCCCGAGCCTTTGCGTGTGGCTCCTCTTGACAAGGAAATAAAAATCAACGAATGTGTGGAGGTGTACGGCAACGACCTCGAATTTATCACCAAGGCTTACTTCCCCGGTGAAGAAGGCAAGGACATTGTTGTAGATGCAAGCAACTTTAAGCGTAAAGCTACCGGTTCTCTCTACATCTATTCGCCAATGGGTATAAAAGCCGGACTTGCCCAAGTTGTCCTCGAAGACTGCAGCGGCAAAAAATATACTTTGCCAGAGGTTACGTTGTCTGACGAGATTGTAGGTGGCAGCGAAGAAACCGGAGGTGAAGGATACACTCCAATCTGGAAAGGCGATGTCTATATCTACGATTGGGCCAACTGGCAGTATCTGACATCAGACCAGCTGAGTCTTGAAGGTTTTCAGATTCAGGAAGGTCTTATGATTCGTCTTACCTTTGATAATCCCGATGGTGCCAGCGTATGCGTATGTGATGGCAATTGGGGGGCACCCGATGTTGACGGCGAAGGCAATAACACCGTGTGGGTTGCTGCAGGTACTACCGAACTCGAATTTCCCATATCGCAGGGTATGGCAGAAACTCTGAAAGCTGGTGGTGGCATCATTGTCGGTGGTGGTAACTACACACTGAAGAAGATTGAGTTGTTCCGCGAGTATCCTACACTTTGGGAGGGCGAATACACTACTGGCTGGTGGTGGTATCTCCCGGCATCTGAGCTTGACCTCTCGGCAATAACGCCAGAAGCCGGCCAAACTATTAAGTTCACGTTCACTCACCATGATGCTCCTCAGACTTTCTGTCTGTGTGATGGTTGGTGGGGTGCTCCTTTCATCCGCGATGGCGGCGAAAGCGGTAACAACATTGTTCTTGCCGCTGGTGAGGACTTTCTGGAATTTGAAATCTCGGAAGGTATGGCGGCAACGATGAATGGCGAATCCGAAACCGCTCTCATCATTGGCGGTGACATAACAATTACCAAGATTCAGATTAAGACAGATTAAACTCTATACAAAGGAGTCAGAGCCTGATATCTGTAAACATTTTAAGTCTGCCGGAGAGCTAAAGTTCTTCGGCAGACTTTTTGGTAACTTATGCTTGCCGCATTTCCTCTTTTTATGTGGTTTAGTATAACCCATCCGAGGTTGTCGTGTTTCGGTTGCGCTCTCTTCTATAAAGTTTATTTCTGCAAACATCTGTCATGCTGTCACACAAAGGGGGGTATCCTTTTGACCATAAGCCGATTAAAGCGTGACAGATACCCGTGATAGATAGAAAGCATTACAACCATCCGCCACACTTTCCCACTTTTATAAAATATTGCGTTGCATATTTGTTTTGTGGGCTATGAAAATAGCTATAGTCTTAGTTTTCGGTATGAAACTTTTGGTTTTGAAGCCAAATACGGACAGTTTTTGCAAGTAAAACTATTAGTTTCAAGGCTTGAAACTCTTGGTTTATACAGTGAAAAACTATCATTCCAGCTTGTCGGGTGTCAGCAAGGGTATCTGCATAAAACGGCCGAAACAGACACTTTTCGTACGAAAAGTGTCTGTTTCGGCATAAAGGTGCTGTATTCTGGAGCAGATTTGAGGAGTGATACCCTATTTCCTTTTTCTGATTGCTGTTATATAGGGAACATCTCATTTGAGGAACGGGTCACCGTTCTTGTCTTTGCTCACTACCCAGCGGAAAGCATTAACCAATAGCAGGTTCTGTGTACCGTCGATAAACTCTTCGTCACCATGCCCCATATTCAGGTAAATCATTCTGTAATTCTTGTTGGACCATACGATGGGGAAGTCGCCAAAATTCACTACATCCTTGATACCCAGTGGATAGTTCTTGGGAGATAGGGACAAGAGTACTTCTACGTCCTTGTTCTGGCGGGGGCTGGGAGTCCATTGGTACCATTCGCTGGCGGGAGCCACGAATGATGCAGGCAGATTCTTGGTAACGGGATGTTCTTCGTTGTCGACTTCGACCAATACCGGCTGGGGAGGCCAGTTGTTGCAATAGAACACCCCACCACCAAGAAACTTAACGAACCAGGGCCAATGCGTGTTTTTGTCGTTGTAGGCAGCTGCGTGGAAACCTACCCAACCGCCTCCGTTTTCCATGTATTGCTCAAAAGCATCGCGTTCGGCCTTGGTGTTGGGGGATGTGTTAAGCATGATAATGACATTGTATTCTTTCAGTTTCTCGTATGGGTATTTTGAAAAATCGGTAGTAATATCCAGAACAAAGCCGTCACCGTAATTGAGCTTCTTGAAGAAAGTGGTTGCTTGTTCTGCAAATTGTACGTGTGCTTCTTCCGCATGTTGCGTGTAATAAATCAAGGCCTTGAAGCGAGGAGCTTTGGCATAGTTTGCCGGATAACCTTCGGGGACTTGTGCGTACGTCAGCAGGGTGCAAGCCGTAAACAATAAAATAAACAGATGTTTCATAATTTGTAATTTATAATTTATAAGTTATTAATTCTCCATTATCTAATATTCCGCAATCAGAGACAGCCATTTGCCTGCCGAGGTAATCCATACCTCTTTATAACAGGCATTGTTGGTTTGCGGCCAATAGGGGACATCGTCGTTACCCAGGGTACGGATACCAACGGGCATCTCTCCTGTCATTTCTCCCGAAGAGAAGGTATTCAGTTGCGGATAGTTGTGTCCTTCTCCATAAATCAAGGATTGTCCGAAAGGATTCTTGCCTACGGTCCAGTACAACTGTTCCAGACCGATGTTGAGCAGTTCCTTGTCCTTCAGGAAGTTTCCGCAGATGGCGGCGGACTTTCCGTTGGAAAGATGGATGGCGGTATTGCCGTTGAAAATGTTGAACCACACGGGGAAACGTTTCATGTAGTGCTCTTTGTCCAGTTGTACTCCTCGTTTAATCTGTTCCGTGTACAGTTCCTTGGCATTGGCAGGGGGAAACAGATGGAGGGCGTAGAAGTTGGTGGTATCCTTATATTCCTCTGCATGGTAAACACCGCTTGGAATCATACCGTAGGGATGGGTATACTTCATCATTCCTTTCAGATAGTCTCCATATAGTTGTATGGAATTCACCCATTTAGGGTAATCGGGGTGCTCCTTCTGGGTTTCGCAAAGCATCACCATAGCCTGCATATAGACCTGCTCGCGCGACTGGTGTATGTAATGTACGATGGATTTGCGGGATTTGTCCCGGTAGAAGAATCCGCGTGTCCCGTCTTTGTCTTTCAGCGGTTCCGTGCGCTGGCAGTCGAGGGTGTAGCGGATGTATTCGGCGGCGATGTCCGCATAAGAAGGTTTTCCGGTCAGCTTGTATAATTGGCTTGCCGACCAGGAGATGGTAGCCATATACTGACTTTTCGAAGTGTTGTAACTGTGTTCGTAAGGCTGGACGAACTGGTCGAAGCCATCTTTTTTGAACTTCTCCATAGCAAAAGCGAAATCTTCTTCGGCCACGCGCAATAGGTATTCCTGCAGCATCGGGTCGTTGTCCAGCGTCATGGAGGCGTAAGCTTCGTATCCGGCATAGAGAAAGTTGTCAAATGCCATGTTCTGTACACGTACGGAAGATATGTCGTCCAATGTATTGAACACACCGTCTTGCCAGATAAGCAATCCCATGCTGCTGGCGCGGTAACCATCGCCGTAGCGGTTCTTTAGGATGAACTCTACTCCCCATTCCGCCTCTTCACGCAGGCGGGCGGCGAGGGCTGGGTTGATATTTCTTTGTTTATTATAGGCTTCGAGCAGAGCAAAGGTCACGTCTCCCGTCTGCAAGGTTTGCTGGGACAAGTCTCCTGCATCGTGCCATCCGCCGGAGTAGGAGATGCTGCGTCCGTCATGTCGGGACATGAGGTCTACGTGGCAGGTGGAATGCTTGCCGGGAACCGGATGTCCACAGCGCTGGCAGAAGATGAAGTTCAGCACTTTCCATTGTGAATCTTCCCAAAGTCTTTCTCCAATCCGGAAGGTGGGAGTTAGCGATGTTCCGACCTTCAGCTGATACTCTCCGGGATTATTGAAGGAGGTGAAATCAATAAGGCCAAATTCTCCGAGAGTGGTTTTCTCTTTTCGGATGTCTCCTTCGTAAGCTATTTCTCCGGTTGGGGTAAGCAGTTGGAAGCGTTTTCCGGCGTCTATGGTGAGGTTTGTGTTGATGAGGGCGGTTTTGGGGTGGTTGACGGCATAGCCGGTTGTCGAGTAGGAGATTTTTCCATCGGCAGGTATCCATCCGCTGACTTTCTCAGGGGCTTTCACCGTTTGCAGTTGTAGATTGTCCAGGTAGTAGATAGCTGAATCTCCTATTGTCCGGTCTTTGCCTTTGAGGGCTGTGCTGAAGGTGATGGACATCACCTTGTCGCGCTGATACTCGTCTATTTCGAGGAAGCATTGGTTCCACTCCTTATTAATAAAGTTAATGAGGTGTGAACCCGAAGGCTGATTATATCCTTTCTTGGCAGGAGTATCTGCATTGCGAAACGTGAGGTTCATGTTGACGATGCGCGCGCCGTCGCAATCGGGATAGATGGAGAATACGATGCGGTTGTACTTCTCCAGATTGGCGCCGTCTAGATGATAGGTAACACTGCTGTTTCCGTAGGTGGCATAGTCTGGGTCGGAAGGAGAGCCGGTCGCCCTTTTCCCGGTGAATGTGGGGAATTGCAGTTTGATGCTGCCTTTGCCGGAAACGGTCTTTTCCGTACTGAAGGACATGCTTCCTGCGCCGGAATGACTCCATCCCTCTGTACCTGCCGAGCGGGTGAGAGGAGCGCTTTGCAAGACCTCCTTTTTCCATCCGTTGGTTTCGAAAGAGTTTTCAATATCCAGGGGGAGGGGTTGATGTATCAGTCCGCTTTCGTGGAGTTGTCGTTCCAGTTTGGGGTCTTGGGTCAGACGTGTCTGACCGTATGCGGCAATACTGCCGAGAGATAAAAGGTATAAAAATAATAATGTCTTTCTCATGTTGATGTCAACCTTTGGTTTCGGTTGCAATGTTAGCCATTATTAGGCAGAAGGAGGTTTGAAAACTGCCATAAAAGCTTTAAAAGCTATCCGAAGTAGAGGAAATATGAATTTCGGTAGATGTATAATCCCTATGATGTACGACTTATAATGCCAAAGAAAATACTAAAATCGTATTTTCATAACAGAAGAAAATTGTAACTTTGCGAAGTTATGTCACAATGTTAACCTATGATGCGTATCTTGATTTTAATAATAATGCTGTTGCCATGTTCGCTTGGTATGTATGCATCTGCAATAGATAGCCTTTTGTCTGTTCTGGATAAGACTATCGTGATGCGTAGACAATACGAGGAAGAAAAAGAACGGTATATTTCTTTGATAAAGGATGAGTTGAAGCAAGGGAGGCTTACTGACATGGAGCGTTATCTGATACAAAATCGTCTTTTTGCCGAATATAATTCTTATATTAGTGATTCTGCATTACATTATATAAATGAAAATATTCTTATTGCCACACGGCTAAATAATAGGCAATGGATAAATAGTTCTATATTAAATAAAGTACATATTCTAAATACTTCGGGCCTTTTTGTTGAAGCAATGGAATTGCTGAAATCGCTTCCTCGTAACACGTTGGAGGGTGAAAATATAGTGGACTATTATGTATGTTTTGAAAACCTATATCTCTATCAGGCAGAGTACGCCACTGATCGGAACTACGTGAACAATTATCTTCGGATAGCAAATTTATATAGGGATTCTATAATCAGCCTAGTACCGGAAGATACTTATAGATATGTAGTCGTGCATGCACCTCAGCTCATTGACCAGGGAAAAAGTCAGGAGGCTATATGTTTATTGAAGAATTTTTTACCTCGGTTGAAATCCAATACGCGTGAGTATGCAGTAGCTACTTCAATTCTGGCTTTTGCTTATCATGTCGTGGGGAACAAGCAGAAAGAAATGGAAGCACGTATTAGCAGTGCCATTGCTGACATTAGGGCAGTGGTGAAAGAAAATTATTCTTTGTGCGCATTAGCGGAATTACTTTATGGAATGGGCGATTTGGAACGTGCTAATCACTATATCAAGATTAGTATGGAAGATGCTAATTATTATACTACTCGGTTGCGTAGTTCGCAGAATTCCAAGATGCTTCCGCTCATAGATCGTGCTTATCAGCAAGAAAAGGAAATACAGCAACAGCGGCAGAGAATGTTTATTACAGGCATATGTATCCTTTCTGTTTTCCTTCTATTGACAGTACTGTGTGTGCTATGGCAAATGAAAAAATTGTCTTATGCCCGTAAAAAAGTTGTTGCTGCCAATTCTCAATTGAGTATATTGAATAGTGAATTGAAGAAGCTGAACAATTCTCAACATGAGGCTAATGAACGATTATTGCATACTAATCAGACTCTTACGGAAGCCAATCATATTAAGGAAGAGTATTTGGGACGTTTCCTCAGTTTAAGTTCCTCTTATATAAGTAAGATGGAAGAATATCGCCGCATATTGAACAAGCAGGCTGCTGCCGGTAAACTTGAGGAGTTATATCGTACATTGAAGTCCGACCGTTTCATAAATCAAGAGTTGAAAGAGTTCTATCACAATTTCGATGTATCTTTTCTTAAGATATTCCCTAACTTTGTAGAAGAATTTAATCGTTTGTTGCCAGTTGAAGAACAATTGCATCCTAAAAATGAAGAATTGCTTGTTACCGAACTGCGCATATTTGCACTGATTCGTTTAGGTATTACAGACAGTGCGCGTATTGCAGAATTTTTGCGTTATTCCATAACTACCATCTATACTTATCGTTCCAAGCTAAAAAACAAGTCTCTTTGTAAAGAGGACTTTGAAGAACGAGTGATGAAAATAACTTCTTTTTGATTTTATCCTCCTTTTGAGGCTTTCTTCTGCCTTAAAAAGTTTAGAAATGATTTAGAAATTAGTAGCAATAGCATTTTTGTAATGCGTTGTTTTATAGTTGATTGCCTGTTGCAGGACTTTAGATTTTTATCTCAGCCCAAATCGTGCGTTTGTTTTGATAATACATTTGCATCAATCTATTTATTGTTTAACTAATTTCTAATAAGATGAAAAAGAAAAGTCTAAAGAGATGCCTTAAAAAGCGCATGATCCTTTTACTGGGTTTTCTTATGATGACTGGTGTTGCTGTTGCGCAACAACTTCAGGTACAAGGAAAGGTGACCGATGCAACGGGTGAAGGTCTTATCGGTGCAAGTGTATTGGTAAAGGGTACAACTTCGGGGGTGATAACTGACATTGACGGTAACTATGTGTTATTGAATGTCAATCCTGATGCAATACTTATTTTTTCTTATGTAGGTTACCAAACGCAGGAACTGAATGTATCCGGTAGAAACAAGATTGATGTTGTCTTGCATGATGACCAGCAGGTGTTGGAAGAAGTTGTAGTAGTGGGCTACGGTTCATTGAGTAAAAAAGAAGTTTCCAGTTCCATTGTACAAGTGGATAAGAAAAATTTTAATTTGGGGGCTATGAATAACCCGATGGAAATGGTATCGGGAAAAGTCGCGGGCTTGAATGTCAATACGCAGGCAGCTGCCAATCCTAACTCCAGTTCTTCATTACAAGTACGTGGTGCAACATCTGTTTCAGCAAGTAATAGTCCTTTGATTGTTATAGATGGTGTGGCAGGTGGCGATATCCGTAACATCGCTGCACAGGATATTGAATCTATTACGGTATTGAAAGATGCGGGTTCAGCTGCTATTTACGGAACGCGAGGTGCTAATGGTGTGATTTTAGTTACAACGAAACGTGGCTCGGGTGAAGCTGGAAAAACGGTAGTCACATATGACAGTTACATCGCTTTTAATGTAGCTAAGCCCTCTCCGGATATTCTGTCGGCTGATGAATTCCGTCGTTCGAGACGAGGTACAGACTATGGAGCCGACACTGACTGGTATGGACTGATTACTCGTGATGTAGCATACGACACAAACCAATATATATCTATTGATGGTAGCACAAAGAATGGTTTCTATGGTGCTTCCTTCAATTACAAAAGTGCCAATGGACTTGACATCGTGAGTGGTCGTGAAGAATTTGGAGGTCGTTTTTCTATGGAACAGCGTGTACTGGAGAATCGCTTACAATTCAACGGTTCGTTGAGTGCACGTCGTGTAAATGAAACCTGGGGAAATGATGGTTTCTTCGATAGGGCACTCACAATGAATCCTACAATGCCGGTATATAATGCAGACGGTTCGTATTATCAGCCTACTTCTCCTACGGGTGCAACCAATCCGGTTGCGGAGCTTGCTTTGAGAGATAACAACGGCCAGCGTATGTATTTGTTGGGTACGGCTGAGGCTAAACTGAATATTTTGCAGACAGAAAAGCATTTGTTGAATACAACATTAAGTTACTCATTGCATTACAATGACATGAAGCAACAATATTATGCTTCGTCTGCCGGTTCGGAGTCCTATTGGAATGGTTATAAAGGACGTGCGGAAATGAAGTATCAGAAATGGTACACCAATCGATTGGAGTGGTTGGGAAATTATGCACTGAACTTGGGCGACCACAATATTAAGGCTGTAGTGGGCTATACTTATGAGAAATCTATCTGGGAACAGATTGGTGGTAGTAACAACGACTTCTCTTTTGATAATACGAAATATTGGGATTTGGGCAGTGGCTCTTATCTGAAGGATGGTTTGGCAAGTTTATATAGCGGTCGCTCTGAATCGACACTTATTGGCTTCTTTGGTCGGTTGAACTATAATTGGAAGGATATGCTTTTTGCATCGGCTTCGTTGCGCTATGAAGGCTCTTCCAAATTTGGTGCTAACCAAAAGTGGGGGTACTTCCCAGCAGCTTCTTTGGCTTGGGAAATGATGGAGATGGGCTTTATGAAGAATACCCGGAAAGTGTTGACCAGTTTGAAACCGCGTGTTTCTTTCGGAATTACCGGTCGTTCGGATTTTGATGCTTATAAATCACTTTCTACTTACAATACCAATGGTAGTTATCTCTTTGACGGGCGTTGGGTAACGGGCTATGCTCCCTCTAGTAATGCTAATCCGGATTTGGCTTGGGAAAAGAGCGTTGCGATTAATCTGGGTGTTGATTTTGTTCTATGGAATCGTTTACGTGGTTCAGTGGAGTATTTTGACCGTAGTTCTAAAGACTTGCTTTATACGTACACGGCACCTCAACCGCCTTTTGTCTATTCCACTATTTTGGTTAACGTTGGAACAACGAAAAATACCGGTATAGAAGTATCTTTGGATGGTGATATCCTTACTAAAACAGCAGTGAAGTGGACGAGCGGAATCAATTATTCTTATGGGAAGACTAAGTTGACCAAACTTTCTAACGATATTTACAAGGCATCTTATCTCGACCTTTACTTAAAACCGGGTACTGGTTCCAGCGAATATTTCTTCCGTGTGCAGGAAGGGGGAGAGATAGGGCAGTTCTACGGTTATGAATATGCAGGTGTTGACGAAAATGGCAATATGCTTATTTTGAATGATAAAGATGAGCAAATACCGATTTCTCAGGCTGATGCCAAGTATAAACGTTATATTGGCAATGGTGCTCCCAAGCACTTCTTGTCTTGGAGTAACAACCTGACTTGGAGAAATTTTGATTTGAGTGTATTCTTCCGCGGTACATTCGGTTTTGATGTATTCAATATGCGTAAATATGGTATGGGGCTTCAGGGATGTGGTACAGATAATGTTCTTCGCTCTGCGTATCTGGAAGATAAGAATATCCGTACCGGTGGTGGAGTAATATCTTCCTATTTCCTGGAGGATGGTAGCTTCATAAAACTGGAAAATGTAACCTTGGGATATAATTTTACTCCTAAGAACCGTAAGTTACTGGATAATATGCGCATATATCTGTCTGCCAAGAATCTGTTTACCTTGACCGGATATTCTGGTAATGACCCTTCAATTATAGACGTGAATGGTATCCAGCCGGGAGTAGATAGTAATAGTGCTTATCCTACAGCAACTCAATTGAGTTTAGGTGTGACTCTTCGCTTCAAATAAATGAGAAACAAATTATTAAAAATATGAAAGATATGAAATATATAAAATGTCGTTGGTTATTGGCGATGATTATGTCATGTTCACTTTTCTCTTGTACTAATTTGGACGAGGAAGTGTTCGATCGTGTGGATGCCGGAATTTATTATCAAGATGAGACGAGTGTTCAGGGGGCAGTGGCAGCCATCTATTCGAAAGCTGCATATAGTTATTTGGAATACTTCTGGTATTTGCAGGAGTTTTCTGCCGACCAGGTGGCATGGCGCAGTTGGAACGGTGGACTTTGGGGATGGGATGAGGCATTGAAGTTTGCTTTGTCTTCACATACCTGGACGTCAGAATCAACCATTATTCGCCAAACTTGGGAGAATGCGTGGACCACTATTGGGCTTTGCAATACGCTTATTACAGATTTGCAGGCAATCAGCCCCGCATCTATACGCATGACTGAGGATGCTTTGAATAGTTATATTGCCGAAGTACGTACCCTGCGTGCTTGGGCATACTACAATATCTTTGAGATTTGGGGTGGAGCACTTCCCTTGAACATTTCTTCGGGTGCGGAAATCCCTGGTTCTGCAGATACTGATTTTGATAAGGGGTGCAAGATTATCTACGATTTTATCAGTCAGGAATTAGATGAGTCAGTTACAGATCTTATGAAAGAAGATGGTTCTGGAAAGACTCGCAACCGCATGAACCAAGCTGCCAATCGTATGATTAAGATGCGCTTGTTGCTGAATTCTGAGGTGTTTATCAAACAAAACAGTTATAATGAGTGTGCCACTCTTTGCCAAAAAATTCTGAATGGCGATTATGGTACTTACAGCATTACCGATGACTATCGCGATATTTATTCGATAAACAATGTAGAATGTCCGGAAGTTGTAATGGCATTGGCGATGGAAGTCGGTCAGGTCAATACCGGTTGGATGCGTAACATGCCTTTCATGCCTTACAATTGTTGGGATTATTTTGGAGGTACATACAGCCAGAGCGGATGGAATTGTGTATGCTTGGCACCTTCATGGGATAATTCTGGAAATGTACAGCCGTATGGTGGTACTGACAATCCTAAGAGCTTCCTTACTGACTACGGTGATAAGTTAGGAGCAGTTTATGAACGTTTCCACGATAAAGATATCCGTAAGCAGAACTATGTGTATAATGAAACAACAGGAAACTATCAAGGCATTTTTTTGAAAGGGGCTATTAAAGCCAACTATGGTAAGGGTGCGGCTTTGAAAGCAGATGCCGACCGTGACGGTCAGGATTTGGTTTATGTGGATCAGGTGGGTACATTCCTTAATTTAGGACGTAATCTGGAGACTGTCATGTCACCTCGCTGGGGTGAAACGAATTCAGGTGTCCGTTTGGTAAGATATCCGGTTTATCCGGAGAGTGCAGGCATTGATTTCCAAAACATCGATGAGGTGGAATTCCGTTTGAGTGAAGTGGTCTATACTCTTGCTGAATGTAAAATGCGTGCAGGTGATACGGAAGGTGCTAAAGAACTGGTATATAGAGTTAAAACACGCTATTTTACAGATAAATCGGCTCTCGAACAGCCCGGTCCTGGTTTTACATCCTTTGATATGGATTGGATGTTGAGTGAATGGGGACTTGAATTCTTGGGAGAGGGGCGTCGTCGTCGTACAGACTTGCGTCGTTTCGATAAGTTTACGCAAGGGCAATGGTGGTTCTTTGGCCGTGCCACGGACGACGGTTTAAGCTATCCGGCTAAACGTGACCGCAAATACGAGTGGTATCCCTTGCCCCAGTCTGCCCTTATGGTAAATCCGGGACTGGTACAGAATCCTAATTATTAATCATCCTATAATAATAGTAACAATGAAAAAATATATATGTAATCCGCTATGGCTTTTGTTGCTTTTTGTAGCTTTCATCAGTAGTTGTGACAAGGAGGAAATTGTGTTTGACCATGAGTTGCCGCAATTTGAACTTCGTAGCGATGCTATCTTGCTGGAGGTGATTATGCCCCAAGGAACTGGTGCCGATGAAATAATTTATATTGCAGGCGATTTCAATGGAGGTCAGGATGCTGCTTCCGGAGACCTTAAGTGGCAGATGGAGAAAGCTGCAAACAATGATGTTAAATGGGGCATATACCTCTATCCGGAAGATTTTGTTAATGGAAAGACACTTGCCGATGGCTTTTATTTCGTTTCTAAGACACAAGGTATAGAGCGTACTTTGCAGAATGGGGATGCTTTACATCAAATTTCGGCTAAGGTAGGTACTCGCACTGATATAACGGTAACCCGCTGGAATGCTTATTTTGAGGAGCCGGAAGACCCAAGTGAAGTGACCCACGACGGTTATGCTGTGTTCGTGATGGACAATACAGGTTGGGATGCACTGACACTTTATGCGTGGGGAAATGATTTGCCGGAACTTTTTGGAGGTTGGCCCGGTATTTCACCTACTGGTAGCGTTGAGATAAAAGGAATTACCTATAAATACTTCGATACAGGTGAAGCAAATAAGGGATTGGTTTACAATTTGATATTTAACGATAATGGAGTAGGTTCACAATTTGATGGACCACAGAACTTTACTCTTGACCGTGACATATATTTGGAAATCACAGAAAGCGGTTGGACGGAAATAGATCCGGATGCAGTGGTTATCCATGATGGTTATGCCATATTTATTGAAGACCAGTCCGGATGGGCAGAAACAACCATATATGCGTGGGGAAATGATATACCGGAACTCTTTGGCAGTTGGCCAGGAATATTACCAACCGGTAGTGTTGAGATAAAAGGTGTCACGTATAATTATTACGATACAGGTGAAGCAAATAAGGGATTGACTTACAATCTGATAATGAATAATAACAATGGAGGCTCACAATTTGACCTCGCAGCAGTGACGCTTGATCGAGATTATTATTTCCGTATTACGGACATAGCTGGTGAGGAGATTGACCCTAACAATCCGGACGGAGACTCTGAACCGGAATCTGAAGCGGCTTTTGTTTCTAATCAGAATAATTTCTTGAAATGAGTTTTGTATAGTAATGAAGATGTTAAATGACCTATTGGTGGAATGAGATTGGGGATAGGATATCTCTTTTCAATCTTGCGGATATATGTCCCAAGGCTTGGTTTTTCTATCCCAAGTCTTTGGATAGAAAAACCAAGCCTTGGGAAGAAGTTATCTCTTAGCTCTTTTGTTTTTTAGTATTGGCTTCCGGGATTTTTAGTATTAAGTCTTAGTATCTTTTCTGCCAATGCCCATCACTGGAGAGTTTGGATGCTCCTTTTGCAGATATCAGTTCCGCCAATGAGTATAAGTATAGATAAAAAGTAGAAATATGAAAAAAGTAATAATTGCGACACTGCTCTTTACGATGCTACATTCTTGTATGGGGTGTAGTGATAGTCAGAGTGACATGGAACCGATTCCCGTCCCACAGGAAGAATACATGGCTTCGGATATGGTGATTTATGAGGCAAATCCCCGCATTTTTGCCGAAGAAAATGCGTTCTCTGCCATCAAAGCAGAGCTTGACCGTATTCAAAGCCTGGGAACTACCGTGCTTTGGCTGATGCCTGTAAATGAGCCGGGAGTACTGAAAAGTGTGAATTCACCTTATTGTATAAAGGATTATAAAAAGCTGAATACACGTTACGGAACAAAAAAAGACTTGAAAGAACTGGTAGATGCTGCCCATGCCAAAGGAATGAAAGTGATTCTTGACTGGGTTGCCAACCATACTTCGTGGGACAATGCTTGGGTGACTGAGCATCCGGATTGGTATACACAGGATGCAAATGGCAATGTGGTACAACCTCAAGAACAGCCTTGGGCGGATGTTGCTGACTTGAATTTTGACAACGAAACCATGCAGCAAGCCATGATTGATGCCATGAAGTATTGGGTAACAGAAATTGGTATTGATGGATACCGTTGTGATTATGCCGAGGGGGTACCAGATGCTTTCTGGAAGAAAGCAATCGCCGAGCTCCGTACACTTGACAATAATTTGCTGATGCTTGCCGAAGGCGGAAAAACGTCTTTAATGAACAATGGTTTCAATCTGCTCTACGGCTGGAACTTCCATAGTAAACTGAAAGACTATTATGCCGGTAAATGCTCACTTACTGACCTTTATGCTATGAATACTTCCGAATTGGAGGGAATGCCGAAGGGTACGTTACGGTTACGCTATTCTACTAATCATGACCAGGCAAGTGAGGCTTCACCGATAGAATGTTATGGCGGTGAGCGTGGTGCCATGTCTGCTTTTGTATTGACGACTATGCTCGAGGGGATACCTCTTATTTATAGTTCGCAGGAAGTAGCCTATCCGCGGTCACTTAACTTTTTCAATTACGGAGTTATAGACTTGAAGTCCAATGAAGTCTTTGCGCAAGAGATGGCAGAAATCATCAGAGCCTATAAAGCTACGAGCAGTGTACGTGGTGGTGAACTGGAAGTTTATACTACCGGAGATGTCGCTTCATTTTATCGGGCAGCAGGCAGTCATGGCATGTTGGTCATGGTGAATACTGCCAATGAGTCTGTACAAGTGAAAGTACCTATGGAGCATGCTGGCAAGACCATGACCGATGTGATTGCCGGTGTGGATGTGGAGTTGCCTACAGTAATGACGATGGAACCTTATCAATATTTTATATATCAACAATAACGGATGTATATGAAACATGTATTATTAACAGTTGTATTTCTGGGAATTGCTTGTGTGGCGATGGCACACGAATTGTCATCTCCCAATGGGAATCTGAAACTCAATGTTGTGCTTGATTCCGAGGGGGGGCCGGTCTATAGCTTATATTACAAAGGAGAGCCGGTTGTAGAACCTTCTGCCTTGGGAATACTTATGGAAGAAGCGGATTTGTCAAATGGCTTCCGGATTCTTGATGCAACAAATTCTACTTTTGATGAAACTTGGATGCCTGTATGGGGAGAGTATGAAAAAGTCCGTAACCATTACAATGAACTTACTGTCACTCTCTCACAACCGGCAAAGCACGACCGTATGATGATTGTACGTTTTCGATTGTTTGACGATGGACTCGGATTCCGTTATGAGTTGCCGGAGCAGAAAACCATGAATTATCTGACGGTAAAAGACGAACTGACGGAATTCAATCTGACCGGTAATCATACACTCTATTGCATTCCCGGTGATTATGATACGAATGAGTTTGCCTATACTACTGCGGCCATTTCCGAAGTGCGCGAAGCTATGGAACGTAATCTACGTAAAAAAGGATATGAAGCTAAAGCGACTTCATTCACAGTACAAACACCCCTTATGATAAAGACTACCGAAGGACTTTATATCAATATTCATGAAGCTGCCTTGGTAGATTATTCTGCCATGTTGCTGAATGTGGATGATAAAGAGTTTAACTTTTCTGCTCATCTTACTCCCGATAAATTAGGAAAGAAAGGATATCTGCAATTACCGTTGCATACCCCGTGGCGTACAATTATGGTTAGTGACGATGCACGTAGCATCCTTGCTTCTCAGTTGATTCTTAATCTGAATGAACCTTGTAAGCTGGAAGATACTTCTTGGATTAAGCCACAGAAATTTATCGGTGTCTGGTGGGAGATGTTTACTGGTGGAGGAGGTACATGGGCATATAGCGACTATTATAAGGCTAAACCCGGCATAACCGACTATTCAAAGTTAACTCCTAATGGACATCATCCGGCCAATACTGAACATGTGAAAGAGTACATAGACTTTGCGGCGGAGAATGGTATTGATGCGGTATTGGTTGAGGGCTGGAATGAAGGTTGGGAAGATTGGGCATCCTATCGTAAGGATCGTCAGTTCCTTTTTGACAAACCTTATCCGGACTTTGATGTTGCGGTACTACATGCCTATGCCAAATCAAAGGGAGTAAAGATTATCATGCATCATGAGACGGCTGCTAATGCTGCCGACTATGAGCGGCAGCTGGATGTAGCCTTTCAATTTATGGTAGATAATGGCTATAATTCTGTAAAGACCGGATATGTGGGCTCAATCATTCCCCGTAGTGAATATCATTCCTCACAATGGATGAACAATCATTATATACATGTGGTGAAGCGTGCTGCTGATTATAAGATTATGGTAGATAGTCACGAGGCTGTTCGTCCCACCGGCTTGTGCCGTACCTGGCCCAACTGGGTAGCGCAAGAATCTGCCCGTGGTGGTGAGTTTGAATCTATGGGGGGCAATGATCCGGATCATACTTGTATCTTGCCGTTTACTCGGTTGAAGGGTGGTCCGATGGATTACACTCCTGGTATTTTCCAGACAAAACTTTCGTATTATAATGGTTCGAAACCTAAAGGTCAGGCGGGTACTACATTGGTAAAACAATTGGCTCTATATGTAACGATGCCCTCTCCGTTACAGATGGCAGCAGACCTGCCGGATAATTATCGCCGTTTTCCCGATGCGTTTCAATTTATTAAGGATGTAGCGGTGGATTGGAGCAATTCTTGGTATCTGGAAGCCGAACCGGGTGATTATATCACAGTGGCTCGTCAAGCCAAAGGAAAACAAGAGTGGTATGTAGGTGCTATTACCGACGAACATCCTCGTACGGCAACTATTCCTTTCTCTTTCTTACCCGAAGGAAGGAAATATATTGTTACCGTTTATGCAGATGGTCGGGATGCAGACTGGAAAGATAATCCGCAGAGCTATGACATCCGTCGTGGCATAGTAACGTCAAAGAGTGTGCTGCGTCAACCTCTGGCAAGTAGTGGAGGGGTGGCTATCAGTGTTCGAGAAGCAACAAAAGAAGAGGTAAAAGGATTGAAGAAATTATGAAGCTTGTCCGTACATAGTAATTATTATGTTGCGGATTTAATACAAGCATTTAAGAATTAAAGTTAGCAATTGGAAAGGCATAGTCCGTGAGGATTGTGTCTTTTTTCGTAAATTATTCGTCATTTCTTATTTTCTTTATTATAATTTTTTCTATATTTATGCCGTTATGGCGAATTGTTGACAGAATAGGAAAAGAATAGACCATTTAGGTATGAATAGAGAATGCCGGGGATTTGACATTTTATCATTCTTTAATCAAAATATAACCGTAAAATTTAGCTGTTTTGAAAAGTTTTCTTATATTTGCGGTGTTATTCATTGACATTTTGTTTGAATAGCGTGAAGTCAACAAGGTAATAACCTTTAAAACGTAATATTATGAATATCGAACGTATCATGGCCTCTTTAGAGGCAAAGCACCCCGGCGAGTCTGAGTATCTTCAAGCCGTAAAGGAAGTTCTTCTTTCCATCGAAGATATCTATAACCAACATCCTGAGTTCGAGAAAGCGAAAATTATAGAACGTCTGGTTGAACCTGACCGTATCTTTACTTTCCGTGTAACGTGGGTGGATGATAAGGGTGAAGTTCAGACGAACCTCGGCTATCGTGTGCAGTTCAACAATGCCATTGGCCCGTACAAAGGCGGTATTCGTTTCCATGCTTCCGTAAATCTTTCTATCCTCAAATTCCTGGGATTTGAGCAGACTTTCAAGAATGCTTTGACTACATTGCCTATGGGCGGTGGTAAGGGTGGTTCCGACTTCTCTCCGCGCGGAAAGAGCGATGCTGAAATCATGCGTTTCTGTCAGGCCTTCATGCTGGAATTGTGGCGTCACCTCGGTCCGGATATGGATGTTCCTGCCGGTGATATCGGTGTAGGCGGTCGCGAAGTGGGCTATATGTTCGGTATGTATAAGAAGTTGACTCGCGAATTTACGGGCACATTTACCGGTAAAGGATTGGAATTTGGCGGTTCGCTGATTCGTCCCGAAGCAACAGGATTCGGCGGCTTGTATTTCGTAAACCAAATGTTACAAACAAAAGGCATTGACATCAAGGGCAAGACCGTGGCTATCTCCGGTTTTGGAAATGTGGCTTGGGGTGCTGCTACCAAGGCTACCGAATTGGGTGCCAAGGTGGTTACCATCTCCGGTCCCGACGGTTACATCTACGACCCGAACGGTATCAGTGGCGAAAAGATAGATTATATGCTGGAACTCCGGTCATCGGGCAACGATATCGTAGCACCGTATGCCGACGAATTCCCCGGCTCTACTTTCGTAGCAGGCAAACGCCCGTGGGAAGTGAAAGCGGACATCGCTCTGCCTTGCGCTACCCAGAACGAGCTGAACGGCGAAGATGCACAACACCTCATTGACAACAAGGTGACATGTGTAGGCGAAATCTCCAATATGGGATGTACGCCCGAAGCTATCGACCTTTTTATTGAAAATAAGATTATGTATGCACCGGGTAAGGCTGTCAATGCAGGTGGTGTGGCTACCAGCGGACTGGAAATGTCGCAGAACGCCATGCACCTCAGCTGGAGTGCAGCCGAAGTGGATGAAAAACTCCACGCCATCATGCACGGAATTCATGCTCAATGCGTAAAATATGGGACAGAACCTGATGGCTACATCAACTACGTGAAGGGAGCGAATATCGCCGGCTTCATGAAGGTGGCTCATGCCATGATGGGTCAGGGAATTATCTAAGAGAGAAACTTTGTTTAGTTGTATTTGTATTTGTGGTTTGTGCTGCCCTACGCCTGTGAAGGTATGGGGCAGTACTTTTTTATTCTCAATTAAAAAAGTTGTATCTTTGTAAGCTGAAGTTATGAAAAAGGTCTAAGATATTGAAAATGAGCATAGGTTATTCGCTCATTATGGTAATAGGTTACGAATAAGAGAGTTATCTCCTTAAATATACTTCTGCGCGTTGCGTAACCTTCAAAGAACTCTTCAAGTACAAAAGTACAAATAAAACGGGAGATTACGACAGAATCTCCCTACTTTTTTCACTCTAATTTGGCTTTTCCGTAAAAGCGATTTAACTCCGTCGGTACACCATAGCCAAAACAAGTTTTGACAACCATGTCCCGACTATCCGCATAAGCGAAGAAAAGGGCTTTGCCTCATGCCTAAACAACAAGTTTAGACTAATGAAGCAAGGCCCATTTCTTTTGGGCTTATGCCACAAAGGTGCTTTTACGGATTTTCTGAGATTTTTTTCTTTTGCTGTTTTTTTGAGCCGGTAGCGGAAAGCTGCATGTGACCGCCCGCCCATAAATGGGACAAGCCGTCACCCACAGCTGGCAAACCGGGAAGAATGGTTTATTTACCCGACCAAACGGGTTTGGCCAGACGGATAAACCATACTTCCTTGCATATGGTTTGCCCGGTTTCACGCTTCCGGCAGTATTTCCTTTCTCTTTGTCTTTTCTTCTTTTTGTGGATTTCTCTCTGAAGTTTTCTCTCGAATCTGCCTTTACTTTCGTTTACCTCCATTTTTACGCCTTTCAGTAGCCGCATCAGTCAGTCATTTTCGTTCTGGGCGCAAAGGTAATTCCGGGATTTGACGGAAATGCAAGGTCGAGCCTCCTGTTTTCTGGAAAAATCTCCAGCCCTGCGGGTAGTATTTTTCCGAAAAACCTTGCATCCCCTAATCCCTACCTTTTTGAGCACCCGAAACGAAAACGACCGATGCGACAGAAAGACGCATTAAAAAAAATGTCGGATAAACGAGAGGCAGATAAGATAGTTTGAAACTCAACTCC
>ENA-OZGO01000334-OZGO01000334.1-human-gut-metagenome-genome-assembly--contig:-NODE-334-length-21220-cov-6.419702_pt1 | contig 21220 bp, 20 predicted proteins | sample MGYA00244658_ERZ653662 | MGnify/ENA primary metagenome ERZ653662 (study PRJEB26926, sample SAMN06165217) | human gut metagenome | biome: ENVO:00009003; feature: ENVO:2100002; material: ENVO:00002003... | reverse complement strand
GGCAGCGTCAGATGTGTATAAGAGACAGGCCCTTGGTTTTGTTATATTATTTTGTATTTTATTATCTTTGTCTGCTATAATCTTGTTATATTTCTGTTTTATTTCTTCTCTTCATCCTGCCTTTGTATCACAGCCTTCACAGCAACCGCCTGATTAGCCACATGCGTATGCATTTCTGTAGTCACAAGCTCCATATTTCTTGCCTCAAGCGCCCTGTAGATGGCATCATGCTCCTTCACAAGCATCGGATAATTCTTCGGATCCTTTAAATACTCCACTCTGTAGCGGTACATCTGCTCGCGGATATTGTTCATCATAGATACAAGCTTCGCATTGTTGGTCGCCTCATAGATAGCATCGTGAAACTTCACATCCTCCTCAGCTATCTTTTTCACATCTCCCGAGTCCATGCTCCTCTTGAACTCGTCCTTTATGGTTTTTAGATTCGCAAGCTGCTCATCACTGATTTTCTTACAGGCTATTTTGGCTGCAAGCTCATCGAGAGCCTCTCTCACCTCAAGCACATCCTCCATATCCTTGAGAGTCATCTTGGCAACCTCTGCGCCCTTTCTCGGCATTGTGACTGCAAGCCCCTCCTGCTCAAGCATTCTGATTGCTTCACGTATAGGTGTACGGCTGACTCCAAGCTTTGACGCAAGCTGCAACTCCATAAGTCTCTCTCCCGGCTTGAGCTCACCCTTTAAAATTGCCTCACGAAGTGTATTAAACACCACATCACGCAGTGGCAGATATGCATCCATATTTAAAGTTAAATTATCAGTCATCAAACTTCTCCTATCTCTTGTATTATCATTCTCACATATAAGAAAAAAGCAACTATAAAGCACCCGCTGTGCTATCCGGATATCACGTTATTTGCGATTATTGTATACAGATGTCAGATACACCTGTCTGGCAAGATGTGAGCTTCTCATGGCTTTGTACGCTTTCTTTGCAGTATCTTCATCGTCAAACAGACCAAAAACCGTCGGACCACTACCGCTCATCATGGCTCCTACCGCGCCATTTGAAAGCATATGCTTCTTTATCTCATCTATCACCGGATAATTTGGTATGGTCACAGTCTCTAAGACATTTCCCATATGCGCTGCGATATCATGCAGATTCTTAGCCTTTATATCATCTATCAGGCGGTCTATATCCGGATGAATAGTCGTATCATCAAGCTTCAGATTCTGGTACACAAATTTTGTGGATACCGAGATGGACGGCTTTGCAATAAGCACCGGACACTTTACCATTGGAGGAAGAGGACTAAGCGCCTCTCCTATGCCCTCGGCCAGCGCCGTACCTCTCATAATACAGTATGGTACATCCGCACCTATCTGCACACCTCTTTCCATAAGCTGTCTCTTTGTCAGTCCCAGTGAAAAAAGCCTGTTTACACCTATAAGCATAGCTGCCGCATCAGTACTGCCCCCCGCCATCCCTGCTGCAACAGGAATACGCTTGTCCAGCTTCACTGATACACCGTCAGTTATAGAAAACTCATCCATCAGAAGCTTTGCAGCCTTATATATGAGATTGTTCTCGTTTACAGGGAGAAAAGACAGATTGGTCTGTATCTGTATGCCCGGCTCCTTTGTCCTTTTGATATCAAGCCTGTCATACAGATGAATGGTCTGCATAATCATGCGGACCTCATGATATCCGTCCTCTCTGCGCCTCACCACATCCAGCCCCAGGTTAATCTTGGCTAATGCTTTTAATGAAATATCGTTATTACTACCCATATTGTATTACCTCTGTTTTTTGTATACAAGGATTATAACACACCCTGCCAAAAAGAGCAAATTTAAATATTCTCATTTAATTGTTAATTTTTACATCTCATCAGTCAAATTAACCTAAAAAGGGACTGCACGTTGCGCGCAGTCCCTCTAATATATCATATTCTGTTTTAGCCCGGTCTTGGTACAATTGTGTATCGGCTGTTTTGTATCTGTTTCTTATAGCCCTTGCCGTTATTTTTTCAATTTTCTTCCAAATATAAATGTCGAAAAATATATTACCGATGCAATAATCACTATCATCGGACCTGTTGCCACATTGGTGTAGTATGACACTGCGAGGCCGACTATACCGGAAAATACTGAAAATATCACTGAAAAGAAATGATACTCACGCATATTTTCCGAAATATTCCTTGATGAAGCCGCTGGTAATATAAGCAGAGCATTTATTATAAGTATACCTATCCACTTGATGGATAGCATAACTATGAGTGCTACAAGCACCGCAAACAGATTATCCAGAAGACGCACATGGATGCCCTTGCTTTTTGCCACGCTTCTGTGTATGCAGATGGCGTTGAGCTTATTGAAGCAAAGCACCCAGAACACTATAGTGACCACAAAAATCACGATGAGATACACTATCTCCGTCTTTGTGATGCTTAGCACATCGCCCACCAGTATGCTTGAGTATTTGCTGAAATTGCCGCCTTTTGACAGTATTGCAAGACCTATAGCCACAGAGCACGATGAAAATACAGATATAATGGTATCTGTTGACGCTGTGTTCAGACTGCCAATCTTATTTAAAAGAAGCGCAAACACTATCGCAAATATCACCATGGCAAGCGAGGTGTCTGCCATGCCGCATACCACTCCGACAGCGATTCCTGTAAGTGCTGAATGTCCGAGTGCATCTGAAAAGTATGCCATCTTTTTGTTTACAATCATTGTTCCCATTATGCCAAAAAGCGGTGTGATGATGAGCACAGCAATAAGGGCATTTCTCATGAAATCATATTGAAGCCAGGAGGTTATATTCATTTGTGTTCCTCCTCTCTCACCCAGGATTCCTCTCCTGTGTAAAAAATTCTCTCAAATTCCTTGCTCTCGAAGACTTCCTTCACAGTTCCCTGCTTTGCAACGGTCTTATCAAGCAGTACAACATGGTCTGCGTACTTTGCCACATAGTCCAGATCGTGCGATATCAGTATGATTGCAAGGTCATAGTGAGTCTTTAAATAATCCATGGTCTTATAGAAAAGCTCCATGCCGTTTTGGTCTATTCCGGACACCGGCTCATCCAACAGCAGCAGGTTCGGCTCGTCCATGATTGCCATGGAAAGAAGCACTCTCTGCAGCTGTCCTCCAGAGAGGTTGCACACCTGCTTGTCGATGAGCTCCTCAGCCTCAAATACCTCGAGTGTCTCCCTTATCTTTGCCTCTATCTTTTTACTCTTTGGCAGAAAAACAGGATAATTGTACTGATAGCTTGCTATGAGGTCATACACGCTGACCGGTGTATTTTTCTCGATATTGACAGACTGCGGCACATAGCCGATTTTAAGCTTAGCCATATGTCCGTCTTTAGTATCCTTGAACTCAATCGTACCGGTGTGAGGTATCTCGCCGAGTATCGCCTTTATGAGTGTAGATTTTCCGGCACCGTTCTGGCCTATTATGACATTGAAGGAGCCGCAATGTATGTGCATATTTACATCCTCGAGCACTGTCTGCTCTCCAAAGCTCACTCCAAGGTTATTTATTTTTATGCAATGAAAGCCACATGGCTGTATTATTTTCCGCATATTTTCTCCAATTTTATTTAGTAAATGCCTCTTTGATAAGCTCTATATTGTGCTCCATACCATAAAGATAGCTGTCCTTGTCGTACTCTCCCCTGTTGAGAGGGTCGATATAAATCACATGCACATCTGTCTCACGCGATACGGTATCTCCCATGCTCTTTCCGTAGAGCTCCTCAGCTAGTATTACCGACACTCCGTCATCCTTTATGGCACCTATTACCTGCTTTATCTCGCCTGCGCTGACTGAGCGCTCCTCGTCAAGGTCTAACAGATAGCATGCATTCATGGAAAAATCATCAGCTACATACGCATAGGCCTCATGGAATATGATGATATTCTGTCCATTGGTAAGACTCTTTAGGCTATTTATCTTTTCTTCAAGCACTGCAAGCTTTGCATCATATGCTTTTGCATTTGCATAATATTCATCAGCATGCTTTGCATCCTTTTCGGCAAGCCGGGATGCGATTGTCTGAACCATGGTGCGGTAACGCGGCACGCTCATCCATGCATGGGCATTCTCATCACCATGGTCATGATCGTGGTCACTGTCCGATTCTGTGTCTGCTTCGTGGTCATGGTCGTGGTCACTGTCTGATTCATCCTCAGAAAGAAGCACCACGTCCTCACATGCCTCAACCACATCAAGCTTCGGATACGCCTTTGCCACATCAGACATAAACGACTCTATACCGCCTCCGTTTATTACAAAAACATCGGCTGTGGATAAAAGCTTCATATCCTCCGGTGTTAGCTGAAAATCGTGCAGACAACCGGTCTGTGGCTCGCTTAAGTTTTCAAGTCTCACTCCGTTCACACCATCCACTATGTTTAAAGTGGCAATGTACATAGGATAGAAGGATGTCACGACTGTAAGTATATCGTCAGCTTCGTCAGTATTTTTTTTATTGCCCGAAGAATTTGATACTCCACCGACAGCGCCTTTCATACCTGCTGTGTGCTCATATGCCATTACCGCAAGCGTACACACTATCAATATACACAAAAACATAATGCCTACAAATTTGCATTTATTCTTCATATATTAAATATTCGCCTTTCTTTCTATAACTTTATTTCTGTGACTCTATTTCGACTTTATTTTTTTTTATGATTATTAACGCTTTTTTTGCTCTTGGCCTTATCTCTGCGTTCTTTAGTCTTTTTGGCAACCGGCTTTCCGGTCTTCTTCCAGCGCTCCTTTTTGTGTGGCTGGGATGCAGCGGCTCTTTTTGCTGCTGATTTTGCCTCGCGCTTTGCTTCTTCCTCCTGTTTCATGGCAAGAAGTGTCTCCTCGTCAAACACGATTGAATCTATGAGATTCCAGATTTCGTCCCTGCCTTCCTTTGACATAGACGAAAACGGTATAACTACCGTGCCCAGCTTCACATGAAGCACATCCTTGATAGTCTTTATGTGTGCGGCAATCTGGCTTTTTTTCAATTTATCAGATTTGGTTGCAATGATGATCGGTGCAAAGCCCTGGTTTACCATCCAGTCATACATCATGATATCATTGTCCGATGGCTCATGCCTTATATCTATTAAAAGAAACACTGCCTGAAGTTTTTTTGAGGTGTGAAGATAGTTTTCTATCATCTGTCCCCATTTAGCTTTTATCTCGATATTGGCATTGGCATAGCCATAGCCCGGCAGATCGACCAGATACATGGCGTCATTGACGTTATAAAAATTGATGGTCTGTGTCTTGCCGGGCTGTGAAGAGATCCTGGCAAGTGACTTTCTGTTCATGAGTGCGTTGATCAGTGACGACTTGCCTACATTTGACTTGCCGGCGAATGCCACCTCATTATACTCATTGTCAGGGATTGTGCTTGTAATTCCGCAAACTACCTCTAAATTAACACTTTTAATTACCATAATCTCTTCCTCATTCTTATTTTACAAATGCTATCTTCTCCACCTGTGAAAATCTCTCCACCGGCACGATTTCCATGCCGTCTGTTATTTCCTTTGAAATCTCCTCCAGGTCCTTTTCATTATCCTTTGGAATACACACTGTTTTTATTCCGATTACTTTGGCTGCAAGCAGCTTTTCCTTGAGTCCTCCTATCGGAAGCACCCTGCCGCGCAGCGTTATCTCGCCCGTCATGGCTACATCTGCCCTGACAGGTCTGTCTGTAATGGCTGAGAGCATGGCTGTCGCCATAGTGATACCCGCAGATGGTCCGTCCTTTGGCACTGCGCCCTCTGGGATATGTATATGGATATCATGCTTCGTGTAAAACTCTGCATCAATGCCATATCCTTCGCTTATTGAGCGCACATAGCTAAGTGCCGCCTGTGCCGACTCCTTCATCACATCACCAAGCTTACCGGTGAGCACGAGCTCACCCTTGCCCGGCAGCACATTCACCTCAACCTCGAGTGTGACACCGCCCACACTGGTCCATGCCAGGCCTCTAACGATTCCAACCTCTGCGTGATCATTTTTCTTCTCCGGACTGTACTTCGGATTGCCCAGATACGTCTTAAGATTGGTCTTTGTAACCTTTACAGCAGCTTCACTGTCCTTAAAGATTTCCCTGGCAGCCTTGCGGCACAGCTTGCCGATAGTTCTCTCAAGACTTCTGACTCCGGCCTCTCTGGTGTACAGCCTGATAATATCCTTTAGGGCCGAGTCTGTTATCGTAAGCTGTTCCTTTTTAATTCCGTTTTTGCTCTTTTGCTTCTCAACCAGGTGCTCCTTTGCTATGTGAAATTTCTCATTTTCAGTGTAGCTTGACACCTCGATAAGCTCCATCCTGTCAAGAAGCGGCTTTGGAATGCCTGAAACCTCATTTGCCGTTGCAATAAAAAGCACCTCCGACAAATCTACAGGCAACTCGATGTAATGATCCCTGAATTTACAGTTCTGCTCACTGTCAAGCACCTCGAGAAGAGCGGCTGATGTGTCACCCTTGTAGTCACTTGACACCTTATCTATCTCATCCAACAGCATGAGAGGATTTGAAACGCCTGCCTGTCTTAAACCATTTACTATACGGCCCGGCATGGCACCGATATATGTCTTTCTGTGTCCACGGATTTCTGCCTCATCGCGCACACCACCAAGAGAAATACGCACATATTTCTTCTCCAGTGCAGACGCAATTGAACGGGCTATGCTTGTCTTTCCTGTTCCCGGAGGACCTACAAGACATATTATAGGACTCTCTCCCTTGCTTGTCAGATTTCTGACTGCCAGAAACTCAAGTATTCTCTCCTTAACATCCTTTAATCCGTAGTGATCATCATCGAGCACCTGTGCTGCATGGTCAAGATCCTTGTTGTCCACAGACATCTTGTTCCACGGAAGCTCAAGTACAGTCTCTATATAGCCTCTCTCAACTGTGCTCTCTGATGAGCTGCTGCTCATATTTCTAAAGCGCTTTATCTCTTTTTTCGTCTTTTCCTTTACGTAGTCAGGCGCATCTAACTCAGATAGCTTTTTCTCATATTCATCAGCCTCCGAGTCAGCATTCTCGCCCAGCTCCTCACGTATCACACCAAGCTGTTCACGAAGCACATACTCCTTCTGATGCTTGTCAACACGAACCTTTACTTTTTTCTGAAGCTCATTCTTTATGGAAATAACCTCCACCTGGGAGAGAAGTAATGATACTATAACCTGATATCTGTCATTGATATCCTCTGCCTCAAGCACCTGCTGCTTAAGCTCATATGACACCGGCAGATTGTTGGTTACATAATCAATGAGCTTTTCAAGATCCTCATACTGATCTATCTGTCTGATAAGCTCCTTGCTGATTTTGCCGACGACTGCCGCATATCTGTGAAAAGCCTCTCTGACTCCGAGAAGCATGGCTTCCCTGAGATCATCCGGCAGGCTGTCTGCATTACTATCACAATAACAGATTTCTGCCTCAAGGTACTTCTCATTATCGGTAAAGCCAAGCAATGTTGCCCGGCTTATTCCATCTACAAGTATTCTCACAACATCATTCTGTAATCTGACAACCTGCTTTATATCAGCAACAATCCCCATCTGATAGAGGTCTTCCTGAGTCGGGTCCTCACTGTCCACATTCCTTTGTGTGACAAGATAAATCTTTTGATCCTGCTCCATAGCCTCCTCGACAGCACGAAGAGAGCGCTCTCTGCTGATGTCGAAATGGGCAATCATCCCCGGCAGAATAGTAAGCCCTCTCAGCGCTACTGCAGGCATATTCATAATCTGTTCTTCCACTTATATCTCCTGTATTATTGCACAGCCATGCATAACAAAGCGCTGTGCAATTTATATTATCCGATGCTGTATCTTTTGTAAAATACCGCCTTGTACTTACGATGCCTCTTTTTCCTCGATATATGCCTCAGGCACGCAATCACCATCAAGCTTTAAGTTATCCTCAACGATATCCTTGTCTATTACACATCTGCTGATGCTCTTGTCTGATGGTATACGATACATAAGGTCAAGCATAACAGCCTCCATGATGGCACGAAGTCCTCTGGCTCCTGTCTTTCTCTCAAGTGCCTTGTCAGCGATGGCATTTACTGCATCGTCTGTGAACTCAAGACCTACTCCGTCAAGCTCAAAAAGCTTGGTGTACTGCTTGATAAGCGAGTTCTTAGGCTCCTTAAGTATACGGATAAGTGCATCCCTGTCGAGTGCCTCGAGAGAAACGGTAATAGGTACACGTCCGATAAACTCAGGAATCAATCCAAACTTTACAAAATCCTGTGGAAGTGCATGCTTGAACGCCTCTCCTACATTGAGCTCTGTCTTTGACTTTACATCTGAATTGAAGCCTATAGATGATGTATCCATACGGCTGTCGATAATTTTTTCCAGACCATCAAATGCTCCACCGCATATAAAAAGTATATTAGTAGTATCAATAGGAATAAGCTCCTGCTGCGGATGCTTTCTTCCGCCCTGTGGCGGTACAGATGCCTCTGTGCCCTCAAGAATCTTTAAAAGAGCCTGCTGTACACCCTCGCCTGACACATCTCTGGTGATTGAGACATTCTCTGATTTCTTTGTAATTTTATCTATCTCATCTATATAAATGATACCATGCTCTGCACGCTCGATATCATAATCTGCCGCCTGAATAAGCTTTAATAGGATATTCTCCACATCCTCACCTACGTATCCTGCCTCTGTAAGTGTTGTAGCATCAGCGATAGCAAATGGAACATTTATCACTCTGGCAAGTGTCTGCGCAAGAAGTGTCTTTCCTGAACCTGTAGGTCCAAGCATGAGAATATTACTCTTCTGAAGCTCTACATCTGATGTATCACCTGCCAGTACTCTCTTATAGTGATTGTAAACAGCAACCGAAAGCACCTTCTTTGCCTGGTCCTGTCCTATTACATAATCGTCCAAAAACGCCTTAAGCTCCTCCGGAGTAACAAGATTTATATCATCCTTAGCGCTGCTTTTTTCCTCATGGCCCTCTACGCCTTCTTCCTCAAGAATCTCGGCACATATATCTATACACTCATCGCAGATAAAAGCTCCATTAGGTCCGGAAATCAAACGATTTACCTGGTCCTGTGTCTTACCGCAAAATGAGCAGCGAATCTTTCCGTCGTTTTTTCCTGCCATTATTAACTCCTTTTATTGCATGAGGGCATCCCATATGGGGTACCCTCTTAAATTCATCTAATTTCTGATTATCTGTTTGTTATTACACTGTCTATGAGACCATACTCTGCGGCTTCCTGTGCTGACATATAGTTGTCTCGCTCTGTATCAGCTGCAATTGTCTCGTATGGCTTGCCTGTATTGGCTGCTAAAATTTCGTTTAATCTCTTCTTTGTCTTTAAAATATTTTCTGCAGCAATCTGAATCTCAGTAGCCTGACCCTTTGCACCGCCCGATGGCTGATGAATCATAATCTCTGCATTTGGAAGAGCATATCTCTTGCCCTTTGCACCGCCTGCGAGAAGAAAAGCTCCCATGCTTGCTGCAAGACCGATACAGATTGTTGAAACATCACACTTGATGTACTGCATAGTATCGTAAATAGCAAGTCCTGCTGTAACCATTCCACCCGGTGAATTGATGTAAAGGTGGATATCCTTATTCGGATCCTCAGACTCAAGGAATAAAAGCTGGGCAACAACAAGGCTGGCTGTTGTCTCATTTACTTCCTCTCCAAGGAAAATTATACGATCTTTTAATAATCTGGAGTAAATGTCGTAGTTGCGCTCTCCTCTGCTGGTCTGTTCAATGACATATGGTACTAAACTCATATAAAATACCTCCTTTATAAAAGCTCAAAAGACCGGCTCAGAAAATAGGCTTCTGAGCCAGTCCATCAAATCTTGATTCAAAAATCTTATTCTTCTGTAGACTCTTCTGCATCAGCCTTTTTCTTTGCCTTTGCACGCTCTTTAACGTTGTCCATGATAAGATCTACGGCCTTTGTGATAGCAATGTCTTTCTTCATAGACTCCTTCTCAGCATCTCCCATGTACTCTTTAAGCTTATCAGCCTCCATGCCGTATGCCTTAGCCATCTTCTCTACCTCTGCATCGATATCTGCATCAGTAACCTCGATATTTTCCTCCTTGGCAATCTGCTCAAGTACAAGGCTGCTCTGGATACGTGTTGTAGCCTCAGGACGAACCTGATCCTTAAGCTGGTCAACTGTCATGCCTGAGAACTGTAAGTACTGCTCCATTGTAAGACCGCTCTGTGCGATTCTCTGAGCGAACTCCTCAACCATTGTCTCACACTGTGTCTCAATCATTGCCTCAGGAAGATCCATCTTTGACTTATCGATAATCTTCTGGATAGCCTCATCCTCTTTAGTCTTCTTAGCTTCTGTCTCTTTCTTCTCTGTGAGGTTCTTTTTGATTTCCTCTTTGTACTCAGCTAATGTATCAACACCTGCTGCATCCTGTGCAAACTCATCATCAAGGTCAGGAAGCTCCTTAGCCTTGATCTCGTTGATCTTAACCTTGAATGTAGCCGGCTTTCCTGCAAGGTCTGCTGCCTGATACTTCTCAGGGAATGTTACATTGACCTCAACCTCATCGCCTGTGTTCTTTCCTACTAACTGATCCTCGAATGTATCGATGAATGTGTGTGAACCAATCTCTAATGGATGATTCTCACCCTTTCCACCCTCGAAAGCTACTCCGTCAACAAATCCCTCAAAGTCGATAACTGCTGTATCTCCCTCTGCTACAGGACGATCTGTAACTGTAACTGTTCTTGCATTTTTGTTTCTCTGGTTCTCAAGCTCAGCGTCAACCTCTTCATCAGAAACTGATGTGTCGATCTTTGTAACTGTAACGCCCATGTACTTACCAAGAGTAACCTCAGGTCTTACAGCAACCTCTGCTGTGTAGATGAAAGGCTGTCCCTTCTCAATCTGAGTAACCTCAACTGTTGGGCGTGAAACAATGTCAACACCGCTCTCGTCAACTGCACCTGCGTATGTCTGCTGCATAAGAATGTTTGCTGCATCCTCGTAGAACACACCTGCTCCATACATTTTCTCAATCATAGCTCTTGGCACTTTTCCTTTACGGAATCCAGGTACACTAATCTGTTTCTTCTGCTTCTGATATGCAGAATCCAATGCTTTCTCTAATTCCTCAGCTGCTACCTCAATAGTAAGCTTCGCCATATTATGCTCTAAATTCTCAACCTGTACACTCATGTCAATCGTTATCCTCCTTAAAAATATATATGAATGGTATGTACATCAAATGTAATGTGGGCATGCTTTATAAACTGCTAAGCCCAGTCATTGGATGATTATAACACAACAAATCCACTATTTCCAGTGTTTTTTACATTAAATTTGCTTTTGTGTATAATTCCATAAATTGTCAGCAATACCAAAACATATTTTTGTCATTTTACGGCATAATATTTCCATACACATACAGCTTGTGTATAACGTTTTAAAAGGAGGTATTGCATTATGGCAGCATCAAGTAGTAAAAAGGCTTCTGTACCGGAGGCAAAAGAGGCTATGAGCCGTTTCAAGGAAGAGGTTGCTTCAGAGCTTGGAGTTCCTTTAAAGGAGGGCTACAACGGTGACCTTACTTCTAAGCAGGCCGGTTCAATCGGTGGCGAGATGGTCAAGCAGATGATCATGAAGCAGGAGCAGCAGATGAAATAAGCTCTGCAATAGCAGGCTTCAAATGTACGCTTCAAATGCAAGCATAAAAAGAGGCCGCGCACCATGGGGTTGGTGTGTGACCTCTTTTGTTATAATACTAATGATATGAGGGTCAAAAGATATTTTGCCCCTCATTTATGATTAATCTGATTATTTGCTGAACGTTGTATTAGTATACCAGTCCCTGTCGAATATGCTCTACTGTGGCATCGTCTGTGAAGTATCTGACAAGCTCGAGTGCAAACGCAATAGCTGTTCCCATTCCACGACTTGTAATCACATTGCCATCCACAACTACAGGCTGCTCAAGCCACTGTGCACCGAGCAGCTTTTCCTCAAAACCCGGATGACAGGTAGCTTTTTTGCCCTCTAGTATATGATTCTCACCGAGCACGCTAGGCGCTGCACATATCGCTGCAACAAGCTTTCCCTCAGCAGCGAATCTCTTAATTGTCTTTACTACGGTCTCATCCGCGCCAAGGTTTAATGTACCCGGCATGCCTCCCGGCAGTACGATTGCATCGTAGCTGTCAAAATCAGCCTGTGCCTTTGTGGTATCTGTCTTAAATGTCACCTGATGAGAGCTTGTCACCTCGGCTTTTTCCGTGATTGATATGGTTTCAATCTCAAGCTTTGCTCTTCTAACTATATCTACTACTGTAAGTCCTTCAATCTCCTCACAGCCGTCTGCCATAAAAATTCCTACTTTAATCATATTTTTCTCCTTTATTTTTCTTTGATAATACTAAAAAGCTGCGGTTCATCCTTGAATTTTTAAATACCGGTCATTATAATCATATATAAATGATATGAGGGTAAAACAAAAGTATAAACCGTAACTATAAATCTACCAGTAACCTGAAAGGATATACCATGGAAATCGAAAGAAAATACTTACTTAAACAGCTTCCTTCCAATTTAGACAGCTACGCGAGCAAAAAAATCGCCCAGGGCTATCTGTGCACCTCGCCTGTTGTCAGAGTCAGACGCTCAAATGACAGCTATTATATGACCTACAAGGGAGCCGGTCTTATGGTGCGCGAGGAGTACAATCTTCCTCTCACAAAAGAAGCCTACGACCATCTTGTCCAAAAGATTGACGGTCGTCTCATCGAAAAGACACGCTATCTCATACCTCTTGACGGTGGTCTGACCGCAGAGCTTGATGTATTTGAGGGTGATCTGGCTCCTCTTACACTCGTGGAGGTTGAATTCGACTCTGTCGACGCAGCAAATGAATTCACAGCGCCTGACTGGTTTGGCGAGGATGTCACTGAATCCGGCAAATATCACAACAGCTATCTGAGCCGATTGGAAAATTCATAGTACTGCCTGGTCTTTATCGTATTCTTTAAATCATCATACCTCTTTTGCAATGGGCCCTCAGGAACTACAACATCCATAACCACCGCTATGTCATCTATAAGGCGGTCGGTTATGATATCCCTCATTGAAATAAGTATATTGTACTTCTCTTCAAAGGTATCCGCATCAAGGAACTCCAGCAAACGCGGATCCGGTGCCTGGCCTTCATCTGCATCCGGTGCCGGCTCATAACATGCCTGTGTCTGAACACTCACAGCTTCAGGTGCATTAGCTGCAATCTCATTAGTGTTGGAAGAGATACTCTTTCCCGACATATCCTCCGGCTTATCCTTAAGCGTGATCTTCTCAAATCTGTATTTCTGCTTCACATCAGGATATTTCTCATGGTCCACCTCGCTTACAAACATGTCGAGTGGTCTGGCGTATATCCCAAAATCATCATATAAAGCCTGATAAATCACAAGCTTTTCCCCTGTCTCTGAATGTGTCGCCACTGTAACTATCTGATACAGCTTATTCTTAAAGTGCCTGTAAAGCTCTCCGGGCTTTGGTGTTCTGTCCATCATTTCTGCCTCTTTTCCTATTATTTAAAAGTTGTTAATCATGTCTAAGCCTTCTCCAAGGAAATCTCTCTCAAACTCCAGATTACCACTATATCCCATGGCAATCAGATCATCAACACTGCCAAACATGCTCTGTGTCTCAGCTTCTATAATCTTTGCACCGTCTGCCGCTTTGGTATGCAGTGTCTGGCAGTTTCTTGAGTGCTCCTGAGCCATCCTCTGCTGTGCCTCGCTATGTCCGTGCATAGTCTCAAGCTCTTTTTGTGTCGTATCATCCGCAAAGCGTGCGTTATTTTTCACGGCCCTCTGCACTATATCCGGATTGCTCTGCTGCAGTCTCTGCTGTGGTCTCTGCGACTGCTGTGCTCTCTGCTGCATCTGTGGCTGTGGTCTCTGCTGATATGTCTGGTTCAATGCATTCATACCCGACTGAACTGTATTCTGCATGCTGTTCCATATCTGCTGCATCTGCTTCTGCTGCGGTCTCGGTTTGTTTGGCTGCGTATTTTTGCTGCCTGCGCTCTTTGATTTTTTGTTAATGTAAAAAATAGCTCCTAAGATAATTGCCCAAATTATAACATCCATATTCTGCTCCTTTATCAATCTGCATTTTCTATGTCAATCCCTGAATATCCTGCACATATCGCGCAGTATGTACTCTGCTGTCTGTTCCGGCTCCCATTGCTTTGTAACACCCACAAGCAGCGGATTAAGCTCCGACAATATCCTTGCCGTGCGCCGGTCTGTCGTGCCCTCATACTTATCGTTTATGGCCTCAGCCTGCTTCACACATGCCTCAAGCTGCTTTAATATATCCTTCCAGAACTCCTCGTAATATATCTCATGCACTCTCTTAGTCTTTTGTGTGAAATTTAGCTCTGCAAGCTCTTTGTTGCTGTGCCCCAGATAGAAATATGACAGAGCAAACAAATCAGGCTTTTTCCTTTCAAGCCCCTCATTTGTCAGGTGTATCAGATTCTCTATCTCACTCTGTAAAATGATACCATTGTCAAAGAATGACAGATATCTCTCCCCCTGCTTTACAACAGAGTCCAGAGTCGTGTGAAAATCCGTGTCCACCTTGCTGATTAAAAATTCATCGTCAAAAATGCCGCTTTTCGCTTTGCAAGCCTTTATCAGCTCTCCAAAGTGCTTCCAGTCGGTTCCTGTGAGCTCACGATACCCAATAACTTGCTGCTCAAGCTCCTTTAAATCTGAAAGCAGGCTGCTTAAACCTGTCTTCACGCCATAATAGCGCTTTGCAACACCGGAGGAATTCTTTTTGGTTTTGACATACAGCTTAAGCCAGCTGTTGACCACTGTCATGTCGGCACCTGCCGTATCCATCGCTGTCTTAAATTTCTTTTCCGTATCACTTAGTCCTAAAATCATCACGCACCCTCAAACATCATTCTAAAACTATATAATAACAATTCTACACCATTATCATATTTTTTTAAAGAGCCTTTTTTCGCTCTGAAAAGCCCACTTTAAACGCAAAAAAAGGAAGCCATACAATAACTGTATGACTTCCTGTATACACTGCATGTTATTCGCATCGTCGTGCGAATGGCACGAATGGCTTTGTTATGATAGCAAAATCAGATTAACGACCAAACTGCATATCGTTGTTACCTGATTTTGTTGTGAACATCTCAAGCATGTTGATTGGATCGTTGTAATCCATAAGCCATCCCTCACGGGCGAAATCAAACTGTCCGTCCTTACGGCTGTTAAGGAATACGTTCCACTCCTGCTGCTCAACCTTTAAGTTGATACCTACCTTTGAAAGATCAGCCTGAATAGCCTCACCAATCTTTACATTTGACTCTGAGTTGTTTACAAGGTATGTGAACTCGACAGTCTGGTTTACCTGACCTGTGCTCTCATCTAATAATCCGATAGAAGCAAGAAGCTCTTTAGCCTCCTCAAAGTTCTTATCGTAATCTGTGCCGTAGTAATCTTTGTTCTTGAACTCGCCACCGTTACCATCTGTAACACCCTCTGGGATAAATGTTGTGGCAATCTTCTGTCCGCCCTGGGCGATTGTATCGATAATGTACTGACGATCGATAAGAAGACAGATTGCTTTTCTGAATACCTTAGCCTGGTCAGCATCTAATCCAAGTTCTGAGTAGAGCTTAGAGTTAATGTTGAAGCCTACGTAGTATGTTCCAAGGTTGTCAACTGTGTAGAACTCGCTTGTCTTCTTAGCTGCCTCAATCTCTGCTGTAGGAATTGAATCAATAAAATCAAGGTCACCGTTCTGGTAAGCTGTGTAAGCTGAAACATCATCAGATGTAAGCATTACGTTCATCTCATCAACTGTTACATTGTCAGCATCCCAGTAGTTAGGATTCTTAACATATGTCATGCTTGAATCATGTTTCCACTCCTTGAGTGTGAATGCACCGTTTGTAACGAACTTGTCGCTTGCATCGTTTGCCCAGTCATCATTTCCCTCTACTGACTTCTGGTTTACAGGGAAGAAGAATGGGAATGCACATAAGTCAAGGAAGTATGGTGTAACTGCTTTAAGCTTGACTGTAAGAGTCTTTCCATCATCAGAAGCTACTACATCATCAGCAGCAAGACCCTTTGTATCATCATATCCTGCGAATACTGCGCAAAGGTAGCTGTAATCTGCAGCTGTCTTAGGATCTGCAGCTCTCCTCCAAGACCACTCGAAATCCTTTGCAGTAAGCTCATCACCATTTGACCACTTAAGACCGTCACGCATTGTGAATGTGTATGTGAGGCCATCCTCAGAAACCTCATAGCTCTCTGCACATGCAGGCTCAAGCTTGCCCTCAGCGTTGTAACGCATAAGACCCTCAAAGCTGTTTACTGCAAGACATCCGCCGTCAACAGTACTGTTTAATGCAGGATCGATATGATCAGGCTCTGATGCCATGAAGATGTTTAACTTTCCGGCATTCTTTGTGTTCTTTGCATTGTAGAAGTATTTCATACCCTCTACTGTTGAGTATACGTCTGTGACATAATCCTTGAGCATATACTGGTCATTGTAGTAGTAAAGTGGAATAACACACCATGTATCCATAAGCATATCCTCTGCCTGGTGCATCATCTCTGCACGCTTTGCAAGATCTGCTTCTGTACGGATAGATTCTACTAACTCATCATAGCTTGTCCAGTCTACGGCTGTTGATACAGCAGTATCAGAAGTGTCGTTAGTAGTTGTTTTGTTGTTGCTCTTGCTTCCACAAGCAGTCATGCCAAGTGCCATAGCTGCAACAAGAGTAAGTGCTACTAATCTCTTTTTCATCTTTCTTCCTCCTATTAATTAATATGAAAAATAAATTTATGTTAGAACCGGCACATGTGGCTTAAGCTATATGCCGGTAAAAACCTTATATTAGCGGTTGAAGCATGCAACCATATGTCCGTTTCCTCTGTCTGTAAGCTCCGGACGTGCTGCTGCACACTGTTCTGTCGCATATTTACAACGTGAACGGAACGGACAGCCGCTAGGCATGCGAAGAGGTGAAGGAACATCTCCCTCAAGCACGATTCGCTTGCTGTGTCTGGCAGTCTCAGGATCCGGGATCGGAACCGCTGAAAGCAACGACTGTGTGTACGGATGGATTGGATTGTCCATCAGCTCATCAGCATCTGCAAGCTCCATCATATGACCTAAGTACATAACAGCTATTCTATCAGAGATATGCTGCACTACAAGCAGATCATGCGCTATAAACAGATATGATAACCCTCTCTCCTTCTGCAGATCCTCAAACATGTTGACTACCTGGGCCTGAATTGAAACATCAAGTGCCGATACCGGCTCATCACATACGATAAACTTCGGATCTACTGCAAGCGCTCTTGCTATTCCGATACGCTGTCTCTGTCCACCCGAAAACTCATGTGCATAACGTGTGGCATGGTCTGCGTTTAGTCCGACTGTCTCCATGAGATCCATAATCATCTCATGGCGCTCTTTCTTGCTACTGTAAAGCTTGTGCACATCGAGAGGCTCTCCGATGATATCCTCAACCGTCATACGAGGGTTGAGTGATGAATACGGATCCTGGAATACCATCTGCATCTGCTTACGGTAAGGATGCATATTCACATCTATCTTCTTCTCACTGTCAAACAATACATTGCCGTCGAACTCAATGCGTCCCGCTGTAGGCTGGTACAGACGTAAAAGAGTACGTCCTACGGTTGTCTTTCCACAGCCTGACTCGCCAACAAGTCCAAGCGTCTCACCCGGCTTTATGGCAAATGACACATCATCGACTGCCTTTAACTCCATCTTTTTAAATCCGTCATGAACAGGGAAATACTGCTTCAAATGGTCTACCTTGAGCAGGTACTCGTTGTTATTTGTCTCATTACTCATTTGATTTTCCCTCCTCCATCATATTCTTAATATTCATCCAGCATGATGCGAGATGATCCTCTCCAACCCAGATTTCCTCCGGCTTTTCGGTGAGACATATCTTCATAGCGGCATCACAGCGAGGGCAGAATGCACAGCCCTTTGGCATGTTGAGCATATTGATTGGTGTGCCTCCGATAGGAACAAGCCTGGTTTTTGAATTGGTCTTTGTAGGGATTGAACGAAGCAGTCCCTTTGTGTACTCATGTGCCGGGCTGTAGAATATGGCATCTGCTGTTCCTCTCTCACACACACGGCCACCGTACATAACTATGATCTCATCACACATTGAAGCAATGACACCCAGATCATGTGTAACCATGATGATTGCCATACCAAGCTTTTCCTGCAGTGACTGCATAAGCTCAAGAATCTGTGCCTGGATAGTCACATCAAGAGCTGTTGTCGGCTCATCTGCGATAAGGATATCCGGCTCACAGGCTAATGCCATAGCTATCATGACACGCTGTCTCATACCACCTGAAAGCTCATGAGGATACTGATTTACTCTCTTCTCAGGCTCATTTACTCCTACAAGTGTGAGCATCTCTATAGCACGCTCTTTTGCTTCCTTCTTTGTACGATCTGTATGAAGAAGCACTGCTTCCTCAAGCTGGTAGCCTACCGTAAATACCGGATTAAGCGATGTCATAGGATCCTGGAAAATGATTGAGCAGCATTTTCCTCTGAAATCTGCCATTTTCTTTTTGTTCCATTTGGTGATATCCTCACCCTTATATTTTACTGAGCCGCCTGTGATGGCACCATTCTCAGCAAGAATCTGCATGATTGAATATGCTGTAACTGACTTTCCTGAGCCTGACTCTCCTACGATTCCAAGAGTCTTTCCCGGCTCAAGCTTAAAGCTTACACCGTTTACAGCTGATACGTCTCCGTTATCGGTCTTGAAGGTAGTGTGCAGATCAGATACTTCAAGAACAAACTTATTATCTTCCATCTTACTCACTCCTTACTATTTCGATAATTTAGGGTCAAATGCATCTCTTAAGCCGTCACCGATAAGATTCAATGTAAGAACAATGATACAAATCGTAAGCGCCGGAAAAATAAGACGCAATGGGTAGCTCTGGAGTCCACCACGCGCTGTATTTGCCAACGAACCAAGTGAAGGCATAGGAGCCGAAACACCAAGTCCGATAAATGACAGATAACTCTCAGTAAAGATGGCTGATGGTATCTGAAGCGCTGTAGTAATGATGATTACAGACAGACAGTTCGGTAAAATGTGTTTTCTGATAGTGCGGGCTGATGATGTTCCGATACACTTTGCTGCGAGAATGTACTCATTCTGCTTGATGGTAAGAATCTGACCTCTTATAAGTCTTGCCATTCCTACCCAGTAAAGCAATCCAAACACTATGAAAAGTGCAATCATGTTGACACCGAGCTTTGAAAGCACTGTACCCTTTATTACAGGTGTTAGCACCTCATTTAATACAACTGCGAGTAAAATGATGAGCAGCATATCCGGCAATGAATAAATGATATCTACTATTCTCATCATAACCATATCTACCTTGCCACCGCAGAAGCCTGATACGGAACCGTAAATGATACCGATTATAAGCACAAGCAGTGATGCAAACACACCGACTCCCAGCGATACACGAGCTCCGTAAACAACACGGATAAAATAGTCTCTTCCGAGCTCATCTGTGCCAAAAATGTGTGGGAACAGCTTCTCACCTGCATCAATCTGTGCCTGCTCAGCATCGCTGTACTGGAAAGGTCCTAAGTTCTGTGCACCCTTAACGATATCTGCATAGCCGTAAGGCACAATCTTTGGTGCCAGAAGAATAACCAAAATAAGTAAAACCAAAACTATAATAGAACCCATAGCCAGTGGATTTTTGCGGAGTCTCTTAAGACCATCCTTCAAGAAGGTAGTTGACTCACCCATAACCTCCTGCTGGCGTTTCTCTTCATCTGATGCCTTGGCAAAATCCTTCATATCGAACTTGCTAAGGTCAATCTGTGTGGAGAAAGGAGCTCTCTTCATATTATCTTTCATCTTTATCTCTCCTTAATCAAGCTTAATACGTGGATCAATCACTTTGTATACAATATCTGTAATGAGGTTCGCGCCTACCATGATGACAGCAAGGAAAAGTGTTGTGGCCATAATCATTGTGTAATCACGGTTTGTGATACAGCTTACGAACTTGGAACCGAGTCCTCCGATATTGAAAATACTCTCAATAACCATTGAACCTGTGAGGATACCACCAATCATAGGTCCCACATATGTGATGACTGGAATGAGCGCATTACGAAGCGCATGTACAAATATAATCTTGTACTGATGTACACCCTTGGCCTTTGCCGTACGGATGTAATCCTGTCCGAGTGCATCAAGCATTGAAGTCTTTGTAAGTCTTGTAATATATGCCATCGGTGAAAGTGACAGTGACAGCACCGGAAGTAATATCATGTTGCTTCCTGAGCTGAAGGCCTGCACCACGCCAAGCTTTATACAGAAGAAATAAAGTAATAACGTAGCGATGACAAATGACGGCATCGACGTAATCAGTGTGACGAAGAATACTATAACTCGATCCGGCCACCTGTTTCGCATCAGCGCTGCTATCGAACCGAGCACCACTCCGAATACTATCGCAGTGAGCGCCGCTAAGAGTCCAAGCTTCGCTGAAATCGGGAAGCTCTCCCCGATGATATCTGAGATCGGACGGTCTGTCTTAAGACTAACACCGAAATCTCCGTGCAGCACGCCTGCCATGTAGTTCTTGTACTGGACTATAAGTGGCTGATCCAGTCCGTAGCGTGCCTCAAGCTCTTTCATTACCGCCGGACTCTTTGCCTTCTCCGAATTGAATGGACCACCCGGAATTGCATTCATGGCAAAGAATGTAATAAGACTGATAATGAAGATTGTAAAAATCGCGAGAATAACTCTCTTTACAATGTACTTACCCATTTTTTTCTCTCCCTCTTGGATTTGTATCGATAATGCATTATTTTTATTTTTTAAAGCATTATCACTGCACCACGTCAAAGTATTTTGTCTAATAAGCAAAAAAGTGCGAATGACGTCATTGTCATTACACACTCCCTAATCTTGCTGTCTGATACAACTGTCGTTCTGACGCGAACAATTCTTTTTTATTATACACAGAAATCATACTTTGTCAATTGGATATATTTTCCTATGTTATTTTCATTTTTGCATAAAAATTAGTCATTTTTTTATAATACTCATTCTGTC
>ENA-OZGO01000333-OZGO01000333.1-human-gut-metagenome-genome-assembly--contig:-NODE-333-length-21288-cov-5.960109_pt1 | contig 21288 bp, 17 predicted proteins | sample MGYA00244658_ERZ653662 | MGnify/ENA primary metagenome ERZ653662 (study PRJEB26926, sample SAMN06165217) | human gut metagenome | biome: ENVO:00009003; feature: ENVO:2100002; material: ENVO:00002003... | reverse complement strand
CGAGATGCTCAGGAGTCTCGTGGGCTCGGAGATGTGTATAAGAGACAGCGCTTCCATGAAAGGGGGCGTGTGCTGTGGAGCGCTTGCGCTATCTGCGCCTGACAGGCCGCCAGCGGGTGGGAATATGGCTGACGCTGCTGGTGCTGGCGTTGCTGGCAGCCGCGGTGTCGCTGCTGTGGCATCTGAAGCCGGTGATGACCAGCATGGCCACCGCAAGAGTGTCCAATCTGGTGAACCGCATCGTGTCCGCCGCCGTCAATGAGGCGGTGGAAAACGGCGACATTGACTATCAGAATTTCGTGATTTTTGAGAAGGATGAAACGGGCCATATCACCGCGCTGCGCAGCAACGTGGCGGAGGTGAACCGCATGCAGGGCCAGATCACCGATGAAATACTGCACCGGCTGTCAGAGGTGGCCACCAGTGAGCTGGAGATCCCGCTGGGGACGCTGACCGGCTCGGCGCTGCTGGCGGGGCGCGGCCCCAGTCTCTTTGTGCGGATGCAGGCGGTGGGCTCCACCGACGCCAGCCTCCGCAACGCCTTTTCCGCCGCCGGTATCAACCAGACCCGGCACCAGATTCTGCTGAGCGTGGACGTGTACACCAGCATTCTCCTGCCGGGCTTCACCGCCTCCACCAAGGTCAGCAACGAGATCGCCGTGGCAGAGACCGTCATCGTCGGCTCCGTGCCGGAGACGTACACCTACTTCAGCACCACGCCCGATGAGCTGGAGGATACCGCCCGGGACAACATCATGAACAAAGGATAAGTGAAACATGGACTATAAAACCGAGATGAAGGAGCTGCGGGACACCCTCAACGCCCACGGCTACCGCTATTATGTGCTGGACGCCCCCACCATCAGCGACTATGAGTACGACCATATGCTCCGCCGCCTGGAGGACCTGGAGCGGGAGCACCCGGAGGAGGTGACCCCGGACTCCCCCACCCAGCGGGTGGGCGGCCCGGCCCTGTCCCAGTTTGAACAGGTCCGCCACGACGTGCCCCTGGAGAGCCTTCAGGACGTCTTTGACGGCGAGGAGGTCCGGGATTTCCTGCTGCGGGTGGCGGAGACCATGCCCCAGGCGGAATACAGCGTGGAGCCCAAGGTGGACGGCCTGTCCGTGGCCCTGGAATACCAGGACGGCGTGTTCGTCCGGGGGGCCACCCGGGGCGACGGCCAGGTGGGCGAGGACGTGACGGAAAATCTGCGCACCATCCGCTCCATCCCTATGACCCTGCCGGAGAAGCTGCCCCGTCTCATCGTCCGGGGTGAGGTGTATATGTCCCGCAGTGTGTTTGAAAAGCTCAACGCCCGCCGGGAGATCGAGGGCAAGCCCCTGATGGCCAATCCCCGCAACGCGGCGGCAGGCTCTCTGCGGCAGCTGGACCCCAAGATCGCCGCCCAGCGGCAGCTGGATATCGCCGTGTTCAACCTCCAGCTGGCCCAAGGCCGCAGCTTCACCACCCACACGGAAACCCTGGACTATCTCCGCTCCCAGCACTTCAAGGTCATCCCCTATCGCCTGTTGCGTACTCATGCCGATATCATGGCGGAAATCGACCGCCTCAACGACACCCGGATGGAGCGTCCCTTCGACATGGACGGCGCGGTGGTGAAGCTCAATGACCTGGCGGACCGGGAAACCCTGGGCAGCACCGCCAAGTTTCCCCGCTGGGCCATCGCCTATAAATATCCCCCGGAGCGCAAGACCTCCCGCATTCTGGACATCGTGGTCCAGGTGGGCCGCACCGGGGTGCTGACGCCCAAGGCTCAACTGGAGCCGGTGCGCCTGGCCGGGACCACCGTCACCTTTGCCACCCTCCACAACCAGGACTATATCACCCAGAAGGACATCCGCATCGGCGACACCGTGGTGGTGCAGAAGGCGGGGGAGATCATCCCCGAGATCGTGGAGGTGGTAACGCAGCACCGCCCCGCCGGAGCGGTCCCCTATTACCTGCCCCGGACCTGTCCCGTGTGCGGCGCGCCGGTGGAGCGGGACCCGGACGGCGCGGCCCTGCGCTGCACCGGCGCGGAATGTCCGGCCCAGCGCCTGCGGAATCTCACCCATTTCGCCAGCCGGAACGCCATGGATATTGACGGTCTGGGCCCGGCGGTGCTGAATCAGCTCATCGAAAGCAGTCTGGTAAAAACCGCCGCCGACCTGTACGACCTGACCGCCGCCGACATCGCCCCCCTGGAGCGCATGGGCGAGAAGTCCGCCGCCAACGCCGTGGCCGCCATCTATAAAAGCCGGGACAACGACCTGTGGCGTCTGATCTTCGCCCTGGGCATCCGCCAGGTGGGCGAAAAGGCCGCCAAGGTCCTGGCCCGTCGCTTCGGCACCATGCAGGCCCTGTCCCAGGCCACGGAGGAGGAGCTGACCTCCATCGACGATGTGGGCCCCATCACCGCCGCCTACATCCGCCAGTGGATGGAAAGCCCCCAATCCCGGGACCTGCTGCGGCGTCTGGAGGACGCCGGGGTCAATATGAGCTGTAAAGAGGAATTGGTTGACAGTCGTTTTGCCGGAATGACTTTCGTCCTCACCGGAAGCCTGGAGCGCTTCACCCGGGAGGAAGCCGGTCAGATGATCGAGCAGCGGGGCGGAAAGTCCGCCTCCTCGGTGTCCAAAAAGACCAGCTATGTGGTGGCCGGGCCCGGCGCGGGGTCCAAGCTGCGCCGCGCCCAGGAGCTGAACATCCCCGTCCTGACGGAGGAGGAGTTCCTGGAGCTGCTGAAATAAATAATTCTCACCAATATAATAATTTTTATGCAAAAGTCATGGAGCCAGTTACCGGCTCCATGACTTTTTGTTTCTTTCCACGACTCCCGATTAGATTTTACGGAAAAATTCAATGAAATCATTTGTTAAATCATTGACATCTCAATTCAAAGTGCTAAAATGAAAAATGTATGTATAGGTCGGACGGCGGTCTGTGTGGGGCCGCCGCAAAAATGTGTGAGGAGGAACCTATATGAGCAAGCTCCTGAAAATCTGTGACGGCAACGAAGCCGCCGCCTATGTTGCCTATGCCTTTTCCGAGGTAGCGGGCATCTATCCCATCACCCCGTCGTCCCCCATGGCGGAGAAAACCGACGAATGGGCCGCCAACGGAAGAAAGAACATCTTCGGCCAGACCGTCCGCCTGGTGGAGATGCAGTCCGAGGCCGGTGCCTGCGGCGCATGTCACGGCGCACTGGAGGCCGGTGCTCTGGCCACCAGCTTCACCGCCTCCCAGGGCCTGATGCTGATGATCCCCACCATGCACCGCATCTCCGGCGAGCGTCTGCCCGGCGTGCTGCATGTGGCGTCCCGCACCGTGGGCACCCACGCCTTCTCCATCTTCGGCGACCACAGCGACGTGATGAACTGCCGCCAGACGGGCTTTGCCATGCTCTCCAGCGGCAGCGTCCAGCAGGCCGCAGACCTGGCCGCCGTGGCCCATCTGTCCGCCATCCGGGCCCGGATCCCCTTCCTGCACTTCTTTGACGGCTTCCGCACCAGCCACGAGATCCAGAAGATCGACGTGCTGAGCTATGACGAATACGCCAAGCTGGTGGATTACGAGGCCCTGGCCCGCTTCCGCGCCAACGCCCTGAACCCCGAGGATCCCCGGATGCGCTCCCTGGTGGATAACCCCGATATCTACTTCCAGCTGCGTGAATCCAACAACACCGACTATGCCAACCTCCCCGACGTGGTGGAGGACTACATGGCCCAGATCAGCCGCCTGACGGGCCGGGAATATCACCTGTTCAACTATTTCGGCGCGCCTGACGCAGAGCGCGTCATCGTGGCCATGGGCAGCGTGTCCGGCTGTGCCCAGGAGGTCGTCAACTATCTGAACGCCAAGGGTGAGAAGGTGGGCTTCCTGCAGGTGCACCTGTTCCGCCCCTTCTCCCGCAAGCACCTGATGGCCGCCATGCCCAAGACCGTGAAGCGCATCGCCGTGCTGGACCGTGTGAAGGAAGCCGGTTCCATCGGCGAGCCCCTGTATGAGGACATCTGCGCCGCCTATATCAACGAGGCGGACCGCCCCCTGATCTTCGCCGGACGCTATGGCCTGTCCAGCAAGGACACCACCCCCGCCCAGCTGAAGGCCGTGTTCGACAATCTGCTGCTGGAGGAGCCCAAGAACCACTTCACCATCGGCATTGAGGACGACGTGACCAACCTGTCTCTGCCCGTGGGCGCCCCCCTGCTCACCGAGCCCGAGGGCACCATCAGCTGCAAGTTCTGGGGCCTTGGCTCCGACGGCACCGTGGGCGCCAACAAGAACTCCATCAAGATCATCGGCGAAACCACGGATATGTACTGTCAGGCGTACTTTGAGTACGACACCAAGAAGTCCTTCGGCATCACCAAGAGCCACCTGCGCTTCGGCAAGCACCCCATCAGCTCCACCTACTATGTCAGCCGGGCCGACTTTGTGGCCTGCCACAACCAGACCTATCTGACCAAGTACGACATCATCTCCGAGCTGAAGCCCCACGGCAGCTTCCTGCTGAACTGCGAGTGGACCGAGGACCAACTGGAGCAGCACATCCCCGGCGACATCCTGCGCTATATCGCGGAAAACGACATTCATTTCTACATCATCGACGCCAATAAGGAATCCCAGGCCCTGGGTCTGGGCAACCGGTCCAACATGGTGCTGCAGGCGGCGTTCTTCAAGCTGGCTAATGTCATCCCCGTGGAGGACGCCGTGGAGCACATGAAGGCCGCCGTGAAAAAGACCTACGGCCTCAAGGGTGAAAAGGTGGTCAACATGAACATCGCCGCCGTGGACGCCGGTATCAACGCCCTGGTGCAGGTGCAGGTGAAGCCCGAGTGGAAGAACCTGTCCGGCGCCGCCATCCAGCCGCCCCGCGCCGATGTGCCCGACGTCATCAAAAATATCCTGGTGCCCATCAACGCCCAGAAGGGCGATGATCTGCCGGTTTCCGCCTTCCGGGGCATGGAGGACGGCACCATGCCTCTGGGCACCTCCCAGTATGAAAAGCGCGGCATCGCCACCCACCTGCCGGTGTGGGACAAGGACGAGTGTATCCAGTGCAACCGCTGCTCCTTCGTGTGTCCCCACGCGGTGATCCGCCCGTACCTGCTGAACGAGGACGAGGTCAAGAACGCCCCCGCCGGTCTGGAGCTTACCGACGCCAAGGGTCCCCAGCTGGCCGGCCTGCGGTACACCATGGGCGTGTCCACCCTGGACTGCACCAGCTGCGGCAGCTGCGTGGCCTCCTGCCCCAAGAGCGGCAAGGCCCTGCGCATGGTCCCGGCCCACGAGGTATCCCTGGACCAGACCAACTGGAACTACCTGCAGACCATCCCCGAGAAGAACGACCGCTTCGACAAGTTCACCCTGAAGGGCAGCCAGTTCCGCCAGCCCCTGGTGGAGTTCAACGGCGCCTGCGCCGGCTGCGGCGAGACGCCGTATGTGAAGCTGCTGACCCAGCTGTTCGGCGACAAGATGTTCCTGGCCAACGCCACCGGTTGCACCCAGGCCTGGGGCGCGGCCATGCCCTGCGTGCCCTACTGCAAGAATAAGGAGGGCAAGGGTCCCGCCTGGTCCAACTCCCTGTTTGAAAACAACGCCGAGTTCTCCTATGGTATGTGCCTGGCGGTGAAGCAGCTGCGCGCCGCCGTCACGGACTACGTCCGTCAGCTGGATGACATGACCGAAAACGCCGCCGTCAAGGCCGCCATCGCCAAGTGGCTGGAGACCTATGACGATCTGGATGCCTCCACCCCCGCCACCCAGGAGCTGCTGCACCTGCTGGAGAGCCAGAGCTTCTCCGCTCAGGAGCAGGCCGTGGTGGACGAGATCCTCAAGCGCCGCAAGGATATGTCCAAGAAGACCATGTGGATGTACGGCGGCGACGGCTGGGCCTACGACATCGGCTACGGCGGATTGGACCATGTGTTCGCCATGGGCGAGGACGTCAACGTCCTGCTGGTGGACACCGAGGTGTATTCCAACACCGGCGGACAGTCCTCCAAGGCCACTCCCGTGGGCGCCGTGGCCCAGTTCCAGGCCAGCGGCAAGAAGACCAAGAAGAAGGACCTGGGCATGCTGATGATGACCTACGACAACGTCTATGTGGCCCAGTGCTCCATGGGCGCGGACCCGGCCCAGCTCATCAAGGCCATCCGGGAGGCCGAGGCCCACAAGGGTCCCTCCATCGTCATCTGCTACGCGCCCTGCATCAACCACGGCATCAAGAAGGGCATGGGCTGCGTCCAGCAGGAGATGAAGGACGCCGTGGCCTCCGGCTACTGGAACCTGTACCGCTACAGTCCCGAGACCCACAAGTTCACCCTGGACAGCAAGGAGCCCAGCATGGCCCTGTACGACTTCATGAAGGGCGAGGTGCGCTACTCCTCCCTGGAGCTGAGCTTCCCGGAGAACGCCAAGGTCCTGTTCGCCGAGGCGGAGGACGCCGCCAAGGCCAAATACGAGTCCTATAAGCGCCGGGCCGAGGATCAATAAGGCCGGGCACAATGCAGCCAGATAATCACAATGCCGGATAATTAAAAAGCGATAAGAACCTTTCGTTTTCAGAGAGCGGCACGGCTTCGGTCGCGCCGTTCTCTTTTGCGGCATTTATCCCGACAGAGGCTCCGTTCCCCGGGCATAACGGCCAAAAAACACGTGTGCTTTTTGGCATATACCACAATCTTTCCAAAAATACAAAAAGTCCGTTGCAAAACGGCTGCAACGGTGTTGTATATAGTAGGGGTGAGAGCTTCCCACCGCCATATAAGAGGAAAGAGAGAAAACATATGAAACCGTTCCGACACTTCGCCATCGCGTTCTGCGTGTGTTCCTTGCTTTGTATGCTGACGGCCTGCATGTCTTCAGTTACCGTTTGGCCTTCATTCGTTGATATATCAAAAAAGGATGTCATCCTGCGGGTAGATGGAACGGAAACTGCCATGCTGTATTGGTACGATGCACCAAACGGCGACTACGAATGGAATGTTTTTCAGATCCTCGACAATGGACAGGTCGCCCCTATTTCTTTGCGTTACACCGATAAAGTGGCACAAATAGAGGACAACTTGTGCCACATAACAGAGTGCTTCGTCCCGGACTATGGGGAGCACTACATTCTCATTACTTACATGTCGACAGATCAGGATCCGCTCCCATCCGTGTCAGACTCCGCATTTTCTACATTTTACTCCTACGAAATTGAAAATGGGGTGGCTCGAATGTACTGCTTTTTTGCCTATATTCCCGAATTCTCTGAAAGCTACACCGTGTATATCAATCAGGATGCCGTTGCGTTAAACTGAACCAAGAAGGGAAAAAGTCGGCCAGGTTTCCATTCCGAGCTTTGATGGCCATCCTTTTTGCGTGATCGGGCTATGGCCGAACCATCACGGCAATCCAGGCTCGGGAATTTATATCAAAAGCGGGAATCCGGCAAGTCGGATTCCCGCTTCAACACATTTACCTTCCGCCCAGGTCCACCGCGTGGCGGACAAAGCTCATAGGCGGCACCGGATGGGGCAGCTGCATGGTAAACACCATCTGCGGCGTTTTCGGCTCCGTCAGCGGCAGCCCCTGGCTGTCGGTCATCATGGGGGACGTCATGGTAAAGGGCTTGGTGTCCGGCCCCACCACCTCCACCTGATCCCCGCAGGCAAACTTGTTGCGCAGGCTCAGGGTAGCCAGGCCCTCCGGCGTGCAGTCCGTCACCACGGCGCAGATCTGCCAATCACGGATGTACCGGGCGTCCTCATAGAACTGCCCCGGCTGGCCATAAAAAAATCCGGTGGAATAGTGCCGGTGGCTGACATGCTCCACCTCGTCCCGCCACACCGGGTCCACCGGCCGCCCGGCGGCCACGTCGTCCAGCACATGGCGATAGGCCCCGGTGACAATGGCGGCGTAATAGGCGGACTTGGCCCGCCCCTCGATCTTCAGGCAGTCCACCCCGGCGTCCATCAGGTCGTCCAGGTGGTCGATCATGCACATATCCCGGGAGTTCATGATGTAGGTGCCCTTCTCGTCCTCGAACACCGGGAAATACTCCCCGGGCCGTTTCTCCTCCATCAGTGCGTACTGATAGCGGCAGGGCTGGGCGCAGGCTCCCCGGTTGGAGTCCCGCCCGGTCATATAGTTGGACAGCAAGCACCGCCCGGAATAGGACACGCACATGGCCCCGTGGCAGAAGGTCTCCAGCTCCAGGGCCGGGTCCACCCGGCGGCGGATCTCCCGTATCTCGTCCATCCCCAGCTCCCGGGCCAGCACCACTCGCTGGGCCCCCAGGTCAAACCACGCCTGGGCGCAGGCATAGTTGGCGATGGACTGCTGGGTGCTGATGTGCCGCTGGCACCGGGGGGCATATTTCCCGGCCAGGATAAAGGCCCCCAGGTCCGCCAGAATCAGGGCGTCCACCCCGGCGTCGTTGAGCTTTTCCAGGTGCTCCGGCAGTCGGTCCACCTCGCCGCTGCGGGGCATGGTGTTCACGGTGGCGTGGACCTTCACCCCGTGTCGGTGGGCAAAATCCACCGCCCGGGGCAGCTCCTCATCACTGAAATTTCCCGCAAAGGACCGCATGCCGAAGGACGTCCCCGCCAGATACACGGCGTCCGCCCCGTACAGCACGGCCATCTGCAGCTTTTCCCAGTCCCCTGCCGGAGCCAGCAGCTCCGGTTTTTTTCGCTCCGCCGTCATCCGAACTTCCGCAGATTGGCGTTGTGCTCGGACAGGGTGCGGCTGAACACATGCCGCTGGGTATCGGGATTGAGCACATAGAAATAGTAGTTGGTATCGTCCGGCTGCAGGGCGGCCTGGATGGAGGCCTTACCGGCGTTGGCGATGGCCGTGGGCGGCAGGCCCTGGTGGGTATAGAGGTTATAGGGGCTGTCCAGGGTCTGATAGTCGTCCTCGGTGATCTCCCGCCCGGCGGCATACACCAGAGAGGCGTCGATCTGCAGCAGGTGGGCCGTCTCGCCCACGTTCTCCAGGCGGTTGTGGATGACGGAGGAGATCAGCGTGCGGTCGGTGCCGTCGGTCTCCTTCTCGATCAGGGAGGCCATGATGACGATCTCCTTCAGGCTGTAGGAGGAGTTGGCAATCAGCGGCGCCAGGTCCGGATCGTCCACAATACGGTCCTGGAAGTTGGCCAGCAGGCGGCTCAGGGCCGAGTCGGCGTTTTCCTTCACATAGAATTCGTAGGTATCCGGGAACAGATAGCCCTCCAGGCGGCTGATGCTGCCCAGATTCTCGTTGTCCACGAAGTCGAACTTGTCGAACACATGGTTCTTGGCGGCCTCCTCTAGGGCGGCGGCGTCGGACACGTCGTTCTCCGCCAGCAGCTGGATGATCTGCTCCACGGTGTAGCCCTCGGGGATGGTGACGGTAACGGTGGCCGCCACGCCGCCGGTGGGCTGCATGGACTTGATGAGACAGTTGAAGTCCATGTCGGTGTTCAGCTCATACACGCCGGGCTGGATATAGCGGCTGGCGTGGAATACGGGGCTGGTGATCATGAACAGCAGCTTGGAGTTGATGAGCCCCGCCTTCTTCAGCTTGGTGGCCACCGTCCCCACGGAGTCGCCGCTCTCCACCTCGACGGTGGCGGTCAGAGGAGCCTTATTCAGGGCGCACACATCGTTGACGGCCAGCCAGCCGATACCGGCCAGCAGGAACGAGGCCACGATGACCCCCGCCAGATAGCCCAGCCACCCCAGGCGGCGCTTTTTCTTGGGCTTCGGTCCCTGGCCGGAAGCCTGCTTACGGACCTCCTGGGCATCCCATTTGGCCGTATCGGAGTTCTGATAATCGGACATATGATCGGTTCCTTTCTCTATTTTTTCCGCCGGGCACACCCGGACAAGATACGCCGGAGCCATCTCCGGCATAGAATAGCCCATACAGGAAACAAGTGAGGTGAATCGCATGTGCTTTGACAACAACAATTGCTCCTGCATCTGGCTGATCGTGATCTTACTGCTGGTGTTCTGCTGCTGCGGCAGCGGAACCGGATCCCGCTGCGGCTGCGGCAACGGAGGCGACGGCTGCTGCTCCTGCTGAGGGCCGTACATACCTTCGTCCGGAGGGGACGCGCAGGCGTTCCCTCCCTATTTTATGCCCTCCAGCAGGTCCCGGAGCCGCTCCATGACCTCCCGGTGGATGTCGTCCACGGAGCGGACCTGCCCGTCCCGGGCGCAGTCAATGCGGCTCCACCCGCCGTAGTCCACCACCATGGCGGCGCTCTCCCGGCAGGACCGCAGGTATGCCTCGTCCCGCTCGTGGATGTCGGCGGCGGTGTGGGTCAGCTGCTCCCGGCGGCGCATCATCTGCTCCGACAGCTCCGTGGGCACGTCCAGATACAGCACCCGGTCCGGCTCCGGCAGCCCCAGCTTCCGGTATTCAAAGTCAAACAGCCAATCCAGAAACGTCTGCCGCTCCTGAGGCGGCAGCTTGGAGGTCTGGTGCACGGCGTTGCTGGTGGTGTACCGGTCGGCGATGACCAGTCCCCCCTGCCGGTACCAGCCGCCCCAGTCCTGCTTGAAGGAGGCATAGCGGTCCACGGAGAAGAACGTGGCGGCGGCATAGGCATTGACGTCCGCCGGGTCGGTGCCGAAGGCCCCGCTGAGATACAGCCGCAGCAGCGCCGAGGACTCCTCCTTGTACCGGGGAAATTCCAGCTTGCGGAAGGGCACGCCCCGGCTCTCCAGCTCCCGGCACAGAAGCGCCGTCTGGGTGGCCTTTCCGGAGCCGTCGGTGCCCTCGAATACGATCAGTTTTCCGCTCATCCTATGTTTCCTCCCCCGGCTCGACATATGCATTCAGGTTATTCTACCACGGCCCGGCCCTTTTGTCCATGAAAAAGTTTTCCGCCCCGTCCGGAGGCCTCATCTATACATTTTCATTTTCCTGTACAGAATCCGTAAAAATCAGGTGACAAATCCGGACAAAGGCAGTATAATATAGACAAATCATCACCATTGACGGGGTGCAGAAAGGATGTTTTCGCATGAAAAAGCAGATTCTTATCACCATTGGCCGCGAATACGGCAGCGGCGGGCATGACCTGGCGGTCCTGCTGAGCCAGCGGCTGGGCATCCGGATGCTGGACCGGGAGCTTATTGACGAGCTCTGGAAAAATGACCCGGAAATGCAGCGGCTGGCCCAGGAGTACGACGAGCGGCCGGTGAACCGCATTCTCAGCCGCAAGGTCAACGAATTTGACAACTCCATCCCCCACAACGTGGCACAGCGGCAGTTCGACATGATCCGCCAGATCGCCGACAGCGGCGAATCCGCCATCTTCGTGGGCCGCTGCGCCGACTATGCCCTGGCCGGGCGGCCGGGCCTGCTGCGGATCTTCTGCCGGGCGGACCTGACCCAGCGGATCAAGCGCATCCAGCAGCGGCACAATCTCTCCCCGGAAAAGGCCGCGCTGCTGGTGGCCAAAACCGACCGGCACCGCCGGGTCTACTACCACCACCACACCGGCAAGTTCTGGGGCCACAGCTCCTGCTATGACCTGACGGTGAACACCAGCGTCCTGGGGGTGGAGAAAACCGCCGAAGCCCTGGAGGCGTATATCCGGGCATTTCAGGAGCAGGACTGACCGCCGCACATATTTTGATACAAAAAAGCACCGCCCGCAGGCGGTGCTTTTCATATGGTTCTTTTACTCGGCGGGGTAAACAGAAACCTGCTTACGATCCTTGCCCAGACGCTCGAAGCGGACAACACCGTCGGCCTTGGCAAACAGCGTGTCATCGCTACCGATACCGACGTTGGTGCCGGCGTGGATGTGGGTGCCGCGCTGGCGGACCAGGATGTTGCCGGCCAGAACGAACTGACCATCAGCGCGCTTGGGGCCAAGGCGCTTGGACTCGGAATCACGGCCGTTCTTGGTGGAGCCCATACCTTTTTTATGGGCAAAGAACTGCAGACCAATGTTCAGCATAATGCAGTACCATCCTTTCTATGAGATGATTGCGGGGGAACAGGAGACGTTCACGCCTCCATCACTTCAATGTTTTCCGGATACTCGTCGTGAAGCTGGGCCAGATACACCATCAGCCCCGTCAGAAGGTTCTGGCAGGTGTTCTCCGCCATGGGAGCCAGGCCCCCGGGCAGACGAAAGGCGATGGCGGCGTCCTGCTCCCGGACTTTCACCGCGGCACACAGACCCATCACGTCATTGACGGTGGCTTCTACCAGGCGCACGGCGCTGGTAACGGCGGCGCAGACGATGTCCTCACCCTCTGCGGCGAAGCCGCTGTGTCCCTGTGCATCGAAACCGACGATGCGGGCTTCCTCTGTCAGGAATGTAACGGTCGTCATGCTGTCACTCAGAAGGAGATCTTGCCGATTTCCACCTTGGTGTAGGGCTGACGATGACCCTGCCGTTTGCGATAACCCTTCTTGGGGGTATACTTGAAGATACGGATCTTCTTGCCCTTGCCGTTCTTGACGACGGTAGCGTCCACCTTAGCGCCCTCCACCACGGGAGTGCCGAACTTGGTGTTTTCGCCGTCGACGATGGCCAGGACCTGGTCGAACACCACGGAATCACCCGCGTTGACGTCCAGCTTCTCGATAAACAGAGTGTCACCCTCGGAGACGTTGTACTGCTTACCACCGGTCACGATAATAGCCTGCATTACTTGTTGCACCTGCCTTTCCTTTATTACGGACTCGCTGTCGGGGGCGTCCGGCGTGGCCGGAACTTTTGACCCATTCAAAGCGGCTTATAGAGTATAACAGAGAAATTCACCTTTGTCAATCACTTTTCGCCGTTTTCCAAAGCAAAATTTGCCCGCCTGCCGCGAAAGCGGCAGGCGGGCGCTTATTGTCTTATGCCCCGGGCTGTTACACGGTTCCCGTTACCGTCAGGACGCTCTGTCCCGGGGTGACGGTCCAGGAGCCGTCGGCGTTCTGGGTGAACGCGGCCTCCGGCACCGTCAGCTTACCGGCCACCGTGGCAAAAGCGCCGGTGGCGGCGTCATAGGTGTAGTCCTCCGGCGACGTCCAGGCCGTGCCGTTGAAAGTAACGCCGGTGATGTTCAGGATGGGGTCGAAGGTGTCGGTGATCACGGCCCCCTCCTGGCCGGTCAGGGCGGTGTTGCCGGTGTTGCGGATGGTAAAGGTATAGGTCAGAGGCCCGTTGCCGGTGACCACGGCGGGAGACAGGGCCTTGCTGATGGTCAGCTCCGGCTCCAGCCGGGCCGCCGTGGCAGCCGTGGCCGTCAGCGGCGTGGCCAGACCGCCGCCGCTGGCGGTGACGGTGTTCCGGATCTCGCCCTCCACCCCCGGCGCGGCAAACTCCGTGACCCGGGCCTGATACACCAGGGTGGCGTTGCCCCCGGCGGGCACCGTAACGCCGGTGACGGTCATAGGCGGCCCCGCCGTCACCGTGGGGGCGGGCTGGGCCGTGCCGCCGTTATAATAGAGGACGCTGCCCGGCACATAGGCCAAGGGATACACGGTGCCGGCGGCCGCGGTGCTGCCGCCCAGATCGTCGGTCAGAGTCAGCCCCGTCAGGGCCGCCGTGCCGGTATTGCTGAGGGTCACCACATAGGTCACCGTGTCGCCGGGCCGGTAGCCGCCGGATACCGCCGTCTTGGTGATGGTCAGGGCGTCCCGCAGCTCGCCGGTGACCACGTTGGAATTGATCTGGCTGCCGTTGTAGGACAAGGTAGCCATGTTGGTAAAGGAAGCCATAGAACTCCTCCCGGAAAACGGATGGGTTTTCCCGCCCCTGGGGGCAGGAGCCGTTTCCGCATTCCAGTGTATGCGCCATGGCCCGCCGCCGTCATCCCTGCCTGTCCAGAGACGCCTGCACGAAGCCCACAAACAGCGGATGGGGCCGGTTGGGACGGCTCTTGAACTCCGGGTGGAACTGCACCCCCACAAACCAGGTATTGGCGGGTTCCTCCACGATCTCCACCAGATGCCCGTCCGGGGACAGTCCCGCCAGCCGCAGTCCGGCGTCCTGCAGCTCCCGGCGGAACTGGTTGTTGAACTCATACCGGTGCCGGTGCCGCTCGGAGATGTCGGCGGCGCCGTAGGCGGCCCGGGCCAGGGTACCCTCCGCCAGCACGCAGGGGTACTTGCCCAGCCGCATGGTGCCGCCCTTGGCGGTAATGCCCACCTGATCCGGCATCAGAGCGATCACCGGATGGGCGGTCAGGCCGGAGAACTCCGCGCTGTGGGCGTCGGCCCACCCGGCCACGTGCCGGGCATATTCGATGACGGCGATCTGCATCCCCAGGCAGATGCCGAAATACGGCACGTCCTTCTCCCGGGCGTACTGCGCCGCCAGGACCATCCCCTCGATGCCCCGGTCGCCGAAGCCGCCGGGCACCAGAATGCCGCTGCAATCCCCCAGCACCTGCTTCACGTTCTCCGCCGTCAGGCCCTCGGAGTCCACCCACTTGATGTTCACCCTGGCGTCGCAGGCCGTTCCCGCGTGGAACAGGGACTCCGCCACGCTGAGATACGCATCATGCAGGCCGGTATACTTGCCCACCAGGGCGATCTGCACGGTTTTATGCACCCCGTTGATGCGCTGCACCAGGGCCGTCCACTCGGCCAGGTCCGGCTCCCGCTGGGGCAGTCCCAGCTTCCGGCAGGCCACCCGGCACAGGCCCTCCCGCTCCAGCAGCAGGGGCACCTCATACAGGGTGGAGGCCGTCAGATTCTGGATAACGCAGTCCTCCTCCATGTTGCAGAACAGGGCGATCTTCCGCCGCAGGTCCTCCGGCAGGGGACTGTCCGTCCGGCACACCAGAATATCCGGCTGAATGCCCACGGACAGCAGCTCCTTCACGGAGTGCTGGGTGGGCTTGCTTTTCAGCTCCCCGGTGCCGGGGATGGACACCACCAGGGGCACATGGATATACAGCACGTTTTCCCGGCCCTTCTCCGCCGCCACCTGGCGGATGGCCTCCAGATAGGGCTGGCTCTCGATGTCGCCCACGGTGCCGCCTACCTCGGTGATGATGATGTCCGTTTCGCCGTCGTCCATGGCGTAAATGCGCCGCTTGATCTCGTCGGTAACATGGGGGATGATCTGCACGGTGCCGCCCAGATAGCCTCCCTGCCGCTCCCGGTTCAGCACGTTCCAGAACACCTTGCCCGAGGACACGGACGCGTTCCCCGTCAGGGACTCGTCCACAAACCGCTCATAGTGCCCCAGGTCCAGGTCCGTCTCCGCGCCGTCATCGGTGACAAACACCTCGCCGTGCTGAAAGGGGCTCATGGTGCCGGGGTCCACATTGAAATAGGGGTCGAACTTCTGGTTCTTCACCCGGAAGCCCCGCTGCTTCAGCAGCCGCCCCAGGGACGCCGCGCAGATGCCCTTTCCCAGCCCGGACACTACGCCGCCGGTAACAAAAATATGCTTCATCGTGACCACTCCTTACCCGCAGAATACCATATTAAAAATACTTTCAAATTCTACTGCCGCCGCCCTCCCCCGTCAAGACGGAATATTTATCAAAATAAAGAATCCCCTCCGGCGCTTCCCTGCACAATCAGCCGAAATTGCGGAATTTGCGAAACTTTTCCTTGCAATCCGCCTACCGGCGTGGTATGGTAGATTTGAACCCGCCCTATCCGGCGCCCTCTCCCCTACCGCAGCCCGGGAATGCGCCTGCGCAGCACCGGGCACAGCAGGGCCGTCACGGCGATTTTCGCGGCGTCCCCCGGCAGATAGATCAGCATCCCCGACCAAAGCAGGGCCGGCGCGCTGATGCCCTTGCCCAGATAGCCGTTGAGGATCAGCGCCATATAGGGCACCCCCACGGCATAGAGAACCGCCAGCCCCGCCCCGCAGGCCAGGGCCAGCCTCACCGGCGAGCTGCTGCGGCGGCTCAGACCGCCGATGACGGCGGCGGCGGGAATCAGCCCCAGCAGGAACCCAAAGGAGGGCTGAAGCACATAGCCGAAGCCGCCTCCGGCGGTGAAGATCGGCAGCCCCACAAGCCCCAGAGCCACATAGACCCCCTGGCTCAGGGCTCCGCCGCCCGGCCCCAGCAGCACCCCTGCCATGGCGGTGAACAGGAACTGCAGGGTGATAACGGAAATCCCTATCGGAATACGAATAAACGCGCCTGCCGCCGTCAATGCGGCCAGCAGCGCGGTATATACCAGCTTTCGTGCGGACATGGCCCCCTCCTGATTTGGAAAAGATTGGGGCCATGATACCATAGCAGCCCCTGGTTGTCAACGAATTGACAACCAGGGGCCGTTTTTCATTCTGCCTCCGCCTGGGGATAGACCAGGCTTTCCGGCGTCCAATCCCGGATCCGGTCTGCATACCAGGCGCAGCAGTCCCGGGCCAGGGCCGTGTCCAGATTGCGGAAGTTGCCGCACTCTGCGGCGCTTTTGCCGGGCATGGGACCGTCATAGACCGCCCCGGCGGCGAACACCCGCTGCACCAGGCGGATGGCCGCCTCATCCGTCAGGCGCCGACTGTCGAACAGGAAGTAAAACCCCGTCTGGCAGCCCATGGGGCCGAAGTAGATCACGGCGTCCTTTTCCGGGCTGTTGCGCAGGAAAGTGGCGATGATGTGCTCCACCGAGTGCATCTGGGCATTGGTCAGCAGGTCGCCGGTGTTGGGCTTTTTGAAGCGCAGGTCGAAGGTGGTGACGTCCCCGTCCCGGCGGGACAGGTACAGGCCGGGAACCAGCACGTCGTGGTTCACCGTGAAGCTGGCGATCCGTTCCATGTCACGCCTCCAGCTGGTCCACAAAGGCCATGACCACCCGGTTCAGGTCCCGCATGGCCGTGGGAAAATTGAAAACGAAGTCGTGGTGCTCAAACAGGCAGTCGGACACGGACTTGATGGACATGAAGGGCACGTTGTTGCGCAGGCACACCTGGGCGTCGGCGCAGCCCTCCATGTCGCACAGCAGGGGGTGGAAGGTGTCGGCGATCCAGTGGGCCCGGGGCGTGTCGGTGGCGAACCAGTCGCCGGTGGCCACCCAGCCGGTGCGGTAAGGGACGCCCACCCGGTCCATGGCAGCCCTGGCCCGGTCCGGATCGCTGGTGGGGAACTGCACCCGGTTCACCGTGGACACCAGTCCCACACGGTCGCCCAGGGTGCTGGTATCCACATCGTGCTGCAAAAAGCCCTCCGCCAGAACGATGGAACCAATGGGCATATTCTCGAAGCACCCGGCCACCCCGGCGTTGAGCACCAGGTCCGGCTGATACAGGCTGATCAGCAGCTGGGTGGCCATGGCGGCGTTGACCTTGCTGACGCCCCCGGCGCAGGCGATGACATCCGGCCGGATCTGATAAAACGGTACCCCAGCAACGGTTTGCAGCGGCTGAGCATTTTCCTGGGTCAGCAGGCTTTCGATCTCGCCGGTCATGGCGTATACAAGTCCGATTTTCATGGTTGGTTTCCTCCCGATAAATTCATTTTTCACCCTATATTGTAAGGATTCACCGGGTGGATTGTCAAGAGGATTGCAAAAATTCCCAAAATGCGGTATAATGAGCTGAGAAATGAACCAAAAGTACGTTTTTTTACAGTGTGGTGATTAATATCCTATAGCCTGTACAAAATGCCGGGAAAAGTGTCGCTGATTTGTAACCAGTTTGTAACTATTTGTAATTTTCTGGAAAGGGGTGATCGCATGCCCGTTTTCGGCGTGATCTGCGAATATGACCCCTTCCATCTGGGGCACCGGTGGATGCTGGAGCAGCTGCACCGGCAGGGACCGGTGGTGTGCGCCATGAGTGGCTGCTTCACCCAGCGGGGGGAGTTCGCCGCCGTGAACAAGTTTGCCCGGGCGGAGATGGCCGTCCGGAACGGGGCGGACCTGGTACTGGAGCTGCCCACGCCCTGGGCGGTGTCCGGGGCGGAGCGCTTTGCCCGGGGCGGCGTGGAGCTGCTGGAGAAAACCGGCCTGGTGACCCACCTGGCCTTCGGCAGCGAGTGCGGCGACCTGGAGGCCCTGCAACGGGTGGAAGCCTGCCTCTCCGCCGAGAGCTTTCAGGAGACCCTCCGGCGGAGATTGGAGGGCGGCGAGACCTTTGCCCGCTACCGCCAGGCGGCGGTGGAGGAGCTGCTGGACCCCCGGGACGCGGCGCTGCTGTCCCAGCCCAACAACATCCTGGCCATCGAGTATCTGAAGGCCCTGCGCCGGGCGGATTTTTCCATGGAACCGATAACGTTCCCGCGCCGGGGCGGACCCCACGACGGCGGTGCGGCGGATGGGATCGCCTCCGCGTCCCACATCCGGGGGCTTCTGCGGGCGGGGCACACGGAGGAGGCCATGGCCTTCCTGCCCCGGGAATCGGCGGAGGTGCTGCGGCGGGAAATCGCCGCAGGCCGGGGGCCGGTGGATATGCACACCTGCCAGCGGGCCATTCTGGCCCGGCTGCGGACCATGTCCCAGGAGGACTTTCTCCCCTATGACGGCGGCGGCGAGGGGCTGTACCGTCGGTTTTACCGGACGGTGCGGCAGGCCGCGGACATAGACCCGGCGGTATCCCCTGGCCCTGCTGCGGCGGATGCTGCTGGCGGCGTATCTGGAGCTGCCGGAGCCGGAGCACATCCCCTATCTGCGGCTGCTGGCCGCCAGCCGCCGGGGCTGTGACCTGCTGCGGCAGATGCGCGGGGCGCCGGTGCTGACCAAGCCCGCCGACGTATCCCGCCTGGGGCAGACGGCCCAGGACCTGTTCACCCGGGAGGCCGGTTGGACCGATTTATATACTCTGGCGTATCCCGACCTGTCTCAAAGCGCCTGCGGCGCGGACTGGCGGGCCACCCCATGGATCATGTAAGGAAATGCCTATGAAGAAACTGTACATCATTCTGATAGCGGCCCTGCTGCTGACGCTGGCGGCGTGCCTGACGGCCTGCAGCGCCAAGCCCGTGTCCCTGCGGGGCACCGAAGCGCCCAATCTGCCCGGCCCGACTAATGACGCGCTGAAGGTCACGGACGAGGGCCAGGACTGGAACATCACCCTGGAGCAGGTAGATAAGGAGAACTTCGCCGAGGACGACCGGCTGCTGGCCAAGGGCAGCTATCAGGTGTTCCAGCTGAACCAGGAAGGCTCAGGGGACACTCTGACCGCCGCCGCCGCGGCCGCCGAGGGCATCAACGCGTATTTTGAGCAGTGGCGCAAGGACCAGCTGCAATTTCTGGGAGACGTGACCAACCTGGCCCGGGATGCTTACGCCGGTGTCAACGGGGAGGACTCCCGCTGGGAGCAGCCGGAGTATGTGTACTCCGATACCGTTACCACCGACTATTGGGTGGGGCCCAAGCTGCTGTGCGTGGAGATGCACTACAGCTCCTATTCCGGCGGGGCCCACCCCAACTCCTGGCGCGTGGCGGTGAGCTTCGACCTGAACACCGGGGAGGCCGTCAAGATCATGGAGCTGGCCGAGGACAGCGAGGGCCTGCGGGCCGCCGTCAAGGAGAATCTGCTGTACCAGATTCGAGAGAGCGACATCTGGACGGAATACGGAGCCGAGGCCTTCTTCGAAGACTATGAGGACACCGTGGGCAACTGGGCGGATCAGTGCCTGGTATTCGATGACAATGGCCTGACCGTGGTGTTCAACCCCTATACCATTGCTCCCTATGCCACGGGAGAGCTGTCGTACCTGATTCCCTACAGTCTGCTGCAGCCCTATCTGAATGGCCGGGCCATGCAGCTGCTGGGTCTGAACTGAATCAATTCTTTGGATAAATAAAGGGCTTCCACCCGACCGGTGGAAGCCCTTTATTATGTCGTTGTCACAGGATGGACTTGGCGTCCACATAAAGCTCCCGGACCGCCGGTGCATCGTCGCTGACGGGCTCCGGCTGATGGTCCCGCTTCTCGATGAACTTGGGGGCTACCTGGGGGAACAGGGCCAGGCTCAGCACGTCCTCGTCGGACTTGGCAAGGCCCCGGAACTCCTGGCGGTACTTCTCCAGCTCCGGCTCCAGCAGATCCGCCGGACGGCAGGTGACCACGTCCTCGGGAGCGATGCCCGCCTTGGCCCGGACCTCCGGGTTCACCTGGCCGGGGAGCTGGCCGTACTCGCCCTTGAGCATGGCCTTGGACTCCTTGGGGAATACCTTGTACCGCTCCCCCATGATGATGTTCATGACGGCCTGGGTGCCCACGATCTGAGAGGAGGGCGTCACCAGGGGCGGATAGCCGAAGTCCTTGCGGACCCGGGGAATTTCCGCCAGCACGTCGTAGTATTTGTCCTCCTTCCCGGCCTGCTTCAGCTGGGAAATGAGGTTAGAGAGCATACCGCCGGGGACCTGATACAGCAGGGTGTTGGTGTCCACCCGCAGGACCTTGGGGTCCAGAATGCCCGCGTCCTGAAGACGCTGGGCCACCTGGCGGAAGTGGACGGCAGCATCGGACATCTTGCCCAGATCCAGGCCGGTATCGCGGACGGTTCCCTTCAACGTGGCCACCAGGGACTCGGTGGCGGGCTGGCTGGTGCCGTTGGCCATGGGCGACAGGGCGGTGTCCACGATGTCCACCCCGGCATAGGCCGCCATCAGCAGCGTCATATCGCCGGTGCCGGAGGTGTTGTGGGTGTGCAGGTGGATGGGGACGCTGACGGTCTCCTTCAGAGCCTTCACCAGGGAATAGGCGTCCATAGGCAGCAGGAGGTTGGCCATGTCCTTGATGCAGATCATGTCCGCGCCCATCTCCTCCAGCTCCTTGGCCAGCTTCACGAAGTAGGCCTCGTTGTGGATGGGGGACATGGTATAGCTGAGGGTGGCCTCCACCTGTCCGCCGTATTTCTTGGTGGACTTGATGGCCTGCTCCAGATTGCGCACGTCGTTGAGAGCGTCGAAAATGCGGATGATGTCGATGCCGTTTTCGATGGACTTGGCGCAGAAGGCGTCCACCACGTCGTCGGCGTAATGCTTATAGCCCAGGATGTTCTGGCCCCGGAACAGCATCTGAAGTTTGGTGTTCTTCACATGCTTGCGGATGGTGCGCAGGCGCTCCCAGGGGTCCTCCCCCAGAAAGCGCATACACGCGTCAAAGGTTGCGCCGCCCCAGCACTCCAGGGAGTAGTACCCGATGGAGTCCAGGGTTTCCAGGGCGGGCAGCATATCCTCGATGGTCATGCGGGTGGCCGCCTGGGACTGGTGGGCGTCCCGGAGGATGGTATCGGTAATCAGCAGGGGCTTATTCGATAAAAATTCCATAATTTACCTCCTATCAGCCGAACAGGGAGATCAGCACGCCTGCGGCGATGGCGGAGCCGATGACGCCCGCCACATTGGGGCCCATGGCGTGCATCAGCAGGAAGTTGCCG
>ENA-OZGO01000323-OZGO01000323.1-human-gut-metagenome-genome-assembly--contig:-NODE-323-length-21847-cov-7.517346_pt1 | contig 21847 bp, 18 predicted proteins | sample MGYA00244658_ERZ653662 | MGnify/ENA primary metagenome ERZ653662 (study PRJEB26926, sample SAMN06165217) | human gut metagenome | biome: ENVO:00009003; feature: ENVO:2100002; material: ENVO:00002003... | reverse complement strand
AGTCTCGTGGGCTCGGAGATGTGTATAAGAGACAGGTGCTCAGACGTACATATTACAGTCGGAACCTCGCTGGCGATCCGCCAGTTCGGCAAGCTTAAGATGCTGGAGGAGATTCCGACCGCAGAGGAATCGACGAGTATGATTCTGGAATGCTTGACAGAGCAGGAGCGCAGCCGGGTGCTGGCGGGAGAGGATCTGGATATGGCGATCATGTTGCCGGGCGGTGTGCGTCTCAGAGCGAATATTTATCATCAGAGGAATAATCTGGCGGCAACCTATCGAATCTTAAATGATAAGATCCCGACCTTTGATGAGCTGGAGATTCCACAGGCAGTGCGGAAGCTGGTCAATGAGCCGCGCGGACTGATCCTGATCACAGGCCCGACAGGAAGCGGTAAGACGACCACATTGGCATCCATGATCGATTATGTGAATAAAAATCAGGCAAAACATGTAATAACTATTGAAGATCCGATCGAATACGTTTATTATCATGCTAAGTCCATGATCCATCAGCGGGAGATTGGTAAAGATGTACCGACCTTTGAGAAGGCACTGCATTCCGCACTCCGGGAGGATCCGGATATTATTCTCGTAGGTGAGATGCGGGATTATGAGACGATCAGTGCAGCGATTACGGCAGCGGAGACCGGACATCTGGTTCTGTCTACCCTGCATACCTCCAGTGCGGCACAGACGATTGAACGTATTATTGATGCGTACCCATCTCATGGACAGGCACAGGCCCGGACGCAGCTGGCTAATGTATTAAAGGGTATTGTGACACAGGTGCTGGTTCCGGAGGAAGATATTCATGGCGGTATGACGATTGCGACAGAGGTTCTGCTGAATACCGATGCGATTGCCAACCAGATCCGTGAGAATAAGACCCATCAGATCACATCCAGCATTATCAGCAGCGGTTCTACCGGAATGCATACCATGAATGCAGATCTGAAGCGGCTGGAACGTGAGGGCCGGATCAGCCGTGCAACGGCACTGAAATATTGCAGTAATGTGAAGGACTATGATAATCAGCGTTAGATCATAATATAGGAAAGCGGGTCTCCGGATGACGGAGACCCCATGCAAAGGATAAGACACCAGAAGGAGGAAATGACATGCTTGGAATCATTGGCGCAATGGAAGAAGAAGTGGAGAAGTTAAAGGAGCAGATGACGGAGGTCCGGGTGCAGGCAAAGGCATCCATGGAATTCTATCGCGGAAAGCTCAAAGGGAGAGAGGTCGTAGTAGTCCGGTCCGGAATCGGAAAGGTAAATGCTGCAATCTGTACACAGATTCTGGCGGATGATTATCAGGTAGATGGGATTATAAATACCGGAATTGCCGGTTCATTACGGGCCGAGATCAATATCGGAGATATCGTGATTTCCACGGATGCGGTGCAGCATGATATGGATGCAGTAGCATTCGGCTATAAGCCTGGACAGATTCCGCGGATGGATACCTGGTCATTTCCGGCGGATCAGAAGCTGATAGAGGCTGCGGAAGCCGGCTGCCGGAAGGCATTGCCGGAGCTTGGTGTCTTTACCGGCAGAGTTGCCAGTGGTGATGAGTTTGTGGCGAAGCGGGAGCGGAAGGATCAGATCACAGAAGGCTTTCAGGCATGCTGCTGTGAGATGGAGGGTGCTGCAATCGCTCAGGTTGCATATCTGAATCACATACCGTTTGTCATTCTTCGGGCAATCTCCGACAAGGCAGATGATAGTGCTCACATGGATTATCCGACCTTTGAGGCACAGGCAATTCGGAACTCCGTAAAATTAATCTTAGAAATGGTGGTGCGTGTATAATGGAAAAAATAGCAAGCTTTACAGTGGATCATTTGAACTTAATACCGGGTGTTTATGTATCCCGGAAGGATCATATCGGTTCTGAGGTTGTGACGACCTTTGATATCCGGATGACCAGACCGAACTATGAGCCGGTGATGAATACGGCAGAGGTGCATACCATCGAACATCTGGGTGCTACCTTTTTAAGAAATGATAAGGAATACGGAAGTAAAGTGGTTTATTTCGGACCGATGGGCTGTAGAACCGGCTTCTATCTGCTGCTTGCAGGAGATTATGATTCTATTGATATCGTGTCATTGTTAACCCGGATGTATGAGTTTATTGCAGATTATCAGGGTGAGGTGCCGGGAGCATCCCCGAGAGATTGTGGTAATTATCTGGATATGAACCTTCCGATGGCCAACTATCTGGCAAAGAAATATCTGGATGAGGTATTATATTGTATCGCGGCAGAGCAGCTGGTATATCCGGAAGAGTAGGTGAGACTATGATTCGTTTCTATAATGGTAAGCTTCTGACAATGGATGGAGAACTCCAGGTGCAGGAGTCGTGTGAGGTCTGGGTAGACCGGGACCGGATCGTTCTGGCAGGGGATGCCGGACGGGTGCGGGAGTTCTGCCGGACACAGGCGGAGAAGGCCGGAAAGGATGGAGCACAGGCGGAGATCTCATTTGAACGTGAGATCGATCTTCACGGCAATCTTCTGATGCCGGGATTTAAGGATGCACATACGCATTCGCCGATGACATTTCTGCGTTCTTATGCCGATGATATGCCATTACAGGACTGGTTATATAAGCAGGTGTTTCCGATGGAGGCGAAGCTGACACCGGAAATGATCTATCATTTTACGAAGCTGGCGGTGCTCGAATATCTGACCAGTGGCATCACAGCCAGCTTTGATATGTATGTGGAGCCGGAGGCGAATGCCCGTGCGAATCTGGAGATGGGATTTCGGACGGTTCTTTGTGGTACCTTAAATGACTTTAAAGATTCTATCAAGACGCTGGAAGGATTCTATCGAAAATACAATCAGTATCATCCGCTGATCTCCTATCAGCTGGGATTCCATGCGGAATATACAACCTCCGAGGGTTTACTGCGGGATCTGGCGGCACTGGCCGGACAGTACCGGGCACCGGTCTACACACATCTGTCGGAGACGACGGCGGAGGTAGTGGGTTGTGAGGAACGGTATGGAAGCAGTCCGGTAAAGACACTGGCGGAGATGGGGCTGTGGGAGTATGGAGGTGGTGGCTTCCATTGTGTACATGTATCGGAAGAGGACATGGATATTATAAAGGAAAAGGGCATCTATGTGGTGACAAATCCGGCAAGCAATGCCAAGCTTGCGAGTGGAATTGCACCGATCTGCGCCATGCTGGAACGGGAGATTCCTCTGGCGATCGGTACGGATGGGCCGGCAAGTAATAATTGCCTCGATATGTTCCGGGAAATGTTTCTGGTCACCGGTCTGGCGAAGCTGCGGGAGCAGAATGCGGCAGCCTGTCCGGCAGAGGCAGTACTGAAGATGGCAACGGTCGGTGGTGCGGCAGCAATGGGACTGAAGGATTGTGATTGCATTGCCGAAGGGAAACAGGCAGATCTGATCGTGATCGATCTGCATCAGCCGAATATGCAGCCGGAGCATAATCTGGTCAAGAATCTGGTGTATAGCGGATCCAAGCAGAATGTCCTGCTGACTATGGTGGCAGGCAGGATTTTATACGAGAACGGGCAGTTTTTTGCGGGAGAGGATCCTGAGCAGATCTATGAGGAGGTTAAAAAAGACCTTCAGGTCCTGCAGGCATGAGGAAACCTGTCGTAAGGAACGGGAAAATGTCGGAGTTCTCAAGTTGATTTCATAATTTCACAAATGCAATACTTTACAGGAACGAAACTGAGCGCAGCGGGATCGTTTAAAACATAAATTGGGAGGAACGTATTATGCAGGAATTATGGAATATGGTAGAAAATCAGAGCAGGTTTGTATATTTCATTGCAGGAGTGTGTATTGTCGGAATCCTGTGCAGGCTGATTCTTCAGGGGAGATTCCGGCGGCTTTTAAAAGAATCGGAAAACATGACATCCGCAACGGGAAAACAGCTGCGAGAAATCAGGAATCATTATGAGAACAGTCTGACGATGAATCGACAGGTGTATAACATCCATGCCTATGTGGATAAATATCTTTTGAAACTCAAGCTATGTGGAATACCCATCAGGACGTGGGCAGGCATGACGATGGAAATGGCGCTGCTGGCAGTTGCGGGTGGCGGGCTTGGAATCGTGAACAGCATACATAGGGGATACGGAGAAGAGGTGATCTTCAGTATCCTGTTTGCAACGATCATTTCCTGTGCATGTTTGATCAGTATGGAGAATATATTTCGAGTAGAAGGTTCCTATGACCGACTTCAGGCGAATATCGAGGATTATCTGGAAAATAATCTGAAGAACCGACTGGAACGACCGGTCTCAAGCCGGCAGGAACGGCGGCGTACACAGACAGGGGACGCAGGGCGGGGGGATACCCGCCCTGTAAATGGTTTTGCAGAACCGGCTCCGCTCGCAGAGCAGCAGGAGGATCTGTCATCGGAGAAGGTACAACCGGCCGAGGCAATGGAACAGGCGGCAGCAGGACAGGAAGCGGAACTGGTCGCGCAGGTCTTACGGAATTTCTTCTCAAGTTAATGGAAGAAGGAGCAGGTATGATAAGAAAGAGGTTAAACAGACTACTTGGACTTTTGTGTATGGGAATCCTGTTACTGGGTCTGAGTGGTTGTAATGAGATCAAGGTAGTGGAAATGAATCAGGGGTCTGAAAGCAGTGAAGATCTGACAGGCGGAGAGGCCGGCATGGAGTCCGGAAGTGAAGAGGATAGTTCTTCCGATACGTCAGAAGGGGAGAATTCCGGGACAGAGCAGAAGGAATCGACCGTGGATGATACCTCTGAAACCGGGCAGGCAGAGACAACGGAGCAGAGTGGGAATAACTCCGGTGCAGGAACGACCGAGATTGTGGAACGGTCGGCAGAGGAATATGCGGCGATCAGCAATGAGCTGCAGGCGTGGTGGTTTAAGCGGAATGAAGACCACCAGCCTTCCGGATGTCAGGAGGATTTTGATATTGAGCAATATCATGCCTATTATGTAAATAAAAATGCGACGGATAATGTCATTTATCTGACCTTTGACTGCGGATATGAGAACGGATATACGCCTGCCATTCTGGATACGCTAAAGGAAGCAGATGTAAAGGCAGTCTTTTTCGTGACACAGACCTTTATCCGGGATAATCCGGATCTGGTCAAACGAATGAAGGAGGAAGGACACATGGTAGGAAATCATACGATTACCCATCCGAGTCTTCCAGGCCTCAGCATTGAGGAGCAGAGAGCAGAGATTCAGGGTTGTGCGGATTATATGAAGGAAGTAACCGGATACGAGATGGATCCTTATATCCGGCCGCCAAAGGGAGAGTACAGTGAGCGTACCTTACAGCTTTGTGAGGATATGGGATATTGCACATTATTTTGGAGTATTGCATATCTGGATTATGATGTGAATAATCAGCCGTCTCCGGACTATGTGCTGCAGCATTTTGATAAATATTGTCATCCGGGAGCTATGCCGCTGATCCATAACGTGTCAAGTGCGAATACACAGGCACTGCCACAGCTGATCCGGAACCTGCGGGAGGCCGGATACCGGTTCGGAACCGTGGATGAGTTCTGCCATTTTTAAATACCGTCGGATTTTGTCTTGAATTTCAATAGCTGCTCTGCTACAATCATTCTTGGATGCTGGATAAGCAGAATTATTCGGTAAATATATGAACGAGAGTAAGGAGAAGAAGCAATGGATTACAATATCAGTTTTGATTACAGTAATGCAAGATTTATGGTTTCAGATGATAATCTGAAGGCAATGAGCAAGCGTGTCCTGGATGCGAAGGAAGTCCTGGTAAGCCGTACCGGAGCAGGAAATGATTTCCTGGGCTGGTTAGACCTTCCTATTAATTATGATAAGGAGGAGTTTGCCAGAATTAAAAAGGCAGCGGCAAAGATTCAGAGCGACTCTGAGATCCTGATCGTAATCGGTATCGGCGGTTCTTATCTTGGTGCAAGAGCAGCCATTGAAGCATTAAGACATAGTTTCTATAATGTGATTCCAAAAGAGCAGCGCAAGACTCCGCAGATTTTCTTCGCCGGAAATAACATCAGTTCCACATATCTGGAGCATTTGTTAGAGGTTGTTGGAGATCGCGACTTCTCTATTAATATTATTTCAAAGTCCGGTACTACCACAGAGCCGGCAATCGCATTCCGTCTGTTTAAGCGTCTTCTGATCGAGAAATACGGTGAGAAAGAGGCTGCAAAGCGTATTTATGCAACAACTGATAAGGCAAAGGGAGCCTTGAAGAATCTGGCAGACGCAGAAGGCTATGAGACATTCGTAGTTCCGGATGATGTCGGAGGACGGTTCTCCGTATTAACAGCGGTTGGTCTTCTTCCAATCGCAGTATCCGGAGCAGATATTGATAAGTTAATGAAAGGTGCTGCATATTCCAGAGATTTCTGCCTGACGCAGCCGTTTGAGCAGAACTATGCACTGCAGTATGCCGCTATCCGTAACATCTTACTGGAAAAGGGTAAGACTATGGAGATCCTGGCAAACTATACACCATCCGTTCATTACATCGGTGAGTGGTGGAAGCAGCTGTTCGGTGAGTCTGAAGGTAAGGATGGAATGGGTCTGTTCCCAACCGCCTGCGACTTTACAACCGATCTTCATTCTCTGGGTCAGTTTATTCAGGATGGTACCAAGAACCATATTGAGACTGTTCTGGATGTTCAGAATCCAAGAAGAAAGATCATCATGGAGCAGGAAGACAATGATCTGGATGGCATGAACTATCTGGCAGGAAGAACGGTTGATTTCATTAACCGTCAGGCTATGATGGGTACGATTCTGGCACACGTAGATGGTCAGATTCCGAACTTAAAGATCACGATTCCGCATATGGATGAGTATTGCTTAGGTGAGCTGTTCTATTTCTTCGAGTTCGCTTGTGGTGTCAGCGGTTATGTTCTGGGTGTTAACCCATTCAACCAGCCGGGTGTTGAGAGCTACAAGAAGAACATGTTCGCATTACTGGGTAAGCCTGGTTATGAGGAACAGCGTGAGAAATTAAAGGCGCGTATGGAGAATAAATAAGACTGTTCCGAAACAGGACGTAATGAAACGGGAAAGCCGGATTTGGCTTTCCTGTTTTTGCGTTGAAGACCGTATAGGGGTATAAAGAATTGCGAATTAGCATAGATTGTGCTAAAGTGTAAGAGGGTGTTGTACACTTTAGAGACAGGAGAAGGAAAGAGGATACATATGAGGACGATTAAAGCAAAAATCATAATTTTATTAATGATCTGTACGATTATTTCAACGGTAATCTGTGGGGGATTGACCTTGACAGGTATGTTAAGTGTGTCAAATCAGAATGCGAGCAAGATTATGGCGCTGGAATGTAATAACAGCAGCCGTGAGATTAATACAACACTGAGCCGGGTGGAGCAGTCTGTAGATACATTGGCAGAGGTGGCAGAGCAGTCGTTGACAGACCTGCAGGCATTCCGGACAGATGCAAAGTACGTAGAGACATATACGGAACAGTTACGGCCGACTGCACTGGAGTTTGCCAGAAATACAGAAGGTGCGTTAACCTATTATATTCGCTATAATCCGGAATTTACGGAGCCAACGTCCGGAATTTTTGCATCCCGAGAGTCGGCAGATGCGGACTTTGATCAGCTGACACCAACCGATTTCAGTATTTATGATTCGGATGACGTAGCACATGTGGGCTGGTATTATATACCGATTCAGAATGGTGAGGCTACCTGGATGGATCCGTACCTGAATTCCAATATTAATGTTTATATGATTTCTTATGTTGTGCCGATTTATGTAGATGGCGTGTCGGTAGGCGTTGTCGGAATGGATATTGATTTCAGTGAGATCGAATCCGTTGCAGAAGAGATTCAGTTATATAAAACAGGCAGTGCATATATTGTGAACTCTGCAAATCAGATCATGTATCATAAAAATCTTGAGTTCGGTACGGCGATAACAGATGTAAATGCCGGTGAATTAAAAAGCCTGAATAAGGATCTTCTGGATGAGTCAAAAGAGGGAAAGGAACTGAATTATACTCTGAACGGAAAGAAGCAGGTAGGCTGTTATAGTAAGCTGGGAAATGGCATGAAACTGGTAATGGTAGTGCCAAAGTCTGAGATACAGTCCGCTTCAAGCGCTATAGGGCGAATGACTTTTGTGGCAGGAGTGATTGCTGTTATAGTATCTGCTTTGGCAGGATTTTTTATGAGTGCGGGAATCGTTTCGCCGATTAAGCATGCAACCCGGATGATGCGTCAGATCTCGGAACTGAATCTGGCACAGGATGAAAAAATGCAGGAGCTGAGCCGGAGAAAAGATGAGACAGGTCTTATGTCCCAGGCAATGCAGGAGATGAATGAACGATTAGCTGATATAGTGCAGAAGCTGGAGGAAACCGGGACTGTTATTATGGAAAATGCAGGACACCTGAAGAATAGCTCAAAAGGTGTTGGCGAGATGTGCAGCGATAATTCGGCAACTACGCAGCAGCTGGCGGCAGCTATGGAGGAATCTTCAGCAACGGTGGAGACTGTTTCACAGAATATAGAAACCGTAAATAAAAATACGAAGGATATTATGAATCTTTCCCAAAATGGAGAGGAAGATTCCCAGAAGATATTAGCAAGAGCTAAGAGTCTGAGTGATACAACACAGGAAGCGACAGAGCGGACGAAGGAGATGTATCAGCAGGTAAGACAGAAGACCGAGCTGGCAATTGAGAAGTCAAAGGCGGTTGAGCGTATCAATGAGCTGACACATACCATTATGGAAATTTCCGCACAGACGAACCTGCTTGCACTGAATGCATCCATCGAGGCAGCAAGAGCCGGTGAATCCGGACGTGGCTTCGCAGTTGTAGCAGATGAGATTGGTAACCTTGCAAATCAGACGCAAAATACGATTAATGATATTGACGGTATTATTAAAGAAATATATGAAGCGGTGGGTAGTATGGCAGAGTGTCTGAACACATCTACAGAGTTTTTGGAAAATACGGTTTTATCAGATTATAATCATTTCATGCAGGTCGGTGAGCAGTATGCAGAGGATGCCGGAAATTATGAGACGAATATGTGTGAGATAGGGGAAGCTGTTCGGAAGCTGGGAGCTGCGATTGAAGAGATTACAGAAGCGGTAAATGGTATCAGACGTATGACAGAAGAATCGGCAGAAGGTATTTCTATGATAGCAGAAAAGACATCTGAAATCGTTGATAAGATGGCAGATGAAGAAGAAATGATAGTGGTAAATCAGGAGAAGGCACAGGCATTAGGTGAGATTGTAGGAAACTTTACATTGGAATAAAAGCCTGTTGTAAAACGGTGAGAGGAAATGATGGCAGGTAAAATATTACTGGTAGAGGATGATTTTGCCCTCGCAATGGGAACAGAATATACACTCCGGGCAGAGGGGTATACCGTTATTCAGGCCGGAACGATTCGGAGAGCCAGAGAGGTTATGCAATCAGACAACCCGGATCTGATCCTGCTGGATGTGATGCTGCCGGATGGAAACGGTTATACCTTCTGCAAGGAGGTGCGGCAGACAAATATGCAGATTCCGATTATTTTCCTGACTGCAGTCGGAGAAGAAGTGAATATTGTGCAGGGTCTGGAGCTTGGAGCGGACGATTATGTGACGAAACCATACCGTGTCAAAGAGCTGTTATCAAGAATTGCCGCCAATCTTCGGCGGGCAGGATTTCGGAATGCACGGCAGGATGCTGCAAAGCGGACGGATGCGGATGAGATTTATGTCTTTGGAAGCCATAGATTTTACAGGAAAGAGCTGCGGCTTCTTCAGGCGGATCAACTGGTCGATCTGACACCGAATGAGCTGCGTCTGTTGCAGGAGTTTATCCGGAATGAAGGAATCGTGCTGACCAGAAATCAACTTCTGGAGCGGATTTATGACACCGGAGAAAGCTTTGTGGATGATAATACATTGTCGGTATATATGAAACGTTTGCGGGATAAGCTGGGTGCGGATGCGGAATGGATCGAGACCGTCCGTGGTGTCGGCTACCGGTTCCGCCGTAAGGATGACCGGACAGAAGGTAATTAAAGGACAGAACCTCAGCAGTGCTGGGGTTCTGTGCGATTGTAACGATGGATACACAGAGGGAGACAGGCATGCGAAGTGATTATGAGAGAAATCGGTTTCGAATCATATATGGAATTCTGGCAGTTATATTTCTGGCGGTTATCGCCATCTGGTGTCTGATCGCATGGGGATACTGGGATTGGAGAAGTATCGGAGTAATCGGGTTCACCGCATTCTTTCTTGTGATAATTTATATCGTTGTTTATCGGATGTTAAATCATGCGTATAAGAATATGGAACATGCATCGCAGATTATGAATGACATGATGGAGAAAGGGATCGATCCGCCATCGGAGGACTATCAGGATGGCACGATTGGAATCATGTACAGCAATTTTTATAAAATGGTTTATGCGTTGAAGGAGAGCCAAAACCGGGAGATGGAAGAGAAGCTGTTTCTGCGGGATATTATCTCGGATATTTCCCATCAGCTGAAGACACCGCTGGCATCTCTGAATGTATTCGTGGATCTCCTGGTAGAGGATAAGGTGGAGGACGAGGAGAAACGGAAGCAGGTGCTTCGTGAAGCACAGAATCAGTTGAATCGTATGGAGTGGATGGTTCTGTCTATGCTAAAATTAGCCAGAATAGAAGCCGGAGCGATTCAGTTTGAGAAGCAGGATGTACTGCTGCTTCCGTTGCTGTCAGAGGCTGGCGAGGGCGTTCGCTATTTGACCGATAAACGGAATCAGATATTGGAGATCACCTGTGAGCCGGAATGCCGGTTGAACTGTGACAGAGACTGGCTGGTCGAGGCAGTGATCAATCTTCTAAAAAATGCGTCTGATTACTCCGGTGAGAATACCCGGATTCAGATTGAGGTAGAACAGACCCAGATTTATACCCGGATCTATGTGAAGGATGAGGGCGTGGGGATTGCGGAGGAGGAGCTTCCGCATATTTTTGAACGTTTCTACCGGGTACATCAGGAAGTAAATCCGAACAGCGTAGGAATCGGGTTGTCATTAACAAAGTCGATAGTAGAAGGCATGGGAGGCAGTATCCGCGTAAAGAGTGAGGTTGGAAACTATACGTGGTTTATACTTACTTTTTTGAAATAAAAGGTCACTCAACTGTCGGTTGAATGCTCTCCGCTCAACCGCCGGTAGGTAGAAATTCACACGAATAATCCATACACTGAAAGCAGAAAGGGGAAGATGAGTATGCATTTGGAGGAATATGGAAAAGAGAATGAGCAGATTATCGTCATGTTGCACGGTGCTAATTTCGTGCATTCGTTTGGAAGGCAGTATGTTCTGGCGGAAAACTATCATCTGATCATTCCGCATCTGATGGGATACGGAAATGAAACGGATAAAATATTCGATACGGAGGCACAGGTTCGTGAACTGGCGACATATATTGCATCATTAGGACAGAAGGTCCTGTTAGTAGGATTTTCACTGGGAGCGCAGGTGGCGTTTAAGCTGGTGACGGAGCATGAGGAGCTGTTTACGGCTGCGATTCTTGTAAGTCCGTGGCTGGATAAGAATGAGGCAATGCTGCAGTATGCGATGAAGCAGAATGAAAAGCAATTTCATTCATTTAAGAAGCGGTGGTTCTGCAATCTGGTTGGAATGATGAACGGTCTTCCGAAGGAACAGCGCAAAGAGTTTGTGGAGCAGATGCAGAATCTGAAGATAGAAACCGTCCATAATGCAGTTGACAACGGAATCACATTGGAGTCGGTAAAAGGATTTGAGAATGTAAAGATTCCTGTGTATGCACTTGCCGGTGAAAAGGAACAGAAAGAGGTAACGGAAAGCGTAAAGGAACTGGCAAAGTGCAATTCGAACTGCAGATATGAGATCTGGAGCAAGGCGGCACATAATATACCGCCGGTGCATTATAAGAGATTTAATGAGCTGATAAAGAAGGTGGCCGGTCAGGACCAGGAATAAGCAGAAGTTTAAAATTTAGATAAAATAGCTTATATTAAGCTTATATTTTCGGAATATTAAACTTGACAAATGTAAATTATAATTTTATAATATCATCAAGAATCTGAAAAAGTAGTTTGCGTATAAACCATAGTGTTATTATAGGAGTGAAAATATGAATCTATACTTTGAACTGCTAAAAAAGCCAATATTTAGGGTTGAAGATGTTAATGAGTATTATAACAATATAGATAGTGCACGTTCCGCTATTAAGCGATTAAAAAAAGAGAATATGATAGCAAAGATTCGTAATAATCTGTATACCTGTATAAGCGGGGAGACCGGACAGCCGGTAGCAAATCGATTTCAGATTGCTTGCAATATTACACCAACCTCGTATGTTTCCCATCATACAGCAATGGAATATTATGGAATAACGGATCAGATTTTTTATGAGGTATATGTTTCTTCAGAAACGGTTTTTCGGGATTTTGAATTCGATGGATATACTTACCATTATGTATCTTCAAATGGAAATGAGGGAATTGACAGGCCTGCTTTTAGCGGAGGGATAGCAGTGACGAATCCTGAACGTACAATGCTTGACAGCATTAAGGATATGGATAAAATCTCCGGGATGGAAGAGGTTATACAAAATATATCATGTATAAACCATCTGCAGGAGCAAAGGCTGCTTAGTTACTTGGAGAAAATTAATAATCAGTTTTTGTATCAAAAAACAGGTTTTTTACTTTTTGAGCAGAAAGAACATTTGGGATTGTCAGATCAATTTTTTGAGGAATGTCAGAGCAGGATTGGAAAGAGCAAACGGTATCTGTCGCGGGATCTTACGAAGGGAGTATATGATGATCAGTGGAAGCTTGTGGTTCCACAGCAATTAAGTTTTAAGAACGGAGTAATAGAAGATGCCACAATATAATAAGGCAGACTTGGGACGAGTTGCAATGCAATATGGCTTTACCCGGGATACTTTTGAAAAAGTATTAAGATTAAAGGAAATATTAGTATATTTTAATACACAGGAATATTTGGTCAGGCATCTGGTGCTAAAGGGAGGAACAGCAATTAATCTTACAGTGTTCAACATGCCTCGTTTATCTGTTGATATTGATATGGACTATACACCGAACGATAGCAGAGGGGATATGCTTAAAGCCAGGAAGCAGATTGCAGATATAATTAAGGAATATATGGAAAGAGAAGGATATTCCCTAGCACCCGCTTCGCGATTTAGTCATAGCCTGGATGCATTTTATTACAATTATATAAATGCTGGTGGGAACAAGGACATGATTAAGATTGAATTAAATTATTCTCTTAGAACACATATTTTTGAACCCATATATCAAGATATTTTAAATGAGGTATTTAAGAGTGATATTAAGATAAGGACTGTGGAACCTATAGAGATATTTGCGGCTAAGGGTAATGCATTAATAAGTCGAGCTGCAGCAAGAGATCTATATGATTGGGGAAATTTAATAGAAGAAGGATTATTTAAAAATCAACGGGATTTGTTTCGCAAGAGTTTTGCCTTTTATACTACAATATCAGCTGATAAGGACCAGATTAACTATAGCTTTGATACATCAGCAATAGACTCACTTGATTTTGCAAAAATACGGAGAGATCTGTTTCCGGTAATAAGTAAAAAGGATAATTTCCAATAGGAAAAAAGAAAAAAACATGCCAAGCAATATATCAGTGATCTGATGCAATTGACGGAAAAAGAGACTGAATATATGGATAGATTCATGGCAAGGGATTACCATCCGGAATTACTTTTTGAGGATGAGGAAATAGTTGAAAGACTTATCTACCATCCAATGGCTTTATGGAAATGTAAACAATAGTACAGCAGAGGAGCAGAATATGACATTACAGCAATTAGCATACTACGTAACGGTGGCAGAATGCGGCAGCCTTACAGAAGCGGCGGGGAAGCTGTTTATTGCACAGCCAAGCCTCAGTAGTGCAATTCATAATCTAGAAAAAGAAATGGGAATCGTGGCATTTTCCAGATCAAATCGCGGTGTCGTGCTTACCAGAGAGGGTGAGGAGTTGCTGTCATATTCCAGAATGCTTCTGGAGCAGGCAGACATCATGAAGGAGCATTTTGGTACGGGGGTGAGAAGGAGACCCAGATTTTCGGTTTCCTGTCAGCATTACTCCTTTGCGGTGAACGCATTTGTAGATCTGATCAAGGAGTATGATGCGGATCAGTATAGCTTTATATTAAGGGAAACGCAGACCGGTGAGATCATAGATGATGTAGCGGAGGGAAAAAGTGAGATCGGGGTTATCTATCTGTCAGAAAGTAATGAGGAGGTTCTCAGTAAGATGATCAAGAAACAGGAGCTGATTTTCGAGGAGCTGTTTGTTGCGGCACCGCATGTGTTTATCTGCAAGGATCATCCGCTGGCGGGACAGGAGAAGATTACAGTGGAACAGCTAAAGCCGTATCCGTATCTGGTTTTTGAACAGGGAGAACGGAATTCTTTTTACTATTCCGAGGAATTCCTGAGTGTGCTGGACTTCCCGAAAAATATTCAGGTGCGGGACAGAGCAACCTTATTTAATCTGGTGATCGGCTTGAATGGTTTTACCGTCAGCTCCGGTGTGATCGATTCGAAGTTAAACGGTGACAGCATTATTGCCAGACCGCTTGAGGTAGACTGTACAATGAGAATCGGAATCATCAGAAAGAAGAATATACTGTTCAGTAAGTATGCGTATTCCTATTTAGATGCATTAAAAAAGCATCTGTCTATAGATTGAAACTATAGATAACCTCGTTTTTAATGTATTTTTCAAATGGTATCAGGGTTGATATACTATCCTCAGATTCAAACGATTATTAAATAAACAGGTATGGAGGATAGAATTATGAGTACATTACAGACACCGTTTCGATATGATTTTGTAGGTAGCTTTCTGAGACCGGAAAAGTTAAAGAAAGCAAGAAGAGAATTCGATGAGGGCAAGATTGACTATGCTGCATTAAAGGTAGTGGAAGACGAGGCCATTACAGAACTTGTAGCTAAGACAAAGGCGCTGGGCTATCATGTGATCACAGATGGTGAATTCCGGAGAGCAACCTGGCATCTTGATTTTATGTGGGGATTTGATGGTATCGGACATACACCGACCAAGACGGGTCTTCCGTTCCATGGAGAGGCGGCTATGGTGGATGATACCTACATTATCGGAAAAGTCGGATTATCCACGGAGCATCCGTTTGTAGAACATTTCCGGTTTGTGAAGGCACTCGAAGATGAGAACACGGTAGCAAAGCAGACGATGCCATCGCCGGCACAGTTCCTGGCACAGTTTACCATGCCGTTCAACCGGATCAATACAGAGAAATATTATGAGAAGGATGAAGATCTGGTAAATGATATTGTAGAAGGTTATGGTAAGGTGATCAATGATCTGTATGCTGCAGGCTGCAGAAATATACAGCTGGATGATTGTACCTGGGGTATGTTTGCGGATAAGATCGGTCATACTCTCTACGGAACAACCAGAGAAGGCCTGATCGAGGTTCAGAAGGCACATAAGGATATTAACAATCAGGTTATCGCGAAGGCACCGAAGGATATGATCATAAATACACATGTATGTCGGGGGAATTTCCATTCTACTTATGCAAGTGAAGGAGCATATGATTCCGTTGCGGATATCTTATTCGGAGAAGAGAATGTAAATGCATACTTCCTGGAGTTTGATGATGAGAGATCCGGTGGATTTGCACCGCTTGCGAAGGTTTCCGGAGATAAGAAAGTGGTTCTTGGACTGATCACGACCAAATCACCGGTGCTGGAGGATAAGCAGCTTGTAATCAACCGAATCCATGAAGCAGCGAACTATGTTCCACTGGAGCGTCTGTATCTGAGCCCGCAGTGCGGCTTTGCTTCCTGTGAGATCGGCAATAAGCTGACAGAAGAAGAGCAGTGGGCAAAGCTCAGACTTGTAAAGGAAGTAGCAGAGGAAGTCTGGGGTAACTAATAATCCGGAAGATTTTCTGCCAATGACATTTCTTACAATTCTGTAAGATTCCAAGTCACCGAAACGTAATATAGAGCAGTTATAATAGGTATTGTCAATAAAAGGCAATACCTATTTGTGTTATCGAGATAGATTGTGGAGGGAGACTATGAAGGATTATAAGGGTCTGGCGTTACGCTATTTGAAGATGAATAAGAGCAGGAACCGGATTGCAATCTTAGGTGTTATTATTACAGCTATTCTGGTTACGGCTTTTCTGAATGTGGTATTTTGTTTTCTGCTGCAGTTCCGGGAGGAAACAAGAGCCGATGGAGATTACGAGGCGATTCTTTTTACACAGTCAGAAGCACAGGCGCAGGCAATCTTAGAGGATGACCGGATCGAGAGTGCTTATATCGGCCCATATTATGACCATGATATTCATGGAGTGGAACAGGACATTCAGTATCAGAATTGCCTGTACATTAACGTTAGAAATCCGTACACACTGGAGCGACAGTTTACAGATCTGTGTGGAGAGTATGGGGTGGAAGGAGAGATCAACGACTGGGTAGCAAGTGGATACTTTCAGGGAAGGGACAAGAATGATGTGTTGGTTTTCATTTATTTCAGTCTGGTGATCGCCTATATTATAGCAATCTTCGGTGTCGGAATCGTCCGGAATGCAATTCAGCTGGATGCTCTGGAAAATATTCGGGACTATGGAAATCTTCGATGCATCGGAGCGACCGGTAAGCAGTTAAAGGGTCTGATGTACCTGCAGGGAGCGATTCTTGAACTGTCGGGTATCGGTATCGGGCTGCTGCTAGGTATCGGAGCCAGTCTGGGATTGGCAGCAGTTCTGCAGCTGCCGCTCGGATTTCAGCCGTTAATTATTCCGGTACTTCTGATATTCTTCCTGGGAGATCTTTATTTTACGATGGGAGAAAACAGCAAGCTGATCACAAAAATGTCTCCGGTCAGTGCGATCCGCGGTGAGTATCGGATTAAGAAGGAAAAGGCAAAAGCCCGGAAGAGTGGTATCTTCGGCAAAATCTTCGGTATGGAAGGGGATTATGCATACAAGAGCCTGATGCGCAATCCCGGAAGATTCAGAAGAACGACAGCAGCTATGGCGATTGGGATTGCCATGATCATGACGGTTACGGGAATCGGCTTTTCGGAGAGAAAGTATACGCAGGATACGCGAAACAGGTACGGATATTATCAGCTCTATTTCTTAAATTCCTTAAATGTAATAGAAACCATAGATGAAGTACACGCATCCCTTCCGGCAACCGGGCAGCTGGCAGCTATGAATGATTTCCGGGAAGTCACTGACAGTAAACGGGAATACTCGGCAGATATCTGGTTACAGGATTATGAGACCGGTCATTATACAAATGAATATCTGGAATATTTGGGAAATATGAATTTCACGCAGAATATATTGAGCAAATTGCAGCAGCGGGAAGAACAGGAGAATACGCTGACAGCCGGAGAGGAGAAGGAGCAGAATGAGGGACAGATCGGCTGGTATGCCAAGCTGTTGGCAGCAGATACCTGCTATGGATATGATGATGCGGATCTGTCACGTTGTAAGTCTGCATTGACAGCCGGTACGGTTGACCTCAGCGATCATGGTATCATTCTGGTCAATCCGGAGTCACGGAGGGTAATAGAAACGGATGATGGTTATACAACGAAGACGATCACGATGCTTGATTATCAGCTGGGAGACACGATTGACATTGTAAATATGAAGCGGTTCCGGGAAATGATGCAGTCGGAGATTCAGAAGCTGAATGCTGAGCGGGATCGGGAGCTTTCAAAGCTTGGAACGACCGGGGGAGAGGATGAAGAGCATCCGGGCTGGCTTCTGGATGTTGTACAGGAGTATGAGCTGGGTGTCGAGCTGACGCCGACAGAGGAGATCCAGAACCGGTATTATCAGAAGAAACAATATGCGGCTTACCGATGCTGGAAGCAATTACTGGCAGAAGGAGATTATGAGACATATACCATTGAGGGAATTATTTCAAGAGACCCGAATATGAACAGGGGAGTTGTTGATGAAGATAGCATGGGAGAGAGCGGGTGGATCCTTCCGCTACAGCAATATTATATGACAACAGGTACGGATGAGAGCATGATGACGGGCATGGCGTATCATATAAAGAACGGAACGCTCAGCGAAAAATTGCAAAATACCTATTATGAAATTACAAGCGGAATGTGGGAAGGATCTTATTATGGAGATGCCATATGCACGGTTTCCGGATATCCGGAAATATATATTATACTTGATGGCACGAAGTGGCAGATAGCAATCGCAGTCCTGATCCTGACCTTTGTGGTGCTGATGTATTCGCTGAATTTCATCAATGCAACGGCGAGCAATCTTCATCTGCGGCGAAAGGAGTTTGCACAGCTGCAGGTGCTTGGAGCTACCAGAGGTGAGATTCTGAAGATGACACTTCTGGAAGGCGTGATCACAACTCTGGTGTCAAATCTCATTGGCATTACCGTCGGATGCGGTTTGAGTGCATGGCTGTATTATTACATTATGCAGCTGGTGCAGATTCCGTATTATTTCCCATGGGCGATGATACCGATCTGTATTGCAGGTTCATTCCTGCTTCTGGTCGGCTCCATTTATGCGCCGATGCGTCATATGACACGGGATATGATCGGTGATCTGACAACGGGTGGAGACTGATTCGGAATATAAATTAAGAAAAAACCGGCAGGTACGAAGTGGAAAATCAGGAGGAATCAATATGGATATTGTAACAATGGAACATGTCACAAAGGTATATGGAGAAGGCGACAGCAGAGTGTGGGGCCTGCATGATGTCAGTATGACGGTGAAACAGGGGGAAATCGTATCAATCGTAGGTGCTTCCGGTTCCGGCAAATCTACCCTGCTTCATGTCATGGGTGGTGTGGATACACCGACCAGCGGCAAGGTCGTGGTGGATGGCAAGGATATCACGAAGTTAAATGATGAGCAGATGGCAGTTTTCCGTCGGCGGAAGGTCGGATTTATCTTTCAGGCATACCATCTGATTCCGGTACTGACCGTGGAGGAGAATATTACCATGCCGATTCTTCTGGATCACAGAAAGCCGGATCGGGAATATGTCGAGCAGATCATGGAATTACTGGGACTGCAGGATCGGAGAAAGCATCTGCCGAATCAGTTGTCCGGTGGACAGCAGCAGAGAACGGCAATTGCAAGAGCTCTGGCGAATCAGCCATCCTTGATCCTGGCAGACGAGCCGACCGGAGCCTTGGATTCCAAGAATGGAAATGAGGTTATTGCACTGTTACAAAGCTCCGTGAAAAAGCTGAATCAGACATTGGTTCTGATCACACATAACATTGATCTGGCAAGAGAGGCAGACCGGATCATTAAAATCGCGGATGGAGAGATTGTGGAGGGATAAGCCATGCAGGAAGTGAGACAGAGAATCAAAGTTACACAAAGGAAAGCGTATAGATTTCTGATTCCGGTACTGATTCCGATACTGGTATTGGTACTAAATGTACAGAAGGCGCAGGCCACCACTCCGCGGGTAATGCTGTCCAATTATTCGATAGAAGAAGGAGAAATCGTGGCGGGACAGCCGTTTACGTTACATATTACGCTGAAGAATACAGCGGCGAATTCCATCCGGAATCTGAAGCTTACAATCTCCACGGAAAAAGGCGAATTTCTTCCGGTGGATGGAGCGGGTACGGCATATCTGGAGAAACTGGCCGGCAGAAGTGAATCAGAGTTTACATTTGCGATGCAGGCTGTGGATGGACTGACCACGCAGTCCTATAAGCTGCTTCTGAAATCGGAGTATGAGGGAAATGATGGCTCTCCGTATACGGTTGAGGAATCTATATTCCTTCCGGTTACTCTGCAGCAGCGATGTTCGGTAACGGATGTGTTTCTCCCGGATAGTGATGTTGAACTGGGTGAAACGGTAGAAATCGGAGCTTCTGTAAATAATCTGGGAGAAGAGCCGCTTTATAATGTGACCGCCGGCATCAGCGGAAGTAATGTGGCTGTTGCTGATACGTATATCGGAACCATCGATGCCGGAAAAAGGGGCAATGTAGATCTTCTGACAAAGGCGAGTGCAATATCGGAGATGAGCGGAGATAAAAATGAACTGACCGTTTCCTATGAGGATCGGAAGGGAGAGCGGCATACTGTGGTTCAGAGTATTGAGCTGAAGGTGGCACAGCCGGTTTATGAGAATCTGGAGAAGGTGAAGGATGACACCCATACGGGACAGGGCTGGATGATAACCAGCATTGTGTTGGAAGTCCTTATGATCACAGGCGGAGTTGTCGGATTGATATTGCAGAGGAGACGCAGGAAGAAAAAACTGCTGGAGGAGTTTTAGCCTATGAAATGGATATGGCATTTATGCTGGGCCAATATGAAACAGCGGGGCATCCGTACATTTCTTACGATTCTGGGAGTTGTGATCGGGATCGTATCGATCGTATCCTTGATGGCAATCGGGCTGGGAACAAAGAAGGTGCTTCTGACTATGGCAGGAGAGGAAGGGAGTGCTACAGAGATTCGTATCCGGGGCATCACAGAGGGCAAACGGAAGGATCAGATGATCACAGACCGCCGTCTGGAAGAGGTACGGAAGCTGGATGCGGTAGCGGCTGTTTATCCGATACTTTCCGTAGACGCCCGGTTCTCATATGATAATTATGTCGGCTATTGGACAATTGATGGTATACCGCAGGAATATCTGGATGAAATAGAAACACTGCATGGAAATCAGTCGGAAGGAGATAACTGGATACCGGAGCTGATCATGGGAAATCAGGTGCTGAATCTGTTTTTTAATGAAGTGACCGGAACCAGCTACGGAGAAATCCATGAGAGTGACAGCAGTGAGGAAACCGAGGATCTGACCGGGAAAAAGCTGGAAACCACGTTCTCACAGGCAGGAAGCGATAGTGAGACAAAGGTACGGCTCCCGATTACGGATATGACGAAACAGAATTCCTATTCCATTTACTGTAATCAGGATGAACTGAAGCTATACCTGAAACGTCTGGCAGATGGTGGGAAGATTCCGGGACAGCCGGTCAATCAGAATGATGAGAATTATAATGAATGGATCTATGGAAGTGCGATTGTAGAAGCCGATGATATAGAGTCTGTAAAAAAGCTGGAGCAGGCTTTAAAGGATATGGGATTTCAGACAGAAAGCAATATTGAATTTGTGGAATATATCGAGAAAACAATGAAGATCGCGCAGCTGATCCTGGCAGGGATCGGAATGATCGCACTGGTCGTTGCAGTTATTGGAATCGGAAATACAATGACCACAGCGGTTTATGACCGGGTGCAGGAGGTGAGTATGCTGAAGGTTCTGGGGGCAGATCCGGAAGAGCTGCTCTCGTTGTTTCTGTTAGAATCCGGAATATTGGGCGGTATCGGCGGCATAATCGGAGTGCTGATATCGTATGGTATCTCCGGACTGGCGGTAAACCGGCTCGCAGTGAAACTGCTCTCTTTGCCCAAAGGAACAATGCTAGCGGAGATTCCAATCTGGCTGGCATTTAGTGCAGTGATCTTTGCGGTGATTTTAGGTGTGGCGGCCGGATTCTTCCCGGCACGCTGGGCGGCAAAATTAAATCCAATCGAAGGCATGCGGGGTAAGTAAAGGCTCGCGTGCCTTTTTTACGCCATGTTGTGACTATCCTGCCGTCCCACGATACAGGCAGAGACCGGGTATGTAGCCATCGTCCCACGATACAGGCAGAGACCGGGTATGTAGCCATCGTCCCGCAATACAGGGAGCAGTGCAGGACGCGCTCCCGCTCAAATCGGAACATA
>ENA-OZGO01000316-OZGO01000316.1-human-gut-metagenome-genome-assembly--contig:-NODE-316-length-21971-cov-5.281712_pt1 | contig 21971 bp, 17 predicted proteins | sample MGYA00244658_ERZ653662 | MGnify/ENA primary metagenome ERZ653662 (study PRJEB26926, sample SAMN06165217) | human gut metagenome | biome: ENVO:00009003; feature: ENVO:2100002; material: ENVO:00002003... | reverse complement strand
CTTCAAGGCTTAAGAAGAATTTTATTATTGTTTTGAATGATAATCATATGTCGATTTCCGAAAACGTAGGTGGAATGTCGGATTATCTGGCGAAGCTTCGTACTGCAGATTTTTATACAGATTTGAAAAAAGGTGTAACGAATATGCTTCATAATGTACCGGTTGTAGGAGATTCTATGATTGAACATATCCGTAAGACAAAAAGCAGTCTGAAGCAGCTGATCGTACCAGGAATGTTTTTTGAAGATATGGGAATTACATATCTGGGACCGATTCAGGGACACAGCATACCAATGTTGGTACGTGCATTAAAAGAAGCAAGGAAGATTGAGGGACCTGTGTTATTGCATGTCCTTACCAAAAAAGGAAAAGGATATGAACCGGCAGAAGAACAGCCGGATAAATTCCATGGGATCGGACCGTTCCAGGTAGAGACCGGTGAACCGGAAAAACCGAAGAAAAAAGATTCATATACAGATGTATTTGGAAAAGTAATGTGTGATGAAGCGGCAAGAAATGATAAACTTGCGGCGATCACTGCAGCAATGGCAGATGGAACGGGTCTTGCGAGATTCCGAAAGAAATATCCGAACCGCTTTTTTGATGTGGGGATTGCGGAAGAACATGCGGTGACATTTGCGGCAGGACTTGCGGCAGGCGGGATGAAACCGGTATTTGCGGTATATTCTTCTTTCCTTCAAAGAGCTTATGATCAGATGATTCATGATGTGGCACTTCAGAATCTTCCTGTGATGTTTGCCGTGGACAGAGCGGGATTAGTAGGCAATGACGGAGAAACGCATCAGGGAATTTTTGATCTGTCTTATCTGAGCAGTATCCCGAACATGGTAATCATGTCACCAAAACACAAATGGGAACTGGCGGATATGGTGAGATTTGGTATCTCATATGAGGGACCGATCGCGATCCGCTATCCGAGGGGGAGTGCATGTGATGTCTGTCCGGAATTCAGAAGTCCGATTGAATACGGAAAAAGTGAGATATTGTATGAAGAAAGTGATATTGCAATTATTTTCGTAGGGCATATGTTTGAAGAGGCACTGAAGGTAAGAGAAGATTTAAAAGAGAAAGGCTATGACTGCTCGCTTATTAATGCGAGATTTATAAAACCGTTAGATGCCAAGATGCTGGACCGGCTTACAAAGAAGCATCGGTTGATTGTTACGATTGAAGAAAACGTAAAATCCGGAGGATTTGGAGAACATGTAAGTGAATATCTGATGAGGATCGGTGCAGATGTGAGAGTGCAGATTCTGGCACTCCCGGATGATTATGTAGAACATGGTAATGTAGATGTCCTGCGCAAAGAGACTGGTCTGGACGTAGAATCCATGACGGCACAGATCTGTAAGATGTATGAGACAATGTAGATAACAGGAGAGATTATGAAAGAACGATTAGATGTATTACTTGTAAAAAGAAATCTGGCGGCTTCCAGAGAAAAGGCAAAGGCAATCATAATGTCCGGCAATGTCTATGTCAACGGACAGAAGGAAGACAAGGCAGGCACCGGCTTCGATGTCAGCAAGATTAAACTGGAAGTCAGAGATCATACCATGAAATATGTCAGCCGCGGAGGCCTGAAGCTGGAAAAGGCAATGGAACAGTGGGGATTTCTGCTGGACGGCATGATCTGCATGGATATCGGTGCATCTACCGGAGGCTTCACGGACTGCATGCTCCAGAACGGAGCCACGAAGGTGTATTCCGTGGACGTGGGACAGGGGCAGTTAGCCTGGAAACTGCGGAATGATGAGCGGGTGGTATGCATGGAACAGACCAATTTCCGTTATGTGACCCCGGAGGATATCCCGGATGCACTGGATTTCGCCAGCGTGGATGTATCCTTTATTTCTCTGACCAAGATTTTGATCCCGGCGAGAAATCTGTTAAAGACCGGCGGACAGATGGTGTGTCTGATCAAGCCCCAGTTCGAGGCCGGCAGAGGCAAGGTGGGCAAGAACGGTGTGGTGAGAGAGCCTCAGATCCACGAGGAAGTGATCCGCAAGATCATCGATTATGCGGACAGCATCGGTTTCGAAGTACTGCATCTGGAATATTCCCCCATCAAGGGACCGGAGGGCAATATCGAATATCTGCTGCATATCCGTAAGCCGGAGGAAATCTCCGAAGAAAAGCTGGCGCTGACCGAGCATGAAGCGGAGAGCGCCTTACAGACTATTATAGAGGAAAAGACCGGACTGTCCTATACCCCTGAATGGGATGCCGTAATCAAAGGTATCGTAGACAACTCTCATACCCTGTAACAGACAAGGAGTGCGAAGCTATGAAGCATTTTCTGATATATACCAACAAGCATAAGGATCAGAAGCTTGCGACCACGAAACGGATCCAGAATTATCTGGAAACCAAAGGCTGTACGGTGAAATTAAAGGTCAAGGAATCCGACTGGAAGGAAGAAGCGGATTCCGTGGCGGAAGAGGAAGCAACGGACATTCCGTTAGATGTGGACTGCATGATCGTATTGGGCGGCGACGGCACGGTGCTGCAGGCAGCCAGAGAGACGAAGAAGATCCTTGTCCCCATCATCGGAGTGAATCTGGGAACCGTAGGTTATATGACGGAGATCGAACTGTCTGGATTAGAGGAATCCCTGGACCGCCTGATCCGGGATGATTTTAAGAAAGAACGCAGAATGATGTTAAACGGTAAAGTCTGCTGTGCGGATGGAACCGTGTCGGAAGGCTGGGCTTTGAATGACATCGTCATTTCCCGAAGCGGATCCCTGCAGATCATAGAATTCAACATCTATGTCAACGGACAGCTTCTGAATCATTACAAGGCAGATGGAATGATCGTGACTACACCGACAGGATCCACGGGATATAATCTGTCGGCGGGCGGGCCGCTGGTGGAGCCCAAGGCGAAACTGATCACCCTGACACCGATCTGCCCCCACAGCCTTAACCAGAGAAGCATTATCCTGTCCCCGGAAGATGAGATCGTTATAGAGATTCCCGGTGGCAGAGAGGGCAAAAGCCAGACCGTGGAAGCCAATTATGACGGCAGCCACAAAGTGACCATGTGTACCGGAGACCGGATCCGTATTGTGCAGTCGGAGAAGATCACCGAGTTTATTCAGCTGAATCAGGTAAGCTTTCTGGATGTATTGCATCGGAAAATGAGAGATTCCTGACGAATTGTTGTGAGAAAGGCATGAGGTCAAGATGAAGAAAACAAGACATCGCAAGATCGTGGAGATTATAGAAAAAAGAGATGTGGAGACCCAGGAGGAACTGGCGGGCTATCTGAAGGAAGCCGGTTTTGCTGTGACACAGGCTACCGTATCCAGAGATATTAGAGAACTGAAGCTGTCCAAAGTACCCACCGGTGGCGGCAAACAGAAATACGTCATTTTAAAACAGGATGACAGTCATATGGGAGATAAATACATCCGCGTCCTTAGAGACGGTTTTATCTCCATGGATATGGCACAGAATATTCTGGTGATCAAGACCGTATCCGGCATGGCCATGGCAGTGGCGGCGGCACTGGATGCCCTGAAATTCTCCGAAGTGGTGGGATGTATCGCCGGAGATGATACGATCATGGTGGCAGTGCGGACCGTGGAAGATACCCAGATCCTTATGGACAAGATCCATCTGATGATAGAAAGGTAAGACAGGGGGAAATACATGCTTCGTAGTTTACGCGTGAAAAATCTGGCTCTTATCCGGGAGACAGAGGTAGAGTTCGGAGAAGGACTGAATATACTGACCGGTGAGACCGGTGCCGGTAAATCATTACTCATTGGATCAGTGAATCTGGCACTGGGAGGAAAGTTCGAGAAAGACATGCTCAGACGGGGAGAAGAGAACGGTCTGGTGGAACTGGTCTTCGACTGCGAGGAAGAAAGGCTGGCGGAAAAATTAAAGAGCATGGATCTGGAACCTTCGGAAGACGGAACCGTGATCCTGAGCCGAAAACTTTCCTCCGGGAAAAGCATCTGCCGCATCAATGGAGAGACCGTGACGGCAAAGCAGGTGAAGGAACTTTCGGAGCTGCTGATCGATATTCACGGACAACATGAGCACCAGTCTCTGCTAAACAAGAAAAAACATATGGAGATCCTGGATGCCTATGCGGGAGCGGAATTTGCAGAATGCGCAGGGCGGGTGGCTGCACTTTATCATGAGTGTACTGCCCTGGAGAAAAAGATCACAGAGGAAACTCTGGATGATACCTCCAGAAGCAGAGAACAGTCTCTGGCGGAATTTGAACAAAAGGAGATCGCGGATGCTTCCCTGCAGCCCGGAGAAGATGAGGAACTGGAACAGGCGTACCGCAAAATGTCCAACAGCCGAAAAATTGCGGAAAGCCTGGCGGAGAGCTATCAACTCAGTGGCAATGACGCGGAAGACGGTGCCGGGAATTCTTTGAGCAGGGCACTGCGGGCATTGCGTAGTGTGACCATGTATGATCCTGCACTGGAACAGATGGAGGAACAGTTGGCAGAGGTGGAAAGTCTTTTGTCAGATTACAATCATGATGTCTCCGAATATATGTCGGATCTGGAATTTGATGAAGAGGATTTTCGCAGTACAGAGGATCGTCTGAATACCATCAATCACCTCAAGGGAAAATACGGCAACACGATCGAAGAGATCCTGCGGTACAAAGAGGAAAAAGAAGCTTATCTGGAAAAACTGGCGGATTATGATGCCTATATGCAGAAATTGAACGCCGAGTGGGAGGAAAAACAGGCGTTACTGAAGAAAGCCTGTGAAGAACTGTCTGAGATCCGCAGAAAAAATGCAGCGGTACTGACGCAGAAATTGAAAGATGCGCTGATAGGTCTCAATTTCCTGACGGTGGAATTTGACATCGCAGTCAGACCCGGTCAGGCCATTACAGCAAAAGGCTATGATGATGTGGAATTCCTGATTTCCACCAATCCCGGAGAAAGTCTGAAACCTTTGAACCAGGTGGCCAGTGGCGGTGAACTGTCCCGGGTGATGCTGGCGATCAAAACGGTACTGGCAGGGAAAGATGCCATTGATACATTGATCTTTGATGAGATCGATACCGGTATCAGCGGCAGAACCGCATGGAAAGTAGCGGAGCAGCTGAGTATTCTGGCAGGAGCCCATCAGGTCATCTGTATCACTCATCTGCCTCAGATTGCAGCCATGGCGGATGTGCATTTCATTATTGAAAAGAGCAGTACCGATGATATGACCATTACGGACATTCACAAGGTGGCAGAAGAGGAAAGCCTGGCGGAGCTGGCAAGACTGTTAGGCAGTGATGCACTGACGGAAGCGGCGCTTTCCAATGCAAAGGAAATGAAAGAACAGGCAAACGGGTTTAAAGAAGCCAGATAAGGGAAATGCTATAGTGAAAGAAACATTGAAAAAGGATGAAGAAATACTTCATCCTTTTATTTTGTGCAAATTCAACCAAAATAAAGCACCATATTTGTGAATTAAATTGATTGAATTTGACTGAATGTGAAGATATAATAACATCATAAGAACAAGAAAGATGACAGACAGGAGGGATAGAAATGATTTGTACCGTGACCTTCAATCCGTCACTGGATTACATCGTGTCCGTGGATGACTTTCAGCTGGGGATGACGAATAGAACCTCATCAGAGCTGATTCTTCCGGGAGGAAAGGGAATCAATGTATCTATCGTACTGAAGAATCTGGGACTGGATTCCACAGCCCTGGGATATGCGGCGGGATTCACTGGAGAGGAACTGATCCGGAGATTGAACGAGTTTGGCGTAAATGCTGATTTCATCAAAATCGATCACGGAATGACCAGAATCAATCTGAAGCTGAAAAGTATTGACGGAACAGAGATCAATGGCTGTGGCCCGGATATTGATGCAAAAGCTTTGGAACAGCTGATGGAAAAGATTGACAGACTGGGAGACGGAGATGTCCTGGTATTGGCAGGAAGTATTCCTTATACCATGCCGGATGACATTTATCAGAGAATTCTGGAGAGAATTCAGGGAAGAGGTGTTCTCACCGTAGTGGATGCCACCAGAGACCTGCTGGTAAAGGTATTGCCGTATCATCCTTTTCTGGTAAAACCCAACAACCATGAATTGGGGGATATCTTCGGTGTGAAGCTCTCCACAAGGGAAGAGGTGGTTCCATACGGCAGGAAACTGCAGGAGATGGGAGCACAGAATGTACTGATTTCCATGGCAGGCGAAGGAGCAGTATTGATCGCAGCGGACGGACAGAGCATGGGAGCTCCGGCACCGAAGGGAACACTGGTCAATGGTGTGGGTGCAGGCGATTCCATGGTGGCAGGTTTCCTGACAGGATGGATGGAAAAGAAAGATTATGTACATGCGTTCCATATGGGAATTGCTGCAGGAAGCGCCAGTGCATTTTCCGAGAATCTGGCCACCAGAGAAGAAGTCTTGCAGGTATTACAGCAGGTAGAACAATAACAATGATAAATATAAAAAGAGAGGATGGGTCACAACATGAGAATTACAGATCTTTTGGACAAAAATAGTATTTCCCTGAATGCGGCACCGGCTGACAAAAAGGAAACATTGGATCTGGCAGTGGAACTGATGGCAAAAAGTGGAAAGCTGTCTGATGTGGAGAAGTATCGTGAACAGGTCTATGCAAGAGAGGAAGAGAGTACCACGGGAATCGGAGAGGGAATTGCGATCCCTCACGGAAAATGTGATGCGGTAAAAGCCCCCGGACTGGCAGCCATGGTGATCAAAAACGGTGTGGAGTATGAATCTCTGGACGGGGAACCGGTGACCTTACTGTTCCTGATTGCAGCACCGAATACAAAGGATAATGTACATCTGGATGTGCTGAGCAAATTGTCCGTGATGTTGATGGATGAGAATTTTACCACTTCCCTGAGAAATGCAAAAAGCGTAGAGGAATTCTTACAGATCATTGATGCGGCAGATGAAAGTGCCAAGAGCATTGATGACAGATTAAGTGATACCGGCATTACCACCGAAGAGAAGAAAGGCTTTAAGCTGTTGGCAGTGACCTCCTGTCCTACCGGAATCGCTCATACCTATATGGCAGCGGAAGCTCTGGAAAAGGCAGCAAAAGCAGCAGGATGCCAGATCAAGATCGAGACCAGAGGCTCCGCAGGCGCGAAAAATGTACTGACTGCAGAAGAGATTGAAGCGGCGGACTGCATTATCGTGGCGGCTGATGCCAAAGTACCCATGGACCGCTTTAACGGCAAGAAAGTCATCAGCTGTCAGGTATCCGACGGTATTGGCAAGGCAGACCAGCTGGTAAAACAGGCAATGAGTGGAAACGTGGAAGTTTTCCACGGGGAAAGCAGTGAAACAACTACAGCCGTAACCGGTAAGGAAAGCGCAGCTCATAAGATCTATACCCAGCTGATGAACGGCGTATCCCATATGCTTCCTTTTGTAGTAGGCGGAGGTATTCTGATCGCAATTGCATTCCTGATCGACGGACTGAACGTTGATATCAATGCACTTCCCGCAGATCAGAGAAGTAACTTTGGTACGATTACTCCCATAGCCGCAATGTTCAAGAATATCGGCGGCGTGGCATTCGGTCTGATGCTTCCGGTACTGGCGGGCTTCATCGGAATGGCCATCGGCGACAGACCGGCGCTGGCGCTTGGCTTTGTAGGCGGTATGCTGGCGGCAAACGGCAAGTCCGGATTCCTGGGTGCACTGGTAGCAGGTTTCCTGGCAGGCTATCTGATCCTGGGACTTCGCAAGATCTGCGATAAGCTTCCCGATGCCATTGAAAAGCTGGCACCGGTACTGATCTACCCGGTAGTGGGTATCCTGATCATGGGACTGGCAATGAACTTCGTGGTAGAACCGATCATGGGTGGCATCAATACAGGACTGAATAATTTCCTGAGTGGTATGGGTGATTCCAGTCGGATCGTACTGGGACTGATCCTGGGCGGCATGATGGCTATCGATATGGGTGGCCCCTTCAACAAGGCAGCTTATGTATTCGGAACCGCAGCAATTACCGCAGGCAACTACGACATCATGGCAGCTGTTATGATCGGAGGTATGACTCCTCCCTGTGCCATTGCACTGGCAACCCTGTTATTCAAGAATAAATTCACCAAGGAAGAGAGAGACGCAGGTCCCACCAACTTCATCATGGGCCTGGCGTTCATCACCGAAGGTGCGATTCCTTTTGCGGCATCCGATCCTCTGCATGTGCTTCCTTCCTGCATCATCGGTTCGGCACTGGCAGGCGCCCTGTCCATGGCATTCCACTGCACACTGATGGCACCTCACGGCGGAATTTTCGTATTCCCTGTAGTAGGTAACGCAGTGATGTATCTGGTGGCACTGGTGGCAGGTACGGTAGTGTCCGCACTGCTGTTGGGTGTATTGAAGAAAAAAGTAACCACATGAGCAAAAGGGAAGCTCTGAAAGAGCGGTTTTGCGAATGTGGGTGCTGAATAGTTACCGTAATATAAAAAATCAGAAAAGGAGATAAGAAAATGAAAGAATTTAAATATGTTATCACAGATCCCGAAGGTATCCATGCTCGCCCCGCAGGAGAACTGGTAAAGGCAGCAAAGGAATTCCAGAGTGCCATCACTCTGACCAAGGACGGCAAGACCGGAGACTGCAAGAGAATCTTCGGCATCATGGGTCTGGCTGTTAAGGCCGGCAACGAGATCACCCTGACCTTCGACGGTGAGGATGAGGAAGCAGCTTATGCAGCTGTTACGGAATTTGTGAAAGCAAACCTCTAAGTAATCATAATATTATCGTCAGGAGAGGAGAAAAGTCATGGAAGTCTACCAGGGAAAAAGTGTATTCGGCGGAATTGCCATTGGCAGGATCAGTGTTCATAAGAAGGATGAGCAGCAGGTAAAGCGTGTGAAGATCGAGAATCCCGACCGGGAGATCGCCCGTTACAGACAGGCCAGACAAACCGCCATGGAGCAGCTGCAGAATCTGTACCAGAAGGCCTTGAAAGAAGTGGGAGAAGCCAATGCAGCTATTTTCGAGATTCATCAGATGATGCTGGAGGATGATGATTACAATGAATCCATTGAGAACATCATTCATATGCAGCAGGTGAATGCAGAGTATGCGGTGGCTTCCACCGGAGACAATTTTGCACAGATGTTTGCCTCCATGGAGGATGACTACATGAGAGCCAGATCTGCGGATGTCAAAGACATTTCCGAGCGCGTATTAAGCGTGCTGGGTGGCAGAACGGCAGGCATGGCGGCATCGGAAGAACCCGTGATCATTGTGGCAGACGACCTGGCACCCTCCGAGACGGTACAGTTGAACAAGGATCTGGTAATATCCTTTGTAACGGTACATGGATCTGTGAATTCCCATACGGCGATCCTGGCCCGCACCATGAGCATTCCGGCACTGATCGGCACCGATATCCCTCTGACCGATGCCATAGACGGAAAGCTTGGTATCGTGGACGGACGAAACGGCTGCATCTATGTGGATCCCGATGAAGATACTCTGTCGAAAATGCAGCAGCTAAAGCAGGAGGAGCAGGAGAAGAAAGAACTGCTCCAGACCTTAAAGGGACGTGAAAATATCACTATTGACGGTAAGAAGATCATGCTCTATGCTAATATAGGTAACAGCAAGGATCTGGCGGCCGTATTGCAGAACGATGCCGGCGGTATCGGCCTGTTCCGCAGTGAGTTTTTATATCTGGAGAGAGAAACCTTCCCTACCGAGGAAGAACAGTTTCAGATCTACCGCACTGTGGCGGAGACCATGGCGGGAAAGCCTGTGATCATCCGTACACTGGACATCGGTGCAGACAAGAAGTGCGATTACTTCGAAATGGAGCCGGAGGAAAATCCGGCCATGGGATGCCGTGCCATCCGTATCTGTCTGACCAGACCGGAGATCTTTAAGACACAGCTCCGTGCATTGTTCCGTGCCAGTGCATTTGGTAATATCTTCATCATGTATCCTATGATTATAAGTGTGGAGGAAGTACATCAGATCAAGGAAATCGTGGCAGAGGTAAAGCAGGAACTGACAGAACAGGGTGTGGCTTTCGGAGAACCGAAGCAGGGTATTATGATCGAGACACCGGCTGCTGTCATGATGAGTGCAGAGTTGGCGAAGGAAGTGGATTTCTTCAGTATCGGTACTAACGATCTGACCCAGTACACACTGGCCATCGACAGGCAGAATCCGAAGCTGGATGCATTTTATGATCCGCATCATCCTGCAGTGCTTCGTATGATACAGTTGGTCGTGGAGAATGCCCACAAGGCAGGTATCTGGGCTGGCATCTGCGGAGAACTGGGAGCAGACCAGACACTGACCAGACGTTTCCTTGCAATGGGTGTGGATGAATTATCCATGTCGCCCGGAAGTATTCTTCCCGTGCGTAAGATTATACTGGAGACAGATGTGACAAAGGAAAGAGAAAATAACAATTTATGCTGACAGAACAACGTTATGAGATCATTCTGAAATTATTGGAAGAAAAAAACAGCATTACGGTTGCCGAGGTAAAAGATCTGTTAAATACGTCGGAATCCACGGTACGCCGGGACATCACAGCATTGCATAATGCCGGGAAGCTGGTGAAGGTCTTCGGCGGAGCAGTGGCATTAGACCGTACGGTGGCAACCCATGAGCCTACGGTAGAACAGAAGGCAACGGTGAATGTGGAAGCCAAACAGCTGGTGGCGGCGAGGGCAGCAGCTCTCATCCAGCCGGAGGATTTTGTCTATCTGGATGCCGGAACCACAACGGCAAGCATGCTTTCTTTTCTGACAGAGAAAAGTGCCATTTTCGTGACCAATGCAGTAGCTCATGCCAAAACACTGGCAGCAGCGGGATTCCGTGTGTATCTGGTCGGCGGAGAATTGAAGGGTTCCACAGAGGCCGTGGTAGGTAACCAGGCTTTGATGAATCTGCAGAGTTATCATTTTACCAAAGGCTTTTTTGGAACCAACGGGATCAGCAGGCAGAGTGGCCTGACCACACCGGATATGAATGAGGCCATGGTGAAAAAGACTGCCATGGGACAATGCAGAGAATGCTTTATTCTGGCAGACCATTCCAAGTTCGGAAATGTCAGCTCTGTGACCTTCGGGGCGTTTCAGAGTGGAACGATTCTGACGGACGGCTGCCCGGAGGAATATAAAAGCAGCGGGAATGTGGTCATTTGTGGTTAAACTGGAGAAAACTGTAAACCGCAATTCCCGGTGATCACAGACTAAAAATAGGAATGTGACGTACACTATACCCTATACAGCAATGACAGAAGCATAGCGGGGGAATGTGTATGAAACTATGGATCACGGAAACGGAAAAAGTAAAAAGGCAGGCAGGAGAAGATGCAGTCATCATTTTGCAGCTCTGGAAACAGAAGGTGCGCAGACTGCGGATTTACCGGGCCTGCCTTTGTGCTGCCCTTATCCTGGCCGGTATGGGACTCTTTGGCTACAGCTATTATCTGGTGGACAGCAGTATTCCTTCTGTTATTTATATGCGGGCGGAATCGGAGGAATCACTGGCACTGGATATTCCCGCAAAAGGTGAGATTTTAAGTGTCAGTGAACAGGGAACCAGTAATATTCCCAAAGGTGCCGTGACACTGGATCTGAGTCAGCCGGTGACTATGAAGACCGGGACGGCGGACAGCCTTGAGATGCAGGTGAAGCTGTTCGGGATCCTGCCTTTTAAGCAGGTGGGGATCCGGGTGATCGAGGATCAGGAGCTGATCCCGGTAGGTGTTCCCATCGGAATCTATGTCAAGACCGAAGGGGTAATGGTCATAGGTACCGGAGAGTTCCGTTCTGTCAACTGGGAGAAGGTGGCTCCGGCGGAACATATTTTGAAAAGCGGCGATTATGTGGTGAAACTGAACGGCACGGAAGTGGCGGACAAGGATGATCTGATCACCCGGATCGAAAACGGTAGTGGAGAAGCAGCGATTTTGACGATCCGGCGGGGCGAAGAATATTTTGATGTTAAAATCGATCCGGTACAGGATCGGACGAAAAAATATAAGATTGGTGTCTGGGTCAGGGACAATGCCCAGGGTGTGGGAACCATGACCTACATTGACAGTCAGGGAAATTTCGGAGCACTGGGGCATGGAATCAATGATGTGGACACCAGCAACCTGATGGAAATGAATGACGGAACCCTGTACCAGACGGAGATCATCTCCATTCAGAAGGGAACGGCCGGTCATCCGGGGGAAATGACGGGAATGATCGTCTATTCTGATGACAGGATTCTGGGGGATATTACCAGCAACAGTGTCCGGGGAATCTTCGGCAAGTGCAATGACAAAGCGCTGGCACTGGGAACGGAAGAGGCGATGCCCATTGGATTAAAACAGGAGATCCGAAAGGGACCGGCGCAGATTTTGTGTACCGTAGACGGCACCACCAGATACTATGATATCGAGATCACCGACATTCATCTCGATCATGACAACGTGAACCGGGGAATCGAACTGAAAGTCACAGATTCTGACCTGATCGCCCTGACCGGAGGAATCGTCCAGGGAATGAGCGGTGCACCTATCATCCAGAACGGTAAATTCGTAGGGGCCGTCACCCATGTTCTCGTGCAGGACAGTACCAGAGGATATGGGATTTTTATTGAGAATATGCTGGAGCAATAAGGTTGCCGTCCGGCAGTCAATATGGTAAAATAAATTAAATATGCATTCAAATGCAAAAATGGATTTGTAATGTGAGGAATAGGGAAAATGCGCTGACGTATGAAGAAGATGCGAAGAAATGTCTGACCGCCGGAAGGAATGCACATCTGGCGGAACCGTTCCAGATGGAGAAAGCAATCGCAGCCATTGCGGAACATTGTAAGAAATAATAATTTTGGGCAGATTTTTCAGAGGATAGGGATATAGAGGAGAAAGAAAATGAGTATACAGCAGCTCAGAAATCTGACCACGCTCTGCTACATCGAGCAGGACGGAAAATATCTGATGCTTCACCGGGTGAAGAAGGAAAATGACATTAACAAAGACAAATGGATCGGCGTGGGTGGTCATTTCGAGGCGGACGAAAGCCCGGAGGACTGTGTGCTCAGGGAAGTAAAGGAAGAGACAGGGTATACTCTGACGGACTACCGGTTCCGGGGAATCATCACCTTTTTATACCGGGACGTCTGTGAGTATATGTGCCTGTATACGGCGGATGGATTTACGGGGGAACCGAGGGAGTGTGACGAAGGAACGCTGGAATGGGTGGAGATCAATAAGGTGGAGGAACTGGATCTCTGGGAAGGGGACAAGATCTTTTTCCGGCTGCTTCGTGAGAACCGCCCCTTTTTCTCCTTAAAACTGTCTTACGATGAGAATGGTATCCTTCTGGATGCAGTACTGGACGGTGAGCCGATAACGACAAAGGAAGGCAGAAAAACGCCGGAGGCGGAAAGCGGGACAATGAATTGAATTTTACGGAATTTGTACGGAACTATCACATACAGTTAAACGAACAGCAGATGCAGGCGGTACAGGCCACGGAAGGTCCGGTACTGCTTCTTGCGGTTCCAGGAAGCGGTAAGACCACCGTACTGGTCAGCAGACTGGGCTATATGATCTATTGCCTGGGAATAACACCGGAGTCGATCCTGACAGTGACCTATACGGTGGCGGCAACGAATGATATGCGCAGGCGGTTTGCGGGGATGTTCGGAGAAGCGGATGCAGAGCGGCTGGAGTTTCGCACCATCAACGGCATCTCCCAGAAGGTACTGCAATATTTTGCCTACCGTACCGGGAAAACGCCTTTTCAGGTGGCAGATAAGGAAGCCTCGGCGGCCGTCAAACAGTCTTTTCTGGAAGTAACGGGGAAATACGCCACGGAAAATGATATCAAAGAGACCCAGCTGGATATCACCTATGCGAAAAATATGCGTCTGACACCGGAGAAAATCCGGGATATGGACACGGATGTGGAGAAATTCCCGGAGATATTCCGTACTTATAATGCGAAACTCAGGCAGATGCAGATGATCGATTACGATGATCAGATGATCTACGCCCTCAGAATTCTGGAACAGTATCCTGAGGTACTTGCACATTTCAGGGAGCAGTATCGGTATTTCTGTGTGGATGAAGCGCAGGATACTTCGAAAATACAGCATGATATGATCGACCTGCTGGCGGCGCAGAGCCGGAATCTGTTTATGGTGGGAGATGAAGACCAGAGTATCTACGGCTTCCGGGCAGCTTACCCGCAGGCACTTGTCTCCTTTGAGGACAGACACCCGGGAGCAGGGATCCTTCTCATGGAGACCAATTACCGTAGCAGGCAGGAGATCGTCCGGGCGGCGGATACTCTGATCCAGAAGAATAAAAACAGACATCCGAAGAAGATGACCGCGGCCAGAGAAGGTGGTGGCTGCGTTACAGAGATCAAGGCAGTATCCAGACAGGGACAGTACAATTATCTGCTGAAAGTAGCCCAGGACTGTGAACAGGAGACGGCAGTATTATACCGGAATAACGAAAGTGCACTTCCCATCATTGATCTGTTGGAACGTAAAGGATTGTCCTGCCGGGTGAAAAATTCGGATATGACCTTCTTTTCCCATCCGGTGGTCAACGATATCTGTGATTTTATTCAGTTGTCTCTGGATCCATGGGATGGGGAGGCATTTCTTCGGATCTATTACAAAATGGGAGCCGGTATCAGCAAAAAGGCGGCCATGGAGGCGGTGGATGCCAATACCAGACGACTGACACTGTTGGATACGGTGGCGGAAATGGATGAGGTATCCGTTTACACCAGAAAACAGTGCAAGGCACTGGCTACCCATCTGGACAATATGCGGTATGAGTCAGCAGGAAAAGCTATCTACCGGATCCTGAATTATATGGGATATCAGGAATTCATGGATACCCACGGGTTGGACAGTGGCAAGGCGGAGATATTAAAGGCCCTGGGAGATCAGGAGAACAGCCTGTTTGATTTCCCTGCAAGATTACAGAAGCTGCAGGAGATGATGCGAGAGGGCTACGGGGATCCGAAGAGTAATTTTATCCTGTCCACGATCCATTCCAGCAAGGGACTGGAATACACAAGAGTGTATCTGGCGGATATGCTGGCGGGAGTGATCCCTTCCCAGATTCCGGGGAGGGGCTGTGTACCGGATTCCCCGGAGGCCAATGCCTATGAGGAAGAGAGAAGGCTTTATTATGTGGGAATGACGAGAGCGAAGGAACAGCTGTATGTATTTACCTTTGGACCGAATCTGACCTCTGCTTTTTCAGGAGAAGTGTTTGAGAAAACGAAGCCGTTAAACGCTGTAAGAAAGACCGGTACGGCTGTCGGGATCAGAGGCTCGCTGCTAAAGACACCGGACAAAAAGGTGCAGAAGCTGCCGCAACGGGAAGTGGAGGCCTGCATCGCAGCCTGTGAGTCCGGACGGGAAGTACAGCATCAGAAATACGGAACCGGCAGGATTGCGTCCGTATCGGCTGACGGCATTGCCCAGATTCTGTTTGCAGGCGAAAACAGTACCAGAAAAATATCCCTTCCCATTGCGTTTTCCGGGAAGATACTTACCTTAAAATAATACATACCAGAGAGGGACAGCAATGTATACAATCGTAGTGGCAGATGACGAAGAGGAATTACGCAGAGCAATCATAAGGAAGATCGACTGGGAGAGCATCGGATTTCAAGTCGTGGGGGAAGCGGAGAACGGCATCGAAGCTTTGGAACTGGTGGAGAGGATGGAACCGGATCTGCTGCTTACGGATATCCGGATGCCTTTTGTCTCCGGAATCGAGCTGGCAAGACAGGTCAGAGAGGTACGTCCTACCACACAGATCGCCTTCTTAAGCGGCTTCGATGAATTTTCTTATGCCCAGCAGGCCATCCAGTACAATATTATCAGTTATATGTTGAAACCTATCACTATGGTGGATCTGACGGAAGAACTGAAGAAGATCAAGCTTAAGATCGACGGAATCTTTGCGGAATTTGATGCCAGAAAACATGATAATCCGGATCTGCAACAGTTTTTTCTGCCCCTTTTGCTAGATGATTATGCCAGCTTTGAGGGGCAGGACCGGGAGGAACTTTTACAGGAACAGGCGGTTGGCAACGGCTTTTTGAAGGATCGTAATAATGCCTTTCAGTATGCGGTGCTGGCCATCACGGTGGAGGATACCAACGGGAAGAACCGTACGAGACCGGAACTGGTACATTCCGTGGATATGATACTGCAAAAATATATGAAGCATTATTCTTTTGCCATGGACGGCAGGATCATTGCAGTGCTGGCGGCCACCACGTCGACCTTCGACCGGTATCTGCATATTGCCGTGGGAGAGATGGTACAGAGTACGGAACGCATTCTGAAAATGCATTGTCATATCGGTGTCAGCCGTATCAGAGAACATCTGGGAGAATGCCACGAGGCCTACAGAGGAGCTATGAGTGCATTGGGATATTGCACTCCGGGAGAGAGCGGCATCCATTATATTGCCGATGAAGAGCGGGATAACACCATGGACATGGAGCTGGCGGCGGAATGTGTTACTCAGATGGAGAATCTGATCCGTGGTGGTTCCCGAGAGGAACTGGAAAACTATCTGAAGGATGTATTCGGCAAACTGGAGGTGCAGCAGGATGCTGCCCTGAAATGCAAATTCCTGATCTTCCGGATGTCCTCGGCGCTGATCCGCATTGCCTATACGGTGACAGAAGATTCCGCCCTGCTCCAGCGTTTTGCCATGCTGGAAGGTCCGATACGGGAATCCAGGGATCGTTTCACGGCACTTTGCCTGGAAGTATGGGAACTGGTCAATGCGGGCAAGAAAAAGAGCAGCCAGATCCTGTGTGAAAAGGCCATGCAGATCATCGACAAGGAGTATGGGGATCCGTCCCTGTCTCTGGTGGGCGTCAGCAACAGCATTCATGTGAGCCCCAATTACCTGAGTGCCCTGATCAAAAAAGAGACCGGGTCAAGCTTCGTGGATCTGTTGACGAAAAAGAGGATCGAAACGGCAAGGGAACTGGTACTGGGCAGTTCCATGAAGATGCGGGAGATTGCGGAGCGCTGCGGTTACAGCGATCAGCATTATTTCAGCTACTGCTTTAAAAAGTATTGCGGGGTATCTCCCAATGCCATGCGACAGGAGAAAGAATAAGATATGAAGAAGCAAAAAACGTCCCTTTCTTTTATCATTACGACATTAGTGGTGGGACTGGTTACCCTGTTTTTGTTGTGGTCCACTTTTTACTTTTTTTCTCTTTATGTCGGAAGTATGAAACAGGCGGCACATACCAGCAGTGAACAGGCGGTGACTCAGGCTTCCAATACCATTTCTAACTACATCGGAGATATGCAGGAGATCATGAGTCTGATCGAGAAGGATCTGACAAAGAGCGGCGGAAGTACCGGGCAGACACTGGAGACTCTTTGCAGTGTCCGGTCGGATCTGGTGGCGGTCTATATCTATGATGAGCAGGGGAAGCTGGTGGATTCCCATACGGGAACTCATACTCTGAAGGAACATTATCTGAAGGATCTGTCTTATATCGAACTGGATTCCTACAGCCCCGGGGTACTCTATCTGTCGGAACCCCATGTGGAATCTCTGTTGCAGGACTATTATCCCTGGGTGGTATCGGTCTTACAGGAGATTCCCGGAGCAGACGGACAGAAGCTGCGGGTAGTCATTGATATCCGTTTCTCCAAAATATCGGATTATGTGGACGATGTGGGAATCGGACAGCATGGCTACTGCTTTATCACAGACAGTAATGGAGAGATCATCTATCATCCCCAACAGCAGCTGCTGTATTCGGGTCTTAAGACGGAAGCCACGGAGGGACTGGATCTGAGCCACAACGGTTCCTTTGAGACCGAAGAACTGATCTGTAGTGTCCTGGCGCTGGATAACTGTAACTGGAAGGTGGTGGGTGTCAGCTATATCAGTGAACTGGTGACGGCCAAAGAGATGGAACTGGTGGGAAACATCTGTGTCATGCTGACAATCATTCTGCTGACGACCATGGTGGTCAGTGTTCTGGTATCCAGACTGGTGACCAATCCGGTGCAGCGCTTGATCCGAGCTATGGAAGAGTTCGAAAAGGATGCTGCGGGATATGTTTATCAGCCTGTGGAAGGCACCACGGAGATCGAGGCACTGTCACAGTCCTACGAGCACATGGTAAGAAAGATCCAGAAACTGATGAAGCAGGTACGTCAGGAAGAGATTTCCCTGCGCAAAACGGAGTTAAAGGCTCTGCAGGCCCAGATCAATCCCCACTTCTTATATAATACGTTGGATGCCATCGGGTGGCTCTGCGAGGAAGAAAGGTGTCAGGATGCCGTGGAGATGGTCAATGCTCTGGCGAAACTGTTTCGTATCAGTATCAGCAAGGGGCACGAATTGATCCCCATTGAAAAAGAAGTAGAGCATGCCAGAAGCTATTTAAAGATCCAGAATTTCCGCTATAAGAATCAGTTTTCCTATGAGTTTCAGGTGGAAGAGGACTGTCTGCAATATTACTGTAACAAGATCACCCTGCAGCCCATTATCGAAAATGCCATCTATCACGGACTGGACCGCATGGTGGATGAAGGATGGATTCTGATCCGCATCTACAGCGAAGGGGAAGATGTGGTCTTCCGGGTGGAGGATAACGGTGTCGGTATGTCAGAGGAACAGTGTCGGTCGATCCTTCATAAGGAGCCGGGAGATAATTCTGGCATCGGCATCAAGAACGTCAACGACAGGATTAAGATTTATTTCGGAAAAGAGTACGGTCTTTCCATAGAAAGCGAACTGGATGAAGGCACTACTGTGATCATACGGATGCCAAAGGTGGAAGAAAATGCAGCGGCAGGATGGGAGAAAGTATGAGAAAACAGAAAATAAAAAAAATACTGTCCCTGCTGGCTGCGGGTGTCCTGCTTCTTATGAGCATGAGTGGCTGCGGAAAAGAAGCTGAGACAGGGAAAACCCAGGTGGCTATGATCGTGAAGTCCACGGAGAGCGCCTTTTTTAAAAGTGTCTTTGCGGGTGCCCGGGCGGCGGCTACGGAATACAATCTGAATGTTACGTTTAACGGCCCGGAATCGGAAGAAGATTATGTGACCCAGAATGAGATGGTGCGGCAGGCCATGGAGGACGGAGTGGATGTGATCGTTTTCTCTGCGGTGGATTACAATGCCAATGCGGAGATCATCGGTCAGGCAGCCCAGAGAGGAATTAAGATCGTTGTCATTGACAGTGATGTCAACAGCAGTATGGTAAGCTGCCGCATTGGGACCAATAACCTGCAGGCCGGTGTGAAGGCGGCGGAAGCAGCTCTGGCGGTGGGAGAAGACGAACTGTATATCGGTATCGTGAATTATGATGTGAATTCCGCCAACGGGCAGCAACGGGAACTGGGATTCCGGCAGACGGTGGAGCAGGACCCGAGAGTAAAGGATATTACCACCATCAATGTCCTTTCCACCACGGAGGATGCCAGAACGGGAGCAAAAGAGATGCTTTTGTCGGATTCCAGGATCAATGTGGTGGTGACCTTTAACGAATGGACCAGCCTCGGTGTGGGCTGGGCCATCCGGGATCTGGACCGGGGAGACAGGACGCAGGTGGTGGCGTTTGACTCCAATGTGGTCTCTGTGGGAATGTTGGAGACCGGGGAGGTGGATGCCCTGATCGTGCAGAACCCCTATGCCATGGGGTATCTGGGAGTGGAGACGGCGGCGAACCTGATCAACGGACAGACCGGCGGCCCCAGCGTGATAGACACAGCCACCACTATTGTGACCAGAGAGAACATGTACGAGCGGGAGAGCCAGAAGATATTGTTCTCTTTTGAAGAGAGAAAGTAACTATTCAGAACCCCACTCGCAAAACCGCTCTTTCAGAGCTATTCTTTTGCTCATGTGGTTACTTCGCCGAATAAGCATTACATAATTCTTACGAATGCAAGCGTTCGACGAAATTATGTAATGCTTTTCGGCTCTGAATAGTTACAAATTATGTACAGAACATGAACAAAATGTGTACAGAATAGTATAATTTTTAACCCCATGCGTAAGATTTTGTATATCTTTTATGTACAAGATGCCATATAATTACCTCATCAAGAGATGAAACACATACATTTTCATCAAAACAAGGAGGTATTTTATATGAAAAAGTTCATGTCACTACTGTTGGTCGGCATTATGATGCTCAGCCTCGTAGCGTGCGGAAAGAGCGGCGGAGGAAAGGGAGAGTTGAATGTAGGAGTATTCTATTACACCTACAGTGATACATACATCTCCAGCGTGCGTACTGCACTGGATAATGCGCTTACCGAAGCAGGCATCAAGTTCCAGAATTATGACGGCAACAGTAACCAGACCACTCAGAACGAGCAGATCGATACCGCTATTGCACAGGGTACCAACCTTCTGATCGTCAACATCGTAACATCCGGTTCCGTAGACGCTTCCCAGGCCATCGTTGACAAGGCAAGCGCAGCAGGAATCCCTGTAATCTTCTTCAACCGTGCGGTAGAATCCGATGAGGATGAAGGTAAGGTATTAGGCAGCTATGACAAGTGTGCATTCGTTGGAACCGATGCTCCCGAAGCAGGTCATATGCAGGGTAAGATGGTTGGTCAGTATGTAGTAGACAACTTCGATGCTATTGATCTGAATGGCGATGGCAAGATCAGCTACGCAATGTTCATGGGTCAGTTAGGTAACGTAGAAGCAATCTATCGTACCCAGTACGGCGTAGAAGATGCAGATGCAGTGATCACCGCAGCAGGCAAGCCCGCTCTGGAGTACTTCGATGCATCCAATACCGATAAGTATCAGGTTGACCAGGACGGTAACTGGTCCGCAACCGCAGCTAACAACTACATGACCACCAACCTGTCTCAGTACAATGAGTCCGCTGGTAACATGATCGAGCTGGTTATCTGCAACAACGACGGTATGGCTGAAGGCGTTATCTCCGCTCTGAATGACAAGGGCTACAACTTAGGCGATGGCAACTGCACCACCATTCCTGTATTCGGTGTTGATGCAACTGACGCAGCCAAGCAGCTGATCGCAGACGGCAAGATGACCGGTACCATCAAGCAGGATGCAGAAGGTATGGCAAACGGTATTGCTTACCTGGCTAAGAACATCCAGGCTGGCAAGGATCTGATGGCAGATACCGACAGCTTCAACATCTCTGAGAAGGTTAGCAACAAGATCTACATCCCTTACGCTACTTACACCGGAGAATGATCTGAATAACAAGTAAATAAAAGAAGCGGCTGCTGCATCTGGCAGCGGCCGCTCTTTATGTATAGGAGGATGCGTATGGGACAGGAAGTATTACTTCAGATGACAGACATATGCAAGGAATTCCCCGGCGTAAAGGCACTGGATCATGTATCCCTTACCGTAAAAAAAGGAACGGTACACGCGCTCATGGGAGAGAACGGCGCCGGTAAATCCACCTTAATGAAGTGTCTGTTCGGCATCTACAGTAAGGATGCAGGCAAGATCGAACTGGAAGGCAAGGAAGTCAATTTCAAAAATTCCAGAGAAGCACTGAATAACGGAGTGGCCATGGTTCACCAGGAACTGAATCAGGCACTGAAGAGAAATGTCATGGATAATATCTGGCTGGGCCGTTATCCCATGACAGCAGGCATTATGGTCAACGAGCACAAGATGCTGGAAGACACCAACAAGATTTTTGAAGAACTGGGGATCGCTGTAGACCCCAAGAGAATCATGAGTACGATGCCGGTATCACAAAGGCAGATGGTAGAGATCGCGAAAGCGGTATCCTACAACAGTAAGATCATTGTATTTGACGAACCTACTTCATCCCTGACGGAAGAAGAAGTGGAGCATCTGTTCAAGATCATCAATATGCTTCGTGACAGAGGATGCGGTATTATCTATATTTCTCACAAGATGGCAGAGATCCTGCGGATCGCAGATGAAGTCACCGTCA
>ENA-OZGO01000283-OZGO01000283.1-human-gut-metagenome-genome-assembly--contig:-NODE-283-length-23134-cov-6.084882_pt1 | contig 23134 bp, 16 predicted proteins | sample MGYA00244658_ERZ653662 | MGnify/ENA primary metagenome ERZ653662 (study PRJEB26926, sample SAMN06165217) | human gut metagenome | biome: ENVO:00009003; feature: ENVO:2100002; material: ENVO:00002003... | reverse complement strand
TCAATACCTCACCTGCTTATTTTGCAGAATTCTTAATCTTTTAAATTGTACAACCAGCCTGCTCCCTTGTCAACGAATCAAAAATGACCAAAAGTCATTTTATATTTTGGTGGTTTTTCGTTATTTCGCCGAAATAATGACTTCCGGTCATTTTTATCATTTTAATATATTGACTGTTGGTCATTTTTTGAATATAATGCATTACGAAATATAAAGGATTGACTAATGGTCATTTTTGAAAGGAAGGGTTTACATGTTAAAATTAGGCAAAGGAATTGTAAAGTTCCGAATTCCAATTCTTATCATCGGAATTCTGCTCCTGATTCCTGCATTTTTCGGCATGGCAGCTACAAGAGTCAATTATGATATTCTTGCATACCTGCCATCCGACATCGACACGATGAAAGGACAGGACATTCTCCTGGATGAGTTTGGAAAAGGCGGCTTCTCCATGGTTGTTGTAGAAGGCACTACCGATCAGGAAACCGCAGAGCTAAAGAGTAAGATTGAATCTGTTGAGGGCGTTGCTGATGTTCTCTGGTATGATTCTCTGGCAGACATTTCCGTTCCAAAGGAAATACTTCCTGAGAATCTCTATGAGAAATTCAACGCAGATGATTCTACTCTGATGGTTGTCTTCTTCTCAGACTCCACATCAGCAGATAAGACCATGGATGCGATTGAGGAGATCCGGTCCGTAACCGGCAAGCAGTGCTTCGTCAGTGGTATGTCAGCCGTTGTTACCGATATTAAGAATCTGTCCGAAAAAGAAACTCCATTATACGTACTGATCGCAGTTATCCTCTGTTGTATCGTATTAGCCATCACCATGGACAGCTTCCTGGTACCGGTATTCTTCATGTTAAGTATCGGTATGGCGATTCTTTACAATATGGGAACCAACATATTCTTAGGAGAAATCTCCTATGTAACCAAGGCATTGAGCGCAGTGCTTCAGTTAGGTGTTACGATGGACTACTCCATCTTCCTGTGGCACAGCTATCAGGAACAGAAAAAACGATTTAACGGTGATAAGGAGCGTGCCATGGCACATGCCATTTCCAACACAATCACTTCCGTTGTCGGTGGTTCTGTTACAACGATCGCAGGCTTCATTGCCTTATGCTTCATGAGTTTCACACTGGGGTTGAACTTAGGTATCGTTATGGCAAAAGGTGTTATCTTCGGTGTTATCGGCTGTGCAACCCTGCTGCCTTCCATGATCCTGATCTTCGACAAGCCACTGGAAAAGACCACGCATCGTCCGATCATGCCGGACTTCTCAAAGTTCGCAGGCTGGGTAACCAACCATACGGTATTGTTTACCGCTTTGTTCCTGGTCATCCTTTTCCCTGCATTCTATGGTTACCAGCATGCATCCGTATATTATAATCTGGACTCCACACTTCCAAAAGATCTGGACAGTATTGTTGCAAATGCCAAGCTGGAAGACGACTACAATATGAGTTCTACACACATGATCTTAGTAAATGCAGATATGGAGCCAAAAGATGCTATCAATATGATGAATGAGATCAAAGCACAGGATGGTGTTACCTTCGCACTGGGCATGGATTCCATTCTCGGTCCGTCAATCCCAAGAGATGCGATTCCGGCCGATCTGATGGATACCTTAAAGAGTGAGAACTGGCAACTGATGCTGGTCGGTTCCGAATATCCAGTAGCATCCGATGATGTAAATGCACAGGTTGACATCTTAAATAATATTGTAAAGAGCTATGATGATTCCGGTATGGTAATCGGTGAGGCCAGCTGTACCAAGGATCTGATCACCATTACCGACAAGGACTTCGCAGTCGTAAATACGATTTCCATCGGTGCGATCTTCATCCTGATTGCAATCGTATTAAAATCAGTCACACTTCCAATTATCCTGGTATGTGTTATTGAGTTTGCAATCTTCATTAATATGGGTATTCCTTGCTACACCGGCACCCCGCTTCCGTTCATTGCATCGGTTGTTATCGGTACCATACAGCTTGGCTCTACCGTAGATTATGCGATTTTAATGACTACCCGTTACCGGAAGGAACGGTTCAACGGAGCTGATAAGAAGGATGCTATACAGACTGCATTAAGCACCTCCATTAAGTCCATTTTAGTCAGCGCTTTTGGATTCTTCGCTTCCACCTTCGGTGTAGGTATGTATTCCAATATTGATATGATCAGTTCTCTGTGTACCCTGATGGCACGTGGTGCTCTGATCAGTATGGTGGTTGTTATCCTGGTTCTGCCATCCATGTTCATGATCTTTGATAAGGTCATCTGCAAGACCAGCGCCGGTTTCCGCCCGAAAAAGGAGAAAACTGCCGCTTTGAATCAGCCATCCGTAAATTAGTAATCAGAATCATTGAACTGTTTAAATTTGAAAAAGGAGTGCTTAATTATGAAAAAAGGAATCAAAATTACAGCTGCAGCACTTGCAGTATTAGCTTCTGCCGGAGCAACCGGCTATTATGCAAATATAAATAAAGCAAACGCAGATGACCACGCCTCTACCGTAGAGCCAAGAACCGTATCTGCTGTTACAAGTGAGACCAGAACCGCTTCTTCCGAGAAGGCTCAGAAGGACGAAACCGTTTATGTATTATCAGACGCAAACGGTAATGTCAACAAGACCATTGTCAGCGACTGGTTAAAAAACACCGGTGCCTTAAAGAGCATTGATGATATTTCCAATCTGTCTGACATCGTAAATGTCAAGGGCAGTCAGGCCTATACAGCCGACGGCGACTCTGTCTTATGGGATGCCCAAGGTTCCGATATCTACTATCGCGGTACCACCGATAAACAGGTGCCTGTTACCATGAAGGTTACTTATACTCTGGACGGTAAAGAAATCAAACCGGAAGACTTAGCCGGCAAGAGCGGTCATGTAAAGATTCGTTATGATTATACAAATAATGAGAAACGCAGCACGATCGTCGGGGATTCCAAGGAAGACTTATACGTACCTTACCTTCTGTCCACGGTAACTTCTCTAGACAGTGATAAATTCACCAACATTGAATTATCCAACGGTAAAGTCCTCTCCGATGGCAGCAAGGTCATGGTCATGGGTGTTGCATTCCCCGGCTTAAAGGAAAGCCTGAATCTGAAGGATGATGCGGATGTTGATATCCCGGATTACTTCGAGATTGAAGCAGATGTAACCGACTTCGAAATGGAAACCTCCGTTACCGTTGCTTCCAGTGAGATCTTCAGCGAGCTGGATATTGATACAGACAGTACTGTAGATGATCTGAAGGATTCTATCAAGCAGCTTTCCGATGCATCCGAAGAATTATGTGACGGAACCAAATCACTGTATGATGGCATTAATGAGTTATCAGACGGAACCGGTTCCTTAACCGATGGTATTGATCAGCTGGCAAACGGTGTTACTACCTTAAATACAGGTGCGGCTTCCTTAACCTCCGGTGCCGATCAGGTAAATGCAGGTGCGGCTTCTCTGGCCGATGGAGCCTCTGCTCTTTCTACCGGTGCCGATTCCTTAGTCAGCGGTGCCGGAGAATTATCTGCCGGACTGGATTCCTTGAATACGAATATGAAGAGTGCCAAGACCGGTGCCGATCAGCTGGCTGCCGGAAGCGGCCAGTTAGTCGATGGTGTCGGCAAGGTCAGTACAGGTCTGACTCAGACTGCAGGCGGCCTGACCGAATTATCCGACGGCATTGATACCGCTGCCGCTGCATTACAGACATCTATCCAGTATGAAGAGACAGAAATCGCCAAGATCCTGACCGTTCATCCGGATTATGCAACCGGTGCTCCTGCTTCCGGTGACAAAACAGAAGCTGACTGGGTAACTTTCTCTAACTTATATGCCAGTGTACAATATCAGAAATCCGTATATGCCTCAATGACTACCGTACCAGAGGAGGAAGATGCCAAGACGATCAAGAAGGGTATCGTTGCCCTTCAGGCAGGTAATACAAAGCTTTCTGATGGCGTCAGCACTCTATCTGATGGTATTGATCAGGTCCATACCGGTGCTGTTTCTCTTCAGAGCGGACTTGGCCAGTTAGCTGCAGGCAGTGAGAAATTAAATACTGGTGCAACCGCTCTGTACAGTGGAGCCCAGCAAGCTTCTGCCGGAGTAAAACAGTTATCCGATGGTGCCAATCAGGTAGCTGCCGGAACCAGTCAGGTATCCGGAGGTGCAAAGCAATTGGCAGACGGAACCAGCCAGTTGGTAACCGGAGCAACTGCTCTTCAGAATGGCGGCAAGACTCTTACATCCGGTGTAGCACAGTTAAAAGATGGTGCTTCCCAGTTAAATGATGGCATGAATGAATTTAACGAAACCGGTATCCAGAAATTAAGTGAGGCGATCAACGGTGACCTCTCCGGTTATTTAGATCGTTTCAAGGCATTAAAGAATTTATCTGCTGACTATGGTACATTCTCCGGCGTAGCCGACAATATGGATGGAAAAGTAACCTTCATCTATACCACAGACAGCATTTTATCCGAATAACATTGCTGTATCCTTTCCTTTTAGTTTGCCGGGAATCCGCTGCCTATGGATTCCCGGCTTTTGATTATTGAAACCAATGTGCATGACTGCCATGGCTGTCCTTCTTTACATATAACAGATGCTCTACTTCATCCCGAAGCTCCGCTACATGCGAAATAATGCCGACCGTCTGATTCTTTCCCGTCATGCTTCGCAGCTTCTCAATTGCCAGTTGTCTGGCATCATCATCCAGAGAACCAAAACCTTCATCGATAAACAGCATTCCCATCTGGATACGTCCTACCCGCTTCTCAATGATATCTGCCATTCCGAATGCCATAGCCAATGCCGCCTGAAAAGACTCGCCGCCGGATAGGGTCTTGACATCCCGCACCTGATTTAACTCTGCACTGTAGATATCCAGATCCAGTCCTGCCTCTCCCTGTGTCTGAAGATTTTTCAGCTCCCGGCACTGCAGATATAGTCTTCCTCCGGTCATCTCCACAAGCCGCTCATTCGCCGCCCGAATCATTTCATTGAAATAATACCGCTGAATATAGGTCTGAAAGTCCAGCTTCACGCTCTGATTTAAGCGTCCGTTTGCAGTCTTACTTAAGGTCTCGTAAATACGGAACTCTCTCTCTTCCTTCCGATACTGTTCCTGCAGCTTCCGCAGCTGTCGAACCTGGGTTTCATTCGTACTCAGCCGATTCGCACTCTTCTGATATGCAACCTCTGCGAGTTGTTCCTGTTCCTCTGCGGTCTTCAATGCTTCTCTCATACCGTCCAGCTCATATGACGGTTTCTCTCCAACCTCCCGGACAGCAATCTCGTACTCCTTCTGAATATCCTTGCAGTGCTGCTCATAGCGGTTGTGTTCCTCCCGTAGCTGCTCCAGCACTCTGTGTTCCATACAGCCTTTTAAGAATGCCTCCTCTGTCTCAAACCCTGCCTCCAGCCGTCGTTGCTCATACTGCAGCCTTCTCTGCTCCGTCTCTGCTTCCAGCCGTTTTTGCTCTGTACGTTTGGCCTCCAGAATCCCAAGAATACGGTTGATTTCCGTCTGCAGCTTTTGCAAACTCTCCTCTCCGGCGGTTATCTTCTCTGTCCATGTCTTTAACTCCTGCTTTTTCCTGGTCAGCTCCTGTTCCGCCTGCTTCATATCCTCAAATACGAGTTCCTTTCTCATTCCGGCTATCTGTGCCTCCTGCTGTATGATCCGGTCATGTACGATCTGACACTCTGTCTCAAGCTTCTTTCCCTGCTGCTCATATTCCTGTACCTGCTGTTCCAGCTCCGGCAGCTCTCTGTTAACGCGCACCAGCTGTTTTCCTGCATTCTCTGTCTGTTGTCTGGCTTCTCTCCGGGCACTTAACTCCTGTTCCGCCTGTTTCTCCGTTGCTTCTAAAATCCTTCCGGCATCCGCTTTATCCAGCCAGTCTGTCAGTCCGAGTTCTTCTCCATCCTTCTGAAGCTGCTGATCCTTCAGTTTCAGTGTCTGTTGCCATGCATGGATCTCCTCGGCACACTGCTGATAGCTCTTCTCGGCAGCTTCCCTTGCCTGCTGAAAGCTCTCCAACTGCTCTTTCGAGATACTTTCCATTAACTCTGCTGCCGGATGCGGATGTTCTACCGATCCACATACCGGGCATGGACAGGCCGGCTTTAACTGTTTTGCCAGAATACCAGCCTGATTTCCTATATATTGCTCCATTGCATGCTCATAGCACGCACCTGCCTTGACTTTCTCCGCTTCTGCCGCTGCCAGCTTTGTCTGATATGCTGATTCCCTTATAGCTTCTTCCTCCCGGCTCTGCCACAGCTCCTGAAGTCTCCGAATCTTATCCAGCCGCTGCCCGGCTGTCTGCTCCATCTGATCTGCGGCCTCATACCCATTCGCCAGAATGGAAAGCTCCTGCTGCTGTTCCTTCAATTGCTGAATCCGAGCAGCGGTTTCCCCCTGCCGTTCCACTATCTGTTCCTGCCGTTGCTGCAGTTCCTGCATGATTCGGCTATCCTTCTGAAGCCCTGTCTGCAACACCTGAAGTTGCTCATATTGCTGTAGATTCTCCTCCAACTGCCGAATCTCCGGTGTCAAGCCTTCTGCCACTTCGGCGCCTTCAGCTTTTAACCGGTTCACAGCCGGCACCAGACGGTCTTTTGCCTGTGTCCGCTGCACCTGTAACTGTCCTATCTCCTCCAGTTCTTTTATACATTGCAGCTGTTCCTGCTGTTTTATTTTCCACGCATGATAATCCGGTTCTACCTGACCGGCTTTCTCCGCTGTTCGAATACGTAATAATTTCTCATTCTCCTGCGCCCTTTGAAGCTCCAGCTGCTTCAGCTGTTCCTGCAAAGCATCCCTCTGTGTGATCCATTTCAGCTCCTGCTCTGCCTGAGACAGCTTCACCTTCATCTGTGCAACCTGCTCCTTTGCGGCCTCCTGTACTTCTCTGTCTTTCTTTGCCTGCTGTCCGGATTGCTGACAGATTTCCTCCAGCATTTTCTCAACCAGCTCCGTACGATCCATGGTCTCATACTGCAGAACGGACTCCCACTCCGATACTCTTTCATATCCATCCGGCAACAGAATGCCCCGCATATAAGCCTGGTAGTGCATGCTATATTTCTTCAGCTTTTCTGTGGAAATCTTCGCCTGCTCTTGCAATTGATCCTGGATTCTTGCATAAATCTCTGTATCAAAAAGCTCCTTGAAAATCTCCTTTCGTTCCTTTGATGATGCAAATAGCAGCTGCGTAAATTTTCCCTGTGCGATCATTACGATGGACGAAAACTGCTTGGCTGTGATTCCGATTATTTCTATGATCTTACGGTTGATCTCCTGCTTTTTCCCGCGATACATAGTGCCGTCCGGCAGCTGCAGTTCCACACCCGCCTTCTCCTCTGTCAATGCATAATTACCATCCTGATTCCGCCGTTTGCTCTGCCTCTTATAGGTTGGATTCCGTTTAATCACATAGGCCTCTCCCCGATATTCAAACTCCAGCTTTACATAGGTCGGTGTATCCGCATCCGCATACTGGCTCCGCATCATGCCGCCATCCCGGACTCTGCCGCTGGTTTCCTCAAACAATGCATAACTGATTGCATCCAGAATCGTTGTTTTGCCTGCACCGGTATCTCCGGAAATCAGAAACAGCTCTCCCTGTACTCCGCGAAAATCAATGATTTCCTCGCCGGAAAAGGAACCAAATGCCGATAATATAAGCCGATTGATTTTCATTCCTGCACCTCCTTTGCTGCCTCCAGACAGATACGGTCAAACACTGCCCGTTCCTCCTCATGCATCGGTCTGCCCGTCATCTTCTCAAAAAATACTGCAAACGCTTCCTGTGGTACCAGCTCCCGGATTTTCTCATCCTCTGCTTCCTCTGTTTCCAGTTTCATCCGCATACAGTCCAGTTCTAACTCCAGTAGGTGATGCAGATATTTCTCCAGCTGCTCCTTCGGCCGGTAAATCTCCGCATCATCCGTCAATGCAACACTGACATAATCCTCAGCCAGATTACCTTCCTCCTGCACCGCCATGTGAATGATTTCCTCTATTGTTCCCGTCACCTTCTGTACATTCCGCAGGGGGATTAGCGGAACCTGACGAATTTCAGGACCGGTATTCTTATCTGCTAATGTCACTATCGTAATCCCCTTTTTATGATTGCATTCACTGACCGAATATTTCAGTGGTGTCCCGGAATAACGGATCCACGGCTTTCCCACCTGCTGTGCGCCATGAATATGCCCCAGTGCCGCATAATCAAACTGCTGCAGGATTCCACTGTCAATGACCTCCAGTCCGCCGACCTGCAGCCGTGCAAGCTCGGAATCACATACCTCTGTCTTGCTTCCGCTTCCCTGATAGAACTGATGGGAGACGATTACATTTCTCTGTGTCCGATCTAAAGACTCCCGATCCAGCAGAAACTGAACTGCCTCCTGATAGGTCCGGATTTCCTCGCCATCCTGCAATAACCTTCCTCGCAGATCACCCGGCTTTGTAAACGGAAGCAGGTAAAAATTTACAGGCCCATATTCGTCCTCCAAACTGATTTTTTTCAGAAACTCATCCTGCGTCTGCGGCGGCATGGTTGATATATATATGTGATGGCGTTCCAAAAAGCCGGAAGCAAAGTCCAGCCGCTCCGGTGAATCATGATTTCCTGCAATGATCAGTACCGTCATTGTTCCCGACAACTCATCCAAATCTGTCAAAAAGTCATCAAATAACGAAAATGCCTCTCCGGACGGTGCAGATTTATCATAAATATCACCGGCAATCAGCAATACATCCGGTGCCTCCTCTTTCATCACTTCTACAATTTGTTTCAGAATATAACGCTGATCCTCTGCAAGACTATAGCCTTTTAGATACTTGCCGATATGCAGATCTGAAATATGTGCAATCTTCATGGCTGTTATCTTCTCCTTTTCTTATACCTGTCACTCTTTTACTTTATTCCCATATGTTTTATTTCTTCTGCTTTTCAGTCTAGCATAAAATGAGGGGACTGCAAAGTGGATATGCGATTTGACATTTTAATTTGTTTCATATAGAATAGGGGTGTTTCAATTGAGGAGTCGGCTTATAGAAAGGATATAGTATGCCATCACTTTATGCACATTATCGATTTGGAAAAGAATTATGTATGTCTCTGCCGGAACCGGCACGCACATATGCACTTCGATATCGGGAACTCTTTGAACTGGGGCTTCAGGGACCGGATATTTTATTTTTTTACCATCCCTTTTACCATAATTATGTAAATACCCTTGGTTATCAGATTCATGACTGGAAGGGACGTAAGTTTTTTCAGGCGGCCCTTCGCACGATTCGCAGCAGAAGGAACCGCGGTGCATCGATTGCTTATATTACCGGTGTTGCCTGCCACTATGCACTGGATCTGGTCTGCCATCCTTATATCGAAAGTCTCGTAAGATATGAGCACAAGAATCATTGTGCGATCGAGGGAGCCTTTGAACGGTATCTGATCGTTGAAGAGGATCATCTGCCACCGAATTATCTGGTGACAGGTTCCATTAAGATCAACCCGGAGAATGCTATGATTGTAAGACAGTTCTACGGTAAAACAACCGGTAAACAGATCCGCAATGCGGTCTACGCCATGAAGTTTTTGAACGACGCCCTCCGGATGCGGAACAATCATCCGCTCAAGCGGTTTTTACTCTTCGTTTTACGGCTGCTCGGAAAGTATAACAATATCGCAGGTATGATCATTACTCCGGATCCACAGCCGGAATATAAAGAAAGCAACCGGATTCTCCGCATGAAATATGACGAAGCTAAACCGGTTGCTCTTGCATTGATCTCTGAGCTGTTGACCTGTATTCAGTCAGGGGAACCACTGGGACGTAACTTCAATCCAACCTTCTGTGGCTGATATCGTCCCGCTCGTTTCCAATCATTATTTATTCAGAATTGCATCTGCCAATGCGGAAAGCTGCGGCAGATTTTCTGTTTTTAAAGTAGATTTAATCGTAACTATCGGTTCTACGATTTCAATCTCTTTGCATTCCTCCAGAGCTTTCTTCATCACTCTGCCTGCAGACGGTGCCCAGGAACCATTCTCGATCAGTCCCACGGTCCGTTTCTGATATGCCTTTGCTTTCAAATGATTTAAGAACGTCTCCATACAAGGAAATACTCCCGCATCATAGCTGGCAGCTGCCAGAATCATTCTATCATAGCGGAACGCATCTGCTACAACGGCTGCCACATCTGCCCGTGCCAGATCGTAAAGGACTACATTCTCTGCACCCTTTTCCTCCAGAATGGAAGCCATCTTTTTCGCTGCGATCTCCGTATTACCATGAATAGACGCATATGCAATCAGAATGCCTTTCTCCTCCGGCTGATAGGATGCCCATGTCTGATATTTCTCTATGTAATGTGATAAATCACCGGTCAGAACCGGACCATGCAACGGACAAATCGTCCGGATATCCAAGCCTGCCGCCTTCTTTAATAATGTGGTAACCGGTCCACCATATTTGCCAACAATATTTATGTAATATCTTCTTGCATCGTCATCCCAGTCGGTCTCGGCATCCGAATCACCGAACCGTCCGAATGCATCTGCGGAAAACAACACCTTCTCTGTCTCCTCATACTCTACCATAACCTCCGGCCAGTGTACCATCGGTGCAAATACAAAGTGGAGAATATGGCTGCCCAGATTCAAGGTATCCTGCTCTGTCACTACTACCTGACGCTCCGTCACATCCATGGTGATAAACTGTGGAAGCATAGCAAAAATCTTCGCATTTCCTACCAGCTTCATCTCCGGATATTTCTTTGCGATTGCCTCAATACTGCCGGAATGATCCGGCTCCAGATGCGAGATCACCAGATAATCGGGTGTTCTTCCATTCAGCACCTGCTCCAGATTCTGAAGCCATTCTTCTGTCTTTCCGGCATCTACCGTATCCATAACTGCAACCTTTTTATCGGCAACCACATATGAATTATATGTCACGCCCTGCGGTACCGGATACTGACTTTCAAACAGATCAATGTCTGTATCTGCCACACCAACATATAATATACTATCTGAAATCGTAACTGTATTACTCATCCTGATGTCCTCCTTCTGAATTCTGCTTTTGTCACTTACTGCCTACTTTACAGCACAGCCCTAGTATACCCTTTTCCCATATGCAGAATCAATAGGAAACAGATTTTTTCTTTCCAGCTTTCTCTTACAATAGAAGAACGCCGGAATCAGGAACAGATCTGCTGCGATCCACGCACACGCATTCGCCAGACATACACTGGTAAAGCCAAAATGCTCCGGCAGGATCAGTGCCGCAAAGCACCGTGCCACCATTTCCAGCACACCGGCCGTCATAGCAAATGCGGAGAAGCCCATTCCCTGAATCGTGAACCGGACAGTCAGCACAAACGTAAGCAATGGAAATCCGGCCGTTGAAATCAATGTATATTTATAAGCAAATGCCAGCGCCTCAAGCTCATCCTTATCAATAAACAGCATAGACATCTGATTGCCAAACAATACGACCAGTCCAAATGTCACAACTGATAATATAATACATGCCAACGTTGCCTGATAAAGACCCTTGCTGATCCGGTCCAGACGATTTGCTCCCATATTCTGTCCTGCATAGGTTGCCATGGTATTTCCCATTGCCTCCAGCGGACAGGAAATCAGGGCATACACCTTATTGGCTGCAGCAACACCGGCTACCGCAATCTCTCCAAATGAGTTTACCGCGGTCTGAAGGACAATGGAGCCGATTGCGGTAATGGAATACTGCAATCCCATCGGAATCCCGACGATTGTTAATGTCTTCAGATATGCTGCGGATGGTTTCCAGTCCTCTTTCTCTGTCTTTAAGATAGTGAATTTCCGAATCATATAAATCAAGCTGACAATTCCGGATACAGCCTGTGCAATAATGGTTGCGATCGCCGCACCTTCAACTCCCATACCGATGCCGGGAATAAACAGGAAATCTAATCCTATATTTAATACCGAAGAAATGATCAGGAATACAACCGGCGACTTACTGTCACCCAGAGCTCTGAAAACACCGGATACCATATTATAAAGAACGGTAAACGGAATTCCTGCAAATATAATAACAATATACCAGTAAGCATACTCAAACGCTTCCTCCGGTGTATTCATCCAGACCAGCATCTTCCGGCATAAAATCACCGTAGCAATAGTCAGGATTAGCGACAATACAATACAGTACCATACACTGTTTGTCACATAGCGGCGTAATCCCTTCTCATCCTTTGCTCCAAATGCCTGTGCTACCGGGATTGCAAATCCACTGCAGATTCCGATACAGAATCCGATTACCAGGAAGGACAAAGAGCCGGTAACACCGACACCCGCCAGCTGATTCAATCCCAGATATTTCCCGACGATCATCGTGTCTACCATATTATAAAACTGCTGAAACAATGTTCCCAGAAAGACCGGAAGCCAGAATTCCATAATACAACGGAATGGTTTTCCAACTGTCAGATCCTTCATCCCGGACTTCTTTTCTGTCATTTTCTTTTCCTGTACGTTAGCCATGCCCTTTACCTCCTCATTTTGCTTTTCTATACTATTCTTTTTCATCCGAAGATTCTTGTAATTTTTTGCTTCATATTGTAACTTCTATCTCTGAAATCGTTATGATTATAGCAAAAAGTGTATAGCACAAAAAGAGAAGATAATGACTTGATAATAGGTCAATTTTGACTTTTTACATCCTTCAGATACATCCGGAGTGCTGCTATGGTCATCCCCAATCCGACCACACAAAGCACCACCTGCCATAGAATACTTTCTTCCACCTCTTCCGGCAACAGATATTGCATTCCATAGCTGAATGAGTTTACTGCCATATGCAGCAACATCCCCGGAATCACTGATCCATATCGGTGTGCCACATAACCAAATATCAGTCCCAACAATGCGGCATAAATGCCCTGTATCAGATTCATGTGGTATATTCCAAACAGAATTGCCTGTATAATCATCGCCGCCTGCCATGGGATTGCTTTCTCCATGATCCGCATTGTCAATCCCCGAAAGATCAGCTCTTCCCCTATCGGTGCCAGAATGCATACACACAGGATCATGAATACCGAATTGCTGCTCAATGCATCCGACACTAATTTATACTGCTCTCCAAGTGCCGGAGCAAATGAGAAAATCACAGTTAATGCCATAGATAAAAAAAACTGGACACCGAGGCCACATACTAACAATCCACTAATCCGCACAGGCTTCAACACCTGTTTCCATCTGCCCCTGTCCTGCTGCTTTCTTACAAACATCAGCCCATACCAAAGGCCAAAAATCAGCAAGTATCCAATATTGATTGTTGCCATCATAAGGCCATATGCGCTGCCATTTCCATCCAGAAATCCTGCTATCAACTGGTCATAATCTCCACCCGCTGTTCCTGTCTCTGCGGCCTTATAGCTACCATAAAACATATATATAACTACACCTACTACACTAACCAGTATTTGCCAGCAAAATCCTGCAGCTATCGGCGTCAGCCCTAATGTGATCCAGCCAATCCTTTTTCCCGTCTTCATAATCCTATTCCTCCTTATTCTGTATCCTTGTTCATCTCTGAATATTTCACTCTCTCTGATCCAGTGATAATTAAAGTCCCCGACTCAGCTTCTCCAATCTCAGATGTTCAAACAGAAATGTACATACCAGCGTCAACCAGACAATCGTCAAACAAATAATCGGCATAATCCCTATGTCAAATGTAAACTGCCCGATAATGCAAAACAACCACAATCCTATGCAGACATATTGTCCAATCATATATGCCCGAAATCCGGATTTATATTCGACCAGCCTTTCCGCCTCATCACAGCTTCCCAGCCATTCTTTCTGAAAATTGAAATTAAAGATACTTCCCTTTTTCTCCGGATTTAACTCTTTTTCTAACTTCAATATACGATTCTGTACTGCCATTTCAATCACAAAGCTTAAACAAAAAATTGCATTTCCCAAGCCGGTCATCATATTTGCAATTGGTGTTAATTCTGCTTCGCTGATTCCCAGTCTCCAGTTCATTGCAATCAAAAAGAAATTTATGACCATCCCGATTGAAGTTATAATGATCGGAATATTCATACGATATTCCAGCAGATCCAGTTCTTCTTCATTTTCACCTTCTACTCTCCAGTCGGCCACCTGCCGTTTCAACATCCGGCACTGTATGAAGCAGATGATTGCCATACTCATATTCATAAGAAGCATAACCGATGAAACTATTATGCTGAGCAAATCACGGTTCTGTGATATAATCACTCCCAGATTGGAGATTACATCCTTCATATTTCTCGCAAACATTCCGGCTCCTATACCTGCTATCAATCCAATTATCAGTACAATAACAAATATCTGAATGCTTTTTTTCTCTTTCTTTTGTTCTATCTGTTTCTGTTCCTGCAATTCCTTTTCTTTTTTTATCAATTCATCCTTCATGATTCATCCTCCTCATATTCAAATATATCTTCAACCTTTGCATCGCATACTTTTGCAATCTTTAATGCAAGACTTACAGACGGTGAATAATCTCCTCGTTCAATCTGACTGATTGTCTGTCTGGATGTCCCACATAACATCCCCATTTGTTGCTGATTCACTCCCAGGCGTGCACGATATTCCTTCAAGTGATTATATAGCGGCATGAAACCACCTCCGTTATTGACAAGTTTTATTTTCATTATGACAACTATTCTTGTCATTTATGATGTTTGAAGTATATCATTGACAAGGATACTTGTCAATATGTTTTTATAAAAAAACGCCATCTGCCCGTTGCTTTCCCTATAACCGGTGGAAAACAACGAACAGATGACGATTCCGTCTGCCTTTTAACTTATAAGTTCATATATGAATTAATATAATGGATAACGGTCTGTAATATCCTTTACCAGTGCAATTGCCTTCTCATTGTCAGAATCAATGACTGCTGCCTTGATCGCATCTGCGATCATGATCATATCAGACTCTACAACGCCTCTGGATGTAATGGCCGGTGTACCAAGACGGATACCGGAAGTTACAAACGGTGACTTCGGATCATTCGGTACTGTATTCTTGTTACAGGTGATATTTACAGAATCCAACAGCTTCTCAACCTCTTTACCGGTCTTTCCGAGATTCTGTAAATCTACCAGCATCAGGTGATTGTCAGTACCATCGGATACGATCTTGAAACCACGCTCCTGCAGTGCCTTGCAGAGAGTTGCCGCATTCTTAATGATCTGCTTCTGATATTCCTTATATTCCGGTGTCAGACATTCCTTCAAGCAAACAGCCTTTGCTGCAATCACATGCATCAGAGGACCACCCTGGATTCCAGGGAATACAGCCTTATTGAAATTGAATTTCTCATTCACTTCATTGCTTGATAAGATCATACCGCCACGTGGTCCACGCAGTGTCTTATGGGTTGTTGTGGTGGTTACATGTGCATATGGGATCGGACTCATATGCAGACCGGCAGCTACCAGACCGGCAATATGTGCCATATCAACCATCAGATATGCACCCACTTCATCTGCGATTTCACGGAACCGCTTGAAGTCAATGGCTCTGGCATACGCACTGGCACCTGCTACGATTAACTTCGGCTTGCATTCCTTCGCAATGCGGAGAACCTCGTCATAATCGATAAAGCCTTCATCATTTACACCGTAAGGTACAACATTGAAATATTTTCCGGACATATTTACCGGGCTTCCATGTGTCAGATGTCCGCCATGTGCCAGATTCATACCCATAAAGGTATCTCCCGGCTCCATGATTGCAAAGAATGCTGCCATATTCGCCTGTGCACCGGAATGTGGCTGTACATTCACATACTCACAGCCAAATACCTGCTTTGCGCGTTCAATTGCAAGATTCTCAACTACATCTACATACTCGCATCCGCCATAATACCGCTTCCCCGGATAGCCTTCTGCATATTTATTTGTTAACGGGCTTCCCATTGCCGCCATAACAGCCTTACTTACGAAGTTCTCTGAAGCAATCAGCTCGATATGACTGTTCTGTCTTCCAATCTCATCCTGAATCGCGGCTGCAATCTCAGGATCTACCTTAGTGATCTCGTCAAAACTATACATTTTCATTTCCTCCTGTCTCAAATATGCCGTTCACGGAATAAATCTTGCTCCATTACGCCAATTACGTTTATAATACCTTCTTTTGAAATATAACGCAAGTGTAGTTTTTATCCCACCTTTTCACACAGGGCGAGAAGAAAGAATATATATCCCTGCCACTGACAGACTTCTTCTGCGGTCAGATCCTCGCTTGCGTAAAATGCCGTCAGATCACAGGTTACTTTCTCAGGCACCTCTGCTGCCTGATATTGCAGGAGCAGTCCGTAATCCACTTTCACCGGCCGGATAAACAGATTCAGAAACCGCTTATTTTCCAACAGCCTCGGATCCATTCCGCTTTCTCCAGATTGGTATCATGACCGCCAGTATCAAAAGCGATGCCAGTGATATAATTGCCCCAATCCGTATTCCCGGTGTCTCATACCGCAGCTCTATCTCGTTATATCCTGCTTTGATCGGAATTGCCATGTACATCCGGTTTCCTTCCAGAATCTCTACCGGCTCTCCGTTTATTGTGGCACTCCATCCAATACTATACGGCAGCGCAATGCAGAGGATCCGATCTCCGGATGGCTCTGTATGTGCAGTTACCACATTACCATCGATTGTAATATCCTCTACCGGATCTGCTGCCAGTGCACTCACCCGGTCCACATACTGATACATCGGCTGACAGATTACTTCCATATCATCAAACGAATAAAATCCTGCCTGTGTAAACTGGATCGTGATCCCATCCTTTGCCTGCTCCGAATAACCGAGATTTACCAGTAAATCCTTAGCTCCTCTGTAATACTGATGGGCATCTGATAATAACTCGCACCGTTTCTCCACTCCCGGCACAGATACAATAATGTTACTGGTACGATTCGTATTTTGCAGAAAATGATTCCCATTATATTTCGCTTTCTGATATCTGGAGCTGTTTTCATTCAGTCCATAAGTCCGTTCTTCCCGGGACGTTAAATTCGAATAATGAATATTTTTCCATAAAAGATACGTCTCTGATTTTCTCCATCCGCGACAGGAAACCCATACGGATGAATTGTCCTTCTTTACGATCAAGCCATTCTCTGTTACTTCAATCCACTCCGGATCTATATTCTCCTTAATCTGCTCAAGCAATTCTTCCTTTGTTTCAACTGTTTTACCGGTGTACTCAAGCTCTGTCTGCGGATAACCGTCCAGCGTTTCATTCAGCACAATCCCCTGAAGCATTGCCTGCTCCTTCATGTTTACTCCCAGCTTATCATATACATCTCTGGTAATATACGAATCATACGTATACATGATTGGAAGATAATACTGATTGACATACAGAAATACATTATCTTCCGTTCCGTCCAAATATGTCTTCAACTGACGCTGCTCTCCAATATATCCATATGGCACCTGTGCCACCTGGGACTCTGCAACAGTCACATACTTCACTCCCGCCAGCTCATTTAATACGGTCCTCTGATCGAAATCAAGAATCTGGAACGGTATACTCTGCTGCGAATTGCCCAGTTCACCGGAATAATCAACCACTCGTTCGCCCGTAAAACTGAAATAGGAGCTCACACCGTTATAATCTGATCGCAAGCCATAATTCTTATACCGCTGCTTCATCGCATAGCTTGGGAATATAACATCCAAACGAAATACACTGGTATCCGAATTATTCTCCATCATCACGATAGACGAATTATCCGATTCTGCCTCTACACTTCCCGCATCTACAAACTCTCCGATATAATTCTGCCCTGACGGTGCATACAGTGACCATGCCATCAGCGAAATATCCAGAAATACAAAGCCGAGAATTACTGCCCGGATTCTATACGGATGTCCGGATACCGTCCGTCCGCCTGCAAGCACGATCAGTGCCATTATCATCAGCAGCAGATAGGAATATTCCATCTTCTTACCTGCAAACAGATATAATCCGATCTCAAAAACAGAAAAAACGATCACAGCTATCCGTAATTGTTTCTGCTCTCCCGCCTGCATTGTAAACAATCGCGGAAGCATCGCAGCCACTGTCAGTGCTACCATCATGGCAAATATAAAGGTCCAACGATTCGTTTTTCCCATAAAGCCATTAAACAATAAGACCATTATCGGTATACAGAGTACCGGTACTCCAACTAAAATACCGATTTTCATCTGCCTTGCCTGCCTGTCCTTCCGCATAAACAGCAGACAAATACATAGTACCGCTATTCCGGAAAAACCAAGAAAGCCATGTAATCCGATTTTATTCGTCGTCAGGAACCCGGTTAACAATTGATAATAATAGTTCCAATCAAAATGCAAATAGCTTCCAAACGATGCTCCCGACACTCTGGCACTATTAAAAAACCTTATAATCCCCGGGACAAAACAAATCGCAGCAATTCCAACTCCCCATATGAAAATCAATGCCGTATACAGAAAACACCCTGCAAAATCCCGGAAGTTTCTCTGCCTGTCCATATGAAAGTACCGAATGCAGGCATAGATTACTGTCGGTAGAATTATCATATAAAGGAATGTAAAATTACTCATTCCACAAAGTGCCACGGCTGCAAGAAACAGCCACGGCTTCTTTTCCTCCAAAATATGCTCAATTCCCAGAAAGAGTAATGGAAGATAGCACATTAGTTCCATAAAGAATGTATGTCTGCATGCATAGTACAGGCTATAACCACAAAACGTATATACCATACTGCCTACAAGTCCGGCATAACCATCCCAGCGGAATCTACGTATCAGCAATGAAAAGCACAGACCACACAAATATAAATAAAAGATCACCCGGAGCAACAGGAACACTTCAATCCCACTTTCCGGCACCAATGCAAATAAGAAATTAATCGGCCGGAAAGAAAATGCATCCTGGAAATCCTGTCCAAACCCAATTGACATATCCCACATCGGAAAGCGGAAGGTATGATCTACCAGAATACTTCTCGCTATCTCCCGAATCCACCTTCTGGTATACAGTAAACTTGGATAATGCTGTGACAATCCATCGGCGGCCCATAAAAAAGACTTTCCGAAATACAGAAAAGCAAACTCCGCTCCTGCAAAGAAAATTGCAAACAAAATCGTATATGACACATAATAATTCCGCGGACGGTCTATATGTCCCAGCCAGTTTTTAATTTTTTCCCGCAGTCGTTCTATCTTCATGCCTTACCTCTTATTAATTATAACAATTTTTCCAGTATCACATCTCCTACCGCTTTTTCATTTTCCTTCAAAAAGAAATGATTTCCGGGAAACTCATACTGTGTAAATTCTCCCTCTGTATATTCCTGCCATTGATGAACTTCTTCTCCGATCAGATCCTCCCTTGCATAAAGTGCTGTCAGATCACAGGTCACTTTCTCAGGAATATCTGCTATCTGATATTGCAGAAGCAATCCATAATCAACTTTCACCGGTTGAATAAATAAATCCAAAAAACGTTTATTTTCCACCAGTCTCGGATCAAGCCCGCCAAAATTGTAAAGTGCTTCTATCACTTCCTCTTCGCTGGAATCTGCATTCAAATTTCCCTGCAATGGAAGATGTGGTGGTCTATGGGATGCCACAAACATGTGAACCGGAAGTTCCCATTCCTGTTTCTGAAATGCCTTCCATATCTCATATGCCACAACACTCCCCATACTGTATCCAAATATTGCGTAAGGAATCTCTGGATTCCGCACTTTACGGACTGTAGTTGTCATATCCTGCACTAATTCCTCAAATGTATGGTAGTAGCTCTCTTTTCGTCTGGTACCATGTCCGGCATATTCAACTGCTGTGACCTCTATCTTATTCTGTAATTTCTCTCCCAGTCCCCGAAAAAAACTGGCAGATCCACCTGCATACGGAAAACATATCAATTGAATTTTTTGCATTTTCCACCATCCCTTTTCATCACGCATCTATACTTTTCTTTTAATACTGCTTTCTGATTCTGCATATTGTCTGCCACCATGTAGGAATTCCGATCAAAAGCAGCAATATTCCTATTGCCAAAAGCGAAATTGCTATACCAGCATAGATTCCCGGCGTATGATATACATACATAATCTGGTGATTTCCCGGTGTCACTTCTACTGCCATATACATACCATTTGCCAGTTTTATTTCCGTTTCCTGACCATCCACATATGCAGACCAGCCTTCTGAATATGGAACCGCTGTACATACTGCCTTTGCAGAATCTGTATTAATATTTCCGGTTATACAATTGCCCTGCACACTAAGATCCGTCACTGGTGTTTCCTGTAATTTAGACACCTGTGCTGCATATTGAGTCATTGGCTGTGAAATTACCGCTATATCTTCATATGAATACTCTCCGGCTGTCGAAAATCTGATATATAATGTTTCCTGTGTCGTACAATATCCCAGATTTGCCAACATATTACGTTTTCCATAATAATATTGATTTGAAGGCGATAGCAATGAATTTCGTGTATAATTGTCCCCCATTGTAAAGGCTAAAGAGGCACTTTCAACCTCTCCTTTCTGCCTCAAGTTTCTTTCCTGTACATGTTTTTCATAAACAGACAACTGCTGGTCCTCATCCCGTGTATAAGAATCTGTCTTAGCAGTATATTCTATTCCATTTATCTTTACATACAATTCACCTGTAACATTATCCGGAATTGTCAATTTTACAGTTGTTCCATCTTTCTTAACAATAATCTTTCCATCCTGTAATTCCACATTTTCATTTGACTCTGCCGCTTGTTCAATCTGCCTTTCAACAACCTCTTTATTCAAGATGGTTCTATAATTAAACTTTAACTGCTGCTCAGGAAGATTACTTTCACTCAATATGATTCCCTGTAACATAACCTGCTCTTTTTCATTTGATTCCAATGATTCATATGTATCTGTTGATATATATGAATCATACGCATACATCAATGGTAATGCATAATCATTCTGATATACGTATATCTCCCTGGTCTTGCCGTCCGTATATGTCTTTTCCATTGTTCCAATCTTTGTATAACCATATGGGACATCCAACGGATTGTCTTCGGAATTGGTCGCATATTTAACTGCAGAGAGTGTATCTAATACGGTTCGCTGGCTTAGATCATAAATCATAAACGGCTGATAATTCTGTGTATTTCCCACATCCAATAATGTATTTTTTAAATTGGCCGGAATATAACTATAATAACTGGATAATCCATTTATTCCTAATCCAACCCCATAATTACGATATTTGTATTTTTCCGAATCCGGCACTACAACATCTACCCGGTAAACATCATTATCAGAAATAAGTGATAATGCTTCTGCTGATGTATTATTTTTTTCGGCCCATACCTTCTGCGAATCTACAAATGTCGATATATACTCATTGCCGGAACCTGTTACATACAACTCAAATGATTTTAGCGTTGTCTCCAGACACATGAGTACGACCAGCATTATGATTGCCACTTTACGGATATTTTTAATGTTTTTTCTCTGGCTATATAGCAGATTATAGCACAATATAAATATAGCAAAGAAACATATACCACTCTGAATCTCAGAACCCAGTATCTTCTTTACTATCATATATAATATGATATACGCTCCGCCAAACAGATTTACAATACTTCGGACACCATAGTTCTCTTTTATGATCTCCGTAACAGCAACTGCTGTCCCCATTGCAAACCAAAATGAAAACAGAAAACTCCATCTTTCTGTTGAACTGCCAAAGCCATTAAACATCCATGAAAAAAACGGAACCAAAAAACAAACCAGATAAATTCCCATCTGAATTATAATCTCTTTTGCTTGCTTGTCTTTCTTTCTAAATAACCAATATAACGCTAATATTCCTATTGCAGACATACCAATAAATCCATATTGATGCAATTCAACAATATCAGAAAAGCTGGTTAACAATTCCAGATAATAGTCCTTACCATATAACCAAAGACTTTCTCCACGTTCTACCGAGCCTCTGGCACTTGACCGGATATATTGCAAAGCCGGCACAAACGATACGGCTGCTACACCAAGCCCTAATGCATATTGTATTATAAATCTGAGCAGAGTCTGTCCAAAGTCTTTCCAGGACTTGCCTTCTTTTAACAAGTACCTGACTAATGCAAACAAAAATGCCGCAATCGTAAACATGTAAAGGAAATAAAAATAGCTGATTCCGGACAATGCGATACTTGCCACAAATACCACTGATTTCTTTTCATCCAGAATCTTTGCCGTTCCGTATAAAATAAATGGCAAATACATCACCAGTTCCATAAACAATGGGTGCTTGGCCGCAAAATAAATAGCAAAACCGGAATATACATACATCAATGTCGCAATCAGTGCCGCAATGTCTGTAACTTTTTCATGTTTACTGAACAGCAAAAAGCCAATACCCGCTATATACAGGCTGATCCATGTACGGACGATAAAAAAATACTCCATTGTATTGGCATTAAAAAATACTGCCAGCCATTGCAAAGGTCGAAATGCCAATGCACTGCTCACATCAAATCCCATACCAAGCTCCAGATCCCACATCGGAATTACCAGAGAATGGTTTTCCATCAGATTCTTTAAGATCTCTTTTACCCATTCACGTAAATATAACAGATTGGAATAGTGTTGGGAAAGTCCGTCCATGCTCCATACAAATGACTTGCCATTATACCAGAATGGCAGAAAAACGGCTATAAAAAATACAGCATACAGGATTGTATACCTAACATAAACATTTTTCTGTATTTTTAGCAGTTTTTCTTTCATTTTCATGCTTTATACTCCTATAATTCTGGACAGGCTTGCTACAATATCATAACCGTCCCAATATGTTCCGACATCCAAGGTTTTTCCGAATGGCACGATCCGGTCTATTCCGGTCCAGTGATTTTTCACTATCATTTCAGCCAGCTCCTGTTTATCAATACCATAGTATGCACAGGTCTGTACCGTCTCATTGATATATTTTCCAAGCATTGCAACTGTCTCTTATACACATCTGACGCTGCCGACGACTAGTCGAGTGTAGA
>ENA-OZGO01000282-OZGO01000282.1-human-gut-metagenome-genome-assembly--contig:-NODE-282-length-23229-cov-13.039527_pt1 | contig 23229 bp, 17 predicted proteins | sample MGYA00244658_ERZ653662 | MGnify/ENA primary metagenome ERZ653662 (study PRJEB26926, sample SAMN06165217) | human gut metagenome | biome: ENVO:00009003; feature: ENVO:2100002; material: ENVO:00002003... | reverse complement strand
TACACTCGACTAGTCGTCGGCAGCGTCAGATGTGTATAAGAGACAGCTCTTATATCTTTTAGAATATATGCAACTTTAACTTTAAAATAATATCCAGCACAGTTTTCATCTTTTTCTAAATTCAAAGTAATAGAATCTTGTGTTTTATTATATGTAACTTTATCTATGTTTGTTTTGACTAGTTCATTATTAACATAATTTAATTTATAAACATTTTCTAGCCAAATATTGTTGAATTTTTTATTAGCAGATATTTTGAATGTGTTGATATCTTTTTGTTCTTTTTTAATATTCCTCCATATGAGTAAAAATTCTATTTTTATCGCTATTGATGCATTTACGAAACAAAAAAGAGGATTTCTCGCTTTTTGAGAAGTAGGAAATCCAACCGTTTTTTATGATTTTTGACCTTTTTTAGCCGTTTTTGCGCTGAAGCAGCACAATAGTCTCAACATGCATAACATGGACGCAAAGAACTGGTCTACCCATACGAGGCACAGTGTGAAAGGAACATATCTACCACAGCTTGAACATGACTGTGCAACTGGCAAAAACTGCACGCCTTACATGTATGGGTTGCATCATTCAGTTATTTTTTATGATTTAGATGAATGACATTTTCAGAGACTATTTATAAAACCAATCGTCCGCTATATTGTTCTCCACCAACCCAAACGTAATTTCTGGCTTCATCGATTGTAATTTTGATTACAGCGTTGGTGCTTAATGCCTGTGACAGCAACGAATCGATGATCGCTTTTATATTCTGGATATTTGGATGCCTATCGTCCGAGTATATCTCGTAGTTTTGCATCTTGTGAATAGTTACCCCATAAGCATTGGTGGTTTTGTAAATTATCGCTAGTTCCAGCATTCCATGACCAATCACGGAAACATGCATAAAACTGCTTAGCGCAGTTCCGACCCCTGGAAGCTTAAGCATTTGGTTCCCTCTTGAAGATCAGCAAGAATTTCGCTTTGGCCGAAGAACATTTATATGGAGAGCACAACTTCTTCATTGACTTTTTCAAAATTCATGGTGCCGCCCCAATAAATGCCATATAGATACACATTTTCATCGAAAAGCTTTTGATTTATATCATCGTAAAAAACGATGTGGTACCCGATTTTCCCCTTTGCTAGATCAATAGAGGAGAAATCAAACGTATCTTCAATATAACCCCTGTAATGCGGAATGACACCATCTACAGTCCCTTCGATAGTCTCATAGGTTAAGAGGTATTTCTCCTCATTGGGAAAATCGTCAATAATCATGTAATCGTTTTTGAAAGTCTCGCCAGCTTCGGTTTTAATCTCTCTATTAATGGTGAACTTCCCATATCCCGGATTGCAACCCCATAGATCGTTTTCCCAATCTTCGGAAAAGCCTTTTCTAGCGCCTACATATACATCAAAAGCAGCATTTAGTGATTGCTTACTTTTAGAAGTGAATGCAAGGCCCACCTGAGGAGTAGGAGAAGAGGTACCTATGCATTTATCAAATCCGACTTTGAGAATGGCGACATTCGCTCCTTCGTTGCAGCCACACAAGGCAAAAGAAATGAGGGATAATGCAAATATTTTCTTCAAATTTGTTTTCATCGTGCCAATCATCTCCTATCTTTATGCTACAGTCTTTCTATAATTTGTAATGTAATAATTATTATCGTTTCTTCCGGCTTTCATATCAAAAACAATATCATCAATTGACAGTCTTCCCATGTTTCTACTGCCGGTTGCTGTGGCAGTGCATTTAAATTTGAGCCCATAAATTCCGTTGGGAAAATAATTAGAATATCGTTTTAGCCCTTGTCCTCTAGCGTTTAATTGAAGAGAAAGCAAATTGGTCATTTGAGTCCAATTACCATTGCTGTCTTTTATTTTAAGCGCAGCAGTACCATCTAAATTTTCAGAATTGCTCCAAAAGCCTACACTATATAGCACCGAATAAATTGGTTTGTTGAAGTTCATTTCAAAGTAGGCATAGCCCGCTTTCCTCGTATAGGATTTCCACAGCCCCCTGCATAAGTCGTCTTCTTCGAGCAGAAAACCAGTAATTTATTCTCTGCGTGGGAATGATTTTTTCTACCCCATCCCATGCCGATTGCGATTTTTCCTGAATCGGTGTCTTCTTTAAAAACCATTTTTTTAATCGTAGCATCCGCTTTTGGCATGTTTTTAATGGGCAAGTCCTACGCTTAAAATCGTTTTCCCCCGCCTATGAAATCCATCAGATTAACATGGAGGATTCCATTTCTCTTTTGCAGGATATAGTCCGTTGTCATCACATATTTTTTATAGTTATCCCGTATGCTCTCTAACGGCCTGTATTCTCGATCTTCCGTATCTTTGCTCTGCAATATCTTATAAGCCACCTGCACATATGAATAATCCATGTTGACATCCCTGAGGATGAAATCACATTCCAGCTTTCCGATGCGTCCCACGCTTACCGCGTAATCGAGGCTTCTGGCGTATAGATACACGATATTCTCCAGCGTCGGCCCGTAATTGATCCGGTTGTCCGTGTTCATCGCGTAGTAAAAACTTAGGTCGGCAACGTAATACTTTTGCTCTCCGGAAAGCGTTTTTTTCGATTTCATATCGAACCTTTTGCATTCGTACAGAATCTTTGCGTCAACCAACGTCTTTATATACCGAGTCACCGTCGCGCGGCTGATGGCCATGCCGTTTTTGAGAAGTGCTTCGTGCAGGCTGTTGATGCTTGTCGTCGCGCCGAAATTGTTGATGATGTAATTCCGAACCAATTCAAAGGACTGAACGTCCTTGATTTTCACTCTTCGTTTTATGTCTTTTTCGAAGATCTCATCGATGATTCCCTTCACGTAGGTGCGCTTATCCGAAGGGCTGTCAATTTGAATAGCTCGTGGGAATCCGCCTTCCAAAATATAGCTATTCAATTCTATTTCGGCATTGGGGTTTATCTCCCGCCCATAAAACCTCTTCATGTCCTCGTATTCGTCGAATGTCAGTGGAAACATTTCGAACTCAAGGTATCTACCGGTCAGTTTCGTCACGAGCTCCCCACTGAGCAAATAGGAATTTGAGCCAGTTATGAAAATCGAATAGTCTCCTTCCGACCTGAACCCGTTGATTACCTCTTCGAATCCTTCGACGTTCTGAATCTCGTCTATGAAAAGGTATTTCATCCCTTTCGCTTGCGTGGCGGATTCGATTAATGCATCTAACTGTTCGGCGTTCCGAATGCTTTTGTACCCACGTTTATCGAGATCGATGTAAATAATGTTGTTTTCCGCAACGCCACCTTCTTTGAGTTCTTCCGCTATGGTCTGCATGAGGCTGGATTTCCCGCATCTGCGTATCCCAGTTATCACTTTGATGAGGTCATCGTCGTGGAAAAAAGCGCGCATTTTGGACAGATACCTCTCCCGTTTGTATAGTCTCATAGCCTGCCTCCTTTACTATTATTATACACTGCGTCATTGTTATTTCATAGTTATTGTGGCATTTTTTTATGTTTTCTAAATATTTGCAACTATAACAAGCAAATTAAGAAATCAATTGTTGAAAACAAACCTTCCGTGTCGCATAAAAAGCGAATCCCTGTTAATCCTCATAATCCATTGCCTCCAGAATCCGATATACCTTCTCTTCCACTTTCCTCATCCTCGCGTATTGGAAGAGGAAGTCCATATCCTTGTCCTTTCCATTCAAAAACGTCTTCACTGCCTTGAGGAAAAGTTCGGAATCATAATCGTCCCTTTTCCGTATTATCTCCACAACCATCTTTTCCTTTGAATAGCAAGTGACGTTGTTCCCGAACATGGTTCCGGTACTGACATTTCCCAAATGAAACAGCTCCTCGTTGTTTTCGATGTGACAAATAGCATTACACCCTATGCTTTCTTTTCTCACGCGGCACTCCTTAGGGATTGTGAACTCAATCGAATCCGGAATCCTGTCGGTCAGCCTAAGGAGATAAAGCGCAGTTATGCCGGAATAGACAATCCTCTGATATCTTCTTTGAAGTTGGAAGAGGTCATCGACGGCTCCGTCTTTCGCGTAAACGCCACGCCTTATTCTGACGAGACGATTGGAACTTACGTATCTTGCGAAAGACGCAGGTGGAACACCATTTGCGATTGCATCTTTTCTGGATAGGCTTCCATCTCCGCTCTCTATCATCTTTTCTAGTATTTTGTAATTTTGGTTCATTCGTATCACCTAATTTCATTATTAGTGTAACAGATGTATCAGAAATTATTAATGATTCATGTCTATTTATGTGTTATCTCCCTTTAATTCCTAACAAATATCGAAATTTTCTAAACCTATTTTTTATTGATGTGATAACGATTTTCGAGTTTTTTGCCCTTTCAATCAAACTATACCCCTGTTTTTGCCTCTTTTTAGGCTAAAAATCGGTTTTCCAGGTTGAATGTGTAGTTGCACTGTATCCTGAAAGCGTAAAAAATGAGGAAATCACGAATTTTCGAAAATGCCGATGATTATGGGCTTTTTGACCTGTTCCTTCCATCGTGTATAGATGCTAGTCACCTGTTCCTGTGTCGATACGAGGTAGGATGGGCGTTCATTTTGAGCGTCGACCTATTTCCCCATACGAGTAGAGGCCTTATTTTTACCGCTTTACCGGCTTTTGGGCGGTTTTCTCGACAAAAAATGGATTTCACTCATTTTCGAGAAGAATGAAATCCATCAATTTTTTACGATTTTTGGCCTTTTTCAGCCGTTTTTGCGACTGAGCAACACCACAGTCTCAACATGCATCGGGAGATTTGCCTAACGGCTGATGACCAACGTCGTCTGCTTTGTGTTGATACGAAATTCCATTGACCAGGGTGCCTCTTTTCTTCTTGAGGATGTACTCCATGGCATTGACCTCGTAAACCTGCTTCGTCTTAAGGAAGAATTTGATCTTGTATGGGTCGTTTTCCTCGCCGACGACGACACGCTCAACTGTCACTTCAAATAGGTAGCGGTCGAATGTGGTAATCTCGTTCCCTTCCTTGATGACAGCTTCGATCAGCTTGATCTTTTCCACTTTGGAATCGAAAGTTTCCTTATCAGCCTTGAGCATTTCCAAATCGGCATTCACGGCGTTGATCCTGCCAACAATGTCATCAAAGGCATCCTTGTAAGTCTTTTCGTCTATCCCGTCGGAAAGTTTCAAATCGACCAAGTTCTTTTTCTTCAATTCGAAAGAAGATAGCTTCCTCTCGTTCTTTCCGATGAGAGAAGCGAGATCTTCATCCTTGAGATTAGATTTGATGCTCTCATAGAGCTTGTCGAAGCACACTTTCTTGTTCTTTGACAGGTAGTTGTAGGCATCGATGAACGCACCTTCGAGCACCTCTTCCGGAATGGCCTTGGAACGCTCGCAGCACTTCTTCCCGCCTTTGGTGTTGTTCACGCATTGCCAAACGACTTTGTCGTAGCCTTTCCCCTTATGCCAGTTTCTTCTGGTAAAGGTCGCGCCGCAATAGCCGCATTTGACCATGCATGAGAAGGCATATTGCCTTGAGAGCTTTTCTTGCCTCTTCCCGTCCACGATTCTCCTTGGCGTGCCACGATTGTCAAGAATTGTTTGTGCCGACATGAAATCCTCTTTCGAGATGATTGCCGTATGATGGTTTTCAAGGTAGTACTTGTCCTCTTCGCCGAAGTTCCTGAGCCTTCTTTTGGTTATTGGGTCGACGGTGAACGTCTTCCCCATCAGGATGTCGCCGCAGTACTTCTCGTTTCTGAGGATTCCCCTTATCCCTGAATCGTGCCAAGTTGTGTTCCCAGCTTTGGTCTTGAAACCTAGCTGGGTGCATTCTCTGGCAATGACCGTGCATCCCATCCCTTCGAGATACCTTCGATAAATGTAGCGAATGGTCTCGGCCTCCTCTTCGTTGATGGTGACGCTTTTGTCTTCGGGGTGATAATCGTATCCAAGGCATCCTTGGAAGCCGACCAACTCGCCCCTTTCCATCTTCATCTTAAGGCCTTTCTTCACGTGCTCGGACGTGTTGTGGACCTCTTGCTGAGCGACGGAAGAGAGAACCGTCAGCATCAGTTCGCCATCCATGGAGAGTGTGTTGATATGTTCCTCCTCGAAGAAGATTGCGATTTCCCTTTCCTTTAACATCCTGACGTAATGGAGAGTGTCTACGGTGTTTCTTGCGAACCTTGAGATGGATTTGGTGACAACCATATCTATCTCGTCGTTGAGGCAATCGTTAATCATCCTCATGAAGTCAGGCCTTTTGTCGGCCTTGGTCCCGGTAATCGCCTTATCGGCGTAGATTCCGGCCATGACCAAGTCTGGGTTCTTAGAGATGTATTCCCTGTAGTATGAGAGTTGCGAATTGTAGGAGCTAATCTGCTCCTCACCATCCGTGGAGACGCGGCAATAGGCCGCCACTCTCAATCTCCTATTCTTCCCATGGTTTTTCTTTCCAGGGATGGCATTGGCTTTAATAACTTTGATATCAGGCATTTCTTTTTCCTCCTTGTTTTGCCGAGATATAGAGTTTGAAGCCGTGCTCCAAACCCATTATACCATGGTGACGCTGCTCCTCATCCCACATGGAGCAAATTCAATGGTTTTCTACGTTAGAAAAAGCCAATCCTTCAACCAACGACAATATCGAATGAGTGGCGCTGTGTCTTTTTAAAACAGCATCCTTCGTTTTCACAAACACATTCTCGTCTATCAAACCTAGATGGAATATCTTCGTAAGCACCCCCATCTCAATGATGCAATACAAAGCATTCTCGTCAATGGCTGTCGGTTCAATCATCCTGTTTGACAAAGGGGATGATACGATTCTGTCTATCGCTTCATCCTTGATCCTTTTCCTTTGCCTTCTGGATAGGTGCTTATCCTCCTTCAGTTTTTGATACTCCTTGACGTCGCCTCTTTTCAAAGAAGCGTACATCTCCATCGCCAATTCGTTTTCCTTATCCGTTATAAGATCCTTCCTCCTTTTTTCCGTGAGCTGGGTATCCCAGTCACAAGACCCTGACGGGCCATACCATAGCCATGGGCTGTGGCAGATTGTGGCCCGTCTTATCTTGTTTACAAAAATCTGTGATTTCCTTAGCTTAGAAGCTCCTCCACTTCCGCCAATCTCCTCAACGATTTCATCATCTTCTTCTTAAAATCTAATATGACGTCCAAAGCTATCTTCCCTTTCCTATATTCGTATTCCTTCTTCCTCAATCTATAGAACGTCGGCTCCTTCTCATAGAATGAAATCAATATCTCATCAGCGTGATTCACCCCGATGAACCATGAGATGTTCGAATAGGTCAAATCCATCTTTCCAAGCAAGCTCTTGAGCCTTTCCTTAATCACGTAGAAAAGCGATTTCGGCTGTGAAAAAGAAAAAGCCTCGTTGCTCTTTTTGGATTGATTTTGATAAGCCAGACATTCCCAAGCGCGTCGTAGATTCCTTTTCGGAAGGAGCCGACACGCTTCAAGGAAGACTTGAAAGACACAAGGGATGATTTCACTATCAAAGAGAACAACTTTTTCCTTTTCAAGTTTCTAGGGAAATATGAAACGGAAACGGACACAAGAAGGTCATTCACTTCGTTTCTTCTCCAAAAGCTTATACATTACAAACACGCATTCCTTTATAAGATTCAGATTTTGTTTCGAATACTCCATTTCCATTCGAAGCTTTCTAAGCTCAGAGTTTATGGACACAGAATCCTTTTTCATCTTCGTTTGGTATCCCCGAGCATGACAAGTTTTCTGAGATACTCTGATACGCTCGTCTCTTTGTTCTTCCTAAAATCGTCTTCCAACTTCTCAATCTCGTCTTTCTTGGCAAAATAGATTTGCGGTCTAATGAGATTCACTTTCTTTTCTCCTTTCCCATTCTCGGCCACTTCTTAGACTGTGTATGTAAATAAAGAATAAGGGCGTAGCGTCGTTTCCACGTTGCAATAAGCCGTTCTTCACGGAGTTCTGATTAAAGAAAAAGACGCTCCCTCACCTAATAGGTAAGTTGAAGCGTCGGAAATTAGCCCTTTAGAAGAAAAATAGGACTATTTTGCGTAAGCGAATGATTGCGGGGCTGCTTTCAATCCAAATTCCGCCAAAGCTTTTGGCTCATCGTAGACTTTTATCTTCCCAAGCTTATAAGCATAAGCGATTTTTCTGTTTTTAAAATACTCATCGAAGAATTTTTTCGTTATGCCAGAATATTCTTTCGTCTTTTCCCAAAGAGCATTTGGATCGAGGGCAAGGACCTCGACAATTTCAGCTTCGGCAACCACTTTTTTGATTGGCATGGTCTCATAAATGATCAGTTTATTGACATCTTTCTTGGCTGCCTTGGTGCGATATTCGTATTTTTTTGTCCCATTTATGATGTTATTCACATGTTCTGGATTTATTGAAATTATTATTTTTTTCATATTGCTTCTTCTCCTAATTTAACTAGTTCGAGATATTCTTCACGAGAAAGTTTTGAATTTAATTGAGGGGCTCCTCTTGTGCCAAGCAAGCCTCTAATTTCTAAGCAGTTGTAATTCACCTTATGATCAAACGGCTTCAGATACAAAACCTTTACAATGGTCGTGAATCTTTTCTTGGTATAAAGCTCACGCAATTCAGATTCCGTGAATACAGACCTATTTTGGCACTTCTCCACAAGCTCATCGACACTCGAAGTTTTAATCACCTCATCGAGAACGCACACTCCAGTTATGGTTGAACGGTATCTTTTATTATAATCCGCCATGCAATAAACGCACAAAAGAGAGCCCGGTTCTAAATCGACGTTATTCCATGCGGTGACGTATATTTTCTCAATTGCATAGCTGCATGCGCCATCAAAGAACGTGGCATCTTCGTTTTTCAGATGCAAGTCAGGAAATAGTTTCGTGTGGTACCTAGCGACAATCGGTAAAAAAGAAATGGATGGATCGTTTTTTATGAGCGGATAGTTAAACTTTGGATCTTTTGCATCATCGTAATTCCGCATGTCTTTTACAAGGTAAATCTCACCATTTTTCTTTGTGCCTTTTTCGACGAACCCCCATTTTTCCATCAAGTTTTTCAAACCAGCAACTTCCTTTCGCTTGTTCCTAAACATCGTGACGTAAATCTCGTCCACATCGCGCTTCAAAGCGTTATCAAAGATAATCTTAAGGAACCTTTCACCCAAACGAATCCCGGTGCTATTAATTTTGAACGTCCCAACCTTGAGCCTTCTTTTCGGCGTAAGCTGAGGATTGAAATCAGAATAGTCTTCGTCTTTTTCCTCAGTCTTCAAATATAAAAATCCCTGTATACCTTCATTGTTCTTGAAGACGTAAGCATCGTTCTCTGATTTTTTCGTTAACCATTGGTTAAATGCAATCCCACCATAATCTTCACGAAGAGAATCGAAAAAATGATCATCAATATTTAGCGAACCAATCTTAACCAGGGAAACGGACAACGCATCGTAATCAATCAAGCTTGGGTTTTGCCTTTCAATCGTCGTTAGAAATTCATTCGAGCTCATTACTCTATCTCGTAAATACAGCTCTTTTGCTTTTCTCAAAATACCGCGATCTTCGGTAATTAAAAAATCAACTCTTCCGCTGTATACCTGATAGAGAATCTCATTATCGTTTTCACTGTTTTTGTCACTCCCAAAAGGCAAGACGATCTGTTTGAAATAATCATCACAAATTGTAGTCTCACTTAATTTCTCATATGAATTAAGCTTGGCCATCATCGCCGTCTTTATCAGCTTATCCCTATATCCATCCAATTCTTTTGCGGTAATGGGATGATATAGTTTTGTTCCTTTGAACTTATCAATCGATTGGTATACCAAATTGATTTCAGAGCAACAATTATTCAAGCTTTCCCTTTGGACGATAATATTTGTGTCCAGAAGAAATCTTGCGTTTTGAAATTCCGGTTCATCTAACGCAATTTCAAAAACATCAATCCCGTATTCTTTGATTTCATCAGCCGTATAAAATTTATAGCACTCTTTTAACAATTCGTCGAAATCTGAATAAAGCCCATTAAAATCATCTTGCCAATGTTCTTGTAATGCGCTTTTCCAATCGAAAAACTTCGTTATTTTATTAACTCGTGTAACAGCAAACTCCCTTGAATCTTGATTTGAGATAAGGACCAACCTATCACCTACATTTAATGAGGTGTATTTTGGGGAGGCAAGGCGATATTCGTGTTTTTTTATACCGCTTTTTATTAATGACAAAAATGGTGGCCTTATTTTGGCAATAATTGATTTCATATGTACTCACCTCCCTTATATTTTATTTTTTGTGTCTATAAATTCATTATGTATTCAATAATTTGTTCAGCTCATCAATTAAAGTTGTAGCAAAAGACTTAAACTTCGTATTTTTTGAAATTTTCGACTTGGGCCAAGACCTTCTCATAAACATCCTCAAAGGTCATTGGTGGATATCCGTTTCGATTCAGAAGTCGAATGATGTCCGATTGAAGGCTGGCTTTAATGTTCGATTTTGAAGACCAGTCTGTATATTTTGCTTTATCGTCGATAATTGTTTTAACCTTTTTTGCTAATTCGATAAGTTTTTCTTCGGAATACTCAAATTGATATTTGTCCCTAATGGCCTTCAATATATCGTAAAAAGCCTTCTCTTCAAAAGTTATCCCTATTTTTTTAAATTCATCAGCATCTTTTTTAATGTCTTCAAGTATTTTTTGTGCTTCTTCGCTTAGAGAATCGATAAAATCATTGATGACATCATCGTTGGAAACCAATATTTCACTGTCTCTGTTGTTGTATTTGTCAACCAAGTTTCTCATACGCTTAGAGAACTCTTCAGCTTTATATTTGTTGGTGTGTGAATATTTTGAAATAGCTTTCCTCAGCATCTCGAGGAGCATTTTGAATTTTGTATTTTTGTATGGAATCCCCTGTATCTTTTTAAGGTACTCCTCGCTGAATATTTCGGTTTTCGTTAGTTCACCCTCGTCTTGATTTCCTAAAGCAAAAATGCAAGCATCGACAAGCTTCTTAACCTCTTGATTCATCCTCGCCGAATCCGGTGTTCCCTCTCGTCCTATTTTCATGATTGCGGAACGGATTGCACAATAGAAATGAAGTTTGAACATTTCCACATCTTTGATCCTAGGATCTCCAACGCAAATATCGAATGCCTTTTTCATTCTTTGGGTTAGCCCCATGAAGCGCGTTTCTCTCTCCTCTTTCATTTGGACGAATTCCATCCCCTTTTGCAAAGTGAGTAGCCTATCCAAATCGGTTCCGTTCTCGAATTTGAAATAATCGAATCCGTTCATCAAATCATCAATCAGAGACATTTGATCTTTGAAAATGACATAGGATGCTTCAATTTCGCTTACGGGGTTGATGTCCCCGCTATAAAGCTGCATTGCCTTCGCCAAAGAAGCCTCAATACCAATGTAATCAACAATCAGACCCTTGTCTTTTCCTTCGAAAACCCTATTAACCCGCGATATTGTTTGAATCAAGCTATGTTTCTCCAATGGTTTATCGAGATACATAGTGTCCAGGGATTCGCAGTCAAATCCGGTAAGCCACATGTCAACAACAATGGCAATCTTGAAATTTGAATTTTCGTCTTTGAAAAGGACCGCCAAATCGCTTCTGTCTTTTTCTGTTCCTAAAAGATTGTACAAATCAGACTCGTCGTTATCGCTTCTTGTGGCGACCAGTTTGATCATCTCCACAGGCCTAAGCCTATTTAGTTGCTCATAGGAAAGGATGGACTCGTCTTCTTGCGTTTTGCAAGGAACATTCCATTCAGGTCTTTTTGCCAGTATTTTCTTGTAGATCTTAAAGGCTATTTTCCTATCGTAGCAGACAAACATCGCCTTGCCCTTAACAGTCGATCCTTCCTTGACCCTCAATTCGTAATGCTTGATAAAATGATCGACAATCAAATCGAGTCTCGAGTTGTTGTCGATTATCGTCCTGATTTTCGACATCTCCTTGATCGATTCGTTGACTTCGTATTTGTTCGTTCCGTTTTTCAATTGATCTTCATAGTATTTGTCAACAATTGCCATCTTCGCATCGTCTAGCCTCACCGCTGATGGGCCTGGCAAAAAATCAATTCCAACCGTAGAGCCATCGTCTACCGCCTGTTTCATTTTGTAAGATGCGACAATTGGACCAAAAACGTTTATCGTGGAGTCGATTGGCGTTCCCGTGAAGCCGACATAGGTAGCATTAGGGAAGGAATTTCTCAAATATGTCGCAAACCCGTAATGTTTTTTAATTCCATCATCTTCAATTTTCAAGGTAGCATCAAGATTGACTTGGGTTCTATGCGCTTCATCGGAAATGCAAACGATGTTGTCCCTATCGCTTAGCAATTTGACGTTCTCGTCGAATTTCTGAACTGTCATCAAGAAGACACCACCACTAGTAACGCCCTTGACTTTTTCATTAAGGACTTCCCGAGAAGAAACGTTCATCGTGTTCTTATCGATTAGATATTCTTTGGACGCTTCAAACGTTTTTGAAAGTTGGTCGTCTAAATCATTTCTGTCCGTAAGAAGGACTATTGTCGGAGAATTAAGCTCAGGCGAAGTAATTAATCTTCTTGCCAAGAAAAGCATCGTATACGATTTTCCACATCCAGTTGCACCAAAATACGTTCCACCCTTACCATCGCCTTTTGGCTTCATGTGTTTTTTGATATTTTTGAACAAGAGTTCGCTCGCATAATATTGGGAGTATTTTGGCAAAACCACCAAATCGCGTTTTGATGTGTCGGGGAAATACACATAATTCTTTAAAATATTCAGAAGCGTCGAATGCTCAAACAGGCCTTGGACCATAGTCACAAGACTATCTATGCCATCATTCGCATAAGATTTTCCATCGGTTGATTTCCAAGGAAAATAATGTTTGTAATCAGCAAACAAAGAACCGCATTTCGTGTTTACGCCATCTGATATGACAGATATGAATGAAAAGCGCATGAGATTCTCGATATCTCTCGTATAACGAATATGCAATTGCTCATAAGCTTCATAGAGTTTTACCTCCGAATCGCTTACGGTTTTCAGTTCAATCACAGAAACAGGGATGCCATTGATAAAAATTACAATATCTGGCCTTCTAGTAGAGACACCTTTCACCTCATATTGATTAACGACTCTATAAACATTGTTCTCACTGCTACTGTAGTCAAAATATTCGATATATTCGTTAGCAAGGCCATAAGCACTTCTATCCAATGTTATACCATTTCGAAGCGCCGCAATGGTTTCTTTCATCGTCGAATAAAGTGAAGTTCCCCTAGAAGACAAAAGGCTATGCAAAATAAAATCTATTTCCGATTCCTGCAAATTTAATGAAGAATATCTTCTTGAAAGATAATTCTTAAAGTCATCAGTGAGGATGACCTCCTCGTTTGTTCTATGCAGATCATATCCGAATGAATATTGATATCCTTGCTGTTTGAACAAGTCTATTACAGCGTTTTCAAATGAGGATTCCGAAAAATTATATTCGCTCATGTTCGTCACCACCTTTTTCCAATTGACACAAAATATTGTCCAAATTTTGTGAAAGCCACTTAAGCTGTAGCTTTTTTGTTTTTCCTTCAAAAGTACATTTGCTTTGCAAGCTATTAATTTGAGCCTTAACTTCTTTTATCGGCGCCAAATCTTTAAAACAAAAGTCAACAATATTCGCTATTCCAGTATATAAAGATAAAAACATGCCTCTGATTTCATCCAAGCATCTAGCGTCACACTCCGGTCTTTGAATAAAATCAAGTAACTCTTGAAAATTTATATAAGCGGAAAAGCCCTCCTTGCTTACCATCCATCTATCTTTATTTTTATAAACATTATCAATAAATTGGGAGAGGTTTTCCGAATTGAGATGATAACTTTTGCGAGCAATATTTGTAGGCAAAATTGCATTTTTCAATCTGCTTTTAAAATTGTCGAAATCGTTTATGCAGTCTTTTTCATCTAAATAATATCCAGAAAATGAATCCAATGAGTCTATAAGCTTTTGTGAAAAGGGCTCGTTTTGAACACGTTCTATCATCGAGTTCAAAATTTTATCAATGTCATATTTGAAATGATGTTTAATCGCAATCAAATATGTGGCAATACCAGTAAAGCTTTCACAAGTTATTGAACCATTAGCAATCAAATCATTTAGCTCTGCAAGAGCGTTTGCCAGCTCATCATCGTTAACCAAATAATATGATTGGATTATTGAAATAACTTTATTATTCTTTTGGCTTTGCCTTTGCTTTAAAAATAGCATATATGCTTGCTTAAATGTGGAAATATCAAATATTTGATAAATGCAGTAATCGTAGGCATATCTATAAAGCGGGTGGCGACTCGTTCCCAATTCGGAGGAGGATATCCCATAGTTAGGCAAATAGCTTAGAGAGGAATCCTTCGATAGCCTTAAGTAGAAAGCGACTAATCCAAAAAACGACGCTTTAATGAAATCTAAAAAAGCTTCATTATCGTCTCGTTTAAAATCTTCAACGCGTGATAGAATGCCAAACATTTTCTGGCAAGCCCTAGAAAAAGATCTTAAATTAAAACAATTTATGTTTTTCTCATTGTTTATCGTTTTCAAGTCTTTGACCAATTTTTGCTGGTCTCCAAGATACGCCAAATCGAAGTTTTTAAGTATAGAGGCAATAGACTGGTCTAAATTTGGTAAAAATTTTATCGTATCCCCTATCGTTTTTTCTTTGATTTTTTTGTATTTTGTCAGCTCTTCTTCAGGCAATCCGATTGAGCCTAAGGCTCTTTCATCACAAATAAGCAAAACCTTAACTCCGTCTTGTTCACAAAGGTTGTTAATATATCCAAGAATCTCAATGATGCTAAATTTCGGCGAATGTCTTTCAAGGTCGTCAATTATTAATAGCTTGTCCTTTAAATTGGCAAATTTTGCCAGTTTTTTCCACTCCTTTACTCCGCCATTAAGATCGACTCCAAAATAACTTGAGACTCCACGTATGACCGTTTTTGCCGTGCCAGAGATTATGATCATTGCGGTCGAATTAATTGCCTTTAAACGAGATTCGGTAAATATATTTTTGCTTAGAGATTCAGCATCTTCTATTCCGTATAAAGAAACGTAAACCACTTGTTTCTTTTTGCTTTCAAGAAAAGGCATTAACCCATTCTTTACATAATAAGTTTTCCCCGTTCCCCATTTACCATCAAGCAATAATGCAGTATTCGTCTTGTCATTAGTTAAATAATCAAGAACATGCAAATTTAATTCTTCGTGGAAACTCATAGCATATCACCCTTTCTTCTTTCTTCTAAAATAGAGCCACGAATTAAGGTTGGGCAAATCGAAGCAACTCGTTTTTTTATTGTCTCAACAAAATTTTTTCGCTTCTCATATGTGGATAAAATCCCAATAATGTTCTTTTGTACATTCAGTTCAGGAATTGCAATCTCTGCTTGTTCGAAATCCTTTAAAGAAATCGTCTCTCTTGCAGATCCCCAAGAATTAAATCTAGCAAAACGATCAAACTCTTTTCTCTTGAACCATAAATACAGGTATTCTGGTAAAAGTTTGTTGGTGCAGGAAAAAACAACGTAAGTAGCCGATACAGCACAAGGCTCGCCGTTGTTTAAGGCGATTGATATCGTGTCACTATTTCTTGAGGTATTGGAATTGAACGCAAAAAAGCCATGTCTAACCAGCTTTTGTTTTTTTATATCATCAGCTTTGGCTTTAGTATCAATAAAATTTTTCTGAATGCTAACGCCTTTTTCGCTTTTTGCCAAAAGCAATTCATTCCGTTCGTCGCTTTCTTTCAGGCACCCCTTTAGCGATGTCCTTTTGTTTTTTCGTAACCTTTCAATATAACTGTCACAAACCAATTTTAAATCATCTAATCCCTTTTCGTATGAGCGCAAGTTTGCAAGCAACGATTCGTATATCGCAACATATTTCTTTTGAATATCTAACGAAGGGACTTGTAGTTCTACATCACAAAATGACGACCAATCCATTCCATCCCTCACCGACGAATCACAATGGAACCAAAAAAAGCGATCCTTCTCGGACGAGTTTAAAAGGATAAATAGATACTCCGGTAATAGAAATTGATTTTCCTTAAGCTTAAAAATTGTATATGCGGGACTGACAATTTTGTTTTTTGATGTTCTATTAATAGCAATCGGAAGGACGCAATCTCTCCCGATATGCATTAGATTACAAGCAAAACATCCAGGAGGTACAACCTTGTAATTGGAAGTATCTTTCCCGATTTGCTTTGATGGTTCAAAAAATTCTTTATCTTTGTTTATTCCAGAAACATCAAATGGAGATAAATTAGGATTGTTACAATTGATTTTAATCAAATAAATAAAATCACCTATCCTTATATTATTCAACGCCATATCCAATACCTCGGAACGCATCTTCCAATTGTTTTTGTGATTCTTTTTCCTATTTAAGCAATTCTTTCATTTCTTTTTGAATTCGGCTCATTTCCTTTTCAAAATCAATATTCAAATCATGGTCGATAAACTCGATGTACTTAGAAGGAACGAGAGACCAAAGGGAATTACCTTCAGAAACATAAATATTAGTTCCGTTTTCTTTTTGCTTTTTGTTGGTTATGCCGTTTCTAATCTCGTCTATCGTACAGCTTTGACAATACTCAGGAACATCTTTATAAATTGTTTTCCAATTTGGGGATTGCCATGCGTTTAGCGTTTCCTTGACTTGCAATCTATCAGATTCATCAAGTTCCACGTAGCCTTCTGAAGTTTTATGCCCTTTCGTTCTTAAATCCACAAAAAGAACATCGTTTGATCTATCTCTTAGCAAGACTTCTTTCCCGTCTTGAATAACTTTTCTAGCTCCTTTGTTATTGTTCATAATCCAAAGGGTCACCGAAATATCGGTGTAGTAGAACATTTCTCTAGGTAGGACAATGATTGCCTCGATTTTTCCGCTCTTAATCAAATTCTTCCTGATTTCTGTGGTATCGGTGTCTTCCAACGCGCCATTAGCTAGTAAGAATCCCGCAACGCCATTAAGTGATAGTTTCGAAAGCATGTGAAGGATCCAGGCATAGTTGGCATTGGAAACAAGCGGCAGGCCATACCCTTTCCATCTTGGGTCATCAACAAGCTCTTTCTCTCCTCTCCAATTCTTGAGATTAAACGGAGGGTTTGCGATTATGAATTCAAATTTCTCGTTTTTGTGCTGGTCGTCGCTAAATGTGTCGGCCTCCTTCTTTCCAAGATTCGCTGGGATGCCACGAATTCCGAGATTCATCTTTGCCAATTTCCATGTGTCGGGATTGGATTCCTGCCCATAAACAGAAATTGAATTCACGTCTCCGCGATGCGCCTCTACAAACTTGTATGATTGAATAAACATTCCACCTGAACCGCAGCAAGGGTCGTACACTTTTCCTTTGTACGGCTCAATCAGCGTAGTAATCAAATCCACAATATTGTCAGGCGTATAGAATTCGCCTTTCTCATCAGCCGTCTTAATAGCAAATGCGTTAAGCATGTATTGATAGGTTTTGCCGATAAGGTCGTTCATTGGATGCTCAGCATCTTCGTGTATCTTGTCTATCTCGTCAATTAACGAAGCAAAGTTGGAAGAAGGAAGCGTTGTTTTGGAGTAAATTCCTATTGGCAACGCACCTTTCAATTGCTGATTGCATCTTTCCAATTCTTCCAAAGCGTGATCAATCAACATTCCAATGGTGAAATCCTTATTCTTCAGCTCACCATTCTCCATTACTTTTAGAGTAATTTTGCTATTTTTGGCATTATCTTTAATCAAGCTCCACCTTGCTTGCTCCGGAATATAGAAAACATTTTTCTCAGCATAAAAAGAAGGCATATCGGCAGCGAAAGAATCCTCGCCGCTTAATAGTTCTTCACGTCTTTTTTCAAATTTTAAGAAAGCGAATTTCAAAAATACCAATCCCATGACGAAATACATATAGTTGATTCCGCTCATGTTGGACCTGAGCTTGTTGCACGACTCCATCAGAACCTGTTCTAACGGTTTTTGTTTCTTTTCTTTCTTTGTCATGATTTATTTTTCCTCTTTGCTTGTAATTAGTTCCACTTTGTTTTTCCTACAAAGCTCGACGATTTTTCTTTTTGCTTTAGTAGTTGGCTCATGGTGTCCTCTTTCCCACCTATTGACTGATGCAAAAGAAACACCTAGTAATTTTGCAAACTCTTCTTGAGTTAATATAAGTTTTCCTCTTAATTGCCTGATTAATTTTTGATAATCGTAATCTGAACGGCATCTCCAATATTTGTCTTTCAACTCGCTTAGCATATCTCCATATGTCGAATCGGCATCTAAACGAAAATCATATTTGTCTAAGTGTTTGGTCTTAGAGTCAAAAGCAAAAACACAATCCAAACAATCGAAGAAAATACAATCAAACGGATTTGATAACATCATCTTAGTCACATCGTCAATGTCCTTTCGTTCATAATTCCAATGGCAAAATAAATATAGGCAATTCAAATTAAATTTTTTGTAAGCATTAAATTTTTCTGCTTTTTCCGCTATAAAATTAGCAATCTCCTCTTTTTTCTTGTTTACATCAAATAATTCACAAGTTTGGCTGAACACAACAGCATTCGACTTTGGGTCTTGATACAGCCAGCCGTTAACGCCCATTTTCTCCATTTTTGCTTGCCGTTCGTTAGTAGTCATACAAGTGCCGAACGTTTCTCTTGTAAAAGCATCAGCGCGCCCATCTTGTTCGTTTTTACATTCTCTAACTTCTATTCCAATACCCAATTTATTAGATTGCAAATCTGGCTTATCGCTTAGTTTTAATACAGAAAATTTGCCATCAACAAATCCAGCTAAGGTATTTTTTGCCAATTCTTCATAATACGTTTTTAAGTTTTTAATCATGCAAATGTTACCTCCAGGCATTAAGTAGAATCATTTTAATTTTTAGCAGTTTAAGTATAGCACTTTCCTAACAAAGTCTCAATTTAGTCTCGCATTTTTCCAACTTTTTCAAACGTAGTTCTCCACTTACCTCGTATCACAGGTTGCAACGTCTTAAAGAAAAAGCCAATCGAGGCTGGAGCACGGCATAGTCTATATGCGCTTATCGTCTCTTTTGGCTTAATTTCTATGGATGGTCGGACGTATCAACTCAACCGAGATGGACAAATACCTCAATCGAGTAGGTCTTGCCCAACCTCTTCTCAAGATACCCTTCTTCGTTCCTTTCGAAGCTGAAATGCTTATAAAAGTACTCAAATTCAACTATTTTCTCTAATTTTGGCTCGCTTTGCGTTGTAGCAACACCACCGTCTCAACATGGAAAGTATGAGGAAACATGTCTACAGGGATAACACGTTTAATTTCATAATTTGTGAAATACCCTAAATCTCTAGCTAGTGTTACAGGGTCACAGGATATATAGACAATTTGTCTTGGAGATATTTTTTCTAAAGCTGCTATAAATTCTTTAGTTGATCCAGCTCTTGGTGGATCCATAACTACAGCGGAATATTTTCCTTCTTCGCAGTTATTCATTAAATATTCTGTACAATCATCTTCGATGAAACTGATATTTTCAATATTGTTTATCTTCTTATTTTTTTCAGCATCGAGAATTGAAGAATGCTCGATTTCAACTCCGACAACTTCTTTAACATATTTAGAAATTGCTAGTCCAATTGTACCTGTTCCACAATAGGCATCTAAAACTGTATCTTCTTTGGTAAGTTGAAGGGCGTTTATCGCTGTATTATATAAAGTTTCTGTTAATTTAGAATTTGTTTGGTAGAAAGATTTTGCGGAAATTAAAAAATCTAATCCGCAGAGACGATCTTTTATCTGCCCTGTTCCATAAAGAACTCGTGTTTTTTCTCCTAGAATAACATTGGTGTCTCTTTTGTTGATATTTTGAACAACTGTTTTAATTCGTGGTTCTTTTTTCAATAATGTTTTAATTATATTTTGAGCACCATAAAGGTCATCTGTAGCAGTAACAAAGCAAAGCATTACAGAATTATAATATTCAGATACTTTTATAAGTACATGGCGGACAGTTCCTTTATTTGTTTTTCTATCATAGGGTTGAATCTTAAAATCATTCAATGTTTTTAAAACTAAATTTCTTATTTCAGTTGATATAGTACTTTCGATAAGACATTCATCATTTGGAATGATTTTATGTGTGTTTTCTTGATAGAATCCAGAGATTATTTTTTTTGTTTTATTATTTAAAGCTAGAGGGACTTGTACTTTATTGCGAAAATGAAGTGGTTCTTTTAATCCGATAGTCGGTTCAACATTTACTTCAATTTTGGCAAATTTTTTTATTAGGTCTTTAACTTTTTGTTGTTTATATTTTAATTGCTCTTCATAGGAAAGATGTTGAAGAGAACATCCTCCACAATTTTGATAGTATTTGCAAAGTGGCTTTACTCTATAGGGACTATTATTTAATCTTTTTAGAACTCTGATCCTATTTAATTTTCCATATTCAAAAATGGTTTCAACATCGGCACTTTCTCCTGGTAAAAGATTGTCGACAAAGACAGTTTTACCATCCATATAGCAAATGCCTTTTCCAAAATCATCTAGTTTTGTACAAGTTAAAGTACATTTTTTAGTCGTTGACATTAGGATCTTCTCCTTCAAAATAGGTATCGTTGAAATATTTGGTCAATAGTTTTACCATAGAGTGAAATTCTTCTTCTATCAAGTTGAAATTATTTTTAGAATTTTCAGAGAATGCAGCAATATTTTTTGAATAATAAGAATTAATTATTTCATCTAAAACATTGAGCATATCGTAGAATCCATGAATTGTTAAATCAGTAAAATATTGGCTTTGCGAATAGAAAAATATTGCAGAACTATGAGATAATTCACTCGCTGCTTCATACCATTCGGAATAATATCTTAAGTCAGCGCATCTTTGAATGCCATCGCGGAAATTTAATTTATAATCTGGATTAGTTTTATCAAAAGTGTTTAAAGAATATAACCAACCATATTCGATATATTTTTTCATGTCTTTACTCTTGAGATCATTTTCTTTCATCTCTTTTTTCATGACATCGAAAATATGGTTTCGTTCATCATCATTTTCAACTCCGCCTCTAAAGGCGTTGGAATAGACAATATGTTTTAAATAAGCTTGTCTTGTTTTCTCTCCGCCTTGAATTAGAAGTTTTATAATGCAAATAGACTCATGAAAAGTACGCCAAGAGCAAAAAGCTTCGGAATAAAGGCCGAGATTCAACATCCTTATAATACCTATTCCTTGGGATATTGTTTTATTTAAAAGATCTGGTATTAAAGAAATACGTGGATCTCCTTTAGCATAAGGTAAATTTAGTTCTTTATGAAGATTTAATATAGCATTAGCGATAAGAGAGCGAGCATCGCTTAATTTTATTCCGTTGACAGAAAAAGAATCTCTCTCTTTTAATGTCAATTGAAATTTAATAAGAATCAAACGAACTTGCTTTATATAGAATTCTGTTTTTGGTTTTAATATACAATCAGAAAATTCAGGGTCAGTTTTATGAGCGAAAAGAAGCTGCTGATAGCAGGAATCTTTGATTATTTTTACTCCAAGAGGATTAGAATCATTCTTTATGACTACCTGTGAAAGTAATTCAGCAGATTTTTGAAGATTTTCTTTTTCTTCATTACTTAACTTTTTTTCTTCCAACATGAACCATCACCACCGGTAATTGTAAATATTTTGCAAGATCTTTTATAGAAGCTATTTCATTTTGAGTTAAATCATCATAAACATATATTTTTTCAAAGCAGTCAATTTTAAAAATGTTTTTATCAAGATTTTTATTATCGATAATTTGCACAGCTTCATTTTCTTCACCAGAAATAGCATAAGCGATAACTTTGCGGATATCGTTAGGAATATTGGAATCTTTGACAATTTCTGGATCTAAGCAATAGAAAAAATAAGGAACTAATACTTTGTATTCATCTTTATCTAAGCGACGAAAATTAACTTTTGCATAAAAAATATGTTTATGTGGTCTTTCAGGAAGATTTTCATATAATTTCAAGAGTTTGAATCTTGAATTAAATCTTTCAATCATATTAGCCGTACTTTTATTGGTAATGTTTGGAAGATTAATTTTATGAAAAGCTAAAGCTTGATTCTTTAAAGCATAAAGATCAGAATAGCCATCTTCTGATGTTGGTAAAATGGAATAGGGGACATAAAATCGGTCGAGAATCCATTCTTTTTTTGCAAGTAATGCTTCAAGACGAACTTCATCATCGGGTGAGTAAAGATCGATAAGATTTTCTATAATTTGATATTGATCCATAGTGTGTCTCCTTTCCGCACACATTATAAAACAAATGGCGGAATTTTTCATCACATTATTTATATGTTTAATCTATGGTTTATTGTCTTTATATAGTTATTTCTGTAATCTAAAAAAATTATTCTTCCAAGTCTTAAAAGAATAAGTCTTAACAAATTGTCACTATTATCTTCTTCGAGGACAAGTTTGTTGTTCTCTACATAGATAGTCGCGTGATTATATGTGATGCTATTGCAGTAATCTATATGATCTAAATGTATAAATAAATCTTTTCTTTTTCTATCGGATTGTGTTAAACATGATAATATTTCATCAAATTTTAAAACTTTTAACCAAGATTGCTGGTAAAGTTCAGGTTCGTCTTGATTTAAATATGAGAACTTTTCATAGAATTCATTATCAGCGCATTTATATAAAATATATTTTTTCATAATCTTGTCCTTTTGCATACTATATGCAAAAAGGACAAGGAAAAATGTCTAATTTTAGGAGCCTCCAATATCATCGTCATCAAAATAATCAACGAAAGAAAAATCAGCTCCTAACTCATAGTCTTGAACAAATTGCTGTTCTTCTTTTATGGGATTATAGATTGTATTTTCTTTAATTATTAATAGAGCGCTATTCAATGTTATATTTCCATAGTGCTTAACTTCAATTTTATAATTTTGTAGTTCTTTATAAATATCTATATCGATTGAATTTACAACAAGAATGTTGCATTTATTTAAAATCAAAATTTCAAACAAATTATCATAGTCAGAAAAAAATACAGTTTTTAGCGGAATTATTAAACCATTTTGAATATCAAATATTTCTACTTTTTGATTATTTCCAATATTTGTCAATCTATTTTTAGAATTTACTAAGAATGCTGCTTTCATATTTATCACCATTAATAG
>ENA-OZGO01000261-OZGO01000261.1-human-gut-metagenome-genome-assembly--contig:-NODE-261-length-24017-cov-5.890869_pt1 | contig 24017 bp, 19 predicted proteins | sample MGYA00244658_ERZ653662 | MGnify/ENA primary metagenome ERZ653662 (study PRJEB26926, sample SAMN06165217) | human gut metagenome | biome: ENVO:00009003; feature: ENVO:2100002; material: ENVO:00002003... | reverse complement strand
ACGAGATGCTCAGGAGTCTCGTGGGCTCGGAGATGTGTATAAGAGACAGCGGTGATACGTTTTCCGTTACTGGCTGCAAGCAGGACGTCGAGCATGCCTTCTCCACCGTCGGCCACGGGGAGCACGATGGTCCGGCATTCGGGACATGCGGCACGTACCCCTTGGGCGGCAGCTTCTCCGGCTTCTGCCGAGGTGAGGCAGCCTTTAAAGGAATCAAGGGCAATTACTATCTTTTTCATAAATACGTTTTTTATAGTTTCGTCATGCTTCGGATGACAAGTTGTACAATTGCAAAGGTATATACAAAATTTCATTTCTTTTTCATGCAAGCATGAAAGTTCTGTCTTCAGTTTGCATTATCTTTGCAGCATGAGCGAAGATACGTATAAAACCATCGTTGCCCCTTCCGAGGGCATTTACACTGAAAAGCGCAGCAAGTTCATTGCTATTGCCCTGCCGGTGCGTACAGTAGAGGAGGTGAAGGCGCATCTGGAAACTTACCAGAAGAAATATTACGACGCCCGCCACGTGTGCTACGCCTACATGTTGGGCCATGAGCGGAAGGACTTCCGTGCCAACGACAACGGGGAGCCATCGGGTACGGCAGGCAAGCCGATTCTGGGACAAATCAATTCCAACGAACTGACGGATATATTGATTATCGTAGTGCGTTATTTCGGAGGCATCAAATTGGGTACGAGCGGACTGATTGTAGCCTATAAAGCCGCCGCCGCCGAAGCCATTGCTGCCGCCACCGTTATTGAAAAGACCGTGGATGAGACGGTTACCTTCCTTTTCGAATATCCTTTCATGAACGATGTGATGCGAGTAGTGAAGGAGGAGGAGCCGGAAATCCTGGAACAGTCGTATGATATGGACTGCCGCATGACGCTCCGTATCCGCCAGTCCATGATGCCGAAGTTGCGGGCACGGTTGGAGAAAGTAGAAACATTGAGGTTTGAATAATACAACAAATGGGATAAGAGCCCCTTTCAATAGGGAAGTTGTTCGTTTCCTTTAACGGAACAAGTTGTTTTGTCCTTCGGAACAGACTGTTTTCTTTGCGGAAACGGTACCACTTCTTATGAAAGGCTGACTCCCCCCTTTAAACAAAAGAAAGTTTATGGCATTTAGTGCAACAAAAAGAGAACTGGGCGAGCTCTACACCTTCTTTCGCCTGCTGGCGGATGGAGCCGTGTCACCGGGTACACCGAAAGCTGAAAAAGACGAAACCCTGCGCTGGCCTGTTGCCTTGATACAGAGGGAAGAGCATGACGGTACGCGCCGTTACTATATCGAAGCGCAGGAAGTGCGCGTTGTCAGCGGAACTACCGGGAAGGACGGTTCGTTTGTTCCGGGCGAGAAGGAGGAACTGTGTTTCCCCCGCGAAGACTTTGGTGATGCGGCAGAGTTGGTTCTGCATCTGTTGAAGAACGTTTCGGGCGAGGAAGTGGAAGTGACTGAAGGCTTGGAAGCTTTCCTGGATGCTGTCAATATCTTCGACCTGGAAGCAAAGACGGAGGACCGTACCGACTTCTCCGTTGCCTTCTGGCATCCCGAAGCACCTCTAACGGGCTTCAATGTCCGTTGTCGTCTTACCCCGATGAATCCGTTGCTGGACGGAGGGCGCACGGCGAATCTGAAGCTGGAGCAAAGCGGTGTCAAGTTTGCCGTGCCCACGGTGAACAAGGTGAATGCCCTGCCGGAATCTCCTACGGAAGTGGCAGAACGCATGATGATGATTGAGCGACTGGGCGGCGTGCTGAAGTATGCCGACGTTGCCGACCGCGTGTTCCGCTGCAACTTGCTGATGATAGACCTCCACTTCCCCCGCATGCTTGCCGAGATGGTACGCTTGATGCACTTGGACGGCATCACCCGCATCAGCGAATTGACGGAGCGCATCAAGGAGATGAATCCGTTGAAGATAAAGGACGAGTTGATAAACAAGCACCGCTTCTACGAGTTCAAGATGAAGCAGTTCCTGCTGGCACTTGCCCTCGGCATGCGCCCTGCCAAAATTTATAACGGTACGGACTCTGCCGTCGAAGGCATCTTCCTGACGGACGGCAGCGGGCAGGTACTTTGCTACCACAAATCCCGTCCGCAGGTCTTTGCAGATTTCCTCTATCAGAATACGCGTTTGGAGAAAGGTTCCGTAGAGAAAGATAAATACGGCTTCTTGGAGCGCGAGAACGGCGTCTGGTACTTCAAGTTGAATGTAAAGATTGGGCTGGTGAAACGGTGAAACAGCCCCACTGAACACGTACTGATGTGCATTATCAACTATCAATTCTCAAATAAACAAATGAACGAGACATTACAAACCATCAAGGCACGCCGCAGCGTCCGTGCCTATACGGAACAGCAAGTTTCCGCAGAAGATTTGAACCTTATCCTTGAGGCGGCTACCTATGCTCCCAGTGGTATGCATTTGGAGACGTGGCACTTTACCGCCATCCAGAATAAGGAGGTGCTGGAAGAGCTGAACGATAAAATCAAAGGTGCCTTTGCCAAGAGTGACGACCTCCATACACGGGAGCGTGGACACAGCCAGACTTATTGTTGCTACTATCATGCCCCCACGTTGGTCATTGTCTCCAATGAGCCGGACAAGTGGTGGGCCGGTATGGATTGTGCCTGCGCCTTGGAGAACATTTTCCTTGCAGCCAAGTCCCTCGGCATCGGTTCCTGCTGGATTAACCAGTTGGGGCAGACCTGCGACGACCCCGATGTCCGGGCTTTCTTGACAAAGCTGGGTGTACCCGAGAGCCATAAGGTATATGGCTGCGCAGCCCTGGGATATGCTCCCGCCGATGCTCCGGTGAAGGAGAAAAAGGTGAAGGAAGGTACGGTGACCATCATCCGCTAAACAGAGATACCCGCAGGAGAGGTGGCGGTCAGGTAATTAATCATACATGAAGCAAAATAACGTATAATTCCGCCACTCTCCGTTGGGCTTCCTCTTCACAGAGGAAATGGGTTATCGCTGCATATTGATGATGCCGCTGTCCGTATCACTGTTGTTCAGCCCCTTGTTGCCTGCCTTGTGCTTGCGTCCGAACTCGAATGTATAGCCCATGCGCAGTACGACCATCTGTCCCGTCTCCCTGACGAATGTCTCGGAACGGAAAGGAGCCACTTTGCTGATTCTTTCTTTTCCCACTTTATAGTTATTGGTGAAAGGAAACATAATGCCGATTCCCGCCTGAAGGTTCCGCCGGGTGTACATTGCCATGAATGCCGTCTGGTTTTCGTTCTTCTTGATGGTTTCGCCGAAGAAATTGTTCTGCACTTTCCGGAACTGCCCGAGCAGCGAGAAGTCTTTATATTGCACTTGCGCCATCACGCTGTAATAGAATTCATCGTACATATGGCTATAGTTCAAACCTTCCGACCAACTGCGCGTATATCCTCCCGAAGCATAAAGCGTCAGGAAATCCTTCAGCCCGAACAGCGTAGCGCCGTTAATGCCGACCATCAGTTCCGCATTCAGGCTTTGGAACGACCGCTGGTTTTCATCTTTCAGTATCAGTTTGCCGTCCTCCACGAAGATGCTTTCCATGATGGGATTGTCATAATACTGGTGGCGCACGCTCAGATTGGCGTTGAATTGCTTCTTCGAATAGCTGTAAGACAAGGAGTTCGTGAACTGTTGATACGTTTTCAGTAACGGGTTGCCGCGGACTATCTGTATCGTATCCATCGCCTGCTCTACATCCGTCAGCGAGCCGAGCGACGGTATGGCAGGACTGATGTTGAACCGGTAGCGCAGGAATCCCGCCTTCTTCAGATTATAGCTCAACCGCACGGTGGGCGTGAAGGTATAGTAAGCATGCTCTTCCTCGCTTTCCTTGAACCAGGCACGTGTCATGCCTACGCTGCCCGCATAGCTGAAGTCCTTTACCTTGCCCTGCACCTCGAAGAAAGCGGATGTCTGCGACTGGTCCATCTTCGAAGTGGTGGGATTGGAACCTTTATACTCATTCTCCGTCCGCATCTGATAGTGGCGGACACCGCCGCTCAGCTTCACCTCCTTGAAGTTCTTTTCATAAATGGCTTCGCCGATGACGGAGCGCTTGTCACCGTCCACCAATGTCTGGATGTCTGCCAGCGGTGCGTTCTCGTCCTTGTACTCCTTGTATTTCCGGTTGTTCTTGGTATGGATGAGCGTTCCCGTTACATTCACCTGGATGCTCTGCTGATGGGGCAGGGTATGCTGGAAGTAAAGGTCGAGCGCCGGAGAGTAGCTGGATGTGTGGTTGTTGACGTATGAATAGATGGACTCCGTGCTGCCCACTGCCCACATCTTGTTCAGTTCATTCTGGTAGGGGGCATTGCTGAGGTTGTTACGGAAGATGGCATTGAATACATATTTGTCCGCTTTCGTCAGATTGTACGTCAGATTCAGGTTGTTGATGAAGCTCAGAGAGGGCGACTCGTCTTCGATGCCTTCCTTGATGCGGTCGATGGTGCGGTCGCCCAGATAGAAGGTTTCGTGGGATTCGAGGCGGCTGTGATACTTGCCGTTCTTGTTGAAGTAGTCGATGCCCCATTCGGAGTTCTTGTAATTGAACTTCGCGCTCAGGAAATTCTCTCCCCATAGGGTGTGGGGCGAATCGGAGAGTTGGAAGTTCACAACACCGCCCGTTTCGCGGCGGCGCAGGATAATGTTGACTACGGCGCCCAGTTCATCGTCTCCGTACTGCTTGCCGGGGTCTTCGATGAACTCCACACGCAGTACGTCTTTGGCTCTGACGGCCGCTATCTCCTTGTCTGTCACTTTAATGCCGTTGATACGGGTTTGTACGGCCCCACCACCGCTGACGCTCATGCTGTTGCTCAGATTGTCCACTTGCAGACGGGCAATGCCGAGATTGTTCAGCAAGTCGTAGGCACCGAACGAGCGTTTCAGCTGGCTTTCGGAAGGCAGGATGATTTGCCGGTCTACCCGCTGCAGCACATTGCTGGCGGATACCGTCACTTCACCGAGGCTTACGGCATCTTCCTGCAACTGTACATCGCCCAGGTCGAGGCTTTTATTCAGTTTCAGCAGTATGTTTTCACTTTGGAGGCCGATGAAGGAGATGGAAAGGCGGTAATCGCCTGCCTTGATTTTAGGGAGGGCGAACTTGCCTTGTGCATCCGAGGTTACTCCGGTCACCAAAGTAGAGTCTATGGTCCATAATGACACATTGGCGGCTATAACTGCCTCTTGCGAGGCGTCCGTGACGCGTCCTTTGATGGAGAGGCTCTGTGCCTGCGTACTGAGTACGGAGAGGGCAAGCAATAGTAAAAAAAGTTGGGTTTTCATAATCGTTTGTATTAGTCTGTTACTGTTGGATAGGGATGCAAAAGTCACTCTTCCCGTTAAGGGAAGATGCTGAAGCTTGTATATCAGTTGTTTATACTTTCCTCGTCTGTCCGATGAAAGTTAGGAATGCATGAAGGAATAAATCTCGTACATCAGTGTCGAAACTTTGACAATCGTAAGTCCGAAGAGGAGTCCGAAGGTAATCCATAATGCAGTCTTTGCGTATCTCTTCATGAACCGTCTTTTTTAAGTTTGTTATATCGTTCTGTTATTTCTTCTATACTGATGCCGAGCAGCTCCATGCTGCGGAACATGTCGGCAAGCTGGTTTTCAAAAAACTCTTTCTTCTGTATTCGCATCACTTTCTTCACCGCATCTTTGGAGAGGTAGAATCCCATTCCCCGTTCCGGGTAGATGATGCCCTCTGCCTGGAGGTATTCATAGGCCTTCAACACGGTACGCGAGTTCACTGCCAGTTGTGTGGAGAGCTCCCTCACGGATACCACCCGCTCTTCTGCCTGCCATTCGCGGGTGAGAATCTTGCTGAAACAGAAATCTACAATCTGCTGGTATATCGGTTTGTTGGTCTTGAAGTCCATAGGCTACAGTTGTTTTTCTTTGAGCAGGAAGTAGCTCGATACCCATGAACCGAGCAGCACACTGATGGGAGCCGCATAATTGCAGAAAGTCACGATGGCTTGTGCACCGGCCGACAACGGATAGTTGGTGTTGGGCCATGTGGCAATGTTGTCTATCCAGTATCCGTCCGCTCTGGCTTCGGGCATGAGGGAGGCCACAAAAGTTACAATTCCTATGCAGACGGCAATGGAGCCTACAAAGATGGTGAAACTTTTCAGCAGGACTTGCCGACTGAAGGCGAAGTAGCCGATGAAGGCGGAAGCATGCAGGATTGCATTGGTCAGTATCTGGGTGTTGTGTATCCGGAACATCGTGATGTGCGTTGCGAAATACTGCAGGAACTCGCTGCCGCTTAAGGACAGCAGACCTTTGAGGCAGGCTATCAGTAGACCGCAGAATAGGGGAAGCAGCAGCAGGTATTTTATCCAGATATGCAGGAACTTCTCGAATGCCGATGCCGGCAGCAGTATATCGAGAGTAGAGTTGCGTTTGCTGAAATTTGTTTCCAGCAGGCAGGGGGCAATGAGGATAAACCATAGTACGTAGCGGGAGAATTCGGTGGCAGAGGTATGTTTGCCGTAATAACTTCCACCGCGGTTTATGTCGTAGAGAATGCACAGGATGCAGATGAACGATACGACGGCTGCCGACCAAAGCAGGTGCCTGCCGGTCTCATTCCTTTTATATTGTTCCAGTAGCAGGAAGCGTTTCAGATTAAAAGTTGCGTTCATAGTTCTGTTTGTATGATGGATTTTCATTGAAACATGCTCTTTATCTTTTCCGGTTGTTGCAGCACCGCTTTATACAGCAGCTCGATGTCCGGTGTGTTCTCTTCTCCGTCCTCGTTGGGGAGAATGGAGAAATGGCCTGCCAAGTCTTGTTCGCTGTAGATGCTTTCTGCCGGCAGAATGTCCGTACGGGCAAAGAGAAGCCGGTTACTGATTTCGTCCAGCGAACGGTTCAGTAATATTTCGCCTTTGCCAAGGATGACGAGATGGTCCAGCAGATTCTCGAAGTCGTGCGCCTGATGGGTGGAGATGAGCAGCGTGCTTTCATCGTCCATGCTGCGGCTGATGATACGTTTCAAGGCTTGGCGGGAGGTGATGTCTAGCCCGTTTGTCGGTTCGTCGAGCAGGATGTATGGAGTATGCAGGGCAAAGGCGTATGCCAGCATTGCCTTCTTCTGTTGTCCGTAGGAGACGGAAGAGAGTTTTTGTTTCCGGTTGATTTTCAGCTCTTCCAGGTTCAGCTCGAATTCTTCCTGATTGAAATGTGGATAGAATACGGAATGGCGTGCAGCGAAGCTGACGATACTCTCGGTTGGCATCTGCATCTCTTCGGGCAGGAAGAAGTAACGGGCCAACCCTTCGGGCTGTCTCTCCGCCGTGTTTCTTCCGTCTATGCTGCACTTTCCGTTTTTGGGGAAGAGTAGTCCGCAGATGAGATGCATCAGCGTCGTTTTGCCTACGCCGTTTTCTCCCAGAAGTCCATATATGCCGTTTCCTATTTCCAAAGATATGTTGTTGAAAATAAGTGGATTGGACTTGTAACCGTAGCTCGTATTCTCTATCGTTATCATAATTTTATTAGTGTTGCACTGATGTACAACACTGCAAACGTAGGGTAAGTTATGGAGAAAAGCAAGGGGGAGAGATACTTATTAACTTCTTTTAGCGGTTGTGCGCTTGCCGTTTGCTTACAGCATCTTCACCAGTATGTCCCATACAGCCACCATGTGGCAGGCTGAACCGCCCAATACAAAGAAATGGAAAACCGAATGCATGTACCGTGCCTTGCGCAAGGAGTAGAAGGCGGCTCCCGTGATGTAGCATACCCCTTCGGCAATAATCCAGTAGCAGGCTGTGGGGGAGAGGGCGAAAAGCTGCTTGAATACTACCAGTACGGACAGTCCCATCAGGATGTAACACACTGTTTCCACGTAACTGTGCTCCTCCATCTTGCGGAAGCTGACAACAGTGCCGATGATGGCGCATAGCCAGACGAAGCCGAAAAGTTCCCATCCCCAACCGCCGTCCTCTCTCAATGCAATGAGCGTGATGGGGGAGTAACTGCCTGCAATGTGCCAATAGATGGCCGCATGGTCCCAATGCCGCAAGCGCCGTTTCCACGGATTATGATGTTTCAGGGAGTGGTAGAGTGTGGAGGCAAGATATGAACCGCCCATGCCGAACAGATAGAGCCATACGCCGCATGCTGCCCAAAGGTTCTGTGCCTGGTAGCATTTTATCAGGAATAGTGCACTTACAATTACTCCCATGGCAATGCCGATGCCATGGGAGATGGAATTGATGGTTTCTTCTTTTTTACTATAAAATAGTCCGTTACGCTTTCTTTTCATCAGTCGAAGCATCCATAGCATGTGGGCAACAGTTTACGGTCTCCCAACGTGTTGTCTACACGTGCCACGTTCACCCAGAACTTGTTTTCGCGCACGCTTTCTATCGGGTAGGCTGCCTTTTGGCGGGTATAGCTGTGCTCCCATGTGTCGGCTACCACTTCGTATTCGGGATGCGGGGCATTCACCAGCACGTTGTCCGTCTTGTCGACTTCGCCGTTCTTCACCTCTTGAATCTCGTCCCAGATGGTCAGCATCACGTGGACAAAGTTGTCGAGTTCGGCAAGGCTTTCGCTCTCCGTCGGTTCAATCATCAGTGTGCCGTGTACCGGGAAGGAGAGGGTAGGGGCATGATATCCATAATCCATCAGGCGCTTGGCGATGTCGTTTTCGCTGATGCCCGTCTCTTCGTGCACCTTACGGCATTCCAATATCATTTCGTGTCCTACGAAGCCGGTAGCACCGCGATAAACAATGCCGTATGTATCCTTGAGGCAGGCTGCCAGGTAGTTGGCGCTGAGGATGGCTATCTTTGTGGCCCGTGTCAGCCCTTCTGTTCCCATCATGCGGATATAGCCGTAAGTAATGGGGAGGATACCTGCACTGCCGAAAGGAGCTCCGGACACCTGGTTGGCGGCATTGCCGAACAATTTGTGTCCCGGAAGGAACGGAACCAGATGCTCTGCCACGCAGATGGGACCTACGCCCGGTCCGCCGCCACCGTGAGGAGAGGCGAACGTTTTGTGCAGATTCAAATGGCAGACATCCGCACCGATAAAGCCGGGATTCGTCAAGCCTACTTGGGCATTCATATTGGCGCCGTCCATATATACCTGCGCACCGCAGGCGTGTATAATGTGGCAGATTTCCACAATTTCCGTTTCAAAGATACCGTGTGTGGAAGGGTAGGTGATCATTAGGGCGGCGAGGTCTGCCTTGTTTTCTTCCGCTTTGGCACGCAGGTCAGCCATATCCACATTGCCTTGTGCGTCGCAGGCGCAGGTCACGGTGGTAAAGCCTGCCTGGATGGCGGATGCCGGGTTGGTGCCGTGTGCGGATGCAGGTATCAGTATTTTATTGCGGTGCCCTTGTCCTATACTTTCCAGATAGGCGCGGATGACGCGGAGTCCTGCATATTCGCCTGCCGCACCGGAGTTGGGTTGCAGGCTGACATCGGCAAAGCCGGTAATTATCTTCAGCTCTTCACTGAGGTTGCTTATCAGTTCGCGGTAACCTTCGGCCTGGTCCTCGGGCACCAGGGGATGCATGTTCATGAATTCCGGACGGCTGAGCGGCAGCATCTCTGCGGCAGCGTTCAGCTTCATGGTGCACGAGCCGAGGGAAATCATGGAGTGTGCCAGCGAGATGTCCTTGCGGTCGAGACGCTTGATGTAGCGCATCATCTCCGTTTCCGTATGGTATTTGTTGAATACTTCATGTGTCAGATAGGTGCTTTGGCGCTTCATCTCCGCGCTGATGCTACTTGCCATGGGTACGTCGCTTGTCTTTTCCCAATCCCTTCCGGCGGCAATGGCAAAGATGGAGAGCAGTACATTGACGGCAGCTATATCCGTAGTTTCGTCAATGCTCATGCCTACATCTCCATTCTTGAAATAACGCAGGTTCACTTCCTTGCTTAGAGCGATGGTACGTATCTGCTGTGCCGAAATGGTGTCGGGCAGTGCAAAGCGGAGCGTGTCGAAATATTGTGCATTGACCTGCTTGTACCCCAGTCTGTTGATACTTTCTTCCAGGAATACGGCAATGCTGTGGATGCGTTCTGCAATGGTGCGGATGCCTTCCGGACCGTGATATACGGCATAGAATCCTGCCATTGTAGCCAGCAGTGCCTGCGCGGTACAGATGTTGGAAGTCGCCTTTTCACGCTTGATATGTTGCTCGCGGGTTTGCAGCGCCATGCGGTAGCACAGCTTGCCGTATTTGTCTTTCGACCAGCCGATGATGCGTCCCGGCATATTGCGCTTGTACTCGTCGCGGGTGGCAAAGTAGGCTGCCGACGGCCCGCCGTAGAACATCGGTGTACCGAGCCGTTGTGTGGTTCCGAAGACGATGTCAGCTCCCCATTCTCCCGGAGGGGTGAGCAGGGCGAGGCTCAGAATGTCGGCGGCAACGGCCACTTTGCAGTTGGCCGCATGGGCTTTTTCCACGAAGGCGCGATAATCTTCCACGTTGCCGGCGGCGTTGGGATATTGCAGTACGCAGGCGAAGATGTCCGGCGTGAATTCCATTTCATGGTATTTTCCTATACGCAGCTCGATACCTTGCGGAATGGCGCGGGTAGTCATTACCGCCAGTGTCTGCGGGAAGACGGCTTCGTCTACAAATACCACGTTGGCACCCGATTTCTGCATGTCGCGCGGACGCAGGGCGTACATCATCGTCACGGCTTCGGCTGCGGCAGTCGCTTCGTCCAGCAGGGAGCAGTTGGCAAGGGGCATGCCGGTGAGGTCGCATACGGCAGTCTGGAAGTTCATCAGAGCTTCCAGGCGTCCTTGTGAGACTTCGGTCTGATAGGGGGTATAGGAAGTGTACCAAACGGGGTTCTCGAATACATTCCGTTGGATAACGGCAGGAGTGATGGTATTGTACCATCCCATACCGATATAGGTTGTGTAAAGTTTGTTTTTGGCAGCCAGTCCTGCAATGTGCTGTCCGAATTCATACTCCGTCATTGTCTTGGGCAGAGCCAGCGGTTCTTTCAGGCGGATGTTGGCAGGAATGGTTTTATCAATCAGCTCGTCCAGGCTTTTCACTCCTATTTTTTGGAGCATCTTCTCCTCGTCTTTTTCGCTGATGCCGATGTGGCGGTAGGCCAATAGGTCGTTTTTCATGGCTGTAATGATTTAAAAGTTTGCTGTATATTTACCGGAAGAACGGATTCTCCGCTTTTTCTATTCCTATGGTAGTCGGTGCTCCGTGTCCGGGATAGACAATCGTGTCGTTGGGCAGGATGAACAGACGGCTGCAAATATGCTCTATAAGTTCGTCGAAGTTGCCGCCGGCAAGGTCGGCACGGCCGATGCTGCCTTGAAACAGCACATCCCCCGAAAACATGCAGTGGTCTGCCGCGCAATAGTACACCAGGCTGCCCGGCGAGTGTCCCGGCACATGGATGGCTTCCAGTTCCGTATTGCCGAAGGTGATGATGTCTCCATCGTGCAGATAAGTGCCCAGGGGCACGGGGGCTTCCTGCAGTTGGAAGCCGAACATGCGGCTTTGTTTCGGCGCTTCGTCAATCCAGAACTCATCGGCCTGGTTGGCTTCGGCCTTCAGACCGAACTCTTTCAGCATGAAAGGATTGCCGAAGATATGGTCCAGATGCAGATGGGTATTCAGCAGATGTTTCACATTCAGCCCATTCTTGATGATGAAGTTTTTCAAGGTCTGCTTTTCTTCCTCATAAAAACAGCCCGGGTCAATGACGACCGCTTCATTGGTTTCGTCCCAAAGCACATAACAGTTCTCCGGGAACATATTAAATTCGAATCTCTTTATTTTCATATTATGTATTTAGATTTATCCCCCTACATATACTACTTTCTTTGTCTCGAAGAACTCCTCTTCAAAGAACTCCTTCAAGTCCCACAACGTGGTCTTGTTCTTGACGGGCATGGTTTCATTTCCCAATTCGCCCCCCTTGAGGCAAATCAGTCCGTTGGGCAATGCATTCTGCTGTTTGGAGGAGATGTTCTTGCGGATAATCTTCAGTAGGTCTGTCAGTGGCATCACGGCACGGCTCACCACAAAGTCGAACTTCCCTTTTTCCTCTTCTGCGCGGGCATGGCGGAAGGTGACGTTTTTCAGCCCGATGCTGTTGGCTATTTCGGAGGCTACGCGTACTTTCTTTCCGATGCTGTCCACCAGATGGAAGTATACTTCGGGGAAAAGGATGGCAAGCGGGATTCCCGGAAAGCCTCCTCCCGTGCCGAGGTCCATAATCTGTGTCCCCGGCCTGAAGCGGATTACCTTGGCTATGCCCAGAGAATGCAGCACATGGTGTTCGTACAAGTTCTCTATATCTTTGCGTGAAATGACATTAATCTTAGAGTTCCAGTCCAGATAGAGGTCGTAGAGTGCGGCAAACTGCCGTTTCTGTTCTTCCGTCAGGTCCGGGAAATATTTGAGTATTAAATCCATTGTGAATTTTATATTGATAGACAATTGATTACAGTTCCTATTCGCCGTCTGTTTTTATAGCGCTGCTTAATACAATGAATTTACCGTTCATCAGAGGGGCTATGTCCTCATAAGACAACGTGATTTTGGTTGCTCCCATTACGTATGGGGCAATTTCATATACATTATAATAGAAGGTGATTCCCGTTGGGTCCAGGTAGAAATTCTCGATGGGCTCCAGGTCACCGGTGGTGGCGTAACCCATGTCCTCCAGCTCTTGGCGGGTGCTGACGTTGTTGTCTGCCATCAGCTGTTTCCAAAGCAAGTCGGTCAGCGTTTCCTTATAGTCGCCTTCAAAGAGGTCGTCCAGGCGGATGGGGCTTAGGGTCTTTAGGTCGAGGTTGAGGAAGGTGGACATATAGATGCCGTGTGCGCCGCCGGTATATTCGTTGTAATCTATACGGTAGGTCAGTACCAAGGTATTGCACAACTGCACATGGCTTTCGATTCCTTTATAATAGGAATACCAGGCTCCTATGCTTTCTTCGTCCTCCTTGTCCTGCTCATCCTTTTTGTACATAGGCTCCAGGTCATTGCGGTAGTCGCCGACATATTTCTCCGTATATTTCTTGACAGCTTCTTCGGGTGTCATCGCCATGTACTTGTCGCCGAAGCAGGCGGAGAGGAAGAAGGCGTTCAGACTGTCTTTCAGCCTCACGTCGGATGACTGGCTGGCGTAGGCAACGTTGAGGATGAGGTTGCAGGCCGGCTTGGCTGTGTCTCCGAAGAGATGTACGGTTTCGTTTACTTGTATACTGTCGAACTCCAACGCATATGCGTTTTTGTTCACGGTGTTACCGCAGGAAAAGAAAAAGCCGCTTGCCGCAAGCAGAAGGACAAGTAGGCTGACAGTTTGCTTTTTCATATTGAATTTCGTTTATAAATCAACATATCAATCAAAAAACTTTATCGACAAATATAGAACTTATTAACGAACTGCACACATAAAAAAGGAAAAATTAATTCCGGCAAACGGTTAAAACTTTCTATCTTTGCAGCGCTTATGAAGGAACTCCGTTACATACTGGCTGTACTCTTTTCCTCCCTTATCATTATAAGCGGAGTGGGGATTTCTGTAGTTCAGTATTGCTGTGCCGGATGCGAGACGACGCAAAGCTGCTGCACTTCCGGCTGTTCCAAATGCCATAATACACATCGTGCCTCACGGCAAACATGCAAGGATACCGGCTGTACAGCCGTCTACTACAAGGTGGATTTCGTGAAGCATGCACACGAGTCTGTTTCGTTCGTGCCATTCCTTACACTGTTTTGCGAGCAACTGCCGCTGTTTGATCACTCCTTGCCGCAGGTGGCTTGTACTCCGAGAGTTGTTTCAGGAGCACCGCCATATGTCGTCGGCTCGCGTCATTATCTGGCGCTCTATTCCACGCTTCTCATTTAGTGTTGTTTTATACGGGGCAATGACCTGGATTGCCCGGAGGGAACTGTTTGTTTTTTAATCACTTCTTTAAGTATAAAACAGAAATGAAATATAGTTTGATAGCCATTCTTCTGTTCTCTTTCACCGCCTTGCAGGCGCAGGTAAAGGGAACGGTAAAGGATAATTTGGGCGACCCGATTGCGGGTGCCAACCTCTTCTGGCAGGGAACCACCCAAGGTACCACCACTTCGGCGGACGGTACTTTCTCCTTGTCCAAACCCAATGACAAGCATATGCTTGTAGTCAGCTTTATCGGTTTTGAGAACGATACGATACACGTCAGTAACCGCAATGAGACGCTCGACATTGTCTTGCGCGAAGGGGTGGAACTGAGCGAGGTGAATGTGGTCAGCCGTAAGTTGGGCACCATGAAGCTGCGCAACAGTGTGATGAATGAAGATATGATAAGTAGCGCCGAGTTGAGTCGTGCCGCCTGCTGTAACCTGGGAGAGAGTTTTGTGACCAATCCCTCGGTGGACGTCACCTACTCTGACGCCGCCACCGGTGCTAAGCAAATCAAGCTTCTCGGCTTGTCCGGTACGTATGTGCAAATGATGACGGAGAATATCCCCAACTACCGCGGCTCTGCCGCCCCCTACGGACTGGGTTATGTACCCGGGCCATGGATGCAGAGTATTCAGGTGAGCAAGGGCAGTTCATCCGTGAAGAACGGCTATGAGGCCATCACGGGACAAATCAATGTGGAATTCAAGAAACCCCAGTTGCCCGAAGCCGATTGGTTTTCCGCCAACCTCTTTGCCAGCAGCACCAACCGTTATGAAGCCAATGCCGATGCCACGGTGAAACTCTCCAAACGTTGGAGCACCTCTTTGCTGGCGCATTACGAGAATGAGACCAAAGCTCACGACAGCAACGACGACGGCTTTGCCGACATCCCCCGTGTGGAGCAGTACAACCTCTGGAACCGCTGGGCATACATGGGCGACCGCTACGTCTTCCAGGCAGGCATCAAAGTGCTTACAGAAGACCGCAACAGCGGGCAAGTCAGCCATGGCAAAACGTCCCTGGCAGACCCTTATAAGATAAGTATAGGTACCGACCGCTACGAAGCCTTCACCAAGAACGCCTATATATTTAATAAGGAGAAGAACACCAACCTGGCATTGATTCTTTCCGGCTCCCTGCACAAGCAGGATGCCTTGTACGGACGGAAAATCTACGATGTGGACCAGCACAACGCTTATGCCTCCTTGCTGTTCGAGACGGAACTGACCAAGCGTCAAAGCCTTTCTGCCGGACTGAGCTTCAACTATGACTCCTACGACCAGCACTACCGCCTGGACAATGACGCCGCACAGCCTTTGACGAAGAAATTCACCAAAGAAGCCGTCCCCGGCGCCTACGTGCAGTACACCTACAACTGGGACGATAAACTGGTGCTGATGGGTGGCATCCGCGGCGACCATAGCAGTGAGTACGGCTATTTCGTCACTCCGCGTTTCCATGTGAAGTACAATCCCAACGAGTATGTACATTTCCGTCTTTCGGCAGGAAAGGGATACCGCACGAACCATGTGCTGGCCGAGAATAACTACCTGCTGGCAAGCAGCCGCCGGATAGACATCGCCAAACGTCTTGACCAGGATGAGGCCTGGAACTATGGCGCAAGCACTTCCGCCTATATTCCCTTGTTCGGCAAAACCTTGAACCTGAATGCGGAATACTATTACACGGATTTCAGCAAGCAGGTGGTGGTGGATATGGATACGGACCCGCATGCCGTTCTGTTCTACAACCTTCACGGCCGTTCCTATTCGCAGGTAGTGCAGGTGGAGGCAAGCTATCCGTTCTTCCAGGGTTTCACCTTTACCGCGGCTTACCGTTGGACGGATGCCAAGACGAATTACAACGGAGAGCTGATGGAGAAACCCCTTACCAGCAAGTATAAAGGTTTGCTGACGGCTTCTTATCAGACACCTTTGGGATTGTGGCAGTTTGATGTGACTTTGCAGTTGAACGGTGGCGGGCGCATGCCGGCTCCATACGAACTGACAGACGGCAACTGGTCGTGGGAAAGGCGTTATGGCGGCTTCGAGCAGTTGAGTGCCCAGGTGACGCGCTATTTCCGTCGCTGGTCTATATACGTCGGTGGCGAGAACCTGACAAACTTCAAGCAGAAAAACCCCATCATCGATGCTTCCAATCCCTGGGGAAGCAACTTTGATGCTACGATGGTGTGGGGACCGATGCATGGGGCAAAAGCCTATGTAGGTGTCCGTTTTAACTTGCCGAGAATATAATATTATTTATTAAATCAATAGCAAAACAATGAAAACAAGAAGATTTTTAGTTGCTTTGGCAGCCGTACTGTTCTGTACGACTGCCGCAATGGCAAAAGACATCCGTACAGCCGTGTTCAAGGTGGCACAGATGAAGTGTGAGAACTGTGTAAGGAAGATAAACAATAACATCCGTTTTGAGAAGGGACTGAAGGACTTCCACACAGACCTGAAGACAAAGACGGTAACCATCACGTATGATGCCGACAAGACCAATGTGGAAAAGTTGAAAGAAGGTTTCCAAAAGTTCCATTATGAAGCGGAGTTTGTCAAGGAAACCAAGCAGGACGATAAGAAGTAATTGAACAAACTGCTCATTCCAGTTGTTGCTTTATTAAAGCGGAACAACAACCATCTAAAAAATAAATCGAATGAGCAATATAATTACTAAGGCACATCCCGTGCCGGATATGCACAGCACGGGATTGCGCGTCGTCGGTGCATGGCTTTTTGCCATCGTACTGATACTGTTTTCTACAGTCTTTGTGCATGTACCCTATACCCGTGAAATACAGATGGTACTGGCAATTCCGGTACTGCTGTTTTTCGGCGCTCCTTTTTATGCCGGTGCCTGGAAGGGAACCCGGTCGGGCCGCAACAATATAGACCGTCTGGTGGCGCTTACCACCTCTGTGGCTTTTCTGTTCAGTGTGTTCAACACTTTCTTCCCGGATTATTGGCTGGGCATCGGGCTGGAACCGCATGTCTATTATGGGGTTGCCGCCGTCATCATCGCCTTTTCCCTGACCGGCGAGTTTATGGAGGAACGTGCCCGGCGAAATGTGTCGGCGGCTATCTGCCGGTTGGGAGGCTGGCAGCATAACGCAGCCCGCGTACTGCCGGAGAAGCAACGCATTGACGACCGCGTTGCCGAGCTTTTTGTCCCGGTCATTCTCATCATTTCCCTGCTGACCTTTTTTATATGGGTGTTCTTCGGAGGCATAGATGTAGTGTCACACGGTCTGTTTGCCGCTTTGTCCGTATTGGTGGTGGCTTGTCCGTGTGCGGTAGGGCTGGCCACTCCAGTAGCTTTGGCGGCGGGCCTTAATAAAGCTGCCCGCAATCATATCCTTATCAGGGACACTTCCGCTTTAGAGCAGATGCGCAATGTGGATGTGGTGGTATTCGACAAGACCGGGACCTTGACAGAAGGACATCCTACGGTAATAGGCTGGCTGTGGGCGCAAGGGCAGGAGGAGCATTATAAAGATGTACTGCTTGCTGCCGAGTCTACTTCGGACCATCCTCTGGCAGAAGCAATCGTTACGGCCCTGGAAGGGGAGGAGCAGGTTATCCCTGCCCACCTGGACGGTTTTGAAAACATTACCGGAAAAGGTGTCAGAGTGGCCTATCAAGGTGCGGAATATTGGGTAGGAAGCCATAAACTGCTGAAAGATTATCAAGCCAATTTGTCGGATATCCTGGCCGATATGCTGACACAATATGAATCGGACGGAAACAGTATTGTCTACTTTGGGCGTGAGAACGATTTACTTGCCGTTATTGCCATCAAGGACCAGTTGCGGGTGACTTCTATGGAAGCTATCCGGGAACTGCGTATCCAGGACATCGAGATATGCATGCTTACGGGAGACGGTGAGCGTACAGCTTCTTCCGTGGCCGGCAGTTTGGGTATCATGCGTTTTGTGGCTGATGCCATGCCCGACGACAAAGAGGATTTCATCCATAAGCTGCAGCTTCAGGGTAAAACGGTCGCCATGGTAGGTGACGGCGTGAACGATGCGCAAGCCTTGAGCTGTGCTGATGTAAGCATTGCCATGGGAAAGGGGACCGATACGTTGATGGACACCGCCATGATTACTCTCAGGACTTCAGACCTGCTGCTGTTGCCCAAAGTTTTCCGGTTGTCTCGCCAGACTGTGAGCCTCATGTACCGGAATCTGTTCTGGGCTTTCATCTATAATACAGTGGGTATCTTTGTCGCGGCCGGAGTACTCTATCCCGTCTATGACATCCTGCTGAGTCCTGCGCTGGCAGGTGCTGCCATGGCTCTTTCCTGTGTATCCGTGGCTTTGAGCAGCCTTCGTCTGAGTTCCAGGTTCTGACGGCTGTATTCTCAGCTGTTCCTATACTCCAGCGGACTCATGCCCATGTGCCTCTTGAAGTATTTTCCAAAGAAGGAAGCACTGGGGAAGTTCAGGGAATAGGCAATCTCCTGAATGGTCATGTTGGTTGATTTCAGCTTGGCTTTCACGTCTACGATGACGACGTGGGCGATGATGTCCAATACATTTCTGCCGGTCACCTGCCTCACGGTGGTGCTGAGGTGTTGCAGGGAGATGCCCAGTTTGTCGGCATAGAATTGCGCGCGGCGTTCGCGGGTATAGTTTTCGATGACGAGCTGCACCAGTTCGCGGCATATTTCCTCTTTCCGGCTCTTATTCCCTTTTTGCATCTGCGGACGGTGGCAATACATTCTGTCTATGCCGCTGAGGAGCATGTTCAATGTGCTTTGAGCCATTTTTGTATCGGGAGGATAGGGACCGGTCGTGATGCGTGCCCATAGGGCAAAATAGTCCTTGAAGTAGGAGGCGACGGTAGGGTTGACAGCCAGTACCGGATACTCCAGTATGTTGGAGAAAGAGCTCAATGTAGACTGGATGAGGTTGACTCCATTGAGGCAATGGGAAGAAAACCCCACGAATCCCAGGCACACTTTTTCCTTTTGTTCGTAAAACTGTATGATAGTTCCGGGAAGCAGGGTAATAAAATCCCCTTGCTTGATTTCCGTATCCATCAGATTGATGGATACCGTGATGGAACCTTCTATGCATAGTGCAAAGATGCATGCTTTCAGGCGGCACGACTGTTTGTATATGTTTAGAATGTCTTCCGTTACTTCAGTCCATGCAATCATGTCTACTGGCAGGTCGACTTGAGGAAATTCCATACGCTTTGTCGTTTAGAGTTTGCACAAAGGTAATTCTTTTCCGGGAAAAAGTAACGGAAGACATTCTGTTTTTAAAATGAAATGTTCTTTTTTTAAAATGTAACGTCCATCTTTACGACGAAAGTACGTGGCGCGCCCACTGCCATGGGACGATAGCTGTACTCCTTGTTCAGCAGGTTGTTTATCATGAACTGGAAAGCTACTTCCTTGGTGGCTTTCACCCCGAAGCGCATGTCCACTGTGGCATAGTCCGTATTATGCTTTTTCCAATAGGATGCCAGGGTTTCCCCGTTGGACGAGCCGAAGAGGATGCCGCGCACGTAGTCCAGCAGGTCAGGTTCACTTTTGCTGCGTTCGTCCAGCATAATATAGTCCACGGCAAGTATCTTGCTTTTCCAGTTTACGTTGGCACCTATGTTGATGCGTTTCCACTGAAAGTCCAGCGTGGCCTTGAAACTGTGTTTCGGACGATATTTCAAGTACTTGCCGTCATTGCTTTTCTCCTTCATCTGAAGCGGGTCGGTATAGGTGTTCTCCAGGGCATTGCGTTTCTTGTAGTCGGCATCCCTCGGTTCGGTATATACATATCCCAGGTTATAGAGCAGCTTGGCGTTTTTGTTGAAGGTGTACATGCCGTTGGTGCTGATTTCCATTCCATAAATCTGTGCTTTGGACACGTTGTGGAACTGTGCCCCGATGCCGAAACCCTTGCCGTTCTTCAGCATTTGTATGGCGTCTGTAACGCTGTTTATCATGCTCAGGTCCGCATTGTTGAATAGGCCGAACTGGAATTCCACCATATCCTTGTATTGGGTATAGAAAGCGGCGACATCTGCAAATCCTTGTAAATTGCCTGCCTTGTACCCTTGCTTGAATCCCAGCTCGGCATTGAATCCTTTTTCCGGCTGTACGTTGTAGTTGGGATATACACCTACACCTCCGATGTCTTTGCGAAGGTATTTCTCGGTGATGGAGGGATTACGGTAACCCTGGCCGAAGCTGGCACGCAGGAAGCTGTAATCGGCTAGCTGGTAGTTCAGCCCGGCACGGAACACGGGGCGGAAAGGAATCTTGCTCCCGAAAACCTTTGTGTCGGCTTCCCGGTAGTGCTTGTCTATCCGGTAGTATTCGGCACGTACACCGGCCGATACGCTGAGGCGGTCCCAGAAGCGCTGGTCGTATTGCATATAGGCGGCAACATTGTCACTTTGATGTACTTCTTCCGTTTCGCCGGAGAAGGTGCGGATATGTTCGTAAGTCAGACCCGTGGTGATTTGTGCGCCGCCGTCCCATTTCTTGTTGAACTGATAGTCCAGATAATAGTCGTAATTCTTGTCCGTCCGTGTTGGTGATTGATTGCGCTTCGGATTGAGTACACCGGATAGCCAGGGAACCAGGTCGCTGGGTAGTTTCCCTTCAAGCAGTCCTCCCATGTCAGACGGCAGGCCGTTGCTCATTACCCAAGAGATGAGGTCGCAATAGTCGGCAGTGGTGGCATTGGGGAATATGTTGTCCAGAGAGCCGAAGACACCGTCCATCAAATCACTCAGCTTGTCGCTTCCCAGCCATTTGATAACTCCGGTCATCAGTGGCTGGAGGGCTGTGTAGTCTCCATTGGCAATGTTCTGGATGACTTGTGCGTCGGTGCCCATGTTGCCCAGAATATCCGTAATGGAGGCGGATTGTGTAGGGCGTACCACATTGTCCGCACTGTAGTAGAAACGGCCCTTTACTTTGTGTGAAGTACCTCTTTCAGGATTGGTGAAGTTGAAGAAAGGGTCAATGCGGAAGTTGTTGGACTCACGTCCCATATTAGTAAAGGGAGAGGGGCGGTAGGCCTCGCCGGGCGAGCGCCAGATGAAGAAATCCCCGTACTTGTTGGAAAGGAAATCCACGTTGAAACCGTAGTTCATCAGTTTCATACCCATATCCGGCTGATAGTAGGTGAGGTTTCCGTTGATGTGGAAACGTTTGTTGTAACCTTGTTGGCGGTAGCCCTCGTCGGTAAAGAGATTCAGTCCGCCGCTGACGTCAAAGTTACCGATGCGGCGGGAGTGGGTGAGGTCGAAACCTTCGTAGAGCGGATTGCGTACACCGCTGAAAAGGCTGTTGCGCAACAAGGGCTTTACCGGATATTTGTCCTCTTTCCAGAAAGATTTGTCACTCCATTGGTAATCGCTGTTGTCGGGGTCGTCATAGATTCCTACATAGGCACTGAAACGGGTCTGAGGGGTCAGTCCCGGCCGTGCGGTGCGTATGTTGATGATGCCGTTCAGGGCCGACGAACCATAGAGCACGCTGGAGGCTCCTTTGATGACCTCTACCTGCTGCACATTTTCCAGAGGTACGCTGTTCCAGTTGATGACTCCGTTTTGGGGGCTGAGCACGCTCATCCCGTCTACCAGTACCAGGCTGCGGGCACCTACGCTGTAAGTCCAGCCGCCACCGCCTCGAATGCTGGGTTGCTTGTCGATGATATCGACCCCCGGAATGGTCTGCAGTGTCGAGGTGATGTCTGTGGGAGCCTGGCGGGCAATGTCACTGGCCTTTATCAAATCCATGGAGACCGTCACATCGCTCAGCTTCTGTTCAAACCGTCCGGCCGAGACCACGACATCTTCCAGCAGGTTGGTGCTTTCCTTCATGTACACGTCTTTCTGCATAATGTCTCCTTTGCTGATGACGATGGGCATTGGCACATCCTCATATCCCACGTAGCTGAATACCAAATCTACACCTCCCGCCGGCAGGTGTACTTCGTATGCACCGTTTATGTCGGTCACTACGCCTTGCGTGTCTTTCAGCTTGTAGGTGACCGATGCCCCTGCAAGCGGTTCATTGGTCGTTGCATCATATACGTGCCCCTTCAATATCTGTGCAGATATGGAAAAGCTGAACAGTAACGCTGCGAATAGCGTTATTAGAATTCTTTTTTTCATAAGTCTGTCTTTTTGTGAATAGTTATATCAGAATGTTTGCAAAGTACGTGAGATATTATCAGATTATCAAGGTGTATTTTTATGAATAGATGCTACATATTTAAGATAAATTCGGGGAGTGAATTCAAAAAAGTGCTATATTTGCTTGCATGAAACTGGAAATATCAGATTGGAACATGATTCCTTATGCCGGGGCATGGAGCCGGCAGACGGAATGGTTTGACGCACTTGTACACGCCAAGCAGGCAGGAGAGTGCTATGTCAATCATATTGTGCTCTGCGAGCATCCCCATGTCTATACATTGGGGCGTAGCGGGAAAGAAAGGAATATGCTGCTGGGAGAAGAACAACTGCGCAGGATAGGGGCTACGCTCTATCATATTGACCGTGGTGGAGACATTACGTATCATGGTCCGGGACAGTTGGTCTGTTATCCTATTCTGAACCTCGAGGACTTTTCTTTGGGGTTGAAGGAGTATGTGCATCTGCTGGAAGAGGCGGTAATTCGCGTTTGTGCTTCGTTTGGCATCGCTGCCGGACGCCTGGAGAAGGCAACGGGCGTATGGCTGGAGGGCGATACTCCCCGTGCCCGTAAGATTTGTGCCATCGGCGTGCGCAGCAGCCATTTTGTTACCATGCATGGGCTGGCACTGAATGTGAATACCGATTTACGTTATTTCAGCTATATCAATCCCTGCGGATTCATCGACAAGGGGGTCACTTCTTTGCAGAAAGAACTGGGACATGAAGTGCCGATGGAAGAGGTGAAGGAGTGTCTTTGCAAGGAGCTGGTAAATCTTTTGTCATGAACTATCTGGCACATGTATTCCTTTCCGGTCCGAACAGAAAAGTACAGTTGGGCAATTTTGTAGGCGATGCTGTAAAGGGAAGCTCCTATAAGAATTATCCGCCGGATATAGCCAAGGGTATTCAGCTTCACCGCGCTATTGACGACTATACCGACCGTCATCCGGCTGTCTGCGAGGTGGTACATAGGCTTCAACCTGAATTCGGACGCTATTCGGGGGTATTGCTGGATATTTATTTCGATTATTTGCTGGCTTCCCGTTTCGAGTCGTTCTCCGGAGGCTCCTTGAGGAAGTATACCCGGAATTTTTATCTTTCCCTCCTTATCAATTACCGCTATCTTCCGCTACGGTTCAAACGTTTTATTTGGCATTTTATCCTGACCGACCGTTTGCAGAAATACGCCACTCTGAACGGAATAAGAGAATCTTTGAACATCATGGTGGAATATCATCATATTGATATATCCGTAGATAAGGCAATTCGATACCTTGAAAAGCACGATGAGGAACTGTTTGCTGTGTTCCAGCCATTTTTTATTGAATTGCAGAGGTTTTGCGCTGAATATCAGCATAATTATAAGTCACAATTTTAAGGACGAAGAAGGAATGAATATCGTGTCGGCAAGGAATTAATATCCTGCCGACACGATATTTGTTTTTTGTATCACACGTTGTTGATTTCCTGCATGACATGTTATTGATAGCTTGTGCCCTGTGGAATCAGCTTCCCGTACTCCGCTTCTCCCTTGCCAGTACCGAGATGATGTACCCTCCCTTGCTGTTCACCTTGTTCCAGTTTGTTCCATTGAATATTTTCCAGACGTAGTTTCCCAGCCTGCCGTAGTCCGATAACTTCAGAATCTTCCTGATTTCCTCCCGGTCGGTGATGTAGAGCTTTTCCAGATTCAGCATGAGGCATTCCAGGTTGTGCGTATTCCTGTTGTAGGCATATCCGGGAATGTCCAGATCAGGATTTCCCTGCGCTCCTCCGCTTTCGGTGAAGTGCTTTACTTTCTTTTGCTTTGCTTTCTTCTACTTTGCTTTCTTCTACTTTGCTTTCTTCTACTTTGCTTTCTTTGCTTCTGTCTCTTATACACATCTGACGCTGCCG
>ENA-OZGO01000250-OZGO01000250.1-human-gut-metagenome-genome-assembly--contig:-NODE-250-length-24489-cov-11.336416_pt1 | contig 24489 bp, 16 predicted proteins | sample MGYA00244658_ERZ653662 | MGnify/ENA primary metagenome ERZ653662 (study PRJEB26926, sample SAMN06165217) | human gut metagenome | biome: ENVO:00009003; feature: ENVO:2100002; material: ENVO:00002003... | reverse complement strand
TCCCGAGCCTGCTTATTGGAAATCTCTACCCAAACAGCGGAAAACAGGCGAAAAAAGTAGAGAACCCCAGGTCTGCTTTTCGGAAATCTCTACCCAAACAGCGGAAAGCGACCGAAAAAGGTAGAGAATCCCAGGCTTGCTTTTCAAAAATCTCTACCCAAACAGCGGGAAACAGGCGAAAAAGGTAGAGATTCCCGAGCCTTCTTTTCAGAAATCTCTACCCCAAACAGCGAAAAACCCGGAAAAAGGTAGAGAACCCCACCACTGGTTCACAACCTCAATGTCATGATACAGTGGGCAAAATGTGACCTCATAGTACATTGAAAATTTAATATTGTACTGAGTAATACCTCATTTTTGTTTGACAAGAGTTATAATTATTATAGGCTTGAAAAGGTGGTAAACATATGTATTTTAAATCGAATGATTGCCAGCAATTAAAATTTGACGAAAGCTTATTGTCTTTAAATGAAAGATAAAAGAAAACTCTTGATGAATTCTGGACTAAAGTATTTGCAGATGAGATTTTTCCTGCTGTTGATGAAGAATGATACTATTCCTTAGCCTATACCGACCATAGCCGCTGACCTCAAGCTCTCGGCGGACATCGCCCGCCGCGGAATTCGTGGCTTCAAAAAAACGAGGCTTCTTGAAATCAATCAGCGTTAACACAAGAAAGGTGGCAAGAGCAGTCTGCTATTCCGGCTGAAAGCAGAATAAAAAGGCACAGAGGTTTCAGGTTGAAAAAGCCCGAGATAACAAAGATATTTTTATTAGTACGGTTTTGAACGTTGAGGCAAGACACTATTTTTTTACTGTAAGGACTTTTTATGGGTTTATATTGAATTTTGATTTTCTTCGTTTTTTCTCGAACAGTTCTTGTAATCGGCACAATTCTATGTTATACTAATCATAACCGAACGGTCGGTATATATAGAAGGAGCGAATCAACATGAAAACAACTGAGCAACAGCACGACGCGCGCAAGCGTGAACTAATGGAAAAGTGCTTCGAGTGCTATGCTGAAAACGGGCTGACGGGCACGGGAATCAAAGCACTGGCCGATGCTTGCGGCTGCACAAAAGCAAATCTTTATTCATATTTCAAAAACCTTGACGAACTGATCATTGAATCAACGGCATACTGTATGGAAAAAGTCGAGGATGACTTTATGGAGATGGCACCTACCGACCTAAAGGACGTCGTCCGGTTTGTGAAGGAAGTACCTTATTGGACTGCAAAGAAGCATGGCAAGAAATATCGGCTGATGTATCAGATCTATACTCACCCGAAGTATATCGAGCACGGTAAGAAATTTTTTGAAGGTGTCAACGAGCGCTATACCGAGTATGCCAAGCGGCTGGAGCCGAAGATCGGCATTCCCTATACGGTCATCACGCCGCTGATCTTTATATTCGTCCGTGCCTGCGTTCACTACGCGATGTTTGAGGACGAATATTACCTAAAAACCCAGATGGAGGTCTTAAAGCAGGGCGTCGCCCTGTTTGTGGATAAGTACAAAGCAGACCAAGCATAAGCCGGTCAGCCGCCGCTCATTTACGGCGTGGGCAGCGGTGCAAAGCTTCGCCGTGATAAACAATTGCGAACGGAGGAAAGAAGATGAAAACAGGGAAAAAACTACTCACAGGTACACTTTTGGCCCTTTGCGCTGTACTTATGTCACTTTGCATCGTGCTTGCCATAGGATGGAGCAAGGCGGCTAAAGCCGACACCGCACTGCCGGAGGTGCGCAATAACGGCACGGCGATCCAATGGAAATACAGCGATGAAACCGACTGGCAGAACCTTGTGGCTCTTGACGAGCTGAGGGGTGCTGCCGGAGAAGCCGGTAAAGACGGCATCAACGGTTCTGACGGCAAGGACGGAGCCAACGGAAAGAATGGCATCGACGGTAAAAACGGAATAAACGGAATAAACGGTACAAACGGCAAAGAAGGCATTAACGGCAAAAGCATAGAAGTACAGCGAGCCGCAACCCACATACAGTGGCGTTACGAGGGCGATGAGTGGCAGAATCTTGTTGCGATAGTCGACATCACAGGTCCTACCGGACAGAACGGTAAGGACGGAGCAAACGGAAAAACACCGGAGTTCCGCGTGAACGAAAACACCCTGCAATGGCGTTATGTCGGCGACGAAATATGGCTGAACCTGTACGACCTTTCGGTTTTGAAAGGTCTTGACGGCAAGGACGGAGTCGACGGTATAAACGGTAAAGACGGAGCCGACGGCAAGGATGGAACAAACGGACAAAACGGCTCTGACGGCAAAGACGGTAAAACACCTTTTATCGGTGAAAACGGCAACTGGTGGATCGGAGAAACCGACACCGGCGTGAAGGCGGCGGGTACCGACGGAAAAGACGGCATAGACGGCGAAAAGGGAGACAAGGGCGACGCTGGTCAGAACGGCAGCTGTTCGGGATATTTTTACGGAGAGGCAAACTCTCCGAGGACAGTACTGAATAACAGTCGTGTCAATATTTCTGTCTACGAAAAAATAAACAAGGGCGGCTTGATTTCATCCTACATGAATAATATTACACTCAAAAAAGGACATATTTACAATGTCTGCTTAAGCGGTTCTCTCGAAGTTGGTTCAAACGAATTCAACAACAGCGGCAATTACTCTATTCAGATGACAGACGGTTATGATGACGATCTGTGCAGGGAGCTTACGCGAATAAAAAGAGACGGGAAAAAAATACCGTATACCAATGATCAACATTCCTTTAATTTCAACAGAATGTATGATGCGTCAAATAAAGACATTACATTGCAGTTGTGGTTTGAAAATTCGGCATACAATACTTATCTCGGTGGCTTCAGAGGTACCATTACAATAACCGCTCTTGACTGAGCCGACATATACGAAAACGGAGGTAGCATGAAATGAGAAATCGAATACTCAGCATCCTGCTCTGCCTTTGCATGGCGGCGTGTATGCTCCCCACCGTGGCATTTGCGGCAGATACAGGAAAGGCGATCCGGCTTGGCACAGACGCACTGAATAAAAATGTAAACACAGCGGCCGCACCGATCGTGTATTTCGGGCAAGACCATGAAAACAATCCCGGCGCATGGCGTGTGTTCGGCTATAACGGAAGCGGCGGCGGACAGCACGATTGCCGCAGGATCTTCTGCCATTGTCGAAAAAAGTCCGCTGGCGGTAATAGCTGTTACTGTGGCAGGAACTTCACTTTTGAGCAACATAGTTTTGATTTTGTACATTGTACTGAAAAAGAAAAAAGGTCTTGTTTGAGGCTACGAAACGGAGGTAGAAAGAAATGAAGAAACGAATACTTAGCATCCTGCTCCTATGCTGCATGGTGCTGACGCTGCTGCCGACAGCAACCTTTGCTGCGGATGAGCTACCGGATGTCAAGCTTTCCGTCCCAACGACGTTTGACAAGACAGTGGACCTTACGGAGCAGAACAAAGAATTGAAAATCAAGGACAGCAAGACATATCTGATCAAGGGTTCCACAGATCCGAACTGGTATTTTCAATACCGGATCAAAATCGATGGCAAGGGCAAGAACATTACGCCGCACATCTTTCTGGACGGCGTCCGCCTTCAGGCACCCAAGGACGGCCCTGCCATCGAGCTTTACGGCGGCGCCTCCGCCTGCCTGTACTTTATCGGCGGGGACAGCGAGCTGATCGGCGCGGAGAACTTCGCTGCGCTGCAGAAAAACAAAACCGATGGCTATCTCCGGGTTCTGGTGCAGACGGGGACAAAGCTCACGTGTGAAGGCGGCAGGTATGGCGCCGGCATCGGAGGCTCAAAGGTCGGAATCAAGAACTTCTCGCAGGGACACGGCATGAACCTTCATTTCGGCTCTCTGGCGACGGGTATCTATGGCGGTGAGATTCTTGCGACCAGCGGCGTATACGGTGCGGGTATCGGCGGCGGTCAGGGCGGCGTCGGCGAGTGGATTTATGTGTATTCCGGCAAGCTGACGGTGCGGTCCGTTTCGGAAGGCGCAGGGATCGGTGGCGGTCAGGGCGGCCCCGGACGCTTTATTTATATCAAGGGCGGCACGGTGAATGCCGGCAGCGAGTCAGGCGGAGCAGGAATAGGCAGCGGCGATCAAGACGGACAGAACAAGTCGGAAGATGCGCATCATATCGAGATTTCCGGTGGAACGGTCGAAGCTTGGAGTAACTATGCCGGCGCGGGCATCGGCGGCGGAAGAAACGGTTCGGGCCGTGACATTTCCATCACTGGCGGCGTGGTGAGGGCGCAGGGCTACTTGGGCGCGGGCATCGGCGGCGGCATGAACGGCGACAGCGGGAACATTCTGATCAAGGACACAACGCTGACTGCGCTGGCCTTTCCGCTTTATCAGGACTACGGTTATACAGAGCTGTCTGCATCCGCGGTCGGAAGAGGCTCGAACCGGGCGTACTACATGGCAGTGATGCAAGATCAGGAATTTGCAATGATTATAGAAGAGAACATCAAAATCGGAGCCTCGGACGGGAAGTCCGTGTGGCTGAGCGCGACAGGGTGGCAGTGGCGCCACAACCAGGAACCGTATAAGAAGTACTGGGGCACCACAACGGAGCTTCTTATCCCCAACGAAAATGGGCGCGTGGACCTGCAGCGGTTGAGCCTGCCATATGCCTACAATTACGGCAGAGTGATCAGCAAGCTGGAGCTGCGCTGCGAGGAAAGCACATGCAGCCATGAACTGGGTTGGACGGACCGGGACGGCTGCCACATCTGGGCCTGTGTGAAATGCGGCGCGCGAGACCCCGCTGCGGAAATGTCCAAACAAAACGCCAAACACATTCCCGGCGACTGGAGCAAGCAGAAGCAGCTCTGCACTGTGTGCGGCTATGTGATGGGAACGGACACGAAGGCGCCGGTGCTGGAGGGTTTGAAGAACGGTGAGAGCTACACCATCGAGGATGACATCGATGGAAATCCCGGCGCGTACACCTTCACCGTGAGCGACCCTGCTGAATCGGGAGAGACATCCTCCGGCATCAAGTCGGTGACCATCAACGGCGTGCCGCAAGACGGTCCCACCTATCGTCTTCCCGCGCCGGATGGCGGCAATAATGACGAGGGAGCGGAATATATCGTGGTCGCGACTGACAACGCGGGCAATACCACCATGGCAACCGTGAAGATCTACCGGTGGCACCACGTGAAGGTCATCAGCCCGGACGGCAACGGCACGGCTTCCGCATCTCCTGCAAAAGCCGTAGTCGGCACGGAAATCACCCTGACCGCAACGCCCAACGAGGGTTACCACTTTAAGGAGTGGGAGGTCATGAGCGGCGGCGTAACCATCGAGAACGATAAGTTCACCATGCCGGACAGTGATGTGGAGGTCAAAGCAATTTTCGAGGAGGACGCTCCTCCTGTGCCTGCCGAGTATATCGTCAGATTCAATGCCAACGGTGGCGGCGGTACAATGGCAGATGTCACCGGCGTTTCCGGCAGCTACATCCTGCCCGCCTGCGGTTTTACTGAACCGGAAGGCAAGCAATTCAAGGGCTGGTCAACCAGTGCCGATGGTTCGGTTATTTCCGGCACGACCTATGAAGTGAGCTCGGATACTACCTTCTATGCAATTTGGGAGAGTAAAGAGTATTACATCATCGTAATGGACGGCAAAGCGACAATCGGTGCAGGAAGCGAAATCAGTAAAGCGACGCAAGGCACAACCATTACTCTGACCGCAAATGCGGCTCCTGACGGTAAGGTGTTTGATAAGTGGGTAGTAGAAAGCGGCAGCACTACTCTTGAAGATGCGAACAGTGAAACCACTACTTTCATAATGCCTGACAGTGAAGTCAGTGTGAAAGCGACCTACAAGAGCGCACCGGTCACCACCTATAGCCTCACAACACAGGTAAACGGTGGTCACGGAACGATTTCCGCAAGCAAAACCGGACTGACCGAAGGCTTCACCGAAACGATTATCTTTACTCCTGATGACGGCTATGAAATCGACATTGTTACTGTGAACGGCGTTGCAACAGACGTACTTTCCAATATCCTGAATGTTACGATGGATGCAGACAAAACCGTTATTGTAACATACAAGGCAATTCCCCATACCCATACTTACGATCGGGAAATTCAGAAGCCGGAAACCCTCAAGTCGGCTGCCGACTGCACCAACGATGAAGTATATTTCAAGAGCTGCTCCTGTGGAGAGATTAGCACAACAGAAACCTTTACGGTAGCAGGTACACAGCTCGGGCACGCATGGGCAAGTGTTTGGAGCAAGGAAACAGACAATCATTGGAAAGAATGCTCTCGCTGCCACGAAAAGAAAGACGAGGCGGCTCACGATTTCAAGTGGGTTGTTGACAGGGAAGCGACCGCAACCAAAAAGGGTTCCAAGCATGAAGAATGCAAGGTTTGCAGCTACAATAAGGCGGCAGTTGAGATTCCGGCTACCGGCTCCACAACAAAACCGACCGATCCTACGCAGACCAACCCGAGCCCCGGCGCAGAAAGCCCGAAAACCGGCGACAACAACAATCTTATGATGTGGATCGCACTGCTCTTTATCAGCGGCGGTATTCTGACAGGTGTAATGGTATTTGATAAGAGAAAAAGGCATTCTGTCAAATAATCAAAGATAAGTAATAATTAACGTACTATCACATAAACATTGCAAATACGGCACAGATGGTATAAACTGCTGTGCCGTATTTCTTTTCTTGGCGACTGCGTTTGAGAAATCTCTACCCAAAAGGGAAAAAACAGGCGAAAAGGGTAGAAAATCCCAACTTCCTGCCGTCTGGAAATCTCTACCCAAATAGCGAAAATCGGCCGAAAAGGTAGAGAATCCCAAGCTTGCTTGTTGGAAATCTCTACCCAAACAGCGGAAAACGGCCAAAAAGGTAGAGAAGCCTACAGCTGCCGCCCGGAAATCTCTACCCAAACAGCGAAAATCGGTCGAAAAGGGTAGAGAATCCTGAACCAGCTTATCAGAAATCTCTACCCAAATAACGAAAATTGGCCGAAAGGGTAGAAATTCCCAGTGCCGCCGGTTGGAAATCTCTACCCAAAATGCAGAAATCAGCCAAAAAGGTAGAGATTCCAACTTCCTGCCGTCTGTAAATCTCTACCCAAACAGCGGGAAACAGCCTCTCCGGCTCATACCCCGGCCTCGCCAGCTCACACCCCTCGGTCTCGTCGGCTCATACCCCGGCCTCGCCGGTTCACATCTTATCAATCGTGTCCAGCCATATCCTGCTGCAGGCGTCACTAGGCATGCGCAGGTCACCCCTTGGGGAGATGGCAACAGAGCCGACCTTAGGTCCGTCAGGGAGGCAGGAACGCTTGAACTGCTGGCTGAAGAAACGGCGGTAGAATACCTTAAGCCATTTAAGGATTACAGCGTCATCATAGACATCTTTAAACGCAATTTTTGCGATTCTGTATATCTTATCGGGAGCAAATCCAAAACGTAAAATATAATAAAGGAAAAAGTCATGAAGCTCATAAGGTCCGACAAGGTCCTCTGTTTTCTGGGAGATTTTGCCGTCCACAGGAGGAAGAAGTTCAGGACTTACAGGAGTATCAAGTATATCCAAAAGCAGGTTTTTTAAGGTGTCATTGTTGCAGGTATCGGCATAGAAACGCACAAGGTGGCGCACCAGGGTCTTTGGAATACCTGAATTGACGGCATACATTGACATGTGGTCGCCATTGTAGGTTGCCCAGCCCAGTGCAAGCTCCGATAAATCACCGGTGCCGATAACCATACCGTTATACAGGTTGGCACCGTCCATAAGAATCTGTGTTCTTTCTCTTGCCTGACAGTTCTCGTAGGTTATGTCGTGTTTGTCAGGGTCCTGACCGATATCCTCAAAATGGATATTAACGGCATTTTTGATATTTACCTCTTTGAGAGTGCCATGTAATGCGGCAACAAGATTGCAGGCATTGTTGTAAGTCCTGTCAGTTGTGCCGAAACAAGGCATCGTGTAGGCAATTATATTTTCGCGAGGAATCGAAAGCATATCAAAAGCCTTGACGATTACCAAAAGGGCAAGAGTTGAATCAAGACCGCCGGATATACCGATGACTGCATGCTTACTGCCCGTGTGTTTAAGCCTCTTTTTAAGTCCCATTGCCTGGATGGAAAGGATTTCTTCACAGCGAAGTTCTCTTTCTTCAACGGATGATGGGACAAAAGGCGTCATATTGTAAAACCTGTTTAATGAAAGGTCTTTAATTGCAAGGGGAAAATAAACAGTAGTATAATCCTTTGAAACATTAGGGAAGGTTGTCATTCTTCTGCGCTCATTTTTAAGCCTGTCAAGGTCTGTGTCACCATAGATTATTCCGTTCTTAAAACGCTTTGATTCCGCAAGAACGGTTCCGTTCTCGGCTATTATATTGTGTCCGCCGAATACAAGATCCTGTGTGGATTCACCCTCACCCGCATTTGCATAGATGTAGGTAGATATAAGTCTGGCTGACTGACCGGAAATCAAATCCCTGCGGTACCGGTCCTTACCGACAGTTTCATCACTGGCAGAGCAGTTGACGATTACCGTAGCGCCTGCAAGGGCATGATTTATGGAAGGAGGTGAGGGAACCCATACATCCTCACAGATTTCCGCACCGATAACAAGGGATGGAATATTTTTACATGCAAATAACAGTTTTGAACCAAACGGAACGGAACAGTCACCGACTGTTACATTAACACATTCGTCAAAACCCGGGGTGAAATGCCTTGTTTCATAAAATTCCGAATAAGAGGGAAGATTTTTTTTGGGGATAAGACCGATAATTCTGCCGTCACATAATGCGGCGGCGACATTGTAGAGACAATTACCGTACATAAAAGGCAACCCTACAAAGGCAATAAAGTTCTTATCTTTTGTATATTCTGCAAGACGGATTACTGCGTCAAGAGAGTTCCTAAGAAGTGTATCCTGTAAAAAAAGATCGTTACATGTGTATCCTGTAAGACAAAGTTCGGGAAATACCAGAACCGAAACATTATTTTTGGCTGCCTCATCCATATATGCTTTAATCGAAAGCTCATTGGCTAAGGGGTCTGCGACTGTCACATCGGGAGAAACAGCGGCACATCTTATAAAATTATCTCTCATATTATTAGTCCTTTAACATATTTAGTGTACATTTTTCAGTACTTTGGTAAGAGTATAAAATATTGTTAAGGAAATTTCAATATGATATAATCGTTATATGTCAGAGCCCCGCTTTGCAAAGGGCTGTATTAATTGCATTGACAAGGATTATTGAGGTGTATTTATTTTCATCATTAAATACAAGATTCTCCGTAGAATTATTTTGAACAATCTGTGATGCAATTTCCGTAAGTGATGAAGATATAAGAGGATACATTGTTGTAACGGCTTCTGATACATTTACCATGCTTATTGATTTGATTTGTTCATGGTCCACCACAACTTCAATATTTACCGGATTTGAAGACAATACGATGGATGCTTCATATATACCCGGAGAAAAGGTGGATTTTTTGGCTGACTCGCTGTTTTTTTTGCTGTGTCCTTTTATGATTAATACAAGAAGAATAATGAGCAGTATTGCAAGGACGGCGAAAACGATAGTATAGATTATCTCTTTCATTTTAAAAACAAGTATTTTGGTCTTTGTACTCATGAATAACTCCAACATCTGATTATTACAGATGTATTCATTTAAGGTAGGAAATATGTCAATTAAAATTTTATATGGTCCTTCGGGACATGGAAAAACAGAATATGTATATTCGGATATAGTTAAGGAAGCATGTGCCAATTCTGACAAAAAATATGTATTTATCGTACCGGAGCAGTCATCTTTGCAGGCACAGAAAAGGGTCGTAAGGATGCACCCCTCACATGGTGTTTTTAATATAGATGTACTTACTTTCGGAAGACTCTGCTACAGAGTGTTTGAAGAATTGCAGATAGAGCTTAAGGAAACCATTGACGATACGGGTAAAAATCTTATCGTCAGAAAAATACTTAATAATATAAAGTCAGATTTCCGTATTATTAAGGCAGGCAGAAGACAGGGCTTTGTCAGCGAGATGAAGTCAATGATTTCAGAACTGAAACAGTACGGAATTACGCCTGATATGCTTAAAGAGATAGCAGTGAGTGCAGGCAGTGACAGACTCAGGGATAAGTTAGAGGACATAAGCCTTATTTACAGTGAATTTGAGAATTATATCAAGGACAGGTTTGTTACGGTTGAAGATAAACCGGAACTTTTATACAGATTCATTGATAATTCCGATTTACTTAAGGGAAGCACTGTTGTATTTGATGGGTTTACAGGATTTACACCTGTCCAGTACAGGCTGATAGAGAAAATTGCTCTGCAGGCGGAGAATATTATAGTGACGGTTACCATTTCATCCCCTGCCATAAATAACATCAATACGGATATGGGAATGGATGAGCTTTTTTATATGAGTAAGGATATGATAAGGAAGCTTGGAGTGATAGCTGATAATGTCCGTATTCCTTTTTTGATGCAAAGAATTGAAAGCGACCATTCAAAATATCGTTTCCGCAATTCGCCTGCCCTTAATTTTCTGGAAGAAAATATTTTCAGATATAACGGCAGTACCTTTGGCGGCAATACGGAGGATATACATATAAGTGAGCATTTAAACGGCAAAGAAGAGATTCAATATGCTGCGGCGGCCATTTTAAAGGAAGTAAGAACCCATGGTTACCGATTTAACGATATAGGAGTTATTCTTGGGGATAAGGATAATTTTGCCAACGAAACCGCCAGAATTTTTAAGGAATCGGGCATTCCCTTTTTTATGGATAACAAAAGAAGCCTTATAGGTAATCCAATGGTTGAATATATAAGAGGTATCATTGCACTTATTAAAGAACGCTTTTCCTATGAAGCCGTGTTCCGTGTACTGAAAAACGGGCTTTGCGGATTTGAACGTGATAAAGTTAATATTTTTGAGGATTATATTCTTGCTTTTGGTATAAATGGTTTTGACAGATATTGTGAAAAGTTTGTAAGAGCATACAAGTCAAAAGAAATGGGACTTGATGTAATTAATGAAGTAAGAGAGGATTTTTGCTGCCTTATTTCAGAATTTTACAGCGATATGACAAAGGGAACCAAGGTCTCGGATTACGTCAATGCCGTGTATGATTTTATGGAAAAAGAAAACCTCTATGAGGAGATGGAAATGCTGGCAGATAATACGGAGGATGAGGATAAGGCGGAAGAATTCCGCAAAAGCTACGGACATGTGGTAACATTACTTGAAAGAATATATGATATGTTAGGTGACGAGCCTATGACGGTAAAAGAATTTGCCGAAATTATGGATGCCGGATTTGAAGAGATAAAGGTGGGTATAATTCCACCCTCCAATGACTGTGTAATGGTTGGGGATCTGGAGCGTTCAAGAATTGATAATATCAAGGTGCTCTTTGTACTTGGTGCCAATGAAGGAATTATTCCTAAAACAGGAGATAACCATGGTATTTTGTCTGAGGAGGAGCGCATGACGCTTTCCGATATGCAGATTGTTCTTTCTCCGACGCCTAAAGAAAAAGTATTTATGCAGAATTTTTACCTGTATCTCAATTTTACAAGACCTGAAAATACACTGTATTTAAGTTATGGAAGGTATAACGATGATGGTAAAGAGATAAGACCGTCAAGGGTAATAGGGATAATAAGTGATATGTACGATATTAAGCCATACCACCCTGATATAACGGATTTTCTTACTAACAGACAGAACTCTTTCCACCTTGTATCGGATTATGCCAAAATCAAAGATTATGATGCGGACAAAAATCTGGCAGCAGTAATTTCTTATTTTGTTAATGATGATGTATATGGCAATATCATTAAGAAAATAATCGACAGCTTTAATGAGAATGTTATGTCCGATAATCTTACAAAAGAAGCCGCAAAAATGCTTTACAGTGAAAATCTTACCGCAAGCGTATCAAGGATAGAGACCTATGCCGGTTGTGCCTTTTCCCATTTCCTTACCTACGGACTTGGGATAGGTGAAAGACAGGAGCATAAGATAACAAATATTGATATAGGGGATATTTTCCATAAGACACTTGAATATATGGGTTGTACACTTATGGAAAACGGCCTTAATTTCGGAAGCCTCAGTGATGAAGAAAGAAAGGATTTTGTAAATGTAGCCTTTGATAAGATAACCACTGACTATAAGTATTCCTTCTTTAAAGAAAGTGCAGCCAATGAATTTCTTAAAATGAGACTTTCCGATATTGTAAACAGAACCGTATGGGCTATGGGTGAACAGATTAACGCCGGAAGCTTTATTCCTGCGGCATTTGAACATAATTTTATCCGTAATATTAATGGCATGACTGTCAACGGCAAAATCGACAGGATTGATATAGCTTCAGAAAACGGCAGTAACTACATTAAAATTATTGATTACAAGTCGGGGGAAAATACCATAAGCAAAGAAGAAATACTTACGGGAGAAAAACTCCAGCTTCTCATATATCTTGACGAAGCACTTAAAGAGTATGAAAAAGATAGCGTTAAGGCAGTTCCGGCCGCTGTTTTTTATAATACCCTTAAAGATCCGGTAACCGATAAAAAAGATACTCTGCAGGATTTTATTCCATCGGGGATTGTGGGACATGACAGTATCGGGCTTCTTGACCATAATATGGATAAGGAGTCCAATGTAATACCCGTAAAAAAAGGACGGGACAATAATGTGGCATACAGTGATAAAGTTGTTACGGATGAGCAGTTTAGGGCAATGGCAGGTTACGCTTCAAGGAGAATGTCAGAGCTTGTAGATGAGATGACCGAAGGCAGAATATCAATAAATCCTTACGAGGGAGCATGTGATTTTTGCAAATACAGCGATATCTGCGGATTTAATGTTATTAAAAAAGAAAAATACCGCGTAAGGGAAAAGATAAGTCTGGATGATTTTTTCGCAAAAATCGGATTGGAGAATAAGAAAGATGAGTAACTGGACAAGTGAACAGCAGACCGCTATATATGAAAGAAACTGTAATCTTCTTGTAAGTGCTGCGGCAGGATCGGGTAAAACCGCTGTTCTCGTTGAGAGAATTGTAAGCCGTGTTTTTGATGAACGGAATCCGGTTGATATAGACAGAATAGTAATAGTGACTTTTACAAAATCAGCAGCAGGAGAAATGAAAGAGCGTCTTACAAAGCGTTTTGAAGATATTCTCAAGGCAGATTGCGGTAACAGACGGGCAATCAGACAGATTGCTCTTATTAACCATGCCAAAATCACGACGATAGACAGTTTTTGCAGTTATATTCTTAAAAATTATTATAATACCATAGGCTATGAGCCTTCATACAGAATTGCAGATAAAGGCGAAACAGAACTTATTAAGGAAGATGTATATAATGAACTGCTGGAAGAACGCCTTAAAAACAATGACGAAAATCTCATAACAGCCATTAACAGTCTTACACAGGGTAAATCAATAGCACCTTTTTTTGATATTATTAAAAAACTCTATGATGCCTCAGAAAGCCACCCTTGGCCTAAGGAATGGCTTTCTGACTGTGCAAAATTATATGACATTGATAATGAGGAGGAATTAAATGCTTCTCCTGTCATAGAATATCTTTTTTCATATATAAAAGAACTTCTGAATGAGATGTCACAATCCTATGATAACCTCATAGAATTATGCGAAGACCCCGGACTTAGCGGGGTAAGGGATGTTTTATGTGATGATAAAAGCAAGGTTACAAGGCTTCTTGAATGTAATAGTTTTACGGAACTTAATAACAATGCAGATAAGAATTTCCGTACAAAACCAAGGGCAGGAAAAGGTACTGATAAGGAACTTAGCGATTACATTACAGCAGAAAGAAACAGCCTCAAAAAAGAAATTACAGAAATAATTGATTTATACTGCTGTTATCCTTATGAAGATATAATAGACGAGGTGGCATGCGTAAGGACAAGCATTACTGCTGTAGTTGATTTTACTACTGAGTTTGCAGACAGATACAGGGAGGCCAAAGAAGAAAGACAAATTGCAGAGTTCTCGGATGTTGCCCACAGGGCACTTGAAATCCTTGTGTCAAAAGAGGGAAAAACAGAAAAGTATACTCATGTAGCAGATGAACTTTCTGAATTATATGATGAAATATATATAGATGAATATCAGGACAGTAACTACGTTCAGGAGAAAATACTGAATGCCGTATCAAGGTGCAGGTTTGGCTGCAATAATATATTTATGGTAGGCGATGTAAAACAGAGTATTTACAGATTCCGAATGGCAAGACCTGAAATATTTATAGACAAATACAATACATATACGGAAGAGCAATCGCCGGAACGCAAGATTGAACTTCATAAGAATTTCAGAAGTACCGTTAATGTTATTAATTCCGTTAATGATATTTTCAGGCGTATTATGAAAAAAAGCGTTGGTAATATTGAATATAATGATGACGCAGCACTTAATTACGGTGGAAATATTAAGGATGAGATTAACACCGACACGGATATATGTATGTATGTCAAAGAAAGTGACGATTATAACGATGATTCCAAGGGCATAATTAATGCTGAAATTGCAGCTATGAGAATTAAAGAGATTATGGCAGAGAATGAGGATCTTACATATAAGGATTTTGTAATTCTTTTAAGAAGTGGTAAAGACGCAGGACCGGAATATGTGGATACCCTCGGTAATATGGGAATTCCTGCGGATTATGCATCAACAACGGGATATTTTTCCGCTTATGAAGTAAGGCTTATAATCGATGTATTAAAGGTCATTGATAACGAAAGACAGGAAATTCCGCTTTTAGCAGTTATGAAGTCATATTTTGCAGGATTTACCGCTAATGAAATGGCATTGATAAAAGGCAGCAGACGTAAAAAAAATTACTATGACTGTCTTTGTGAGTTTAGTAAAGGTGACGGAGAGACTGCTAAAAAGTGCAGGAAATTCATGAATTTTATAGGAGAATACCGTAAAAAAGCAGGTGTTATGACTATAAGGGAACTTGTGTCGGAACTTATATATTCGACGGGATATTATGATTATGTAGGATTCCTTTTAAACGGCAGCAGAAGAAAAATGAACATCAATATGTTTATATTACAGGCTGAGAAGTTTGAGAAAACAAGTTTTTCAGGGCTTTTTAATTTCGTAAGATACATTGATAAAATAAGAAATTACGATGTGGATTTCGGTGAAGCGGGCAATGCAGGCAATGATAACAATTATGTGAGAATAATGACTATACATCAAAGTAAGGGTTTGCAGTTCCCGGTTGTTATTCTCGGTAATTCCGATAAACGTTTTAACGAAGAAGATTTAAAGAGTAAAATTATTATAGACGAAGATTTTGGCATTTCAATGGATTATATTGATTTGAAAAGCCGGAGAAAACAAAAATTTCTTTTCAAGGAGATAATGAAAAAGAAATACGAGCGTGAAGGAACGGGAGAAGAGATAAGGCTTCTTTATGTGGCACTTACAAGAGCAGTACAGAAATTAGTGGTAACAGGAGTTGTTTCTTCAAAAAAATACGAAGAGTTTTCATCAGATATAAACAGAAGCATTATTGATATGAAGTTTATACTTGGCAATAAGAATTACAGCTCGCTAATTCTTGGAGCATTGCAGTCAGATGAACTTTGCGGCAAGTATAATTATATCTGCTATGACAATGAATTACTTACGGATAATGTAAAAGATGCGGTTAAAGAAGATTTGACAGATATAAACGAACTGTTCAGACGGGCATTTAGCGGAAGAAAGGACACAGAACAGGTTAAAAATACTGTGGAATATATATATCCTCACAAGGAGATAAAGAACCTTAAGTCTAAATATTCCGTTTCGGAAATTAAACACATGTCCATGGAAGAGAATGAGGACGAGGCATCAAAGGTAATCGCTCCCGAAAGAACCAAAGCTGTTCCACGTTTCAGGAAAGGCGTGGATGAAGAAGTCAAAGGCACATTAAGAGGAACGGCTTATCACAGGTTTTTTGAAATCCTTAATTATGACTGCTGCAAAGATTACAACTCCATTGAGGAATATTTAAAGGCTTCGGTGGCAGCAGGTAAAATATCAGAAGAGTATGCGGGCTTAATCAATCTTAAAAGATTTGAAGAATTCTTACAGACAGATCTTGGAAAAAGAATGGGCAGTGCATACAAAAAAGGACTGTTATTCAGGGAACAGCCTTTTATTATGGAACTTGGTGCCGATATGATTGACAAGGAATATCCGTCAGATGAAAAGATTCTTGTTCAGGGAATTGTTGACGCTTTCTTTTTTGAAGATGATAAAGTATATATTGTCGATTACAAAACGGACAGGGTAGAGCAGGGCAAGGCAGGCGAAAAAGCATTGGTCGAAAGATACCATAAGCAGCTTGAATTGTATGCGGATACCATATCAAGAGTTACGGGAAAAGAAACAGGCGGCTGCTATATTTATTCAACCTGCCTTAAAAAAGAAATATTAATTGAATCTCCTTCATATACATAATAAAAACATTCAAAGGATATGATATGGAAGGTAAAATTGATTCAGAACTATTACTGGCACTTGATGTACCTGAAAAGGAACGGATTAAAACCGATGACCTTAATGTAGGTTACAGTGACGGAGTATGGGAACTGATTGTGAGATACAGTCATAATATTGTTGCAGAAGTTACTGAATTAAACGGAAGCATAAAAGAGCTCTTAGGTGGATACGGGCTTGTCAGAATTCCAAGAGAAAATATTGACAGGCTGGCAGAAACCGATGGAGTTCTTTTTATTGAAAAACCCAGAAGTCTTCAGTATGAGCTGCTATATTCAAAAATAATTTCCTGCATGGAGCCTGATGTAAACAAAAGCGGGAACGGAGGAGAGGGCGTATATGTTGCGGTAATCGACAGCGGTATTGACTATTTTCATCCTGATTTTATTGTGAATGGTAAAACAAGGATTGCCGTTATTTACGATGAAGTTACAGGCAGAGTCTATTCAAGGGAAGATATTGACAATGCCATTGCGGAAAACAACAGGTCTTTGATTATGGACAAATCGGGACATGGAACAAGTGTGGCAGGTGTTGCGGCAGGAAATAACGGTGTGGCATATAAGTCGGATATAATAGTTGTAAAACTTGGCGAAGATAATTTTTTCAGCACGGCAAGGCTTATGGAGGGAGTGGATTTCGCATTAAAATTTGCAATGGAAAATAACCGCCCGATAGCCATAAATATAAGCATAGGAAACAACTACGGTGCCCATGACGGAACATCACTATTTGAAACATATATAGATTATGTTACGGAAATATGGAAAAATAATGTGATTGTCGGCGCAGGCAATGAAGCTGATAAGCGTATACATACGATGGTGAAACTTAATGACCGGAGAAAAATGTGCGAATTTATTGTAGGAAATTACGAAGAGTCCATTGCCATACAGATATGGAAAAGGTACTGGGATGATTTTTACATAGAAATAGAAAATCCTTCCGGAGAAAGGTATGTTGTGCCAAAAGGTGAGGGTATATATGAATTTAAGAGCACCGATGAATTAATATATGTATATGTGGGAACTGCCACACCATACAGTTATAACAGCGAGATACTTTTACAGATTATTCCGGATAATGTATACGTAAAAAGCGGAATCTGGCAGATATTGTTTTATCCGGACAGTATTAAAGACGGAAAAATAGATTTGTGGATTTCCGGAAGAACGATGCTTACCGGGCAGACCGGATTTACAAGTGCGGTTCCGGAAACTACACTTACAATTCCATCCACGTCTTACAGGGTAATAACAGTGGGTGCATATAACGGAAGAACTTTTTCCTATGCTCCGTTTTCAGGCAGGGGTAATACTAAAAATCTTGTAACCGTAAAGCCTGATATATCGGCTCCGGGCGTGGATATATCAGCACCCTACCCCGGAGGCGGCTACAGGCTTGCAAGCGGTACGTCAGTTGCGGCACCTTTTGTGACCGGGGCAGCAGCAATACTTATGGAATGGGGGATTGTAAAAGGAAATGATTTCTTTATGTATGGAGAACGTTTAAAGGCAAAACTCATTAAGGATTCCATACAGAATAACGGGCAGAATATATGGCCAAACCGTCTTTTGGGCTGGGGTTTGTTATGCCTCAAAATAATTTGAAACCACTAATAAAAATTCTTGACATCTAATAAACGTTAGTATATACTAACCAACGAAAAGAGAAAAATTATCATACGCGAAGGAGGAACTTTATGATGCCGCTGTCAATGATTAATGAAGGTGCAACAGGCACTGTAGCAAGAGTTGGTGGAAAGGAAGAGACAAGAAGATTTTTAGAGAATCTTGGTTTTGTACCTGGTGTTAGTGTAACTGTTATTTCCAGACTTGGAGGTAATATGATTGTTAATGTTAAGGATTCAAGAATCGCAATTGGTAATGATATGGCCAATAAAATAATGGTATAAAAGGAGTAAGTTCAAGATGACATTAAGAGAAGCTGCAATTGGACAGACCGTAAGAGTTAAGAAGCTTACCGGGGATGGTCCTGTCAAGAGAAGAATCATGGATATGGGAATTACTAAAGGTGTCGAGATTAACATAAGAAAAGTTGCACCACTTGGTGACCCTATCGAAGTTACCGTAAGAGGTTATGAATTGTCGGTAAGAAAAGCTGATGCCGCAATGATAGAGGTAGAATAATTTTTTTTACATAAGAGTTATACCAGACTAACTTGCGATAGTTAAAACAAATTAATATATATCAGAAAAAGGAGAAGATTATGTCATTAAAAATTGCACTCGCAGGTAATCCAAACTGCGGTAAAACAACATTATTTAATGCACTCACCGGTTCCAACCAGTTCGTCGGTAACTGGCCCGGCGTTACAGTTGAAAAAAAGGAAGGTAAGTTAAAGTTTGATAAAGAAGTAACAATCATGGACCTTCCGGGTATATATTCTTTATCACCTTACACACTTGAAGAGGTCGTAGCAAGAACATACCTTATTAATGAAAGACCGGATGCGATACTTAATATCGTCGACGGTACCAACCTTGAAAGAAATCTTTATCTTTCAACTCAGATAATGGAACTTGGAATACCTGTTGTAATGGCTGTCAATATGATTGACATTTTAGAGAAAACAGGAGATACGGTGGACACTGATAAGTTAAGTGAAAAGCTTGGATGTACAGTTGTTAAGATTTCTGCTCTTAAGGGACGCGGAATCAAAGAAGCAGCAGAGCAGGCAGTTAAAGTTGCAAAAAAGAAAGAAATCAGTCAGGTTGTTCATTCCTTCGCAGATGATGTTGAATCCGTTATTGAAGAAGTAATGGATAAGGTAACAGGTGTTGACGATTCACAGAAACGTTTCTTCGCAATCAAGCTTCTGGAAAAAGATGATAAGATTGCAGAAATGATGAAAGATGTTCCGGATGTATCCGCAGAAATCAAGAAATTAGAGGATATGAAGGATGATGATGTTGAAAGTATTATTGTAAATGAAAGATATACATATATTTCTTCAATAATCGGAGATTGTATCAAAAAAGCAACCAAGAAGAAACTTTCGGTATCAGATAAAATCGACAGAGTTGTAACCAACAGATTTGCGGCACTTCCAATATTTGCAGCAATCATGTTCCTTGTATATTTTGTTTCAATGAGTACAGTCGGTTCATGGGCTACGGACTGGGCTAATGACGGTGTATTCGGAGACGGCTGGCACTTATTCGGAATAGGTTCATCAAAGTACAGTGAAGCAACAGATGACTGGGCTGAAGAGAACATTTTCAGTAATGATGATGTTAAGGCAGTTCTTGAAAAAGCAGCAGAAGCTGACGTTATCGGCGCAGGTGATTTATTAGATTCATTTGAAGATGCAGACTTTGATGCTTTTTCAGAAAATTACGGTTCGTATGCCGATTCCCTTGATGAAGCCGGATATTCAATAGCAGGTATGTTACCTCTTGACGAAGAAGGCGAATTTGAAAGCCCTGACCCTGCAGATTATGGAGTCTGGGTACCTGGTATACCTGTTCTTGTAGAAAAAGGACTTAACGCAATTCATTGTGTAGACTGGTTACAGAGCCTTATACTTGATGGTATTATCGCCGGTGTAGGTGCTGTACTTGGTTTCGTACCTCAGATGCTTGTATTGTTCATATTCCTTGCATTCCTTGAAGCGTGTGGTTATATGGCGAGAGTAGCTTTCATTATGGATAGAATTTTCCGTAAGTTCGGTCTTTCAGGAAAATCTTTCATTCCAATGTTAATCGGTTCAGGTTGTGGCGTTCCGGGTGTTATGGCTTCAAGAACAATCGAAAGCGACAGAGACCGTAAGATGACAATCATGACAACAACATTTATTCCATGTGGTGCCAAGATGCCAATTATCGCAATGATAGGTACAGCATTATTCGGTGGTGCATGGTGGATAGCACCTCTTGCATACTTTGCAGGCGTGGCAGCAATTATCTGCTCAGGTATTATTCTTAAGAAAACGAAGATTTTCGCAGGAGACCCGGCACCATTCGTAATGGAACTTCCTGCATATCATCTTCCAACTGTAGGAAATGTATTAAGAAGCATGTGGGAAAGAGGATCATCATTTATTAAGAAAGCGGGAACAATTATCCTTCTTTCATCAATTGTAATCTGGGCAGGCTCAGTATTCGGATGGGATAACGGATTTGGTTTCCATCCTGATATGGAACTTGCAGACAGTATATTAGGACATATCGGAAACGGTATTAAGTGGATATTTGCTCCACTCGGATTTGGTGACGCAAGTGCAACAATTGCCACAATCATGGGTCTTGTTGCAAAGGAAGAAGTTGTCGGCGTATTTGGTGTTCTCGACTTCATCGGTTTAACAAAACTTGCCGGAATTTCATTTATGTTATTTAACCTTTTCTGTGCACCATGTTTCGCCGCTCTCGGTGCAATCAAGAGAGAGATGAACAGTGCAAAATGGTTCTGGATAACAGTGGCTTACCAGTGTGTATTTGCATACCTTGTATCATTTGTTGTATATAATATCGGCGGATTATTCACAGGCCTTGGATTTACAGTTGCCACAGCAATCGCAATCCTTATTGTAATTGGCTTTGTATATCTCTTAGTAAGACCATACAAAGAAAGCAATCACTTAAATGCAAAAGTTAAATTAGATTAATTACCGGGATATATGGAAAAAAAGTATTTAATAGATGAATTAAAGAAAAATGGTTTCAGAATAACAAAACAGAGAGAAATGTTATTGGACATAATCCTTGAAAATAACTGCAGCTGTATTAAAGAAATTTATTATAAAGCCCAGAAAAAAGATAAAAACATAGGTTTTGCCACTGTTTACAGAATGGTAAATATGCTTGAAAACATGGGCTTTATTAACAGAAAGAATATGTACAGGATAGCCTGCAGCGAGACCTGTAAAGCAGCACAGGGTTGTCTTATCGAATTTGATGACGATTCAAAACTGGAACTTTCCGGCACTGATTGGAATAAAGTAATATATGAGGGCTTGAAAGGGCTTCAATTACTTGACAACAGAAATATAAGAAGTATATTATCTATTCCATGCGGTGAAGGAGAATGATTTTATGAACAAAAACCTTATTATAACAATTCTGCTGCCTTTTTTAGGAACAACTCTCGGTTCGGCATGTGTTTTCATAATGCGTAATGAACTGAAAGTAAATACAAGAAAAATTCTTGCAGGCTTTGCCGCAGGGGTAATGGTAGCGGCATCTATATGGAGTCTTTTGATTCCGGCCATAGAACAGTCAGAAAAAATGGGAAAGTTATCCTTTATACCTGCATTTGCAGGCTTCTGGATTGGCACATTGTTTTTGCTTTTGTTAGATAAGGTGGTTCCCCATACACATATTGACAGTACGGATGAGGGACCTTCCACAACTTTAAAAAAAACAACAAAGCTTGTCCTTGCCGTTACCTTGCACAATATTCCGGAGGGTATGGCAGTAGGTGTGGTATGTGCCGGATGGTTAAGGAATAACGGCTCCATCAATATGCTTGGTGCACTGGCATTATCCATAGGTATCGCAATCCAGAATTTCCCGGAAGGCGCAATCGTATCCATGCCACTTAAATCAGAAGGTATGAGCAAGAAAAAGGCATTTGTTATGGGTACATTATCTGGAGTTGTAGAACCTGTTGCGGCAGTAATCACAGTATTGGCGGCAGGAGTTCTGATACCTGTGCTTCCGTATCTGCTTTCATTTGCAGCAGGTGCCATGTTGTATGTGGTTGTGGAGGAACTGATTCCTGAGATGACAGAGGGCAGTGATCACTCCAATATGGGAACGCTCTTCTTTGCGGTTGGTTTTACATTGATGATGGTGCTTGATGTGGCACTGGGATAAAATAAAATATGCAGTTTATAAAAAAACGGTACATATCATTATGATATGTACCGTTTTATTAATTATTCTCTTTAGTATTAGCCTTGATGTAATCCTTAATGGCAGCGTAGCTTTCGTTGCTTATAATATGTTCCATCTTACAGGCATCTTCTGTGGCGATATCCTCCGGAACACCAAGGGAAATAAGCCATGATGAGATAAAACGATGTCTTTCATAGACTTTCTCGGCGATTTCCCTGCCTGATTCAGTCAGATATATAAAGCCCGCATCAGTAACCGTTATGTGTCCGTTGGATTTAAGATTCTTCATTGCAATACTTACGCTTGATTTCTTAAAATCAAGTTCATTAGCAACATCTACCGAACGTACTACAGGTAATTTGTTACTGAGTATAAGGATTGTCTCTAAATAATTTTCAGCTGATTCGTTAATGATCATTACATTGTACCTCACAAAATAATAATGCTATTTTAACATGAAAAAGTAGATTTATCAAATGTTTTACTATATAATTAAATATCATTAACATAAAAAGGTTGAAAAGATGGGCGAAGAACAGATTCATAAGAGAAGAGTACGCTATAAAGGTACTCATCCGAGAAAATTCAGTGAGAAATATAAAGAACTCAATCCTGAAAAATACGGCGATACAATAGAAAAAGTCATAAGCAAGGGCAGTACACCTGCAGGAATGCACATTCCTATAATGGTGGAGGAGATTCTTGATGTATTAAAGGTGCAACCGGGAGATGTGGGGCTTGATGCCACATTGGGATACGGTGGACATTCAGGTAAGATTCTTGAAAAATTAAAGGGCAGCGGTCATTTATATTCCCTTGACATAGACCCTATAGAAATAGTCAGGACAGAAAAGAGATTAAGGGATAAAGGCTTTTCGGAGGATGTTTTTACAGTTATAAGGACTAATTTCAAAAATATAGACGAAGTCAGTGGGACAGCCGGTAAATTTGATTTCCTGATGGCAGACCTTGGAGTATCTTCCATGCAGATTGATAACCCGGAGAGAGGTTTTTCATACAAAAACGAAGGCCCGCTTGATTTACGCCTTGACCCGTCAAAGGGAGAACCGGCTTCGGAAAGATTAAAGAAACTTACAAAAGACGAATTTATGGGTATGTTAATAGAAAATTCCGATGAGCCTTATGCAAAAGAAATTGCAACCGAGGTATTTAACGAATTCAGAAAGAAAAAAGAGATAAATACCACCACAGACTTATATAAGGCAATAGAAAAGGCACTTTCTTTTATACCTGAAAAAGAACGTAAAGATGCGGTTAAAAAATCCAGCCAGAGAACTTTTCAGGCACTGAGGATAGACGTAAACAGCGAATTTGAAGTGCTGGAAGAATTTTTACAAAAGCTGCCGGATGTAATGAAAGAGGGCGGAAGAATAGCAATCCTTACATTTCACTCAGGAGAAGACCGCCTTGTTAAGCAGTATTTTAAAATGTACAAAAGAGACGGTGTTTTATCGGAAATATCAGATGTTATAAGACCGTCAGCAGCAGAATGTGCCAGAAACGGAAGGGCCAGGTCCACAAAATTAAGGTGGGCGGTCCGCTAAGCGAGGAGAAATCTAAATTGAAGGAAACAGTATTAGGGATTGTCGCCCATGTAGATGCGGGAAAGACGACTTTGTCGGAGAATTTTCTGTATTTTGGCGGCAGTATAAGAAAACTTGGACGAGTAGATAAAAGAGACACTTTTTTTGATACGGAAAATCTGGAGAGAGAGCGTGGAATTACTATTTTTTCAAAACAGGGAAGTTTTGTTACAGGCAATACAAAAGTTACCCTGTTAGACACTCCCGGACATACGGATTTTTCGGCAGAAATGGAAAGAACATTACAGGTACTTGATTATGCCGTTTTAATTATATCGGCACCGGATAAAGTAACTGCTTATACGGTTACTTTATGGAAATTACTGGAAAGATACGGAATCCCTGTATTTATATTTGTCAATAAAACAGACAGACAGGGAATAGTTAAAGAGGATATATTAAAGGACATAAAAGAAAAACTGTCACGCAATGCCGTTGATTTTACAACAG
>ENA-OZGO01000246-OZGO01000246.1-human-gut-metagenome-genome-assembly--contig:-NODE-246-length-24720-cov-5.876302_pt1 | contig 24720 bp, 19 predicted proteins | sample MGYA00244658_ERZ653662 | MGnify/ENA primary metagenome ERZ653662 (study PRJEB26926, sample SAMN06165217) | human gut metagenome | biome: ENVO:00009003; feature: ENVO:2100002; material: ENVO:00002003... | reverse complement strand
GGAGATGTGTATAAGAGCCAGGGCGGTCTCGGCGGGAAAACGCGCGGGGTCGACTGTAACCGAAGCCTTCGGAGAGCTTGTCAAAAGTCTCCGATAAAAATAAAATACAACGGAGGGAAACCCCATGCGCAAAAACATCCGGCGAATCTTCAGCATCATTCTTGCGGCGATACTGCTGCTCTGCGCGAGCCTGCCCGTTTTCGCAAAGAGCGAAAAATGCTCCTGCGGCACGCCGCCCGTAATCTACGTCGCGGCCTTGGGCAGCGCGAAGCTCTATCTTGACAAGGGCACGGAGAACGAGCGTCTGCTGTTCAGACCCGACACCGCCGCTTATCTGCGCCTTGCCGCACGTCTCGCCCCGGCAATAGCGCGCCTCGCCATAGACAAGAACTATGACGCTTTCGGCGACGCGCTCATCGACGAAGTCCGCGGCGTCTTCGGCGATTTGCAGATGGACGAAAACGGTGACTCCACAGACCGCGTGACCTCGGACGCCAAGCTACCCGACAACCCCGACCACGGCGTTGACAAGAGCTACTATTTCGCCTACGATTTCCGTGAGGACCCGCTCACGGTTGCGGACAAGCTGCACGAATATATCGCCTGCGTAAAGAAGCTGACCGGACATGACACAGTGCTTCTGCGCGCCTCGTCCATGGGCGGCGTTATGACCATGGCGTATTTCTACAAATACGGCACAGACGGCATCGACGCGTGCATCTTCCAGTGCTGCCCCATACTCGGCACGCAGGTGGCGGGCGACCTCTTCACAAAGAAAATCACTATCGACCCGGACGCCCTCGTGCGCTACGCCTCGCAGCTGCCGACAGACGAGCAGTGGCAGTCCGATCTGCTCTGCATAGTGCTTGATATGTTAAATTACGCGGGTGTTTTCAAAGCCCTCGTCGGCGTTGCGGATAAGCTGCTCGAAAATCTGACGGACAGGGTCTTTGACGAGTTCATGTACCCGGTGTTCGGCTCGATGCCCGGAATATGGAGCTTCGTGACCGACGACGAATACGAGCAGGCGAAAAAAATGGCGTTCGACGAAAACACCTCGAAGCGTTTAATCTCCCGCCTCGACGAATATCACTACAACGTCCAGTGCAAAGCCGGAGAGATACTGAACAGCGCTAAGAACAACGGCGTGAAAATAATGATAGTCGCGGGCTACAACAAGCAGCGCACGCCGCTCGTCGAGTCCTATATGTCAAACAGCGACGCGACCGTTGACACGAAATACGCCTCCGTCGGCGCGACCGTTGCCGATCTCAATTCAACTCTCCCAGACGGCTATGTTCAGAAGAACGAAGCAGGTGTTCATGACCATCTTTCAAAGGACGGCGTGATAGACGCATCGACCTGCCTCATGCCCGAGAACACGTGGTTCATAAAAGATATGCTCCACTGCAAGATACACGATGGGCACAAGGAGATGTACAACCTGTTCTTCTATTCGGACTCTGTAACAGATGTCTGGTCGAATGAAAAATATCCACAGTTTTTACAAAATGACGTAAACGCAAAAACGCTCACTCCCATAGGCACTCAGGCAAGACCTGCTGCATCGAACGGCGGTTCGGGCAACTCGAAAGAGCCCCTGACCCCGCAGACCGGCTCGGCATCCTTTGCGGCGGTTATCCCGCTCCTGTTTGCCCTGCCCGCGGGAGTTGTTTCAAGGCGGCGCAAACGCTCATAAGAGAAAATTGCAACAGCCGACGGCCATATGTTTCGCTGTCGGTTGTTTGTTCTTTATTTAACGGTTAAATATTTGTAAATCCTACTTCTTCGGGCTTGAAATAGGAGTAAATAATGTATAAAATAAGACTGTAAATCAAGTGCTGCTTTTTATACGGCACAACAAGAAAGGTCGTGCAAAGATGGCAAGATTTCTCTACTCCGCCTTTTCCGACGAAGCCGCCGACAGCATCGACGGCCAGATAGCCGCCTGCAAGGCAAACGGCGTGACGCACATGGAACTGCGCGGCGTCGACGGCAAGAACATCTCCGAGTTCACCGTTGACGAGGCAAAAGCACTCAAGGAAAAGCTTGACGCAAACGGCATGAAGGTCTCTTCCATAGGCTCTTACTATGGAAAGATCGAGATAACCGACGATTTTGAGCCCCATTTCGAGGGCTTCAAGAACACAGTTGAAGTGGCGAAGATACTCGAAGCGAAGTATATCCGCCTGTTCAGCTTCTATTTCACAAAGGGCGAGAGCTACGAAGAGTACCGCCCGGAGGTCATGCGCAGAGTCAGCGCCATGGCTGAATATTCAAAGGAGCGCGGAGTCCTCTGCTGCCACGAGAACGAGCGCGGTATTTACGGCGATATCCCCGAGAGATGCCTCGATCTCCACAAGGAGCTCGGCGATGTCATCGGCGGAATTTTCGACCCCGCGAACTATATTCTCAACGGCGTTGAAATTCTCCCCGCATACGATTTGCTCGAGCCCTACATCACCTATATGCATGTAAAAGACGCGATAGGCGCCGAGGAGATAGTTGTCCCCGCAGGTCATGGCGATGCTCATTTTGACGAGCTCATCCGCCGCTTCAACAAAAAAGAGGGCGAGAGATTCCTCTCCGTCGAGCCGCACCTCAAGGTGTTTGATGCACTCAAGACCATTGAGCGCGACGACAGCCTTTCAATAAAGATGGATAAGTTCACTTATCCCGACAATAACGCTTCATTTGCCGCCGCAGTGAACGGCATAAAGGAAGTTGTCGCAAGAGTCAAGACCCTGCGCTACGGCATAATCGGCGTTGGCAACATGGGTTCCGCTCACCTCGGCTATTATCTCGACGGTCTCATCCCCGAGATGGTTCTCACCGCGATAGCCGATATCGATCCCGCAAAGCTTGAGCGCGCCGAGAAAAAATGCCATGACAGAAGCTGCGAGATAAAATGCTTTGACTCCGCCGAGGCCCTCATTGACTCGGGCGAGGTCGACGCTGTTATAGTCGCAACGCCGCACTATTCTCACCCGCCGATAGTCGAATACGGTCTGACTCACGGCGTCCATGTGCTCAGCGAAAAGCCCGCAGGCGTCTATACAAAGCAGGTTCGCGAGATGAACGAAGTCGCCTCAAAGAGCGACAAAGTGTTCGCGCTGATGTTCAATCAGAGGACAAATCCCATGTATATCAAGCTGCGCGAAGTCGTGCAGAGCGGCGAATACGGCGAGCTGCACCGCTTCAACTGGCTCATCACCGACTGGTACCGCACGCAGGCATATTATAACTCCGGCGGATGGCGCGCAACCTGGAGCGGCGAGGGCGGCGGCGTCCTGCTCAACCAGTGCCCGCATCAGCTCGACCTGTGGCAGTGGATAACCGGCATGCCCGCATCCATTCAGGCGCAGTGCTCCATCGGCAAGTGGCACAACATTGAAGTTGAAGACGATGTGACCATATACGCCGAATATCCCAACGGCGCGACCGGCGTGTTCATCACGACCACCGGCGACGCACCCGGCACGAACAGACTTGAAATAACGCTCGACCGCGCAAAGATAGTCTGCGAGAACGACAGGATAAGAGCCTATGTCCTCGACCAGTCCATGACCGAGTTCAGCAAAACAGCTGAAGAGGGCTTCGCGAAGCCCAACGGTCACTGGGAGGATATCGACTACGTCGACACGGACACCGAGCAGCATGTCGCAGTTACAAACGCATTTGCGGCGCACATCCTGCACGGCACTCCGCTCATCGCGCGCGGCGAAGAGGGCATCAACGGTCTGACTATCTCGAACGCGGCGCACCTGTCCTCATGGCTCGGCAAGAAAGTTACCCTCCCGATAGACGAGGATCTGTTCTATGCCGAACTCCAGAAGAAAATTGCCTCATCTTCCGGCAAGAAAGAGCCCGTGAAGGAAGTTGTCGTTGAGGATATGTCCTCGACCTACGGCTCATAATCGAAAGAAAACAGAGGTAGAATATGAAGATATCTATCGTGGGCTGCGGCGGAATAAGCCGCACCCACATCGGAGCCGTCCGCGATATACCGTACGCACGGATAATCAGCGTTGCGGACTGCATTCCCGAGCGCGCCGAAGCGGCGGCAAAGCAGTGCGGTGCAAAGGCATATACGAGCCTTGAAGACATGCTCGCGGGTGAGAAGCCGGATGTTTTACATATCTGCACCCCGCACTATCTCCATGTTCCGATGGCGGTCTACGCGATGGAGCGCGGAGTCGATGTGCTGTGCGAGAAGCCGTGCGCCATGACGGAAGGCCAGCTCGAAGAGCTGCGCGAATGTCAGCGCAGGACGGGACGGCAGTTCGGAGTCTGTTTTCAGAACAGATATAACCGCTCGGTGCAGTATCTCAAAAATATCATTGATTCAAAAACATACGGCGAGCTTATCGGCATGAGGGCTTTTGTCACCTGGAAGCGCGACGCGGACTATTACGCGAGCGGCGACTGGCGCGGCAAAAAAGCGACCGAGGGCGGCGGAGTGCTGATAAATCAGGCTCTGCACACGCTCGATCTGATGAATATGCTCGGCGGAAATGTAAAAGCCGTGACCGCACATGCTTCAAACGACCATCTCAAGGGCATAATAGAAGTTGAGGACACGGTGAGCGTATTTGCCGAATTTTCGCAGGGCTTTCGCGGAGTGTTCTTCGCAACGACCGCAAACGCCGTCACCTCGCCAATAATGCTCGAAGCAAACTTCGCCGACCGTTCGGTACGCATCGAGGGCGACAGCGTGTTTGAACTAAAAGACGGCAAGCTCACTCCGGTGCTCGCCGCGGACAAGTTCGACAACCACGGTAAGCTCTGCTGGGGCAGCGGACACAGCGCGCTGATACGCGATTTCTACGACGCGGTCAAAAATAACCGCCCGTTTGCAATAGATTCAGACGAGGGCGGCAAGGCGATCGAGCTCCTGCTCGCCGTGTACAAGAGCGCTGAAACAGGCGAACGCATAGAGTTATAAAAAAGAAGGGAAGATTGAAATGCAGATGACTTTTCGCTGGTTCGGCGACACCAAGGACACGGTATCGCTCGAACAGATAAGGCAGATCCCCGGCGTCAAGGGCATTGTCCCCGCGCTGCACACCCTGCCCGCAGGCGAAGTGTGGCCGCTCGATATGGTCATGGACATGAAGCACGAGATCGAGGCGGCGGGCCTTACGATGGAGTGCATCGAGAGCGTCAACGTCCATGAGGATATCAAACTCGGCAACGAAAACGCAGACAAATATATCGACAACTATATCGAATCCATCCGCAATCTCGGCAAGGCGGGCGTCAGGGTGATATGCTACAACTTCATGCCCGTTTTCGACTGGACGCGCACCGACCTCGCCATGGATATGGGCAACGGCGCGACCTGCCTGTCATATAACGGCGCGCAGATCGAGGGCAAGAGTCCCGAGGATATGTTCCGCGAGATTGACGAGAACTCGAACGGCTACGCGATGCCCGGCTGGGAAACCGAGCGCATGGGCGAGATAAAGGAGCTGTTCCAAAAGTACAAGGGCGTGACCGAGGACGATCTCGTTGAGAATCTCCGCCACTTCCTGCGCCGTATAGCTCCCGTCTGTGAGGACTGCGGAATCAAAATGGCTATTCATCCGGACGATCCGCCATGGGGCATCTTCGGTCTGCCGAGGATAATCAAGAACACCGCAGATCTCGAACGCCTGCTCTCGCTCGTTGACAGCGACATAAACGGCATCACCTTCTGCACCGGCTCGCTCGGCGCGTCGAAAGACAACGACCTGCCTGCGATGATAAGGAAATTCGGCGACAGGATATATTTCGCGCATCTGAGAAACGTCCTCAGACGCGACGGCTGGTTCAACGAGACCTCCCACCTGTCCTCGGACGGCTCGCTCGACATGTACGAGATAGTCAAGGCTCTCTATGAAAGCGGATTTGACGGCTATATCCGCCCAGATCACGGCAGAATGCTGTGGGGCGAAAAAGCCCGTCCCGGCTACGGTCTGTACGACCGTGCGCTCGGAGCGGCATATATAAACGGACTCTGGGAAGCTGTTTCAAAGTCCGAAAGGGAAGGAAGATAACCATGGTACACGAAAATCTTAACGGCCGCGTTGCGGTCATAACCGGCGGCGGCGGAGTTCTCTGCAGCGGATTTGCAAAGGATCTTGCGGCTCAGGGAGTAAAGGTCGCGATACTCGACCTGCGCGAAGAGGCGGCTCAGAAGGTCGCGGACGAGATTAAAGCGGCGGGCGGCGAGGCCCTTGCAGTCGGCTGCAACGTGCTCGAGAGCGAGAGCCTTGAGGCGGCGCGCGAAAAGATAAACGCAGTGCTCGGCTCATGTGATATCCTCGTCAACGGTGCGGGCGGCAACTCCCCGCTCGGCACGACGACCAAAGACACGCTCGAGCTCGAGGACATAGCCCACAAGGCAGAGGGAGTCAAGACCTTCTTTGACCTCGACCCCAAGGGCATTGAGTTTGTTTTCAATCTTAACTTCCTCGGCACGCTGCTCACCACGCAGTGCTTTGCAAAGGACATGATAGGCAAGGAAAACGCGACGATTCTCAACATCTCCTCCATGAACGCCTACAGACCGCTCACGAGAATCCCCGCATATTCTGCGGCGAAGGCGGCTGTTTCGAACTTCACCCAGTTCATGGCGGTTCATTTTGCCGATGTCGGCATCAGAGTCAACGCGATAGCTCCCGGCTTCTTCTCGACGAACCAGAACAAGACTCTACTCTTCAACGAGGACGGCTCGCTCACCGCGCGCTCGAACAAGATAATCACCCACACTCCCCTGCGTCGCTTCGGCGTGCCCGAGGATCTGACGGGTGCTCTGCTGTTCCTCTGCGACGAGAGCCAGTCCGGCTTCATAACCGGCGTTATTCTCCCCGTCGACGGCGGCTTCTCCGCTTATTCGGGAGTGTAAAGTCCATATCAAATCGGATTCCCGATTTGCAGAATTCTCAAATAAAAGAACGCTGTCCATTGAAATACATGGGCAGCGTTCTTTTGTGTTGTGGTGTGTGATTGGCAATTGGGATTTGTCAATCACTTGAACCATAGCAAAGTAAAAGCATGTAACTCAGCTAATTTTTATAATCAAACTTTCAATAGTCGCGCCGCAGTGGTAGAAACCAGCTGAGTTGGACGAGAGGACGGCTTTCGAAGCAAGACGCACGAGCCCGTATTGTTTGAGCGAAGCGAGTTTACGGGCGAATGTGCCGAGCAACTGATTGAGAGCCGCGAGCTTGGTACTGCGGCGCGAAATTTCAGGAGGAGGTGAGTTGTAGGGGTCGGCGACCTCGACGACCCTTTGACGCGTGAGCGTCACGGTGTTTTTTGGAGATGATGCAAGTAAAGCGATCATTTAGTTACTTGTCACTACTATAGATTTTAAAAGCAGGCGAACAAAGTTCGCCCCTACGGTCTGTAAAATAAACTTTTGCGAAAATTTCGTGCCGCTTGCGCGGCAGCGGTGCGTCGAGTCGCCGCACCCTACAAGTTGCGCATCAAAAAAATTCGTGCAGATTTCGCGGGCGGATAGTATCTGCCCATATCGAGCACCTTTTCACTATTCACTTTGCGTGCAGATGATACCCACCCTTACCGCACACTTTTTCACTATTCACTTTTACTTATTACTTTGAGCGTTAGCGAAACAACCCCTCAGTCTCGGTTTACGCCGAGCCAGCTCCCCTACAGGGGGAGCCTAAATGGATTCTGCGACAAATCCCAATTCATCAATCACAAAACCGACCGCAGCAGATATGCTGCGGTCGGTTACTGTTTTACGGCACCCGTTTATGTTCCGGGCACTTTTCTTATTCCATATTGTCTATATAGCTGCAGGCTGCGAGTGCGGCTACGGAGCCGTCCGCCGCTGCGGTGGTCAGCTGGCGCACTTCCTTTGTGCGGCAGTCGCCCGCGGTGAAGACGCCGGGGGTCTTTGTTCTGCAACTCTCGTCCGCGATGATATAGCCGTAGTCATCGAGGTCTGCAACATCCTTGAAGCTCTCGTTGTTCGGCATCTGACCGACCGCAATAAAAATGCCGTCCATCGGAATGGAACGGGGTTCCTCGTCGCCCGTCGCTATCTTTATGCCGTCGAGCTCGTCGCTGCCGATGAGTTTGACTACCTTCGTGTTCATGAGAACTTTTATGTTATCTTTCTCGCCGAGCTTCTTGACAAGAGCCTTCTCTCCCCTGAACTCATCGCGTCTGTGTATAAGCGTGACACTCTTGCAGTAAGACGCGAGGAAGAGCGCGGACTGGAGAGCGCTGTCTCCGCCACCGACAACGGCGACATTCTTGCCCTTATAAAAAGCTCCGTCGCACACCGCGCAGTAGGACACTCCCCTGCCCGCGAGGTCGTTCTCGCCGTCCGCTCCGAGCGGTCTGTGGCGCGCTCCGGTGGCGATTATAACGCACTTGCACTGGTAGCTGTTTGAATCGGTTATGACGGTTTTTATCTTTCCGTCGACTATTTTTATTACCCGCTCAAGCTCAACATCCGCGCCGAGCTCCATCGCCTGCGAAACGAGGTTATCCGCAAATTCGCTGCCGCTTATCTGCGATATTCCCGGATAGTTTTCAACTCTCGGTGAAGAGGTTATCTGACCGCCGAAGGACTCGCCCTCGGTCACGAGCACGGTTTTTCCCGCTCTGAGCGCATAGATTGCCGCCGTGAGTCCGGCTGTGCCGGCGCCGACGATAACGATATCAAATTGCTGCATTTCTTTTTCCTCTGAATATGGCAAAATTTTTCTTTAATGCGCCGAAAACCGGGTGAAGCCGCGCTCCACCCGATCTTCCGGCGTTTATCAGTGCATCAGCACTGCTCAATGAACTTTTTGATGTTTGAAAGATTGACGAAGCTCTCATATCCGTCTCCGTCGGTGACGATGAGAGTCGGAGCCTGTCTGATGCCGTATTTCATCGTCAGATCCTCCTGAGCCTCTGCATCGATCTTCTCGTAGCCGATATTCGCCTTGTCAAGCAGAGTATAGGCTATCTTGCAGTTGGGGCAGGTCTTTGTGGTGAAGAGCATGACCTTTGCGCCGTTTGATGCCTTGGGAGTCTCCTCGTGCTTGCCGTCCTCCACGGTGTGGCTGACGGTGCGCTCATTCTTGAGATGAGACGCGCCGAGGTTATAGACGGTTCTGTCCTTGAACTCCTGCGCCTTGCCGTCGTTCCAGTTCTGGACGGGGCGATAGTAACCGGTGATACGGCTGTAGACCTCGGTCTGACCGCCGCACTCGGGGCAGGTAAAGTGCTCGCCCGCGATGTAGCCGTGATCCTTGCACACGGAATAGGTCGGGGAGATCGTGTAATAGGGCAGCTTATAGTTCTCGGCTATCTTGCGCACGAGAGAAGCAGTCGAGGTCCAGTCGGGCAGCTTCTCGCCGAGGAAGGCGTGGAAGACTGTGCCGGAGGTGTATCTCGTCTGAAGATCATCCTGAATGTCGAGCGCCTCAAAGATATCCTCCGAGAACGAAACAGGAAGATGCGAGCTGTTGGTGTAATAGGGAGTGCCGCCGTCCTTCGCTGCGGTGATGATATCCGGGAACTGAGCGACATCGTGCTTTGCGAAGCGATAAGTGGTGGACTCGGCGGGAGTTGCCTCAAGGTTGTAGAGATCGCCGTACTTCTCCTGATAGTCGGAGAGACGCTCACGCATATGGTCGAGGACTTCCTTGGTGAACTGCTGGGTCTTCTCGTGGGTCATGTCCGCTCTGAGCCACTTTGCGTTGAGACCGACCTCGTTCATGCCGATAAGGCCGATAGTCGAGAAGTGATTCTCGAAAGTGCCGAGGTAGCGTCTGGTGTAGGGATAGAGACCCTCGTTGAGAAGCTTCGTGATAACTGTACGCTTAACGCTGAGCGAACGGGCGGAGATATCCATAAGCTTGTCGAGTCTGCGGTAGAAGTCCGCCTCATCCTCTGCAAGATATGCGATTCTCGGCATATTTATCGTAACAACGCCTATAGAACCGGTGCTCTCGCCGCTGCCGAAGAAGCCGCCGGACTTCTTGCGAAGCTCGCGCAGGTCGAGGCGCAGTCTGCAGCACATGGAGCGGACATCGCTCGGCTCCATATCGCTGTTGATGTAGTTAGAGAAATAAGGTGTGCCGTACTTTGCGGTCATCTCGAAGAGAAGTCTGTTGTTCTCAGTATCCGACCAGTCAAAGTCGCGGGTTATGGAATAAGTCGGGATGGGATACTGGAAGCCGCGTCCGTTGGCGTCGCCCTCGATCATAGTCTCGATGAACGCCTTGTTGACCATATCCATCTCTTTCTTGCAGTCCTTGTACTTGAAGGGCATCTCCTTGCCGCCGACAATGGCGTTGAGCTCGGCAAGGTCGTTGGGAACGGTCCAGTCAAGGGTTATATTCGAGAACGGAGCCTGAGTGCCCCAGCGGCTGGGGGTGTTGACACCGAAGATGAACGACTCGATGCACTTCTTGACCTCGCGGTAAGAGAGGTTGTCCACCTTAACAAACGGGGCGAGATAGGTATCGAACGAGGAGAACGCCTGAGCGCCCGCCCACTCGTTCTGCATAATGCCGAGGAAGTTGACCATCTGGTTGCAGAGGGTCGCAAGGTGGCTTGCGGGAGAAGAGGTTATCTTTCCGGGGACGCCGCCGAGACCTTCCTGAATGAGCTGCTTCAAAGACCAGCCCGCGCAGTAACCGGTGAGCATGGAGAGGTCATGAAGGTGGATGTCGCCGTTTCTGTGGGCGTTTGCTATCTCTTCGTCATAGACCTCGGAGAGCCAGTAGTTCGCGGTGATCGCGCCGGAGTTGCTGAGAATCAGTCCGCCGACGGAATATGTGACGGTCGAATTCTCTTTAACGCGCCAGTCGGAAACCTTGACGTAGCTGTCAACGAGCTCCTTGTAGTCGAGGATGGTCGACTTCATGTTTCTGACTTTTTCGCGCTGCTTTCTGTAGAGAATATAGGCCTTTGCGACATCGGCATAGCCCGCCTGGCTGAGCACCGACTCGACGCTGTCCTGAATGTCCTCAACGGCGATAAGTCCGTCCTTGATCTTGCCCTCGAAGTCCGAAGTGACCTTGAGTGCGAGCAGGTCGATGACCGTCGGATGAGTTTCCTTGTTGAGCGCGTCGAAAGCCTTTGATATAGCCGAAGATATCTTCGCTATATCAAAATCGGCGACTGCGCCATCTCTTTTGATAACCTTGTACATCATCATGCCTCCATTTTCTTTCCTTTTCCAAATATACGCTTCATTTGCGCTGTCTGCCTTCAATTATAGATGCAATCATGGCAAATGTCAACAGCAAAATACAAGATATTGTGTAGAATTTATTTTTCTACCCCAAGATGTTCCGAGTTTCAGTGTCCGTTATATTCCCCTTATCTCGACATTCGGGACATTTTTGCGGACTATATCCGCGAAAGAGCGCAGTGTTTCGCGGCTGTGCGAGCCGAGACCCTTCTGCAAAACGAACTCGGAATCGGTAAAGTTCTGGAGAAAATATTTCTCGTCGCCCTTGAGCCACTCGCCTATTTTCTCAAAGTCCTCCGCGCTGTGCAGCTCGCGCACAACGGTCGTGCGGAACTCAAAATCGGTCTTTCCGCCCATGAGCAGGCGCACGCTCTCATATATCGGCTCCATATCGAATTTTTCGAGCCCGACCGTCTCGGCATATTTTTCGGGCGAATTTTTGATATCCATCGCCACATAGTCAACGAGCCCCGCGTCTATAAGCGACTGCATCTTGTCCGGGAAAGTGCCGTTGGTGTCGAGCTTTACGAGATAGCCCATGTCTTTTATGCGCCTTGCGAAGTCATCGACGTTTTTATTGACAAGCGGCTCGCCGCCTGTTATGCACACGCCGTCGAGCATGCCCTGACGTTTTTTGAGAAACGCAAAAAATTCTTCCTCCGGAATCTCATATTCGTCCCCGCCGGGGAGAATCAGCTCCGAATTCTGGCAGAACGGGCAGCGGAAGTTGCATCCGCCGAGGAACACAGTGCATCCCATCTTGCCGGGAAAATCGAGCAATGTAAGTTTTTGCAGACCTCTGACGCGCATACCGATACCCCTTTTCAAGCCGTAAAAATCGAGACGGAGAAAATCGGTCTTTCCGTCCCGGCAAAATCTATTATATACCACTAAAGCGCTCTTGTCACCAAAAACATCTTGAAAAATTGCACAAAGATTACCACAAAATAATGTGCATATTATCGCCGCGATACATATATGTTGCATTTTCTGCGAAAATTTGATACACTCATAGTATAATACAATCCCAATATATATGTATAACTGCGGAGGTGTCTTAATTGGCTGGAAAAAGACCTGTTGCGGCGATACTCTATGACTTCGACCGCACACTTTGCACAAAGGATATGCAGGAATATCAGTTCATTCCGAGCGTCGGCATGGAGCCCGCGGATTTCTGGGGGCTCGCCAACAGCTACGCCGAGGAAGAGCATATGGACAAAATCCTGTCATATATGTACATCATGATAAAAAAATCGCAGGAGTGCGGGATTCCGCTGACGCGCAAGAGCGTCATGGAGTGCGGACGCGCGATAGAACTGTATAAAGGTCTGCCCGGCTGGTTCGACCGCCTCAACCGCTTCGGCAGCGAGAACGGCGTGACCGTCGAGCACTATGTCCTCTCCTCCGGTCTTAAAGAGATAATCGAGGGATCCGAAATAGGCAAATGCTTCAAAGAGATTTTTGCCTGTGAGTTCCTTTACGGCGAGAACGGCGAGGCAGTCTGGCCGAAGACCGCCGTCAATTATACTTCAAAGACCCAGTTTGTCTACCGCATAAACAAAGGCGTGCTCGATGTATCTAACGACAAAGATCTCAACCGCTCTACACCCGATAACAAGCGCCGCGTTCCGTTTTCCAATATGCTCTATATCGGCGACGGGCTCTCCGATGTCCCGTGCATGAAGATGGTCAAGGCATACGGCGGATATTCTATAGCCGTCCACAACAACGAACCGCGCCAGCTCGAGGGCGTGAGTGACCTGCTCTATCACAACCGCGTTGACTTCGCCTTCGCGGCAGACTACTCAGAAAACAGCGAGCTTGACATAACCGTCAAGGATATCATCCGCAGAATAGCCATAGACAGCACCCTGCGCGACGAGCACAGCAAGCAGAAGCGCCGCTCGAAATGCTGCTGCGCGGACATCTGACGGAGGATAAATATGTCTGTATTTTTTACCGCCGCGGTGTGCGTATACAACACGGAAAAATATCTTCGCGAATGTCTGGATTCCGTTCTCAATCAGAGCTACAAAAATTTTGAACTGCTCATAGTTGACGACGGCTCGACGGACAAAAGCGGCTGCATCTGCGACGAATACGCAGAAAAAGACAGCCGTGTGCGTGTCATTCACACAGAGAATCAGGGTGTATTGCTCGCGCGAAAGACTGCGTTTGAGAATGCGCGCGGGGACTATTTCATCGTCTTTGATTCGGACGACACCGTCTCGCCCGAGCTGTTTTCGAGATTGAGCGAAAAAATCGAGCAGTGCGCGCCGGACATGATATTCTTTGACTATAATAAAATAAACGGCGAAAATATCATGCATGAAAAGACATTCGACGGCGAGCGTTCTTTTAATAAAGACAGCAAAAAAGATCTTTGGGAGCTGCTGCTGCGCTCGAAATTCAACTCGCTTTGGTGCAAGTGCATAAGGCGCGATAAATTCGACTATGATATAGACACGGCTTATTACAAAGGCTACAGTCGCGGCGAGGACAGGCTCGTCTCGGCGCATATGCTGAGCCGGCTCAACACTTTTTGTTACCTGCCCGAGGCACTTTATAACTACCGCACCTCGGCTTCCTCTCTGACGCGGACATATTCGTTTGAGAATCTCGTCATGTCCTCCCGCGCTACAGAGGAGATTCGCCAAATGATATCAGCCGACGGCTGCCTCGACGGCGAGTGCGAAGCGCTCATATGCTCCCTCGCGAGGATGATCTACCGCAATTTTCTCTATCCCAACGCCGTCTCTCTATCTAAAAAAGAGACCGTTGAGCTGATAAAAAAGAGCGAATCTCTCGGCATCTATAAGCTGTGCACCGATCGCAGAGCGGACAAATATTCTTCAAAGCCGGAGAATCTTAAATTTTCGCTGCTGAGAAATAAAAAATACTCCCTGCTCGTTGACGCAGTGAGGCTCAAGAGCAGGATATAAGTCGAAGAGAGTCGATTGCCTTGACAAAATTTCTGCCGGGCGTTATAATATTCTCCCGAAAACTGCCCGTGCGGAAAGGAAGTGAAAGCCATGGGCACAGAACAGAAAAAGATCGCCGCCCAGAACAAGAAGGCTTTTCACGACTATTTCGTGCTCGACAGATACGAAGCGGGAATCGAGCTTTGCGGCACGGAGGTCAAATCCATCCGCCAGGGCAAGCTCAATCTCAAGGACTCATGGTGCTCGATAGTCGACGGCGAATTGTTCGTCAACGGAATGCACATCAGCCCCTATGAGCACGGCAATATCTTCAACCGCGACCCGCTGAGGGTGCGCCGCCTGCTGATGCACAAGCGCGAGATAATGCGCCTGCTCGGTCAGACGAAGCAGGAGGGCTTGACCCTCGTGCCGCTGAGTGTATATTTTGTCAAAGGGCGCGCCAAGGTTGAGGTTGGGCTGTGCAAGGGCAAAAAGCTCTATGACAAGCGTGAGACGGCGGCGAAGAAAGACGCCGCGCGCAATATCGAGCGCAGCATGAAAAACTTCTGATTCAATCGGCAAAAGCCGTTTGATATATGGGGATGAAAGGATTTCGACGGGGAGGTTGAACTTCGGTAAGCGGGCAGCGGTGTGGGACCGCTATAAAACCCATACGTTTAAATAATAAACGACAACAAAACAGTTTTACAAGCTGCTTAAATAGCAGCCGTCTTTGCCGGGAGTACTGCGGCCCGGTACAAGGCGTCGATTAGCAGTGAACGTGCACGGGTGAGCGCTCCGTAACCCGTCATGAACAACGGAACTACCGAACCGGTGAGCCTGCCTGACGGCGCTCCGGCGAGGGAATCTTAAAAGACAGGCTACGCCCGTAGAAAGCTGTGGGGAGCCCTTTTCGGACGCGGTTTCGATTACCGCCATCTCCACCATGAAAAAAGCACTTGCTGTTGCAAGTGCTTTTTTCAACGAAATTCGTTCCTCTGGAACGAGTGAAATATCTTAGATGTGAAATATGCCTGCGGCATATGAAAACAGGTCAATAGCTGATTTTCTAGACAGGCTGTAACCAATGCAAGCCGGGAAAGTTCTTTGCTACTCTCCCGGCTTGATTTTTATTTTTGCAGTCATATTCTGACTGCTTCAATTTCGTTTCCGTGTTCCTTTATTATATCTATAAGATCGGTTGTTTTTAGCCACACCGTTGCGGTGTTGTCATTCGGGTGGACTCCGATGAGTCCGCCGTTTACGAGTTCCTCGTCAAGAAAAAATTTCACTTTTTTCTCGCTGTCGTTGAGTATACCGAGCGGCGTCACTGCGCCCGGTATCAGACCGAGCAGGTTCATCAGATCGTTTTCCGATGCAAAGCTCAGCGGGCGTGTGCCGTGCTCCTCCCTGAATTTTTTCAGGTCAACGCGCTTGTCGCCCCTGACAGTTATGAGATAATAATTGCGCTTCTTGTCGTCTCTGACAAATAAGTTCTTCGCATCAGCCTCCGGGTGCGGCAGCTCAACATGCGACATCTCTTCCATATTGAACACCGCGCCGTGCTCGGTCACTTCGTATTCTATTCCCCTGCTTGTCAGGAAATCATATACTTCCTGCTTATTCATAATTTCATCCTCTATTTAAAGAGGGCTGCCGCATCGGGCAGCCCTCTTGCTTTTATATCAGTCCGGCGTATAAGTAAAGGTGAAGCAATGCGAGCGGAGCGTCGCCGCGCCCATTATGTTGAGCCTGAATGCGTTGCCGCGCATTGTCTGATTGCCTATTCTCATGCTTGAAATATAGCCGCAGCTGCTGCCGCGCGCGCTGTCATGCTCGAGTATTTTTATCCACTGCGCAGGGTTGCTCTGGAGCGTTATGCGCTTTGATGGATCAACCTTTGCATTATACGCTTCGACCTTCTTGCGAAGCTCCTCGCTCGAAATGGTCAGCGTGCGTTTGACATTGCCCTCGGGGCTTGTCCTGCCGCCCGCGAGATAAGGATAGCTGCTTTGACTGCCGCCCCAGACATTCGCGCTCGAAGCCGTCTTCCCCGCCGCCGTTGAAAAATACGGAGTGAACGCAGGCGAGCCGTAATATGCAAGATATTCGCCGAGCGTCGCTTTTATCGCGTTTTCAATAGATGAACTCGTTCCGGCGTAGCTCTCGCGGAACGCGTGGTTTGAGGTAGTCATCTTAAAATTCTGGCGCTTTGCGTAGGTGTAAATCGCGACCATCTGCGACTTTATCGACTCAAGCGGCGCAGACGGACCGACCTCGGCATATGCAGTCTTGCCGAGATATTCGGCGAGCGAATAGCTCTTGCCGTTATATGTAACCTTGCTCGGTAAATTTGAATCTTTAACGAGGCTGATGCCGGGGTTGTTGTAATAATGGAGCAAAATCTGCTTGTATGTCCAGCCGCGGCGCGCATATTCGGACGCGCCGTTCTGGCTCATGCCGACTCCGTGGCCGTAACCGTAGACGGTGAAAACAAAAGTACCCGTCTTTGAAGAGCTGTGCCTTGTCGTGGTCTCGGTCGGTTTCTGGGTGGGCTTAGTGGTCGGTTTTCCAGTCGTGTTCGGGCGAGTCGTGGGCTTTGTCGAGATAACCGTCGTCAGGACGGTTGAGCCCTCGGCTATCGAGCCGGGCACAGTGCCATTTGTCTGCTCCCCGGTTGTTTTTCCGGAGTCGGCAGTGTCGCCATTCGGACGCTCTACGTCGGCAATAATCATATCGTCTATATCATCAATTATCCCGTCCGTATCGCTCTCTGAGGTATTCCCCCACGATGTGTTGCCGCCCGACGCGCTGTTCTCAACCGTATTGCTCTCGCTTGTGTCGGACTCGCGTGCGTTAATGAGCACCGCGCTGACCTGCGAACCGTAGCCCTTGACCAAAAATGTAATCGCAGTTCCGATAAGCGCCGCGAGCAGGATAATAGCCGCCACAATGAGCGCGGTCTTTTTGCCCGAGCGCACCGGAGCCGATTTGTGATGGGTCGGATGTTCGCCGTCCGTGATTATTATTGACGCATCGTCGCTGACATCGTGCATGAAAAAGCCGTTGCGCGCATAGTCGGCGAGCGCGGAATAGAGCCTGTGGACGCAGGCGTAGATAAACTCCTGCGTGGTCTCGCCCTTGCGGCTGAAGACCTTGAACACGCGCGCTTTATTCTCGTCCGCTATGCAGATGAGCATAAAATGCTTGCTGTCCTCATCGTCGTTGCGGAACACATTCGATATCGCCGCACCGATTGATGCGCCGCTCTTCGCTCTGGCGCGTCCCGCCATGGCGGCTATATATTCGCCGTGACTCTCGTCCTCCTGCCGCTCAATATCGACCGACCGGGCGAATATAGCATCGCCGAAATCCGATTCATCGTCATAGGGCAGGACAGAGAACACGAACGGGCTGTTTTTGCTTGAAGCAACCGCGACGGAAAGTCCGCGCTCTTTCAAGAGCGCAACGACCTCTTCCGGATCGCACTTTTCTTCAGCACTCGGCTCGCCGGCGCCGTTTGCATCCGGTTCGGTAGTGTTTGCGCTTTCGGCAGCTTTTTCAACGGGCAGGAACACCAATTTCAGTTCTTCGGCGACCTTGGCGCATCTGCCGTCGGAAAGGGGCAGAAAAACCAGTGTCTGGCTGCCGCTTTTCTCTATAAAGCCGCTGTATTTGCCGTCGTCGGTCACAAGTATCTGTGCGTCGGCAGGCATCAGGCACTGATCCTCATCCGCCTTTTCAAGCACTTCGGCTATTCTGTCGGAGGACGCGGTTTTTGTTCTGAGCGCGTCGAAAAGCAGCTTCTTTATCTCGATATAATGCCGCTCGGCAGCCGCGAGAACCACAGTCTCCGAATCTCCGAACGCTCCGGCAAGGGCAGAAAACAGCTCGCGGCTGTCCGTGAACTGCTCAAAGCGGCACTCCCCGTAGGCTGCGGCAAAGACGGACTCATATTCCGCTATCGCCCTGCGCGGGAGAGGCTGATTGACAAAAGCCAGGAGCGAGATCTTATTTTTCAAAATATCACCTCATTAGTTGGGATACCATCTGTTTGCGTTTTTGTAGGGGTTCTGTTTCTTGTCTTTATCATACCAAGCCTGAGGATATCTCGGGTTGGGGTTGGTCTTGACGAGCGAAGTATCAACTTCTTCACTCTCGCCGTCGCGCACCATTCGTGCCACAACGACAAGGCGTGCGTTGTCGAACTCATACAGGCAGGTCGAAAGAGTGAGAATCTTGTCGGTCGGCTTGATATCGACGCCCGTTGTGTAGAGCTTTCTCGAATCAAGCTCGGCTATATACTGCTCGAAGCTCGCCTCGCTTATATTCGTCCAGACATAGTTGAAGAAATATCCGTTGTCCTCGGCGGTGGTCGCATTTGTGATAAACACCGCGTAGACCTTCCACTTGTAGTCGTGATAGATGGTGTTGAACTCGATTATCGGATTGTTTATGAATCCGCGCGTGGTGCGGTAATCGAAGAGCTTGCTGAATATCTTGTCCGAGCTGCGGGTGCTGTGACCGTAGATTATGCTGTTACGGTCAAGCGGCTCGATTGAATTGGCATGAGCCAGGAACGGGTTTCCGAGATCCGTGTATCTGTGGGTGAAGCTGCGTTTGAGATAATACGAATCGTTGTCGGTCTGGAGAATCGGGAAGTCCATCTTGAGCTTGTCTATCTTCAGCCAGCCGACGAGGTCGGTGTTCTGTGCATACGCCTCGGCGTATTTTAGCTGCATACCCTCGGGGAACTTGACATTCGGGTACTTTGCCTTTATCTCGTCCCAGGTCAACTCTTCGCTGGGCTTGATATCTTTTATGTCGTTGTCAACGATATTGGGCTGAATGAGATATGTGTTTATCAGCATTCCCGCGCTGACGAACACCGTGATTATAGCCGCCATAAAGACTATCTTGCGGACTATCTCGGAGACAGCGTCGCCCTTCATCGGGATGATACCCTTTATAAATTTTTTGAAGCCCTTTTCGCTGCCGCCGTTCTTCTCGTTCTCGCTGACCTCGCGCTCATATTCGCGCAGTGAGCTGCGGTCGCGCTCGCTGAGGTTGACGGCAAAGGTAGAATCTGTCGGCATATCGAAATCGTCGAGCGCCTGCTCTGTCGGGTATTCCGACTCAGTCACTTTCGGAATATCCTCACCGCTCAGATCGTCGGGCGGGATAAACTTATATAAATTATCCTTTTTCGGCTCGGCGGGTTTCTTCGGCTCGGACTCGATTATGGGCTCGAGCTCGGACTCCGGCTCGGATACCGGCTCCTTTTCTTCGGTCACGGCGCCGCTTTCCTGCCGTGACTCCACCCCGGTTTCATCGTCGCCGCAGTCAAGATATCTGCGCGCGAGATCTTCCATTTCGCTGCGCTGTGCCGCGGGTTCGTCGTCCTCAACCGATGTGTAGTGCTCAAACATCTCCCTCATATCGGGCAGCGAAAACTCGCCGTCTTTTCTGTTTTTGTCAGACATACTCTTTCCTCCGATACAGGTTTACTTTATTTTCTCTTCCAGCATCAGGCGTGCAAGGTTAAGTGCCCGCGACGCCGTGACATATCTGTTATATTCACGGTCATTTTCATGACCGGTGACTATCTTTTCGACGACTGTGCGCTCGCCGTCCGTGACCGCCGCAAAGCTCAGTCCGCCGGGCAGAACACCGTCGCCTCCCGGTCCTGCAAGACCGGTTGTGGATATCGCTATATCCGCGCCGCTCACGTGCTTTGCGCCGAGCGCCATCTCGCGCGCCGTCTGTTCGCTGACAGCGCCGTAGGTCTCAAGCGTCTTTGGCGAAACGCCGAGGAGCTTTGTTTTTATATCATTAGAATAGCTGACTATTCCGCACTCGAAAACCTCGGACGCGCCGGGGATATCAGTCAGCCTTTTGGGGATATATCCCGCCGTGCAGGATTCGGCAGTCGCTATCTTTTTGCCCTTTTCTTTGAGCAGAGCGACAACGCGCTCTTCGATGCTGTTCATATCGGTGCCGTATACGACATCACCGAGCCTGCTGCATATCTCATCAACTACAGGCGCGCACATTTTGTCCGCCTCGTCGGCGGTTTCCGCCTTCGCGGTTATCCTCAGCCGCACCTCGCCGCTTTTTGCATACGGTGCGACGGTCGGATTCTTTGCGTCGAACATATCCTCTATCTCTTCGGCGACCGAGCTCTCGCCCATGCCGATTATATTGACCGTGTGTGAGACTATCGCGCCGTCGGAATATTTTTTCAAAAATCCGCGCACGCTCTCATTGAACATCGGGACGAGCTCGCCGGGAGGGCCGGGCAGGATAATAACGCACTTGCCGTTCTTTTCGAGTGCCGCGCCGGGTGCCGTGCCGTGGTTATTCTCAAACACGGTGCCGCCGACGGGCAGCATTGCCTGCTTGAGGTTGTTCTCGGGCATATTGCCGCCCTTTGATTTGAAATATGAGCGTATGCGCTCTGCCGTGTCTTCATCTTCTCTGAGCTCGAAACCCATGACCTCACAGCAGACCTCTTTTGTCAGATCGTCGTCCGTGGGGCCGAGTCCGCCGGAAGTGATAACAATATCACTGCGACCGAGAGCCGTTTTCAGCTCCTGCGCGAGGCGCTCGGGATTGTCCCCGACGGAGCTGCGGTGCATGACGGATATGCCCATCGCCGCAAGCTCCTTTGAGAGAAACTGCTCGTTGGTATTGAGGATATCGCCGAGCAGAAGCTCGGTTCCGACACAGAGAATTTCACACACTGCCATTGTTACTCACCTTTTGAAAAAGCTTTTATAACCGTAACTTTTGTGCCCTCGACCGCGCGCTTTATGGGCTCGTCCCATTCGGTGCCGCGCTCCGCCTTTTCGACTCCGGCTATTGTCGGATGGGTGCGCGGGTGCTTCGGGGTGAACACCGTACAGCAGTCCTCATAGGGCTGGATGGATATATCAAATGTCTCAATTTTTCTCGATATCGCGATGACTTCGTCCTTGTCCATGCCGATAAGCGGACGGAATACGGGCATCGAGGTCACAGCGTCCGTGCAGGCTATTGCGGGCATGGTCTGGCTCGCGACCTGACCGACGCTCTCACCTGTTATCAGCGCCTGGCAGCCCTCTTTTATTGCGATCTCCTGCGAGATGCGCATCATCATGCGGCGCATGATAAGCGTGAACACCTCTTCGGGACAGTTGTCTTTTATAAGCTCCTGGATCTCGGTAAACGGGACAACGAAGAGCATGATGCGTCCGCTGTATTTTGCGACCTGGCGCAGAAGCGAGTGGACTTTCTGCTCGGCGCGCTGGCTCGTATAGGGCGGAGAAGCGAAGTGAATAGCTATCAGCTCCACGCCGCGCTTTGCCATCATCCAGCCTGCAACGGGGCTGTCTATTCCGCCGGAGACGAGCAGAGCCGCCTTTCCTGCGGAGCCCGAGGGCATACCGCCCGCGCCCTTGAGCTGGTTGCCGTGTATAAACGCGCACTTATCGCGCACCTCGACGTTTATTATAACATCGGGGTTATGAACATCTACTTTCAGATGGTGGAATTTCGAGAGTATCTTTCCGCCGACCTCTCTGCATATCGCGGGAGAATTGAGCGGAAACTTCTTGTCCGCGCGCTTTGCCTCGACCTTGAAAGTCGATGCGGCGTTGAGCAGGGGAGCCGTATATTCAACGCAGGTGTTGAGAATAACGTCCATATCCTTTTCGACTGCGGCGGCGCGAGAGAGTCCGGCTATGCCGAAGACCTTGAGAAGTCTTTCGGTCGCTTCGTCGAGATCGGCATCCTCTGGTCCTTCGACTATTATCGTCGACTGCGCGGGGGTGCAGGTGAATTTGCCGAGAGACGCGAGTCTGCGGCGGATATTCGCCATAAGCATATCTTCAAAAGTGCGCCTGTTGAGTCCCTTGAGTGCAAGCTCACCGTTTTTGATGAGAATAACTTCCTTCATGTTGTGATTCCTTTTTTATTTATTTTACTTATTTTTTCTTATTGTTTTCTGCCCCTCGGCAATGCCGTCGATGAGCATATCTATCTCTTCTTTTGTGGTAAAACGCGAGAAGCTGATTCTGAGCGGGCTCTTTCTAACTTCGTCGCTCAGCCCCATATTTTTGAGCACCGAGCTCTGATGTCCCTTTGAGCACGCCGAGCCGCTCGAGACATAGACGCCGCGCGAAGAGAGAAAGTTGAGCATCGGCTCGGAGTTTATGCCGAGCACCGAAATATTGGTCACATACGGCAGCGCGTCCTCGGGCGAGTTTATAACAACTCCGCCGAGAGCCAGAAGTCTGTCCCGCATATAGTCGCGAAGCTCAGTAACTTCTTTGAGCTCAGCCGCAAGATTCGGCAGAGCCGCGGCCGCCGCGCCGAAGCCCGCTATCGCAGGCATGGGCTGAGTACCGGGGCGCAGTTTTTCCTCCTGCGAGCCGCCGAAAACTATCGGCGACAGGCGCACGCCCTTTTTGACATAGAGTACGCCCACGCCCTTGGGTCCGTGTATCTTGTGAGAGCTGACCGTCATCAGGTCAACGCCCATCGCCGCAGGCTTGAGCGGCAGTTTTCCGAAAGCCTGCACCGCGTCGCAATGAACAAGTGCGGGCGACTTCGCACGCGTTACCGCAGTTCTCGCCGCTTCGACCGGCTGAATAGTGCCCGTCTCGTTGTTGACCGCCATGATGCTCACGAGTATCGTGTCGGGAGTCACGGCTTCAAAAAGCTCGCGCTCGCTGATACGTCCGTTTTTGTCAACGCCGAGGCGTATGACTTCAAAGCCCTCGTTTTCGAGATGCTTGACCGTCTCATCAATGCTCGGATGCTCGACGCTCGTCGTCACTATCCGTCTGCCGCGCCGGCGCATGGCATGAGCCGCGCCCTGAACGGCAAGATTGTTGCTCTCCGTTCCGCCGGAGGTGAAATACACCTCTTCATCCCGACAGAAGAGCCTGCGCGCCACATTTGAGCGCGCGTTTTCGAGCATTTCGTCCGCCTCTATCCCCTTTTGATGCAGGGACGATGGGTTGCCCCAAAGCTCTGTTACAGCGGTTTTCATCGCTTCAACAGCTTCACTGCACACGGGGGTCGTGGCGCTGTTGTCAAGATACGCCGTCATAAGAAAAATCACTCCAAACCGCACGATTCCCAATTATACTTATATATTCTATATTATACAACATATTCACCGGACTTGCAATATATTTGAGCGGATTGCGGCGATACTGCGCGCGGCAAGTTTTTTCCTGTCTGCGCATAAAACGCCCGCCCGCTACATTATATGATATAAAGTGCAACAAGGACAGCAAATAAAGATTGACAAAAATATGCAATTTGCTATAATTAAACTGCAAATGAAACCCATTACATAAAGGAGAGTTGACATTGACAAAGCGAACAAAATCGTGGGTCGCCCTGCTGCTTTTCATCGCAGTGTTCGGCGCTCTGCTCGTGACCGCAACGTTCACTGACCTCCAGGTCAGCAACATCCTCACGGCAAAGGCGCTCGCCGCCCACACCTACTACACAAACGAGACCGTATACGGCGTTGTGCTCGAGGCCGTCGGCTCGTCGCCCGTCTATCTCATGCTCGCATTCAGCTTCCAGATTCTCTTCTGGCAGGTCATGCGCAAGATGAAAAAGCATCCGTGGAAAGAGATCCTCGCGATACTCCTGCTCGTCGCGGGCACAATAGCCTATTTCGTACTGTTTGACGACGCCGTCAAATATGCGCTTCAGCACATCGGGCCCGAGGCCGAACTGTTCCGCAAGGCGGCATTCCTCAAGGGCATGTCGCTGTTCTTCGCGGGTCTTATGACTTTCTTTGCGACCTTCGCCATCAGAAACTATTCCGAGGAATCGGTCAACAAGATGGTTATGTTCGCGGTTGCGGTGCTCTGCGTCGCCGCGCTTTCAAACGGTCTTGTCGCCGCTGTCAAAGAGCCCGTCGGCCGCATGCGTTATCGCGCAATGAACTGCGAGGGCGGCCAGTCGATCGGCGGATTTGATAACTTCACCCGCTGGTATGTCGCCAACGGACAGCACCTCACCAAGGACGAGATGAGAGCACTCTTCGGCACGACCGACGCTCTTAAATCATTCCCGAGCGGACACACCTGCTCCGCCGGCACGGTCTACTGCCTGCTTATGCTCCTCGATGTTTTCAACGTCAAGAGCAAGGGCAAGAGAGCTGTCAGCTGGATCGCCGCCATCACCTACACCGGCATGGTCGCGGTCAGCCGCATAATCGTCGGCGCGCACTTCTTCAGCGACGTCCTCATGGGCGGCACGATAGCTTTCGTGAGCATGATAATCTTTAGAGAGATATTCATCTGCAAAGGCTCGAATGTCAAAGCGATGTTCGGCAAGGAATAAAATCAAGATAGTTAAGCACCCCGCAGGCTCAAGTCTGTGGGGTGCTTTTTCAAGTCCATTTTCAATCTTTGCAGGATGCGCGAAGCTTACCTACCGGTTTTGGAGACTTGCCACTATTATAGATTTTAAAAGCAGGCAAACAAAGTTCACCCCTACAGTCTGTAAAATAAACTTTTGTAAGAATTTCGTGCCACTGTCGCGGCAGCGGTGCGTCGAGTCGCCGCACCCTACAAG
>ENA-OZGO01000236-OZGO01000236.1-human-gut-metagenome-genome-assembly--contig:-NODE-236-length-25114-cov-5.228620_pt1 | contig 25114 bp, 23 predicted proteins | sample MGYA00244658_ERZ653662 | MGnify/ENA primary metagenome ERZ653662 (study PRJEB26926, sample SAMN06165217) | human gut metagenome | biome: ENVO:00009003; feature: ENVO:2100002; material: ENVO:00002003... | reverse complement strand
ATCCACCAGCGCCGCAGGGTCAACGGCGCGAATATCCATATCGGATGCCGTATATGTGTCCATGCCATACCTCCTTGCTTGGGTTATTTCATGGTTATGACTGGATAAAGGAATGTATGAATCCGGGATAACCGGCAGCGTGGACTTCATTACGGAGCCTCCATTTCTTCGGGTATATAAAGTCCCAGGCTGATTTGAATGGCTTCGTTGACGCCATCCATCTGTTCGCGGCTGACACGCCCGATATAGCGCACCACGCGGCGTTTGTCGATGGTTTTGATCTGCTCCAGAAGAACAACGGAAGCGCCGTCCATGCCCTTCACGGAGGAAAGCAGATAGTGTGTAGGCTGATGCGGTTTCTTGCCTCTGTGGGCTGTCAAAGGGGCAACAATGAGGGTCGGGCAATAAAAGTTGCCGGTGTTGTTTTGCAGCAGAAGAACAGGGCGCGTGCCGCCCTGTTCTGAGCCGATATAAGGATTTAAGTCTGCCAGATAGATATCGCCGCGGCGATATGTCCAGTTCTCCTTCAAGGGCAAGGACTCCTTTCTGTTTTGGTATGTACAGCCCTAATTTGTCCTCGACACCCCAGAGCCGTGGGAAATCATCAGGCGGCGGCTGGCTGCACCGCTCCATGGGACTTGAACCCCTCCGAGGATCGCTCCGAGCTGCCCCCATTGCGTGAAGAAGCTGTGGCTGGACAAAAGTATCGTTAGCCCTGCATACGGTCATGGCCGGATCGGGAACCGCCCGATTTTTACAGCCGGTTTTATCGCTCGTTCACGGAAACTGCGCTGATTGAATGTTGTCCGCGCTCGTGAAGGTCGTGGCGCACCGCTGTGCTGGCTTATGCTCTCGCACATATGCAGGAATGTACCTGATGAATGACTGTGAAATTTTCAAGGAACAGTCAGCTTTCGCTGTGATTTTATTTTAAGAAATCTGTACTCTGAATGGAACGTACCATTGGGAACATCACTAACACCAATGGGAACACGGCCTATAACTTTGCTTGGAAGTGCTCCAAGTCTTCAATCAGATGCTGTATGTTTTCTTTCAGATGGGCAGCATCCAGAACATCGTGGCACTTGCCCAGAATCAGGTAATCCAAAGACGTCCCAAATATCTCAGAAATCTGAATCATCAGATCGACGGAGCAGCCCTTTTTACCGGATTCAATGCGGCTGATGTAGCCGTGGGAGACATTCAGAAGTTCGGCCAATTCTATCTGGTCGAGCTTTTTCGCCAGGCGCAGCTCACGAATCCGCGCTCCGCTGGCCTTCGTGTTGTAATACATAAAAACCTCCGTGAATTTGAAATGTGGGAATTTCAAACGCACGGAGGCGGAGAACGGCAATGAAGCCCTAAAAACGCAGAAAAGCCCGCAGCATGATTGCTGCGGGCAGAATGGGGCGATATGAAGTTGTGGTGGGGCGGCGCATCCGGAAGAGGCCGCAGGGCATACGGGGAGTTTACAACCGCGCTCCGTAAAAATGAAAATAAGAGTCCCGGCAGGAGCCGCGCCCCTGCCGGCATACAGCCGCCCATAAAGATCACCCGTCCGGTTCCATTCCGGCTTGTTCAGCCGGTAACAGGATCATATCAGACGGGTAATCTCAGCCGGAGCCTCATTTCAGCCTTATTTTTGCAGCAGTTTTGCCGCAAAAAATCCGCACGGACACACTCATTTTTGCCGCACGAACACCCTCATCAGCGCCGCACGGAAGCCTCACAGGCGTATTACTTTTTCTCCCATAATTGCTGCACAAATGCGATCTGCTCTTCACTCATGTATGATTCCGCAGTTTGCAGGAAGTTTTTCGCCAGTTCGGCACCGCCTCTATGGTACATGATAAGAATCATGTCGGTATTCAGTTCGCTGTCATAGGGATCAAGGCTCATCGCATCAACCACCGCACGGTGTGCCGCACAATAATCGCCCTGTTCCATCTTGCGCTCAATGTAACACTTGATAATCCGAAGAAAGATGTTGTGATAATATGCCGTTTTAGGCATCAGCCAATGCTGATAGGAGATTTTAGAAAACAAATCACCGCGATATAATTCGACGGCTCCCTGATAAAGCTCGGATTGTGCCTTTGGATTTGCCTCCGCTTCCATACGACGGCAGTTATCCTCAAAACGGTCAAAATCTGTATAGACGTTATACTCCGGATTGATGACAAACGTTCCATGACGGCCGACGACCAAATCCTCCAAATCAATGATGCTCAAAATGCGTCGGAGACGGTAGGCAATATTGCTGACGGAGCGATACGGATTGTCCATCACATCACCTGGCCAGAGCGCTTCCGCCAATCGCTCAATCTTTAATGCCCGTTTCATATTCGTGATAATAAGGGCAAAGAGGTTCAAACAAAGATCGGAAGAGATATCTTCTTCCGTAAGCGTGCCTTTCGCGTTCCTGATCTCCAAATCACCCAAGCAGTTCACATAGACATCTCGGTCGCTGTACTTTGACGCCCGCTGTGCCGCTGCAATGGACTGGCTCAGCTTGATCTCATTCAGCTCCACAACGACCGCGTAGGAGATGATGAACAGAAACGTCGGATCATCCTGAAAGTGCGTCGGGTCGTCAACCGCGATATAGCCTTGATTGATGCGCTTGGAAAACGGCGCTGCCAATATGGATTTCACACCGTAGCGCTGGAAGAATTGATATTCATCCGGATATGTATCCCTGATTGCCTCCATATCCGGTATGACAACAGGCCGGTTCAGCGACAGAAATTCACACCATCGCGGGAAGCTCTCTACGGCAAGATACTGGAGCATGTTCTTCTGGTGCTCTACGCCTTCCGCACACCATTCGTAGGTAAGCAGTCCGATTTTCAAATCCCAGTCTGCTTCTACAACGGAAGCTCTGGCCGCACCGTAAAACTCCGCTGCACCTTGCAGCAGGCCGTCGATAATGTCTTCTGAATCTTCCAAGCTGCGTAGCCGTTCTTCCAGAAATCCAAGTGCTGTCTGGAAATCTTGGGACGCTGCGCGATTGTTGTTCTCTGAACTGTTCATGGCTGCGCTCCTTTCTACAAATCAAAAAACTGCCTGATCCTCCAATCAAGCAGCCTTTTCCGCAGCATCCACTATTGGTGGTGCTGCGTCATTATTTGTCCGTAGGTGTACGCCTCCATGCGAGGGTTCTGTTCCGCTCTGCGATAATGCTGTCAATTTCATGCACTGGCCTGATCTTGCACAGCAAACCGCCGGTAGCGCAGAGGTGCGCCGTCCGAGCAAATAACAAGGCTAACATGGCTGTGCGGATTTCGTGATCTCTTGGCTGTATCGGTGACAGAATGGCGTGTGCCTATCGGAGCAGCCCCTTAACGATGGCATGAATGTTCTGTAGCTGTTCAGGACTCAGTTTCTGCATATCCTGAAAAACCGCTCTGAGCTGTTCGGGATATTCATTCCCATCGTCAAAGAAGTCCCTTGCGGTTATATCAAGATAATCGCAGATGTAGAAGAAGCCGCTTAACGACGGCATAGACTTCCCGGTCTCAATATTGTTGATATAACCCGGATTCTGACCCATTGAAAGGCTCATATCACGAGCCGAAACGCCCTTTTGCGTTCTCAATTTGGCCAGTCTCAGGGAGAACTCCTTGTCTGTCATCACTTCACCTCCACATATTATATTTTAGCCCATACAGCAGCTATTCTCGTTTGAATATAGCCCTTGTTTGTGCGAATGTATGGGTTTATAGATGCTATCATATGCAGAGCTATTGGATTTATAATGTAATAGAAAAAGGACTCTCGATTGGGGCATATAGTCCGCAATGAGAGTCCTTCTGAAATATTCAACTGTATCAGTTGGTGTGAATAATGAAGCCGGAGAAACCTGAGTAAGTGGTTGGCCTAATGCTACTCATATTTGACTTGTCGTGTTGCTTTTCCGGCGCATACGGGACATCCACATTTCTGCTTTCCGGTTCGGGAGTAGATGGCCGTTTTCCAAACATGCCCTTCAGCGCATTTCCACCATACCCGCTTGTGACTTCCCGGCGTTACCATTTCTGGGGTCAGACCGCTGTTCAGCGTGCTATCCCATTGCGCGGCGATTTTCGGATGAAGCGTAGCAAGATCATTAAAACCAGCCAGAACGCGCCGTCCTGCGCAGTATGGGCAGCCGGAGTTCTCTACAGCTCTTGCTGCAACGATGGCCTGCCATTCATGACCAAGTGTGCATCGCCACCATACCTTTCTGTTGCTGAAGGAAGTAATCTGATCCGGTCTCAGACTTCCGTTGCGCTCCGTATCCCACTGTGCGGCGATGTCTGGAAAGAGCGTCGCCAGATCATTCTCGCCGGACATCACAGCCTTCCCAGTGCAAACCGGGCATCCCGCGCCTCTGCTTCGGCTGAGTATGCGAGCTCGCCATGAGTGTCCATTCTGACACTTCCACCAAACGTATTTATGACTTCCTTCCAACACATCTGAGGGCTTTAGTTCACCATTTTTCTCGTTGTCCCATTCAGAAGCCAGTGCAGGATTCAAGGTGAGCAGATCATTGCTTTCGACCCAGAGCATCCGCCTGGTACAGTAAGGACACATCGAACCATTTGCACGAACCCGGATTTCCGAATACCATGTGTGACCGTTTTCACAATGCCACCAAACCTTTTGATGGCTTCCTTTATGTACGGTATCAGGGGTCAGGGGAGCATTTTTCTCCTGATCCCACTCCTGTAGAAGATACATTCTGTCCTGACGCTCACAGAATGATTGCAAAGAGTTTTCTTTTTTCATTCAGGCACTCCATATTGCTGAAACAGAATCACAACTGCGTTTACAAATCGCAGCTACAAGTCCGGCTGCAACTGCACGCGCAGTTCAGCACCGGCACTTTTGCTGACGCTGATTTTTATGGGGTTGTCCTTCGCCCAAACAGGATCAGCAGCCGCTTTTTCTGACCACTTTTCATAAAAGCCGATAACTTCACCGTTTATGGCTTCTTCCGCTTTTTTACGGGCTTCAGCCGCTTCTTCAACCGAAGCGTATGTTCCAAGAAAATATTGCCGATGCTGGAATACGATTTTCGCAAGGTAACGGCCTTTGACCAGATACACACCCTTTACGCCGGTCGTATTATTTGAGGGAATCTTCCTGCTTTTGAGTGCGTCGATGCTGGTGCCATCCACATGTGTCAGGAATCCGCCAAGGGCTTTATCGTGCTCCTTTTTCTTGCAGCCGCAGCTTGTCTGGCCGCAATACATCAGGCTGTTATAGGAAACGTCTGCCTCGCTGCCGCAATCGCATTGGCAATGCCAGATCACGAAGCCCTTTGCGTCACGCTTTTTCGTAGAGTATTGCGCAGTCAACCTGCCGAACCTCTGGCCGGTAATGTCCGATGTGGCATAGTTTTTCACGCTTTTACAACCACAATGCGTTTTACGGCCGGACACAAGCTCAGAGGCTGTTGCCTCGCAGGTATAACCGCAGCTGCACAGACAAGTCCAATATGCCCCCATTTTCGTGCGCTTCCGGCTCTTTCCGACGACGCAGAGGTCGCCAAAGGTCTGCCCCAGCAGGTTGTAGGCATTGGCCTGATACGCCATTTCTTTCTGCAAACAGCCGCAGCTCTGAGATCCGCCAGATAGCAATGACTGTTCCAGCACATACCGCTCCGTGCCGCAATCGCAGCGGCACAGATACTTCCGCTCACCCCGCTGGGTCGTCACACACCCACCCAGCACAGTCCAGCGGCCAAAACGCTGACCGCAGGTAAGCCTCTGATCTGTTTTCTGCTCTATCATTGTTATGAGTTCACATTCTCCTCGCCAAAGAACGCACCTTGCTTGCAAAGCTCGTAGTAGCATTTCGCGCAAAGCTGTCCCTGTCCTTGGACATAGTATTTTCGTTGGGAGATCGGCGTGTTTTGGGGAACATTGGTCAGATGCCAGCACAGAACGCAGCGCTCCATCTTCATCCCATGGGCGCTGTCGGCACGAGAGCGGCGGTTTCTTTTTCTGTCCAAATTGATAATATTATTTGCCATATTCAACCTCATTTTTCCATCGGTGTCGGAGCTGGAGAAGGTGCAGCTATCTCCTCGCGGTTGCAAAACACCGTCACGCGGGTCTTACCGCCTTTGGTGCAGGTATAGAGGACGAGATCGTACCCGCTGTTCTGCACCGCATCTACCTCGTTCGGGTTCAGCGTTTCGATCTTTTCGACGCAGTAGGTGTTGACAATGCCCTCCATGTCCGTAAAGGTGACGGTATCTCCCACCGATAAGTCTCTCAAATGCCCAAAATGGCTTTCGTAATTGTGCGCGGCAATGACAAGATCGTCCGTGCGAGAAGATCCGAACTGACGGCAGGGTGCAAGCTTCAGCCGGTTATAATCCCATTCAGACATAACAGGCAGTTTCAACCCCAGTACCGGAATCTCCATATAGCCCACATATTCATAGCCATCCAGCATCACGACCGGCATTTGTGGGTCAAGCGGCGTCGCAGACGGAGCTGCGTCCGGCTGCGTACTGATAACCGGTACTTTTATTGTTTTCATTTCAATAACCGCCTCAACGTTTTCCAGCAGGCTCTCGGCTTCCTGACCGGCTTGTACATCCTCCTGACGGTTATGGAGGAAAAGGAGCAGTGCCGAAAGGATCAGCACTGCTCCCACTGCTACGATGGCAATGCCCGTTTTTTTAGGCATTATTTTCTCTCTTTTTCTTCACCAGCATTGCCCCGCCGAGAGAAACAAGGACAAGTCCCGCGCCGCCGAGCACCCAGATAGGCCAGTTGAGCTGACCGGTCTGGATCAGGCTACGGGTATTGGTGATGGTAACGACATTACCGGAGACACTGTAAGACGGGACATAGGCCTTGGGAATATTGGTCTCAATGACCTGCCAGTTTCCGTAGGCGCTCAGGTCTTTCCAAGTGTACGTCCAGTTATTCCATGCGCCCAGACGTACCGTCTCATAGGGAACATCGCCGTTATAAAGCGTGACGGTCACGGAATCCGGGCGTTCCTTCATATCATCGCTGCTCCACACCTTGCGGACAACGACATCCAGAGGATAGGAGGGATCAGGATCGGGGTCAGGCTTAGGCGGCGTTTTCTTTGTGTTGGTGATGGTCGTCAGCGTGCCCACTGTGTTATAGCTGACGGTGTACCCAGCGGGAACCTCCGCTTCCTCGACAGTCCAGGTATGGCCTTCCAGAAGCCGGTCAAAGGTGTATGCCCATCCGTTTGCTGCGTTCAGCTCCTGAGAGCTTTCGACCTTACCGTCTTTCAGCAGATTGACCGTGATGCTGTCATTAGCGTGGTTCGCATTGCCGTCAGACCAGACCTTACGGACGGAAAGCTGACTTTCGTTGTAAGCTTCCACATGGAAGATCCAGTCCACTTCACCTACGCGGTTGGCGTACTTGTTGTCCAACTCAATGGGGACGCTCATCTCGACTTTCAGCGTGGCCGTCTCGCCGGTGCGGAAGGTGCCGAGGAACTTATTGCTTTTCAGTCCATCCAGTTGGTCGGGAGAAGCGTCATAGATCAGCTCTGTACCGTTCCAGACCTTCATGGAGAGCTTGGACAGGAACTCCGTCATGGTGGCGACGGACTCCTTCTCCGCGACCTTGGGACTGAGAGGATTGTCCGTCTCATCATGCGCCTCGGCTCTCATGTAGAGATTCACGAAATCGCAGTCGGCAGCGGAATTGGTGAAGGTGATGGTCTCCGTCACGGTATCGCCGGGCATGACGTTTTTGAAGCTTCCGAACAGGTCGGTCTCCGTGTACTCACTGCCGGGCTGGAAATCGAAGCCTTTCGAGAACCCTTCAAATGTGATGGAGGGAGACGCTGCAAAAGCTGTTACCGACATGCTCACCACTACGAGCAGCATCAGCACAAGGGATGTGATTGTTTTGAATGACTTTTTCATGATCTCCACCCCCTTAATTGCCGGATGCGGGCGTTACGCCCCATGCCTCTGTCACAGCCTTTGCGGGCGTGCTCTGGATGGCCGTTGCCAGAATTTCAACGGAAAGCCGGTATTCGGGATTTTCCGGGCGCGTGACCGTACAGGTCAGCAGGCTTCCGGGTGTGGACGCACCAGGAGCAACAGGTGATAGATAGTAGAAATATCCGCCATTGCCCTTTGTCCATTTGCTGTTAGGATTTTCTGTCAGGTTGTAGCTGTAGCCTTCCGGAACGGAAGCGACAATATTTCCCTGCGCATCCACCCAGTTCACAACGTAGGTCGCCCGGATATAGGCGTCGGTCGAACCGGTATTCTTGATCTGCACTTTCTCTTTCGTGCTTCCATCAAACTTTTCTTCTACCGCGCAGGAAACACTTGCATAGGCAAACTTGTTTTCTACCGGGCCTGTGTTGGTGATCAGGAAGGCGACGGTAGAGCCGATCACCGCACCGATCAACATGATGATGGCCATAAACAGAATCGCTGTCCTGTTCATGCGAACTCTCGGCTTACTGCCTTTTCTGATATGTGCTCCTTGATACATAACTGCCGCCTCCTTTCTCAGTTACCAAAGATATTCTTGCTGTACGCATCGCCGCCCAGCCACTTGTGATTGCTGCGGGTGTTTACAAAAGTGACTGCGTTAGTCACTGCGGGCTTCAACTCGATGCTCTGGGAGCTGCTGTCCGCGGCGTACCGCCAGCTCCAATTCGTCACTTCCGTAACGGTGTAGGTGCCGATTTTCAGTCCCTTGATAATCACGGAGCCGTTACCGTTGACCACAACTCGCTTGCTGTATCCGTTCGGGCCGGTCACGTCAAAGATGAAGCTTTGCCCCTCATCGATACCTTCCCAGCCCTGCTTGGTGATGGTCAGGTCGGCCACGTCGTACTCAAACTTGGCATAGTAGGTCGCGGCCTCGTAGCCCATGACAGGCTTCTCGGCTGTACCGTAATTCTTGGTCTTGTCGGGGGTCAGCTTGCTGTCCTTAACCCAGTCGGCATCCACAGGCTGCGTGCAGTCCTCGTCCTTATACCAGCCGACAAACTTGAATCCGTCCGCGGCGGTAGGCGCGGAACCCTTCACCTCACCGGTCGTGACCTTAAGCTGGACGTCCTGATAGTTATCCAGCGTGCCGCAGCCATCGGGGCCGACGACCTTGTACTTGATATCCACAGTCTGCTCGGTGTAGTAGAAGATCTTGACATTCTTGACTGCTGTTGTACCGTCTTCAATGGCAATGTGGATGGCCTGATTCTCCGTGCTCACCAGCGTGTAGCCGGGGATGGTCTTGGCGGTCTGCGTCACCTGCGCCTGATAACGTGCGCTGCCGGTAACGGAATCGGCAAGCTGCTTCTCCGGATCTCTGTCCTTCTCTACGAACCGGAACTCATAAGGATACTCGATGCGGTCATAGTAGAGATTCAGCACCAGCCCCTCCGCAGTCAGCGCACCCTTGGCGTTGCTCTTCTCCACGTTATACCGGAAGCCCGCAATCGTCAGCGGCTCCTCGGAATATTCCGTTCCGATCACGCCGTTCAGGTTTGTGCTGCTCTGGCGCTCGGTATATCCATCACCTTCAAGGTTTTGCTGCCAATGAATGACCCTCACCGGTGCATGTGCATCGTCCTTCACATACCAGAAGATGATCTCATTATTCTCTGCGGCCAGAACAAGCTGCTTTTGGTATGCGTCCGGGGCGTAGCCCGTGATCTGCTTGAAGGTCTCAGTCACGACCGCATCGCGGGTTTTTACCACTTTGTCCGGCGTGGGAACCCCGTCTACAACAACAGGTTTGCCTGTCGTCTTGTCCAGATACCGGACGGTGTACTCTACTTCGTCCTTTGCCACATACACGAAGGTGTATTTGTTCTTCGAGGCATCCGCTATATCAATGGTGATGGAGTGGCTGCTGACCTTGGGGAAGTAGCCGGACTGATAGTCTTTATTCAGCTGTGTACCGGTTTTGGCGTTAAATGTTTTGGTGCTGCCTGCCAGTGCGCTGCCGGTGAAAGGCGGTGCGATCTCCGTACCATCCTCCAGCTCATATCTGACCTCAAATTTCATCAGCGTGTTGGAGCTCCACTTGGCGTAGAGGTCCAGATCGCGGTTGACGGGCATGGAGAAGTTGTACGCCTTTTCCTCGCCGGTATCGCTGATGTAGAACCAGCCGACAAACTTATAAGGATCGCGTTTCGGGTCTGCCGGCGTAGGAGTTACCGTTGTGCCGTGAGGAACGTTGTCATAAGTGTGGAGTGCATCTTCGCCGTTCTCTAGCGCGTCCTTGGTCTGATACGCCTTGACCGTGTGGGTCTTGGGAACCCACTTAGCGTAGAGGATCACATCGGAGGCAGGCATGGTCATGGTGTTCAGGTCAGCCTTGGAACCCTCATAGCAGCCAGCCGTGGTGTACCAGCCGTCGAACACATAGGCGTTCTTTTCCAGATTGGCCGGGTATTCCGGCGCAAAATAGTAGCCGCTCAGCGGCGCTTCATACTGCACGCTGCCTCCCTTACCATCCACATACGCATTGTAGTTGTAGAATTTCAGGTTGTAGCTGTTGCGGGTGTAGTAGAGGTAGTTGGTTTTCTTCATACCCACACTTCCGTTCTTCGGAAGGTAAGGATTGGAGTCTCCCTGCGTGAAGCCGGTAATGGGATGAAATTCCTCTCTGTAAGTTAAACTGGTACTTCCGCTGTAATCGAGGTCGATCACTTTGTATTGTTTATAGTTCCTGCCTTTATATGCGGTATCGCCCGCTGCTCCGTTTATCGTTTCCACATAGTAGTAAATCTTCGCGCCAGATTCGGAGTCTTTCTTTTCAAACGTGATATTTTCTCCCGGCATGGTATCAATACTGCCGAGATAGCGCTGCTCGTCTGAATTGCCATACGTTTCGGTTCCCTGCGGTACATTCCACCAAATAGTGTCGTTTCCGTCCTTGATGGGGAAGTTTCCGTGAATGTCTGCCTGATACTTGGCGGTGATGGTCAAATCGGAAGTTTTGTAGCAACTGTTGCTGTGGGTATGTTCCGACAAGCCAAGTTTGCAACAACTTTTATCATGCCACCAATGCGTTAAACCTGTGCCGCCTTTTTTGCAGCAGGAATCACTATGTGTATGCTCGGTTTTCGTGCAGGTCAGTGTTTTCTGACCGTCCTTAAACGTCAGCGTATAGGTATTTCTCGTATAATACACATTCAGCACGGTGGAGCCATCGCCCTTGACGGTGACAGTCTCGGCCTTGGCGGCGTTATAGGTAAAATGCTTGTCGTCCCGACCGGTAAAGCTCTGATTCTTGTAGTCCTCGCTCTTTTTCTCCGTGCCGGGCTTTACATCGGCGGGCGTATACGTTCCGGCTACGCTGTAGCCGTTGTCATTGGCGTTCTCGTACCAGAACACGACGGTAAAGCCGGATTCTCCGATTTTCCAGCTCGCCTTATAGCTGGTGTTATGATCAGGCATGACAGTGGGGATTGACGGCGTCCAGCTTTCGAAGGTATAGCCGGGCTTGGTGGGGGTATCCACGCTGATGGGCGCACCGTAGCGGGCGTAGATGGGTTCTACGCCGTAGCCGCCGTCCAGATCGAAGTTCATCAGATAGTAATAGCGGTCATAGTACACTTCGACCACTGTGCTGCCGTCTGCCGCGATTTTGGTCGTGGTATCGTAGAGCAGGGAGTAGAAGCCGGTATAGTCCGTCTTAGCAAGCCCGGCTCCAACCGCAGACTCGGTAAAGCCCTTCTTCGTCTCGGTGTCTGCCAGCGTGTATTCGTCATTGGAGACATTCTGCTGGTTGTGCTTGACCGTAAAGTCCACCTCGGCAGCCTGATATGTAACGGTGTAGGTCTTGGCCTCGGAGGTATTCACATGAACCACCGTTTCGCTGGGCGTATAGCCAACCACCACAGGGCTCTGAATGTCCTGCGTATAAGTGCTGCCGGTGGCGACTGTGGCGCTCCACGAGGGAGCTGCCTGCCTGCCGTCAGTGAACTGATAGTTGATGAGAATTGCATAGGTTGTAGGCGTGGGCGTATCGTTCGTGGGCGGTTCATCCGCTGGTACGTCGTTCGCGGGTGTATCGTTTACGAGAGCAGGATCGTTCACCGGTACGGAATCATCTGGAAGAACAGAATCATCGTTACCGTCAGCCGCTTCATCATTGCTCACCGGAGCCGGTTCTGCATCTGTGTTGGATTCACCGGAATCAGTCGGTGTATCGTTCACAACAGGCTCGCTATTTGCAGCAGGTGCATTATAATAGGAAGGCGCATCTGCCGGAACGATAACAGGCTCTCCGATGGGCTGCGCTTCGGAAATAACGGTTCCGACAGCGGGGGATGCGGCAGGCGCTCTGCGCACGGTCGAATCCGGCTGGATCTGTACCGTTACAATATTACTGTAGGAAACGTTGCCCACATCGTTGGTCAGCTTGCAGCGGATCTCGGCGGCATCGTTATCGAGGGCGTTGGCGACAAGGCCATAGCTCAGCTCCAGCGTATTTCCGTTTGTACCGACAATGTTTGCCCAAACGTCGCCGCTGACACGGATCTGCCACTGATAATTGCCGGAGCCGGTCTCAGCGACCGCCGTCAGGTCCATCTTCTCAGACATTTGCAGAAGCACCGTTTCCGCAACAGTCCCATTGCTGCTGTAAATCCGGAAACCGTCCCCGGTGGCAAACGCCGAGGTCAGCGCCACAGGAACCAGACTGAACACCATTACGCAGCAAAGGAACAGCGCCAGAAGTTTCTTTTTCATATGCTCTCGTCCTCCTTTTTATGCGTTCGGCCAGCCCTTAGCGTCCATGACGGTGTCGCCGTTGTTGGCAGTCTGCACCGCATGCGCAACGACATCGACGGTCGCCGTCGCGTTCTGGTACTCGTTGCCCATGGTGACGTTGAAGGTCACAGCCGTAAAGAGCGGCTCGGTGACTTCACCGGGCTTCAGAACTTTGTTATAATAAAGGTATCCGTCTTTGCCCTGCGTCCAGTCCGTCAGATTCAGGTTCAGCTCCACCAGAGCGGTATCTGGCGTGCCTTCTCCCTGAAGCTTGATGCTCTTTTCCACCTTTACGCGAACCCATGCATCAGACGCGCCGGTATTCTTGATCTCCGCGATCTTGGTAACGGTCATGCCCGGCATGATACCTTTCAAATCCTCGAACGGCGTCTGTTTGTTTTCGTCCGCCCATTCCTGCACCGCGATCTCCACGCCGCCGGTGGTGATGACGTTATGCGCCCTTCCCTCAGAGGCGAAGTACGCAAGGGTTCCTGCGGCAAGCGTGGCGATGCAGATCGCCAGCACCGACAGAATCAAGAGTTTTCGCTTCATAGTCGTGCTCCTCTCAAGCTGATATTGCCATATCTCCCAATCAGGGATATGAAAACAGGTTTCTATGATCGTGTCAGACCATATGAGAACATCCGGTCTTGCCGGGTGCTCTCATATGGCCTGCACCACGAAGGGTGCAGAGCCACAGGGAAAATGTAGTAACGGTCATACGACCATACGGGAACATCCGAGTGCACCGGATGCTCCCGTATGGTCTGCGCCCCGAAGGGCACAGACCATGTAAGGGAATTAGAAATTACTGCCAGTTGGAAGCAGTGGTGCCCCAGGGATTGTACTGAGCGCCAAATGCAGCCTCCATAGCGGCGGTAGCGTTGTCAAAGCCCTCGGCCTGGCAAGCAATGGCGAACACTGGGCAGGAAACGCTGTTCCAATCCCAACCGTCGTCCAGAGTGACTTCCTTGCCAAAGGCGTAGCACTTGCCGTCCTTGATGTCGAAGGTCTTATCGAGGTACACGCCCTGCACGAGCTGCTCAGTGGTAGCACCAGCATCAACAGCCTGATAGTAATCAGCGTAGTAAACGTTGTACTTGATGCCGTCGATTTCGGTCTCGAAGTAGTTCCACTTGCTGCCGTGCGTCCAGATCCACTCAACACCCTCGGTGGAGGAAATCGCACCGTTCACAACCTTGTTGCCAAAGTTGAAATGCAGGACGTTCAGGCCAGCATTGAAGGTCTCGTAGCCATCGTCCAGAGCGGAGGGAATGGCAAAGTAAGCGCGGATGTAAGCCTTTTCGGAACCGGTGTTCTCGATGGTGACCATCTTGTCCACATAGTTCTTGGCAATAGGCATACCATACTCGTCCTTATCACCCTGGGCAGAGCCGACGATGGGGTACAGCTTCTTGTTCTGCTCAAAAGGCACAAGGCCGTTCTCGCCGCGCTGCTGCTCGATCAACTCGATTTTTACGTTTCCGACTGCAAATGTGTTGGTGGCTTCATCAGTATCGGTGAAGTAAGCTAGAGATGCGCCCACGACGGCGATGGCCACGAGAGCGACGCACAGGAAAATGGCTGTTAGTTTCTTTTTCATGTTTGCTTTGCTCCTTTTATGTAGTATGTTATTGTTTCTGCGCCCGCGCACAGGGGGTTACTTAGGGATTGGTAGTGGGGTTAGCCTTCGTCCATGCGGTGTCTGCATCGACAATGCCGTCCTTCTGGACAGCGTAGGCCGTGAAGGTCAGCTTGGGCTGAGCGGTGATAGACTGGATATCGCTCTTCGACAGCTCTTCACTGACGTAGATCTTGTTGTCCTTGAGAACCGCAAAATCAGTGTCAGCCTTTACGGCGTCAACCGAACGATAATAGACATTTGCCGGGATCTTCGTGCCATCGCCCTGCGTCCAGCCGTCATCAATGGAATAAGTCACCTTATTGGCAACAAACGTCCCCTCTTCCTTGACCTCGACGAACAGCCAGCAGGCTTCGGAATCCTTCTTGACCGTCACCTTCGGGTTTTTGTCGATGTTCACGCCGGGGATGATCTTATAGTCGTTACCAGTGGTTTCACCCAGGGTGATGTTGATGTCTCCGTAGGTAAATGTATTGACAACGGCGTTGGTGCTGCTGACAAGCCAGGCAACCGTTCCGCCCACTGCGCAGCCGATCACCAGCACCAGAGCCAGCATTGCGACGAAGGTCTTCATGCCCACACTGCGGCGGCGATTTGCTTTCTTTTCCATTTTCTTTTCCTCCTTTCTTCGGGTATTTGCGATTGGGTTTTTATTTCAACAGACAGCAGAATCCATACGCTCCCCCTCATCTGTTGGAATCAAATGAATTTACTTCTGCGCGTCGAAAGCAGCCCATGCAGCAGCTTCGGTCTCGAAGCCGTCGGCCTGAATCGCTTCGGCAACAACGGTGATCTTGGATCTGCCAACAGCCGCCAGCTCGTCGTTGGTCAGGCCGCCGGGAATTGCAATCTCATTGAACAGAACGAGGTCTTTGCTGTCAGTGCTCGTCCAGATGCGCTTGCCCAGCTCATCGGTGTGGCTCTCGTTTTTGTAAACAAAGGTATAGGTGACGGTATTCTTTTCGTTATCGACAGCAGGCTGAGAGACCCACCAGATGTTATCGTCGGTGCCCTTAATGATGTTCTCGACCTTGTTGTCGGCGTACTTGGTGGCGATTGCGATCCACTCTTTGGCGTTGGTCAGGGTGACCTTGGCGCGGATGAAGCAGTCTTCGCTTGCGGCATCCACGTGGATGGTGGGATCCTTGGTGTATGTATGGCCGGGCATCAGCTTATAGCTGTTTTCCGTCACACGTGCAGCGCCCTCAACAGGCTCGCCATCTGTCGTGACCTTGGCTTCGTCCAGTGTGATCTTTACGGAGCCAACGGTAAATGTGTTTTCGACCGACGCGGTCGAGGTCAGGAACGCCATTGTTCCCAGCACTGAGGCGGTAACAAGCAATACCGCACAGAGGGTCAGGAGCAGAGCCTTGCTTTTTGTTTTCACCTTGAAAACCTCCTAAATAGATTGTTATATAGGGAGCCTTGCGGCATTGCCCTTGAATCAATGTGGAATGCTCACTGTGCATCCCGTTCCGCTTCCCGCTTTATCAGCTCCTGCCGGAGCGCATCGGCGGCGGCTTTGTCAAAGCGCCCTGCCTCGACGGTCTGACGAATGGCCTCCACCTCGTCGTCTGTGAGCAGATTGTCAGTTTTCCGGCGGATCTCGTCGGTCAGGCTTTCATCGGCGGGTTCTTCCGGGGTGACATCGACCGCAGCAGCCTTGTGCGCCGCGGCATGAGCGCCTTTCTTGCGCCGGGAAGACTTTTTCTTTTTGCTCTCGTCCTTGTCTTTGTCGTCCGCAAAAATGTCGGGGATGAACACAAGCAGAAGCAGGACAGCACCGGCGGAGATGGCAATGTACATTCCGGGCGGGTGCTGGATATAATCCGCAACATAGCCGAGATACGGGATGGAGAAGATCGGCGTGCCGATTACGTTTTTATAATGTACGAGAGAACCATCCTCGGCTTCGTTGGCGTCGCCCTTGGTGCGGAAGCGGATCACGGCGGGGTCTTCCTCGTCCGGGACGATGCCCACGACGCGGTGCGTGGCCACCGTGTTCTCGTCCAGCATAAACGTGATAGGCTGTCCTTCTTTTATGGTGTAGGGGTCTACCTTCTTTACATAGATCAGCGAACCGGTGTGATAGGTCGGCTCCATAGAGCCGGACAGCACGGTGAATACCTGCAATCCAACGACCCTTGCGCCAACCAGCAGGAGCGCCAGAAGCACCACCAGCGCGACCAGAATGCTGCTGATCACGTTCCAGATTTTCTTGAGAGATTTGTTCATAAAGCTTCTTACTTATCCTTTTCCTCTAAAACTTCGGCTCTGACATTCGGCACGACAAAGCTATAAATCTGTTCAAAAGCCCATGTGGTCGTTTCCTCACTGTTTTCCATCTCGCCGTTCATAACTCTGGAGGCAAAGAACAGCATTGTGGAGAAGACCTGATGAATGAGCATGTCCATGTATGTGCCGGGCTTGAAAGACTTGCTTGCTTTTTCGATCAGCGGCTGGAAACACGCAAGATGTGTTTCATATGCATGTGCGCGGCAGCTTGCGGAATAATAGTACCGAATGTAGAAGATACAATCGGCTGGCTTACTCAAGACAAGCTCCCAGCTCTTTTTCCAGAGGATATACGCCCGCTCTTTCCAGGAGAGCCCCGGCATATGCATGATAGGAAGCGTCTTTTGCAGAAGGTTGTCAAAGTTCACATCCTCCATGTGAAGTGCCGCACTGAGCAGGTCATCTTTGCCGGAGAAACACTTATAAATATATGCCTCGTTCAGCTTCGCTTCGGATGCAATGGCTTTGGTGGTGGTTTTCTCCATGCCATCCCGCGCTACGACGCGAACTGCGCTGTCTATGAAGACCTGCCGCATCTCTTGTACTTCCATCTGCACACCTCTTTCTGGAAAATAAGTGGGTACTTATCCCGTCCGGGAAAAGAAAGCAGAACATCAGCACGCGCCGATTGATCTGCTGGTTCTGGCGAAAAATCATCGTGGAGTTCATCACTCGACGGACAGACGGGAATTCAATCCACGATTAGAAACTTCACGTCAAACCTCCTTCATATCAAAAAAGCCTTGGGATTCGGTGCTTCGTGGAGTTCATCACTCCATCCAATCACCCCATCCAAGGCGGCAAAACACTGGAATACCTATGTTTTTTCGTGCGCATGACACAAAAGTTTGACTGCGTATTTCAGAACCCTACGGCGTTCAATTTTTTCATATTGTCCCGTTTCAAAATCAGAGAAGAGTGGACGTACCGGTCAAGCGTGATGGTCGTTGTCGCGTGTCCCAGCACCTCTGAAAGCGACTTGATCTCAAACCCAACCTCGACGGCTCGCGTCGCAAACGTGTGACGAAGTGTGTGAAAATGAACGCCCTCCAGGCCACATTCGCGGGTATATTTCTCCATCCTGTATTGCAGCGCACGCGGCTCCATATAATTTTCTGTGCCGGTCAAAACATAAGCGGCTGAACTGTGGGGATTCATCTTCCCGCAAAGCTCAGCCGTGTAGTCTGTTATGGGAATCGTCCTGATGGAAGTATCGCTTTTGGGTGTACCGATCACAATTCTCGTCCGTGAACCGGGATTGTCGGCGGTACTGGTATCGCGCAGCCGTTGAAGCGTGGCGTCGATGCGGATTGTCTGTTCTTTTAAGGATATATTGCCCCATTGCAGCGCACAGAGCTCTCCAATACGAACACCCGTGAACAGCGTCAGCAGCACGCCAAACTTGCAGGTATCCATATCATCCAACAGGTAGGAAACGAAGCGCGTCTGCTCTTCGCGGGACAGCACCCGCATTTCCTTTTTTCCGGGCTTTGGATAATTGATCTCGATTGCCGGGAATCCTCCGGTGAAAAATGTCGCTGTGTATTTCAGGATACCGTGCAGAACGACAAGCACATCATGCACAGTCTTCGGAGCCAGCTCATCCTCAAAAAGCAGCTCCTCGGTGAAGTCGTCGATCAGGCCGGTCGTCAGGCCCATGGGGAAGCAGCCACCGAGCTTCGGCTTGATGTGCTTCCGCAAAGCGGTATCATATTTAATATAGGTAGACTCCTTCACTTTGGGCTTTCGCATACGCAGCCATTCGTCGCAGTAGAACGCAAAACGGTGCCGGGAGTTTGTGCTTGGAATCGGCTTCCCGTTGACCAGTGCCGCTTTGCACTTGGTCACTTTTTCCTTGGCCTCCCGATAAGTCTTGCCGTAGCAGAAGCCGTACTTGATTTTGCCGGAAAGCTCATAGCCTTTGATATAGCGTGCTTCCCATCTGCCGTCCTTGCGTTTGAAAATATTTTCGCCTTTTGCCATCTTGAGAACCTCCTAATTTTTTGAAAACGTTGTGGCAACTCACATTCTACCAACAGCACCAAGCTGTTCCAGACTGCGCATTTGACTGCGATAAACCGTCAGCCAAACGTGTCAGAAGCAGAAATCGGGCACATAATTTCAAGTTCACGCCTGCACCCTAATTTCTTTTTTCAAAAACTGCCGCAAATTCACCTCTTCCTATTGATTTTTACCGAGCTAAGTGCTATAATCTGGTATGAATATTATAGGGCGTAAGGGTCATGGAGTGATGAACTCCACGAAATAAGAAGCCGCGTCTGAGACGTTACACTTGGCAAGCAATGCCTGCGTTTATACAAACTTGACGAACAGGGAGATTTCCGGTGACGGAAATCTCCCTGCTGCTTGTTGGGGAAACTCTCCCCAACCCCCTGATTGATCGAACGGTTCCCGTTCGGCTGCGCCCTGCGTTGCAGTGCTATTTTTCCTGTTGATGCTCTCTTGTCTGCCGCTGGTCGTCGGCATCCGTGCGCAGGAGCATCTCGGCGTTGGCCTTATAAATCTGGAGCCGCTTCGCTTCGTCACGAGCCTTGGAAAGCTCTGCATAATCGAGCTTCTTCTGCACGAGCAGATCGGAATATTCCGCTTGCAGGCTCTTGACGGTGGGCAGCCTTTTCAGCGCCAGATCGTCAAACGCCTTCTTCGCTGCCTTGTGGATGGTGATGTCGCTCTCGTGCGCATCGTAATATTTTCTGGAATATCCGGCCTTGCGATAAGCGGTGTAGATATCTCTGGTTTTGGCATAGTTGATGATGTGCGTTTTCAAAACGGCGATCTCTGCCATGCGGCTCTCTGCCGCCTTTATTTTTGCCGTCAGTTCCTTCGTCCTGCCGCTTGCAGCATCCGCATAATCGGCCAGCGCATTGAAATCTGCAAAGTCATGCTTCTGAATGAACAGCAGCGTTTCGGCCATGCTTTTCAGCTTCACGACTTTCAGCTTCTGGTCGTAGGCAGCGCCTTTGCCACTGCCGATTTTGGCTTCAATCTGCGAAATCAGCGTCGGCCTTGATGCCTTGGAAGGAAACGACTTTTTCCTGCGCGGCGTATGCACCCGTGTACCGAGAATAACCGCTCGCAACTCTTCTTCCGAGTAGCCTTCGCCCAGCGACCGGAGCCGGATATTCTGCGGCTGACCGTCCCGCATGAAGGTGACATGCTTGCCGCGTTTTACGGTGTAACCGGCGGCTTCCACCAGCTTCAGAAATGTCTCAAAATCTTTCGGCTTCTTCGCAAGCGCCGCGTCAATGGCCGCACGCAGCAGATCGCGCTGACAGGGCTTTGCATTGCCGCCCAGCCACTTGTTGTAGCTCTTGCCGTGCGGCTTCGGATTTTCGATTACAGACAGCTGGTGCTCCATACAGACAAGATCGCTGAGCTTCCGGACAGCTTCGGTGCTGCCCCAGAAGTTGCGAAATTTCCGCGTGCAGTCCAGCGTAGTGGAGTTCCAAATGATATGGTTGTGGATGTGCTGCTTGTCGGTGTGGGTACAGACGATAAAGGCATGGTCGCCCTTCGTGAAGCGCCTGGCAAATTCATAGCCGAGCCGGTTGGCTTCCTCCGGTGTGACCTCACCCGGCTTGAACGACTGGCGAATTTGATACGCAATCACATCGCTGGCCTGCTCCCGGCCGGTGAGCTGGCGGTACTGACGCTTGGATAGAAGAAACTCGCTGTCCGCTGTCTTTGCATCACAGGCATAGGCCGAAATATATTCACCGTCTTCCGTCTTATCCGGATTCTTTGCGTAGTCCGTCCGTTCCGTCAGGCATTGGGCAATGGTCTTGCCCTTGTTGACGTGCATGGGAATGATTCGCGTGGTCGCCACAGGCAAGCCCCCTTTGCAAAAAGATAGCGCGGAAGCTTTTACACTTCCGCGCTTGCTCTATCAATATACTTTTTCTTTCATCCAGTCCCGCAGTAGATGAAGCTGTGCGACAAGCCATGCGCCCAGCATCGGCAAACCATAGGGCGAAAGCAGAAACGCCGCTGCAAGCTCGATCACACCGTTTTTTACATTGTGGTCGATGAAACTGAAAACGCTCACAAGGACGAGAAGCACAGACAGGATATTCAGCAGCACGGCGGAAATATGCAGGGTAAGCGTACAAAGCCAGATCAGAAACGCGAGGACAAGCATGACCGGTGCAAGTAAAATTTTTAGAATCAATCTCATTGCCGCCAGCTCCTTTCTTTTCTGATTCTATTCTACACGAGTTGCTGTAAAGCGCAAGGATGTCAAAAGCTTTTTGAGCACAATGGTCGGAATCGGAATCCCATTATTTTATTGCAGCAAGTCGCGTTAGTATCCCATTCGCCATATCCCAAAGCTGCTCCTGATTTTGGACGACCTGCTCCAAATCCGTACCATAGACGCGCCCGGATTCATTCATCCGCCGCGCAATCTGATTGATATTGTTGCTGGCGTAGCGCAGAAGCAAGACCATTTCTTTCAGCTCCGGCAGCTCCAACCGGACGATCATGCCGTCAATGGCGATGCGGCGCAGATAGGCGCTGAGATTGGTCATGCCCGCCTGCGCCATTTTTTCTTCGATCATGCTCTTTTCATTTTCGGATACCCAGAAGATGATCTGTACATTTCTGTTTCTGGCCATGGTCATCGCTCCTGTCCCGGCAGCTTTTTCTCTGCGGTCTTTGCCTGAATCGCCGTCTTATTTTTCTGAATTTTCTCAAGCACAGATGGGCGCTTTTCCGGCGCAGCTTTTTCTTTTGCCAGCTCCTCGCGCACACGAGAGACAAGCAGATTGACAAGGCCGGGATTGACCCGCGATACGAGAAAATACCGGCTACGTTCATGCCCCCATTCGTCGGCATCGGCGCAGACCGGAATTGTCTGCGCCCAGGCTTTATTATCGCGGCTGATTCGTCCGTCGTGGTCAAATGCACGCACGGTATTGGCAAGCACATACGCCATGCGCTCCATGCCGAACTGCGCCGCGACCTGTGCGGCGGCTTTTCCTGTATCGAGACAGTAGTCGTGGTAGCTTTCATGGATTGCTTTCTCCAGCGCGTCCCGGCAGCCCATGTTTATGCGAAATGATTCCCGGTAGGCGGGCAGCTCGTCATGCTCGATGGCATACTCTGCGCTCTGCTTGTAGACCGGAATCTGTGCAGTTTCAGAAGAATTTTTCTTGATATCATTACGTTCCATAATCGTCCTCCTTGTAATCTTGATTTGTACTCGCCCTTTCCGTATAATAAGAAAAACGGTGGTGATAAAATGGCAAACAACGATCCGCTCTGGCAGGAAGCAAAAATTCGCTGCCGACTGAATGATGAAGATATAGCCCTCGCCAAACGGCTGGGCCTGAATCCGCGCAGCCTTATCAAGAACATTCCCAACAAAAGTGAGCCGTGGAAAGCACCCGTCAAAGACTGGCTCCATGAGATAGAGGCAAAGCGCAGCAAAAAGGCAGAACAGAAGCAGCGCCGCCGCGAGAAAGAGGCAAAGGTGCAGGATAGCGCCGACAAGGAAAAGTAATTCCTCGTCGGCGCTGTTTTGTTATCTGCTTTCCTGCTCCCGCTGCTTTCCGGGCGTGTCTTGTGTCTGGCGCGTCGGTGTGTTTTTCAGCCGTGCCAGTACGGAGGGGCGTTCTGCTTTTGCAGAAATCGCAGCATCATCCGCCAACTGCTCCATGGGCGTGCGCTCGTCGATGTTCAGCTCGGCGTTGAGTTCTGCAAGCCGTGCAGATTTTACGCGCAGCTCTTCCTCTTGCGGGAAGGGCTTACCCAGCTCTGCCTTTGCAGCTTCCATCTGTGCGGTCGTCGCGTCCAGCGTGTTTCTGACATTCTGCAATCTGTCCGGCATGGCGTTCAAAACGTTATCGATACGAGTGAGGTTGCCGCGTGCATCCTTGCCCAGCGTCACGCGATGGGTCATCTGCCCTTTGAGCGTCAGAACATAGTCCTTGCCGAAATCCTCCAGCGTGAGGGACATCTGGAATCCGCGGTAAGTGCCGATGGGCACCGGCTCCATACCCCGCACATCCTTGAACGCTTCGAGCAGCGCCGCACCGGCGTTGTCCTTATCCGTAAGATTATCGTTTTTGACCGTCATACCGGCAAACCCGTCCTCCGGATGTAGATGCGCCGCCAGCGTTTTCATATCTGCCTCAAGGCCGGAAATGAAGCCCTTGGACTTTTCAATTTCCTCCGGGAATTTCTTCAGAAGGCTGTCCTCCAGCTTGTACTGCTGGCTCTGGTGACTGGCCTTCATCAGCTTCAATCTCGCAACGTCCACATCCAAATCCATCTTCTCTTTGATTCTCTCGTCTCCGGCACACAGCGCCTTGATCTCCGCGTAGGAAAGGGCCGTTTCGTCCACATCCTCGCAGGAGCGAACCGGTGATTTTGAGGTCATGATCTGGGAAATGAATTTCTGTTTATTCTCCACTGTCTGCCACAGATAGGCGTCAAATGTGGATTCGGTGACGTAACGGTAAATGTGGACTTCCTTGTTGCGGTTGCCCTGACGGATGATGCGGCCGCTGCGCTGCTCCAAATCACCGGGACGCCACGGGCAGTCGAGATCGTGGAGCGCCACAAGCCTGTCTTGAACGTTCATACCGGCACCCATCTTGAAGGTGCTGCCCATAAGCACACGCACCTGACCGGCACGCACCTTTGCGAACAGTTCCTTCTTCCGAACTTCGGTATTGGCTTCATGGATGAACGCGATCTGCTCACGGGGGATGCCGCGGGCGACGAGCTTTTCCCGGATGTCGTCGTAAATCGTGAACGCCGGTTCTTCGGCTATATCTTGCCCGATGGCAGCTTCCAGTGCATGAAGCTCCGGGCTGTCGAGGTTTCCGCCCGCGGCCTTTGCCGCTCTGGATGCAGGCGCTGCCGTTTTCGGTGTGGAGAGGTCGCAGAAGACAAGCTGGGTGAGCTTATCTGCCTGACCATCCTTCCAGACGGAATAGATATTTTCTACGCACAGATTGACTTTGCTGCCTGCTTCATCGGGCAAGTCGGGATTGATAACGCGCTGGTCAAGCCCCAGCTTGCGCCCGTCCGATGTGATTTTGAGCATGTTATCGGTGCTTGCATCCACGATCCCCGCGTGGACTTTTGCGGCACGCTCGGAAAGCTCCTGCACCATGCCTTTCTGAATCTCTGTCGGCTGTGCCACGACGTTGTGATAGATGGGCGTCGGCGTGGGCAGATGAAGCTGATCCGCCGTCTTGATATCGGCGGCCTCCTTGAATAGCTGCATCAGCTCCGGGAGGTTGAAGAACTTTGAAAACCGGGTACGCGCCCGGTAGCCGGTGCCCTCCGGGGCAAGCTCAATCGCCGTCGCAGTTTCGCCAAAGGTGGAAGCCCAGCAGTCGAAATGCGTCAGATGCTTTCTCTGGAGCATATCATGCTGGAGATAGCGCATCATGGTGTACAGTTCATAAGGTAGGAAACGCCACGCCATACTTCCTTTCGTCCGTGGTCTTGGCGTAACCCCCTCCAGAACCGTGCTTACACCTCTCGATGTACACGGCTCGCCATCTTTCATAGTTTAAGTGATTTTGTCTTTGCTTCTTCGTAGCATTTCGGGCAGAGAGCCAATGACTTCCGCCTTTTCAGTAACATCAGTTCATCAAATTCATTATCAGCGTTCAAATCTTTTAAGCGCTTTACATGGTGCATATACACTTTCACGGGGTTTGCTCCGCACATCTCGCATTGTCCGCTTTTTAAACGTCCTGCAAGACTATTCGGTTTTATCTGCCCTCTGTATTTCGGCATAATGTCTACAAATTCAGGTGCGATATTGTTATTACGCCTAAATCCTTCATTGTAAAACTCACACCGCTTTGTTCCACTCTTGGTTTTGTAATCTGCGCCAAAGTCGCCCTTTACGCTACGGTATTTCTTATACATCTTCATAACAGAAGAATTATATTTTGCCGCCAACGTCTTTAAACAGCTTCCACGCATGATAGAATGAAATTTCCCCAGATTGCATACATTGATTGCTAACCTGTAATAATTGTACAATCCTCTGATTTCAGAATTATATTTACTGATGATTGCCACATCGTCTAATGGCATAAGCGCCCCTCTGTGGAGTGGCTTCCAAATCTCTTTGCCGTTTTCGTTTTTTTTGATTTTAAACGCACCGTATTCGTGCAGTTTCGCAATCCATTTTTCTTTCGGCATATATAACTGCACTTTTCCATACCACACCCGTTGCAGACCTTTTTTCGTCCGCTTTGTGTCCTGACTTCTTGATATTCTTATGTCGTATCCAAGATACCGCACCTTTTCAGAGGAATGGGTAACGTGAGTTTTCTCCTCCGACATTGTGAGATTTAGCTTGTCTTTTAGAAATATCTTTACCTGTTCCTTGATATTTTCAGCATCCTGCTTTGAACCTGTTATTGAAATCAGGAAATCGTCAGCGTAACGGT
>ENA-OZGO01000229-OZGO01000229.1-human-gut-metagenome-genome-assembly--contig:-NODE-229-length-25568-cov-4.166229_pt1 | contig 25568 bp, 22 predicted proteins | sample MGYA00244658_ERZ653662 | MGnify/ENA primary metagenome ERZ653662 (study PRJEB26926, sample SAMN06165217) | human gut metagenome | biome: ENVO:00009003; feature: ENVO:2100002; material: ENVO:00002003... | reverse complement strand
AGCGTCAGATGTGTATAAGAGACAGGTATATACTACTACAGATAAGTTCGTAGAAGATAACTACAATATCACAAAGGCCGAAGGTAAACTCAGCATCACTCCGCTTGCCGTAACCGTAACAGCAAAGGATTACACCAAGTACGTTGGCGAAAAGGATCCTGCATTTGAGGCAACTGTCACCGGAACTATCAATAACGATACGGTAAGCTACACCATAAGCCGCGAAAAGGGCGAGACTGCCGGAACTTATTCGATCACCCCGGCCGGTGCTGAGGCACAGGGCAACTACACCGTCACTTACAATGCCGGCACGCTCACCATCAATCGCCGCCCCTATATCCCCCCTGTCAATCCCCCGATAACCGACAAGATCACAGTCGAGATCACGGGCAACAGCGACAGCGTCGTGTATGACGGCACCGAGCACAGCGTCAAGGACTACACCGTGAAGATCAGCGACTCGCGCTACACCGAGAAGGACTTCACCTTCAGCGGCAAGGCGCTCGCAAGCGGCGTCAATGCCGGAGCCTACGAGATGGGCCTCAAGGCCGATCAGTTCAAGAACACCAACGCGCGCTTTAAGAACGTTGAGTTCGTCATCAAGGCAGACGGCGTTCTGACGATCACGCAGCGTCCTCTGACCATCACCGCCGGCAGCGCCGAGGGCATAGCCCCCGTTACCTGCGATAAGTACACCGTCGAAGGTCTCGCGACCGGCGACAAGGTCGATTCCGTCAAGATCACCGGCATCCAGAGCGAGCCGGGCGAGTCCCCGAACGTTGCGTCCGATGCAGTCATCAAGAACGCAAAGGGCGAGGACGTCACCGCAAACTACAAGATCACCTATGTTGACGGTGTTCTCAAGGCCATCGAAGTCCTCAATAAGGAGATCCACTTCAACTACGTCATCGGCTACACCGACGGCACCATCCGCCCGAATAACGACATCAGCCGCGCAGAGGTCGCAACGATCTTCTTCCGCCTGCTGACCGATGAGGCACGCGAGCAGTACACGACGACCGCAGGCAACTTCACCGACGTTAAGGCCGGCATGTGGTGCAACCGCGCGATAGCAACGCTTACGAACATGGGCATCATCAAGGGCTACACCGACGGCAGCTTCCAGCCGAACAAGAGCATCACCCGTGCAGAGCTTGCGACGATCATCGCGCGCTTTGCAAAGCTCGACGTCAACACCAAGACCTTCAGCGACATCAACGGCCACTGGGCACAGAAGAACATCGAGCTTGCCGCAGGCAACGGCTGGATAAACGGCTATGAAGACGGCACCTTCCGTCCGAACAACAACATCACCCGTGCAGAGACCTTCGCAATGATAAACCGCGTCCTCGATCGCCAGACCGAGAGCGTATCCGACCTCCTGCCGACGTCCGAGATGAACATGTGGAGCGATAACCTGAACGAAAACGCATGGTACTACAAGGACGTACAGGAAGCGACGAACTATCATAAGTGCGACCGCGTGGGCGACAGCGTCTACGAGAAGTGGACCGAGAAGGTTCCCGACATCGACTGGGCGTCTTACCAGATCTGATCGCAAAAACCAAAACCTATCACAAGGCAGCTTGTCTGCCTTGTGATTTTTTTATGTGCGTGGTATAATAAAATAATAATGCTATGCGGAGGCTGCCCGATTTGGATAAATTCGTTTTGAAATCTTCATATTCGCCGATGGGCGATCAGCCGGAGGCCATAGAGACGCTCGTGCGCGGCATCGAAAACAGACTCGATGAGCAGGTTTTGCTCGGCGTGACCGGCTCGGGCAAGACCTTCACCATGGCGAGCGTTATCGAAAAGCTCAATCGCCCGACGCTCGTTCTGGCGCACAATAAGACCCTTGCGGCGCAGCTGTGCTCGGAGTTTCGCGAGTTTTTCCCGGATAACGCCGTGGAGTATTTCGTCTCGTACTATGACTATTATCAGCCCGAGGCGTATATTCCGCACACGGATACCTTCATTGAAAAGGACAGCGCAATAAACGACGAGATCGAGCGCCTGCGCCACAGTGCAACATCGAGCCTTTTTGAGCGGCGCGACGTCATAGTCGTTGCATCCGTCTCGTGCATCTACGGTCTCGGCGACCCGATCGACTATAAAAACATGGTCATATCCCTGCGCCCGGGTCAGACGCGCAATTTCGACGAGCTTCTGCGCAAGCTCATCGAGATACGCTATGAACGAAATGACATTGCTTTCGAGCGAAATATGTTCCGCGTCCGCGGCGATACGGTCGAGATATTCCCGGCTTATGCGACGGATAAGGCCATCCGCGTCGAGTTTTTCGGCGATGAGGTGGACAGAATAAGCGAGGTGAACGTCGTGACCGGCGCGCCCGTACGCTATCTGAACCACGCTGCAATATACCCGGCCAGCCACTATGTCGTAAGCCGCGATAAGATGGCGCGCGCTATCGACGATATCCGCGCCGAGTGCGCCGAGCGCGTAAAATACTTTCAGGATAACGGTAAATTGCTTGAAGCGCAGCGCATATCGCAGCGCACAAATTACGATATCGAGATGATGCAGGAGTTGGGCTACTGCTCCGGCATCGAGAACTATTCGCGCATAATCTCAAACCGCCCGGCAGGCTCTGCTCCCATGACGCTGCTCGATTACTTTCCGAAGGATTTTCTGCTGTTTGTTGACGAAAGTCACGTCACTCTGCCGCAGGTCAGGGCGATGTACCGCGGCGACCACGCGCGCAAGGAGTCGTTGGTTGAATACGGCTTCCGTCTGCCGTCGGCGTATGATAACCGGCCGCTTAAATTCGAGGAATTTCAGGAGCGCATAAATCAGGCTGTGTATGTCTCCGCAACTCCCGGCGATTACGAGCGCGAAAGGGCAGGACAGATAGCCGAGCAGATAATCCGCCCGACCGGCCTGCTCGACCCGGAGATATCCGTTCGGCCGATAGAAGGGCAGATCGACGATCTTATAAGCGAGATCAATATACGCATTGAAAAGGGCCAGCGCACTCTGGTAACGACGCTCACCAAGAAAATGGCTGAGGATCTTACCGAGTACCTCGGGGCAGCCGGCATAAAGTGCAGATACATGCACCACGATATCGGCGCGATAGAGCGTATGGAGATAATCCGCAGCCTGCGCCTTGGCGATTTTGACGTGCTTGTCGGCATAAACCTCCTGCGCGAGGGGCTTGACCTCCCGGAGGTGAGCCTTGTTGCAATTCTCGATGCCGATAAGGAGGGATTCCTTCGAAGCGAAACGAGTCTTATTCAGACCATCGGGCGCGCGGCACGCAATGCCGAGGGTACGGTTATCATGTATGCAGATACCGTGACGCGGTCGATGCGCCTTGCGATCGACGAAACCGAGCGCCGCCGCGCAAAGCAGGCGGCATATAACGCAGAGCACGGCATCGTGCCGAAAACGATAGTAAAAAGCGTTCGCGAGCTTATCGAGATCTCCAGCGAGAGCGAGAAAACTCTGCGCCGTGCCGACGGAGTGAAGCTCACAAAGTCCGAGCGCAAGGAGCTTATCGAAAAGCTCGAAAAGGAAATGAAAGCCGCGGCAAAAATGCTTGAATTCGAGCTTGCGGCTCAGCTTAGAGACGAGATCGTCCGCCTGCGCGGCGAGGTGAAATGATGAAACTTCTTATACTTGACGGAAACAGCATAGTAAACCGCGCGTTTTACGGAATACGCGCCCTCACGGCGCCCGACGGAACGCCCACAAACGGCGTGTACGGCTTCCTTGCCATACTACGCAAGCTGCTTGATGATGAAAAGCCCGAGGCCGTGTGTGTTGCATTTGACCTCAAAGCGCCGACGTTCCGGCACCTGAGATACGCCGGATATAAGGCTCAGCGCAAGGGCATGCCCGAGGAGCTTGCCGTTCAGATGCCGATACTCAAGCAGGTGCTTGACGCAATGGGCATCCTGCGCCTTGAGCTTGAGGGCTACGAGGCCGATGATCTGCTCGGTACGGTCGCTGTGCGGTGCAGCGCAGCAGGCTGGGACTGCCGCATAGTTACCGGTGATAAGGATAGTTTTCAGCTTATAAGTGAAACAACGCATGTCTGCCATGTCAAAAGCCGTATGGGGCAGACAACGACGACAGAGTATACTCCAAAGCTGTTTTTTGACGAGTACGGCTTTGAGCCAAAGCACATCATTGACCTCAAGGCTTTGATGGGCGACGGCTCGGATAACATCCCCGGCGTGCCCGGAGTGGGCGAGAAAACGGCTATGGGGCTTGTTCAGAAGTATAAGGATATCAAGACCATTTATGCCGGGCTTGACACCATAGATGTCAAGGAGGGTATGCGCAAAAAACTGCGCGAGGGCAGGGAGAGCGCCTTTTTGTCCTATGAGCTTGCAACGATACACACCGATGCGCCGATAGAGTTTGCACCCGATGACGCAAAGTGGAGCGAGGACTATAAGCCTGAGTTGTACGATGTGCTCAAAAAGCTCGGATTTAATAAATTCATCGAAAAATGGGGCGTGAGCGAAAGTGCCGAGAGCGCGCAGAAGGCGGTGACAGAGCGCATTGAATATGTTGAATATGCCTCGTTTGACGAGATAATGCAGGCTGTTCAGAGTGCCGACGAGATCGCCGTAACGGCGGATGAAAGCTTTGACAGTATTGAGATATGCGACGGGAGGGCAGTGTACATTGCACGTTGGAGCAGCCTCGGAGACGACTATTCAAGGCTTCTGAGCCTTGTGTTTTCCGACGATGTGAAAAAGACTGCGCACAATGTCAAAAACCTGATGACGCAGCTCATTGCCGAAAAGCTGCCGCTTGACGGCTTTGTATACGATACGGCGCTTGCAGGCTACCTGCTTGACGCAACTGCCGGCGATTACAGCCTCGGCAGGCTCAGCATGGGCTATTGCGGCACGGAGCTTGACGGAGCGGAGGCTGTGTACAGACTGCGCCCTGTGACCGAGAAAAAGCTTGAAGAGCTCGGCATGACAAAGCTCTTCTACGAGATAGAAATGCCGCTGTGCCGCGTTTTGGCCGATATGCAGGAGCAGGGCTTTATGATAGATAAGGCGGCACTCGTGAGCTTTGGCGAAAGCCTGACCGGCACGATAGCGGAGCTGGAGCGCGCCATATACGAGCATGCCGGGTGTGAGTTCAACATCAATTCGCCCAAGCAGCTTGGTGAAGTGCTTTTCGATAAGCTCATGCTCCCGGCAGGCAAAAAAACAAAAACCGGCTGGAGTACAAATGCCGATGTGCTTGAAAAGCTGCGCGGCAAGCACCCGATAGTAAACATGATCCTCGATTACCGCATGCTAACAAAGCTCAAGAGCACCTATGCTGATGGACTTTTGAAGCTCATTGACCCGGACGGCAGGATAAGAACCAAGTTCCAGATGACCGTTACGGCGACCGGCCGACTGTCAAGCACCGACCCGAATCTTCAGAACATACCGATCCGCAAAGAGCTTGGAAGTCATATCCGCGAGATGTTCATTGCATCTAAGGGCAATGTCCTTGTCGATGCCGACTACAGTCAGATAGAGCTGAGGCTGCTTGCGCATATATCCGGCGATGAGCACATGCGTGCTGCGTTTTTAAGCGGCGAGGATATCCACACTGTCACGGCCTCGCAGGTGTTCAATACGCCTGTCGATGAGGTAACGTCCTTGCAGCGCAGCCGCGCAAAGGCCGTAAACTTCGGTATAGTCTACGGCATATCGCCGTGGTCGCTTGCGCAGGATATCGGCGTAACTCAAGGCGAGGCAAAGGCGTATATGGATGCGTATTTAAATAAATACGACGGTGTGCGCGATTATATGAAGTCCATCGTCGAAAAGGCAAAGCAGGACGGGTATGTTACGACGATCTATTCGCGCCGCCGCGATCTGCCGGAGCTTAAATCATCGAATTTCAATACAAGATCGTTCGGAGAGCGCGTTGCGCTGAATATGCCAATCCAGGGCACTGCGGCGGATATAATTAAGCTTGCAATGGTGAATGTGTATAACAGGCTCAAAGCCGAGGGACTCAAGGCAAAACTCATTTTGCAGGTGCATGACGAGCTTATATGCGAGTGCCCCGAGGCTGAGGCGCAGACTGTTGCTGACATTCTGCGTGAGGAAATGAGCGGCGCTGCCAAGCTCAGCGTACCGCTCACGGTCGATGCAAAAATCGGACACAGCTGGGCGGAGGCGCACTGATGCTGACATATGAACAAGCCGGGGACGTTCTCGACGATCTTGTTGACGAGCTGCCCGAGGAGATATTCAAAAACTTAAACGGCGGAGTCAGCTTCGTCGAGGATGCCGTGCGCAGCGACGACGGAAGATACACCCTCGGCATGTATTTCCGCGATAAAATGGGACGGCATATAGAGCTGTACTACGGCTCGTTTGTCGAACTTTACGGCGACATGGACGACGAGACATTCCGCCGGCGCTTAAAGAGCACGCTTCATCATGAGCTTACGCACCATATCGAAAGCCAGGCCGGCGACCGCAGCCTTGAGCGTTGGGACGAGCGCCAGTCCGAGCTTTACGGCTTTGGCGGCATTGACGTAAAAAGTATACTGTTTGTGTGCGATGATAACAGCATGTCGCTCGTCGCCGAAGCGGTGTTCAACTCGTCAAAGAGCGATTACTGCCCGGAGGTCATGGCGTATTCGGCAGGGATCGACGTTAGGGATGAGATAAATCCGCGTGTGAAAAAGTGCTGCGAAGCGCTCGATATAAGGCTGCCGCACGGCTATCCTGTGCCGGTAACGCGCGAGCTTATCGAACGCTGCGATGTAGTGTTGTGTATGACGGCGCTTCAGGCGCAGAAGCTGTCGGATGAATATCAGGATATGGACGAGCGCATAATGTGCCTTGCCGATGAGGATATCTATCCGCCGACGCTGCCGATAGGCTGGAAAAAGTGCGTTCTGCGCATTGAGGATGAGACTCTCGCCGTCATTGACGAGCTGCGCGAGGAGAATATGTGATGGTGCGCATTGTCGATACAAGAGCCGAGCACATTGACGATATCCTGCGCATCGAGCAGCAGTGCTTTTCGCTGCCGTGGACGCGCGAGCAGCTTACAGCTCAAATGACGGATTCCATGCATGTTTTTCTTGCTGCCGAGGCCGAAAACGGCAGGGCAGTTGGCTATGTCGGGCTTATGTACGTCCTTGACGAGGGGTATATATCCAATGTCGCCGTGTCGCCGGACAGGCGGCGCGAGGGAATAGCGGATATGCTGCTTGACGAACTTCGCGCACGAGCCGAGGCCGAGAACCTCAGCTTTTTGACGCTCGAGGTGCGCCTTGGCAATGTGCCGGCGCAGAGCTTATATAAAAAACACGGCTACGTCGAGGTAGGGCGGCGAAAGGGATACTACAGCCTGCCGAAGGAGGATGCCGTTTTGATGACTTGTTTTCTAAGTGAGGAAGAGAAATGAAAATACTTGCCTTTGAATCATCCTGCGATGAGACCGCCGTCGCCGTCGTTGAAAACGGCAGAAATGTGCTTACGGATCAGATATTCTCGCAGGCAGATCTGCACGCAATTTACGGCGGCGTAGTGCCGGAGATAGCGTCGAGAAGCCACGTTGAGGTCATATCGCGCCTTGCCGAGCGCGCCGTGCAGGCAGCCGGAATAGAAAAAAGCGATATCGACGCCGTTGCGGCAACGTACGCTCCCGGCCTTATCGGAACGGTGCTTGTGGGCCTTAACTTTGCCAAGGCCGCTGCTATGAGCCTGGGTGTTCCGCTCATTCCCGTGCACCATATAAAAGGCCATGTTGCGGCAAACTACATAGCATATCCCGAGCTTGAGCCTCCGTTTCTGTGCCTTGCAATATCCGGCGGCAATACGCTTATAATCGACGTTCGCAGCTATACGGATCTAAAGGTCATCGGCGCAACGCGCGATGATGCGGCAGGCGAGTGCTTTGACAAAACCGCGCGCGTGCTCGGTCTGCCGTATCCCGGCGGCAAGCCCATTGACGATCTCTCACAGGGCGGCGACGATAAGAAATATCACCTGCCGCGCACGCATATTGAGGGGCATCCCTATGAAATGAGCTTCTCCGGCCTTAAGACTGCCGTTATAAACATCGTACACAATGCCGAGCAGAAGGGCGAGGAGTTGGACAGAGCCTCGCTTGCGGCATCCTTCACGGCCGCAGTTAGCGACGCGCTCGTGCCGCGCACAATGATGGCTGCAAAGGAGCTCGGTTATAAAAAAATCGCCATTGCCGGCGGTGTGGCGGCAAATTCGCGTATCCGTGCCGATTTCAAAGCTGCCGCCGAGAAAAACTGCTGCGAGCTGTTTGTTCCGCCGCTGAAGCTTTGCGGCGATAATGCGGCAATGATAGGCTGTCAGGGCTATTATGAGTATCTCGCCGGGAACACTGCCGGCTGGGATCTCAACGCTTACGCGAATATGGAGCTGTAAGGAGAGGGCATATGGGCGTACACGACGGACACAGGGAGCGGATGAAAAGCCGCTTCGTCGAGGCCGGGCTTGATGGCTTTAACGATCATAACGCACTTGAGATGCTGCTTTTCTACGCCGTTCCGCGCAAGGACACAAATGAGCTTGCGCACAGGCTTTTAAAGCAGTTCGGCTCGCTCGCCGCGGTTTTCGAGGCAAAGCACGAGGAGCTTATGCGTGTTGACGGGATAGGAGAGAACGCCGCGACGCTCATAAAGCTCATCCCCGAGGTCAGCCGCCGCTATCTGCTTACAAAAAGTCTGCCGACAAAGGTCAGCCGCCGCAGCGAGGATGCCGGCGCATATTTTGTCGCCAAGTTCATGTACGAGGTAAATGAGATATGCTATGCGCTGCTGCTTAACTCCTCTAACGGAATAATAGCCTGCAAGGAGATAAGCCGCGGCGTTGTGAACGCAACCGAGGTCGGCATAAGAATGCTTGTTGAGGCGGCCATTAAAAGCAACGCTGCCGCCGTTATAATCGCCCATAACCACCCCGGTGCGCTGCCGCTTCCGTCGAAGGAGGATGAGTACTGCACCCGGCTTGTGAAGAAAGCTTTGGAGCTTGTCGATATAAAATTACTTGACCATATTATCGTCGGTGGCAAAGAGTTTCAATCTCTTAACAAAAATGGACTTATGTAAACGAAATGATGTTTTCAAAATGTAACAAAATTCGACTTCAGGACTCTACATAATTTTACATATCGGCGCTAAATACTGAAATTCAATGATTATTCAGTGTTGGAAACTCTGTTGAAAATGTTGATAACTATTTGCAAAATAATTTTTTGAAATAATTATGTAAACGGTTTGCGACTGTTTTGTAGCATTGAAAAAGTGCTGAAATTCTTATATTTTTTATAAACATAAATTGTCAGCATAATGGCTTACAAATTTGAGCAATAACGAGCAGTTATAACTTTTTTTGTTTGACTTTATCGCCGCCATGTGCTAAAATGCGTAATGTCCTTTGCTGGTGTGGCTCAATGGTAGAGCATCTCACTCGTAATGAGAAGGTTGTGAGTTCGATTCTCACCACCAGCTCCATGGAAAAAGATCACCGGGAAAAGCCAAGAGCTTTTCCCGGTGATTTTTATATTGCATCTTTTGCCTGCGGCAGCTTATTTTCTCAGTCATTTTCGGTTCGTATAAGGTTGCTGACATACGGACGCTTTCCGGACAGCACCTCGTCATAGAAATTCTGCTTCAAGTCGATATATGCAATGCTGTCCTCAAGCTCCTTGATCGTCTGGCGCAGCCGCTCCTGCTTTTTGGCCAGCATTTCCTTTCGCGGAACAATGGTCGATTCTCCGGCAAGGCAAAGCTCTAGATAGTCCTTTCATATCCTCCGTGATTATAATTGCAATGAGGAGACAACAATGATTTTATTAGGGCGTAAGCTTAGATCAGCATCATAAGCGTTCCGCCGACTATGAGCACAAGGCCGACGGCCGCTTTCTTTGACAGCCGCTCCTTGAAAACAAGCGCCGAGAAGCCGATCGAAACAAGGATGCTCAGCTTGTCTATCGGAACGACCACGCTTGCAAGGCCGTCCTGAAGCGCTTTATAGTAGCACAGCCACGAGCCGCCGGTAGCAAGTCCGGAAAGGCAGATAAAGCCCAGCTCGTTTTTGGGAATATCCTTTAGCGTGTGCTGCTTGCCCTTTATGAACACGATCAGCCACGCCATGATCAGCACAACGCCTGTGCGGATGGCTGTTCCGAGGTTTGACTCAACGCCGTCAATGCCGATCTTGCCGAGGATAGAGGTCAGCGACGCAAATACTGCCGACAGAACGGCATACAGCAGCCAACTCTTTTTCTCCTGCTTCTGCTCGGTATCAGCCTTCTTTTCGATCATCATGAACGTGCCGATGCCGATGAGGATAACAGCCGCCGCTTTAAGCCACGAGATCGGCTCGCCGAGGAAGATCAGCGCCAGAATTATGGTGAGTATCGTTGAGGACTTGTCTATCGGCACGACCTTGTTCACATCGCCGAGCTGCAGCGCCCTGAAATAGCAAAGCCACGATGCGCCGGTCGCAATGCCGGACAGGATTAGGAAAATCCATGTTTTTGCGTCCAGCCCGGTGATGGTCGGAGCCGAGCCGACTATCCAAACCATCAGCCACGAGAAAATAAGTACAACTATGGTTCGTATTGCCGTTGCGGCGTCGGAATCGGTCTTTTTGATCCCACATTTTGCGAGAACCGACGTCAGACCGGCAAAGAGAGCCGAGCCGAACGCGAAAAGTATCCACATAATGTTCGCCTTACTTTCTATATATCATGAGATCATTATAACACAGCCGCCGTCATTACGGCAGCGTATTATAAATTTTACATTATACATGTAAAAACACGGTGCATCCTGAAAGCTGCACCGTGTAATTTGTTTTTGCTTCGTATCTCAATCGACTACAAAGTAGCGATAGAGGAAAGTTACGATCTGCGCGCGTATGCACTTGTCATTCGGAGAAAATGTTTTTGCCGTGGTGCCTTTTGTCACGCCGACTTCGACCGCCCAGTCTACTGCATCTGCATAAAATGCATGCTTCGGGACATCTGTAAAACCGGCTGATTTATCGGCTTGAGGATACATATCCCAGCGCCAGAGAAATGTAACGACCTGGGCCCGGGTGACGGTCGCTCCCGGCTGGAAGTGATCGGCGGTGACACCGGTGGTGATGCCTTCCTCGGAGGCCCACAGAACGGCTTTGTAGTAAAAACTGCCCTTTGGAACATCGACGAATTGGCAGACGGTCGATGCGGGCTCGGGGCATCCGGCTGCCCTCCACAGGAAGGTGACGACCTGAGCACGGGTGCAGCTTGCATACGGACTGAAAGTCGTTTCTGTAGTTCCGTTAGTTATGCCTTCATTGACTGCCCACAAAACTGCATCGTAGTAGTATGCCCCCTCCGAAACATCGGTAAAGTTGTTTGTGTACGGTTCATCCGGCTCGTCCGGCTCGTCGGGGTAGTCGCTGTCACTGTCCGGCTCGTATATGTTTCCGTCGGAGTCCTGCGCGTAGTAGTCGCTGTAGATATCCTCGGGCACGAAAACCGTGCAGGCATTGCCGTCGGATGAGGGGAGAGCCTCAAAATCCACGGTGCGCGCAGGCTCAATGTCCGCGCCGTCGTAGGAATATATCTTTGCACCGACGTTGCCGGCATCCGTACCGGAAACGGTAAAGCTGTACTCTGCGCCCTCGGGCAGGCTCGCGATCAGTCCAATGTCAGTAAGCTCAACGGAAACCTCTCCGCTGCTGCATGCGCCGTTTGCATAGCTGCCAGCCGACTGCCCCTTTGCATTCCAGAAATCGACCTTGATGTCACAGGTTTTAAGCTGCTTGTCCGCAGGCGGATACACCAGGACAGCGCGTGCGTGATAGCTGCTGTAGAAATCGTCCTCGCTCTGCAAATTGTCAACTTCCAGATGCGCAAGATAGTGCTCGGGATAGTGGGCAAGTCCGAGCGTGTTGAGATTCAGAAGAGCATCGGGGATCAGCGTATAATTTAACAGTGCACAACTGAGCACTTTCTTGAGTGCGCTGTTTGAGAGCACGCACCTTAAAGTGTCGCTCTTTTCAAAAGGAGAGCCGGGAGGGGTACCGAGCTCGCTTCCGGTGAAGTCCATTATATCCTGCTGGACATCTGTGTAGAGAACTTTTCCGAATGCGGAGCTGCCGCCGGGACCGTTTGTGAAGGCTACCTCGCAGAACCTATCCAAAAATGTGCGCTGAGAGGGTTTGATTTCTTGGGTAAACATTCCGGAGATCTCCTCAAATTTATCCCACAGCTTGTCGTTTTTATCGTAGGGAAGCGACAGCGTTGTTCCGTACCGCGTAAAGCCCCATGCCGTGGGAGCAACACGCGGCACCAAGTCCACAGGACTTACTATGTTGAAAATGTTAGGGTCAAAAAACGTTTCTGCCGAGTCGCGGGATGCGCCTGCCGGAGTTGCAAATGTGTAGACGTATATGTCCACAACATTGGGCTTTATCCCGCCGATAGTCGCGTTGTTCAGCGCACGCCCCAGGAGATTGGCAACGGCAGCGCCGCGGCTGAAGCCTACTGCCCAGATCTTCAGGTCACCCTTGATCTCGTGGCTCTGAACATAGTCACTAAGACCGCTCAGAACGTCGTTGGCAGCAGTCTGGAAGCCGTAATGGTTGCGGCTGAGTTTTTCATCGCTGTTGTACACGTTGAAGTTGCTTGCCCATTCACCGCCGTAGCCGCCGCCGCGGATAGGAACGGCGATTAGGGTGTCCGTGCCGCCGTCTTTGTTGGCGATATACTTCATTGCCAGCGTGTAGGCGACCTTGTCCGAGGTATCATCAAGCGGCACATCATAATTAACGTATTGAATCGAGCTGAAATTCAGATTGTTCAGCAGCTCCCGAACATTTTCGGTTCTGGAAATCGCCGTGCCGACGCCTTCGCCGCGCCATGTGGTGTTTGCATTTGTTGAGAAGGTCGTCATTTCAAGGCACAGTGAAGCCTTTGCAAGATCGGCACTGTAGCCGTAGCCGTCATCTTGAGCGTAGAAGTAATCGTCGGTGTAATCAAACTGCCAAGACCGTGTGTGGCCTATATTGCCCTCGAAATTGAAGTCAACGGTAATGGACTCGTTATCTCCCGGCTTTGGATCTGTCGGCGGAGTCTCGGAGGGGACGTTGGAAAGATCCCAATCTTTGAGAATGCTTGAGCGGCTTTCAAGAGTGTAGAGCTTGCTCTCGGCATCGGGCTTACCGTTGAGAACAGCATTGCCGTTGTAAGTATAGTTTACTGCAAGATCGTCAGCTACTCTGTTATTAATGCTTTGACCGCCGGAATTGCGAACACTGCTCGCGCTGCTGAGCGTGAAGAAATCATATGCGCTTCGGGAAGTGCTTGCGCATTCAACATTGACCTTTTCAAGGGCGTTGGCGGAGTTTTTTGAGTCTTCGTCGCTGATGCCTGCCAAACGCGCGTAACCGGGCGTCTGAATATTGACCGAGCCCATAACAAGGCAGCTGTCAATATCGGCAAAGCGGCTGTTGTCGCCTATGCCGGCAACGCTGATATCGCTGTCTTTATTCGTGCCGGTGTATTTAAGGTCGATGTCAAGGTCGGCGATGCAGTTTCTTACTGAGCCTTTCCCTCTCGCAATACCGCATGTTATGAACCCTATGTTGAGCTTATCAAAACTGCGCCGTACTGTCATGCTGACATTGCAGTTTTCAATAAGGCCAGTGTCATCACCATATGAGTTGTAATAAGCAATGCCGCAAATGCCGCTGTCAGTGCCCAAAACATCGTTATCTTTATCGGTGTTTATTACGCTAACATTGAGATTCTTGATAGTGCCTAAGTTTCTCTCAATGAGCGTACCTTTGAGATTGTATATTGTGTGGCTGTTGCCGTTTATAACTCCGCCTTTGAGCAAAGAGCCGCAGGCTGCGTCGTTAAGCGTGTCGTATGCAATGTCCTCTTTGCTTGCGTCTATATCGTTCATCAGCAGGTAATAGCCGCTGCCGATGTTCTCTTTAAGGTCTGCCAAAGTATAGATTGGCACATAGTCGGATGGAATGTCCGATGCCGCAAAAGCGGAAGCCGGCAGCAGCGCGAGCGCCATCACAAGCGCCAAAAAAACGGCAAGAAGTCGTCTCTTCACAGGCTCGCCTCCTTAAAAGCGGTAAAACTCGGTCTGGTCGCTGTCGGGACGGTAAACGGAAACAAAGCTTCCGTCGGAGCTTGAATATGCGTAAACCTCCGATGCGTCAACGCTGGTGAGTCTTATAAGTTCTTCTCCGTCAAGGCCGAGAACGACTGCGTCGCCGTTATCGTCGGTCACGGTGAGAACAAGCTCATTGCCGGCAATGCTTCCGCCGCCAAGCTCGGAAATTATCTTGTTCATTTCCGGCAGCACTACGGTGAAATACGGATCCTCCGATGTCTGAGTCCAGCTTAATATCTTGCGTTCTTCCTTGAGCACGCCATCAAGACCATAGATCTGGGCATAAAGATCAAAGGTTTTCGACTCGCCGTCTATGAAGTACACAGTGTCGGCGGATACCTCGTTGCCGTCTGCGTCCTTCCAGACAAAGCGCACAAGGCCGTTTGCGCAAAGCACGACCTCTGCGCCCTCTTCGCCCTCAATGACCTGACCGGTGACGGGGTTTATTGCATAGTAACGCGTTCCGTAGCCCTTGGCCAGCCACGAGGTTACAAGCCAGCCGCTCTCTCCGCTGCCGTCGAGAATGCCGAGATCGTAATCCATTGTATATATGAGCTTGCCCTTGGTAACGGCAGGTGTGCCTGTGGCGGCAACTCCCGGGCCGGTGGGCTGCTGCGTAGGCTCCGCTGTCGGCTGCGGAGTTTCGGCAGCGCCGACATTGGGCTTATCTTCTGCGCCGCCGCATGCGCCGAGTATCATAAGCAGCGCAAGCAGCAGTCCGATAACAGAAACTTTTCTCTTCATGGTCATATCCTCCGTGATTTACATATCTATATTAAATTCAATTTCAATATCGTTTACGCTCAGCGCAGCTTTTCCGGCTTTGCCGATGGTTTTGACATAGCATCCGCCGGAGCCGCCCTTGAGGGAGATTATCTCGGGGCCTATAAGCTCAAGCGCGCCGCTGCATTTTAAAACTACGGGCTCCTGCCAATACGGAGCGAGGTTGCCGTATTCGTCAAGTGCGCGTATGCGAACCTCGGCAGCATCGTATGTGTCACCCTCGGAAAGCTCGGTTTTGCTCGGCCTTACCTCAAGGTGGACCTTCTGACCCGGCGAGCGAGTCACGCTTTTTATGACCTCGCCGTCTCTTATGGCGTCAAAGCGCCACTTTGTCGCCTCGCCGCCCCAGTTGCCGACGTATTTGCCGTAAAGCTCAACGCCGTCGGAGAATTTAAAGCCCTTTGTGAGCATGAGCCGCGCAAACTTTGCAAGAATTTTCGGCGGAAGTGCGCTCGGACCGGATTTGGCAACGGCAAGCAGGCATTCCTTGACCGTGTCCGCCGTCTTCTCGTCAAAGCCCTCCTGCGTTATAAGCAGCTCGCCGATGAAATCGTCGATTATGACCGGGGGATGGGGGAGAGCGGGATATTCGTCTTTCCCGGGGAAAAACTCGCGGACAAAAATGCCGTCCTTATAAAGCTTCACGCTGTCTGCGTTGGTGAAAACATACACCTTGCCGATATCGCCTGCCGGGTGCTCGCCGATATCCATGGACGAGGAAACGACGCAGCACGGAATATTGTCGCTCTGACTTGTGTAAACTGCCGCTGCCAGCTTCGGGTTGCGGAACATGTCCATAACGCCGTGGTAGCATATTCCGTCGCCGCTGCCAAAGTCCTGATGCGTGTTGTAGTCAAACATGCACCACGGGAATATGCCGCAGATATCGTCGGCGGCATACATCGCGTCGAGCACCTTAGCGTGCCTGAGCGCGTGGCTGAGTCTGTGTCGCTCATCGTCAAAGGGCTTTGTCGGGAACATGTGCCCGTTGCACTCGGAAACGAAGTAAGGCCTGTGCTTCTTGCTCGTCACGTTCTTTTTAGCTTTCAAACCGGCGTTATCGCCGGTGTGCGAAAAGTCATTGTATGCGTAAACATCCTCAAGCAGATGGCTTTTTTCGAGATATCTGACACCGCTCGTCTGGCGGCCGGAATCAAGCGTGTGCGCAACGGCGTTTGTTTTTCTGTAAAGCTCGTCGCAGTCCTGCGATTCGTTTATCCGAACGCCCCAGAGCATAATAGACGGATGGTGCATATATTGCCGCACCATTTCATCGGTGTTTTTAACGGTTTGCCGCTTCCAGTCCTCGTCGCCGATATGCTGCCAGCCGGGAATTTCGGTAAACACCAAAAGTCCAAGCTCGTCGCAGCGCGATATGAAGTGCTGCGACTGCGGATAGTGCGAGGTGCGCACGGCGTTAACGCCAAGCTCGTTTTTGAGTATCTCGGCGTCAAGCTCCTGCACCGATTTCGGCATGGCGTAGCCGACATAGGCGTATGACTGATGCCTGTTAAGTCCGCGCAGCTTTATCCTCTGACCGTTGAGATAAAATCCGTCGTTTTCAAACCTCACGGTTCTGAAGCCGAAACGCAGGCTCTTTTCGTCAACGACCTCGCCGCCGCGCATTGCGCGAACACGCGCCGTGTGCAGAGCAGGGGAGTCCAAGCTCCAAAGCTGTGCATTCGGAACGCTCAGCTCAAACGCCTTGCCGCAGGCCGAGGCAATGACCTTGCCGCTGCCGTCAACAATATCGGTAGCAACGCTTTCGCATTCGCTTTCTATCCTCACTCGCAGCTCGTGCAGACCGGTGTTCTCGATAAGAACTTCTTTGATATACTCGGGATCCTTTACCTCGAGCGTTACCTCGCGGTAAAGTCCGCCGTAACACAGATAGTCGATGACAAAGCCGAACGGCGGAATGTTAAGGCTCTCGCGCGTGTCGAGCCGAACATCGATCACGTTTTCGCCGCCGAAATTAACGCTGTCCGTTATATCAACTGAAAACGCCGTGTAGCCGCAGGCGTGATATCCGACACGCGTTCCGTTGCAGAATACCGTTGCCTCGTGCGCTGCGCCGTCAAAGCGCAGTATAAGCCGCTTGTCCTGCCACTCCAAGGGAGCGGTAAAGCTCTTTCTGTAGCCGCAGACCATTTGATAGTCGCGGCAGTCGATATAATTATAAGGTATCTCCCTTGCCGTGTGCGGCAGACGGACGGAGGACGCCTTGTCAAAGCCTGCGTCGTAGTCCTCGGTGAAAAGCCAGCCGTTATTGAAAGCAATGTCCATATCGTAGCTCCTTCGAATTTTTAATGTAATTTTATCATATCCGCGATGCAATGCAAGATGTAGTTGATTTTAAGGCCATAAAACTATATAATATTTCTGAAATTTTTAGATCGGAGTATGAGAATGGATAAGCTTCTGAACACAAAACTGTTTCTGCTGGATATGGACGGCACGCTTTACCTCGGCGACGAGGTGTTTGACGGCGCGGTGGACTTTATCGATACCGTTAAGAAAAGCGGCAGAGAGTATATATATCTGACCAATAACTCCTCGCGCGCCGGCGTTGACTATATAACACGCCTTAGAAAGCTCGGCTTTCCCTGCGAGAAGGAAAATGTTTTCACCTCCGGCATGGCAACGGCAATGTATCTTAACAGCCGCCACAAGGGCGAGCTTGTCTATCCCGTCGGAACTCCGGCGTTTTTGGGCGAGCTTGAAAGCTACGGCGTTCCCCTTGGCGACAGCGAGGAGGTCGGCGTTGTTTGCGTTGGCTTTGATACGACGCTTACTTATGAAAAGCTCGATAAAGCCGTGCATTACCTTCGCTGCGGCGCTGCATTCGTTGCCGCAAACCCCGACTGGGTGTGCCCCATGCCGGCAAATGAGGTCCTGCCCGACTGCGGCAGCATCTGCGCGCTTTTGACCGCCGCAAGCGGAGTCGAGCCGGTGTTTATCGGCAAGCCGAACCGCAATATGGTTGACATAATATCCGAACAGACCGGCGTTCCCAACGAAAATATCTGCTGCGTCGGCGACAGGCTTTATACGGATATAGCCGTTGCGCAGAATGCCGGCGCAGTGTCCGTGTGTGTACTGTCGGGCGAGAGCAGCCTTGAGGACATTGAAAAAGCCGAGCGCAAGCCGGACTATGTTCTCAAAAACGTCGCGGAGATCGCGGATATACTCAAAGCACACATGTGATTTACAGAATGTTATTTAATTTTCGCACAAGGTGTGTTATAATGACTTAACGGTCGGGAGGTGAGCGAATGCCGAATCAGACCGGAACAAAGCAGATAGCGTCAAATCGCAAGGCCTTTCACGATTATTTCGTGCTTGACAGGTTTGAAGCCGGCATAGAGCTTGCCGGAACGGAGGTCAAGTCGTTAAGAGCGGGAACGGTCAATATGAAGGACTGTTACTGCACAATAAAAAACGGCGAGCTGTTTGTCAGATCGCTGCATATAAGCCCGTATGAAAAGGGCAACATTTTCAATAAAGACCCCGTGCGGCCGAGAAGACTGCTCATGCATAAGCGCGAGATAGTCAAGCTCAACGCAAGAGTTATGCAGGAGGGTGTGGCGCTCATTCCGCTGTCGCTTTATTTTAAGGACAGCAGGGTGAAGGTCGAGCTTGGTCTGTGCAAGGGCAAAAAATTGTATGATAAACGAAATGACGACGCAAAGCGTGAAGCCGCGCGCGACATTGAAAGAACTTTGAAGGAGAGACACTGATGAGTAATCCTGTAGTAACAATCGAAATGGAAAACGGCGATATCATAAAGGCCGAGCTTTATCCCGAGGTTGCACCCAACACGGTCAACAACTTTATCTCGCTGGTAAAGAATAAGTTTTATGACGGCGTTATCTTCCACCGCGTCATTCGCGGCTTTATGATCCAGGGCGGCGACCCCCAGGGCATCGGCGTAGGCGGCCCCGGCTACTCGATCAAGGGCGAGTTCAAAATGAACGGCGTTCCCAACGATCTCAAGCATACTCGCGGCGTCCTGTCGATGGCGCGCGCAATGGCGCCCAATTCCGCCGGCAGCCAGTTCTTCATCATGCATGAGGATGCACCTCATCTCGACGGCCAGTATGCCGCTTTCGGCAAGGTCATAGAGGGCATGGAGAATGTCGATAAGATCGCAACCTGCATGACCGGCAGAAACGATAAGCCCATCCACCGCCAGGCAATGAAGAAGGTCACTGTCGATACCTTCGGCGTTGACTATCCCGAACCTGAAAAGATGTAATGCACCATGGGGTGCGGTCATCCGCACCCCGTATAAGGCAATAGTCCGACTAACGGACGGCGAGGCAGTGCGATACGGTACGATGCTGCCGGTCGAGCTGACGCAAGGATTACCGCCCGACTAACGGACGGCGCAGCAGTTTGACACGGTACAATGTTACCGTCGAGCTGACGCGAAGATCACCATCCGACTAACGGACGGCGTTGCAGTGCGACACGGTATAATGTCACCGGTCGTGCTGACGCAATATAGAACAGTACCAGCCTAAATACGCTACTGAAATGGGGATGTACCGGTTTCGACGGGGGTATGGAGGCAGGAATAGCGAGCGGATGCGCCTACCATCCTAAAAATGGGCAGCTTATAAATTAAAGAACAACAACGATACTGTTCTTCTCGCTGCTTAATTAGCGAGCGTTCCCTCCGGGAGGACCACGGCCCGGAACGGAGCGTCGATCAGTGGTGCCCGTGAGTGTGCGAAGCTTTGAGCCCACCACGCATAATGAAGCTACCGACTCTGCGAGCCTGACGGCCGGCGCGCAGGGAAGGGAATATAAATGACCGTATGCGCTCGGAGAAGTTCCTGTTAAAGTGCTTTCGGACGGGGGTTCAACTCCCCCCATCTCCACCAAATAGTGCAAATCCGAACTCATTCTTTTTCGTGAAGCACTGTGTCGGATTTGTTTTCATAGTAGAGGACGTAGGTTAAACTGCGTCCTCTTTTTTAGGTGTCTCGTAAGTAAGAGCCTGTTTGGAATCTCCAATGCCAGCAGTGGTCGGGTCAGTCACGATACCGAGAATCGTGAGGACTGCGAACAGAGCATTGACAACAGCCAACAGCTTGTCCCCCAGCTCACCCAAATCGAGGGTGTAACCGAAGACAGCGGCAATCACCTGTACCAGCAGAAGCACCGCCGGAATCAGAGCAATCCAAAAGCTCTTGTTTTTTACACGCACTTTCCAGTTAATCATGTTGATTTCCTCCTTAAATTTGATATTTGAAGTAGTTAAAGTAGCTGTTCTTGGCTTTTTTCGTATAACTTCCTCTATATACACGCATATATAGCAAAAGTTTACGCAAAAACCGATTTTCAACTACTTTTACTACTTGGATTAAAACAGCTTATTGACCTCAGACTGCACTTCGCTCGGGTCATAACCAGCCTGTTTCAGACGATTTACACGGTCTGCACCGTTGCCCCACGAAGACCAGCGAGCGTCAGAGCAAGTACCATTGTAGATTTCCTTGGCGATTTCAGCCGCAGATTTCTTCGCAGTACCAGCCGCAGTGCCGGACTTGGTAGTGATAAAAGCGTCATAGCCAGCGGCTTTCAGCTTTGCCATCATGTTCTCGGCATTGGACTTCTGACTGTAAGCACCGACCTGTACCTTGTACAGATTGCCCATCTGCACGATATAGGTGTCGAAGCCAGCGGCTTTCAGCTTTGCCGCCCATGCGTCAGCGTTGGAACGCTTCGAGAACGCCCCTGTCTGCACCCTGTACAGCGTTTTACTGTCAGAGGGTACATCTACCTTGCCAGTGTCAGTAGAGCCGCCTGTGAGACGCTTAGTGACCTCTGCGGCAAGGTTGCCGAGACGGTTATACAGCCAGTCTCCCGGGCAAGACTTATTGGCGAACCATCTATGTACCGTCAGTACCATTTCATCGGACTTCGGCGCATAGGCGAGGGTCTTATTCTTATCGCCCAGCCACAAGAGCTTGCTCTTGCCGTTACGCTGACAAATATCAACGCACAGGTTCACGAGAGACGCATATACAGCGTCATTGAACGCATACGGAGCGGTCTTGTCAGACGCACACTCGATAGTAACTGCTCGCTGGTCGTTCTCACGACTGGAAGAACACCACGAACGGTTTTTCTCCTCAACGCTCATGGAGATACGACCGTCAGTACCGATACCGTAGTTGCAACTCGCCTGTCGAGAGGTGCTGATAAAACAGCCACAGATACTCTCTGCGGAGAGCTGACCTACTACACAATGCGGTGTGATACGGTCAATGGAATGGGTTCTCTGCCCGGAATGGTTCGGGGAGAGCTTGGTGTAGACCACCAAAGAACTGTTGCTCATTTTTGTTTCCTCCTTCTTGTCATAATCGGTTAAATGCCATGTCTCAATAACACGCATGAGGTTGTCCACATACTTGTGAGACGTAGCATAGCCATCGGCTTTGATATTCTCAAGGTATTTCCGAGGGTCGGTAACGCCTTTGAGATTTTTATAGTTCGGAATGTTGATGAAATCGAAGTAGCCGATAACTCCGTTTTCCATATCCTTGAACTTACACCATTGCATAGCAGAACTGGTGTAACTGCCGTCTGCGTTCTGCTCACTTCCTACCATGTGATAGATACCGATACAGGTCTTGCAACGACCTTCACGGTATTTCAGACCAAAGTAGTTATGAGCGTTTACAGCCAGCTCGGAAGTGCCGTAGCCACTTTCCAACACCGCTTGAGCGATGATAGGTGACACGACCTCGATTCCGTACATCGGGGCGTACTTCTTGATATACGCCGCAACGGTTTTGACAAAATCTGAATGGTTCATCGGGTATCACCCCTTTCATACCCACCATCGTTTTCTTGGCTTACCGTGGTAGATTTCTTCTTCCTCGTATCGGTCAAGTCGGTGGTGTGCGGATTTCGTAGACTGCTCAACCATCACGACACGCTCGGACAGGTCGTTGACCTTGACCTTAACGTCTGTGATTTCCTTGCGGATTTCTTTCGTATCATCACTGATAGAATCCAGCTTTTGAGACAGAATAGCGTCAACCTGTGCTTTCTTGCTCACCTCGTCATTATTGGCTCGACTATTGCTCTTGAAAGCAAAGTACACGGCGGCAACAACGGAGACGAAGGTAAGAATCTGATTGAACTCAATGTTCACATTTCTTGTCCTCCTCTTTTAGAATGTGAGGGAGAGCCGGGAGCGACCCTCCCTCATGCCGCCTTATTCAGTGATAAGGTCTTCCAGCTCAAGGTCGATGAGCATTTCCTTTACCTGTTCCTTGAGAACAGCCGGAACGCTTGCGTAAGTACGCTTACCCTTGACAATGAGTGCCACATAGATAACAGCCATGTTTTTCACCTCCTTCCTGTTGAGCCATAGCAAAATGCGCCACAGCATGATTATTCCTCCAACAGCTTCTTGACTTCCTCTCGGAGCTGTTCGGGTACATCGTTAATGGTCTTGAGACCTTTGCGAATCAGTGCAACGTAAATCTTAGCCATAGTTAGTTACCTCCTAAAACCATTTCGTATACTTCCGCAAGTGCCATCTGTACATCGGTGATACTATTAGAGGTTGCGTTGAGAGCGGCTACCAGCTTCTCCTCCTTGGTCTTCTCACGGAACGCAAGATAGAAAGTGCCGTCAGCCCATTCCATCTGCTGAATGAAGACCATATCAGTGTAGGTAGTCTCGGTCTCTCCATCGGAGACCTTCATGGTAGAGAGATTACCGATGATGATATATGCTTGAATCACAGCGAGCTTATGTCTGTTGATTCTTTTTGTTTTCGTTCCTCTACATTGCGTAGCCATTTCTGAAAATCCTCCTCATTCTTAGGGTCTGCGTAAAATTTTGTGATGATACCCACTAAGGGTCTTGCGAGGTCATTTACCTGTACTTCTGACAGGCTCATTCTCACGTTCCTTGAGAATTTCCTTGCAAACAGCGAGAATCTGCTTTGCCTTGGGATAGGTATAAACCCCTCGGAGAATACTTGACATCATAGGCGGCTGAACTGCATAACCTCGCTTCTGCAATTCCAGTATCATGTCTACCTGTGTCATTCCCACATTTGCCATTCTCTCTTTAATGTCCACGAATCTCTTACCTCCTTCACGATATAAATTCTTGAAATCAGAATTGCCATTGACAAATAGGCGAATTATTGTTATTATTCTTATAAGACCATCAATAACTATAACTTCCCGAAAACTGCCATTTTCGAGAGGTCGCTTTCTTATTGCCAATTCGCATTTTCCGAACTTCATGTTCTTATTCTAGTTCTTATTATGCGAATTGTCAATAGGAAAATTCGGTTTTTACGAATTTATTTTTTGCAGAGGAGGAATCACTATGACATTCGCAGAGAATATCAATCGTATCTGTGCTGAAAAAGGCACGAATCTGACCGCCATTGTCAAAGCTGTTAAGGGCTCAAGTTCTTTCGCAACAGCCATCAACACTAAAGGGTCATTACCGAAGGAATCCGAAATGCTGGAAATGGCAAAATTGCTTGAGTGTTCCGTCATGGACTTCTTCGCAGACGAGGAAGACTCACCCGAGACCAAACCAGCCAACGAAGACGAGGAAGACATTCTTCGTATCTACCGAGGACTGTCCCGGCGAGCGAAGCATGAGTTCATGTCTATGGCTTATGAATTTGAGAACCGTGAGGAGCTTGAGGGGGATAAGGGAACAACTGCGGCAGTGTGATAAGCTCATTCCCTTCGCTTTGATATATAGAAAGAAGATATTGGAGGTGAGACTATCAAAGCGGTAATATATGCTCGTTACTCGAGCCACAACCAACGAGAAGAATCAATCGAGGGACAGCTTCGTGAATGTCACGAATTTGCTCTCAAGAACGACTTTATTGTCGTAGACGAATATATCGACCGGGCTATCTCCGGCAAGACAGACAACAGACCGAGCTTCCAGCGGCTTATCAAGGACAGCGAGAAGGGGCATTTTGACGCTGTGATTATGTACACCCTTGACCGCTTCGCCCGGAACAGGTACGACAGTGCCATTTACAAAGCAAAGCTCAAACGCAACGGTGTGAAGATTTTCTACGCCAAACAGCCAATGCCGGACACCCCGGAGGGAATCATTCTTGAATCAGTCCTCGAGGGATATGCGGAGTATTACAGCGAGAACCTTGCTCGGAGTATCAAGCGAGGTATGAAAGAGAACGCTCTCCACGGTATCGCTATGGGAAGTCCTGTGCTTGGATATAAGATAGGAAACGACCGCCAGTATGAGATTGACCCAGTAGGAGCGAAAGCCGTCAGAACCATCTTCACGATGTATGCAGAGGGAAAATCAAAAACGCAGATTGTGAACTGGTTGAATGAGCATGGTTTTAAGACCTCCCGGGGAAATGCTTTCAATAAGAACAGCTTGTCCCGGATTCTGCGAAATGATAAATACATCGGAGTGTACCGATACGATGATGTAGTCTTGGAGGACGCAGTACCACCCATCATCGACAAGACTTTGTTTGATAAAGTACAGGCAACCTTCCGGCACAACTACACAGCCCGGGCAAAAGCCAAAGCCATAGAGGACTATCTACTAACTACAAAGGTCTTCTGCGGTCATTGTGGAGAGCCTATGGTGGGTGAGAGTGGCACTTCAAAGACCGGGAAGGTTCACCATTATTACAAGTGCGTGAATCGTAAGAGGAAGCATAATTGCGAGAAGAAGGTCGAGAAAAAAGAATGGCTCGAGCGGATTGTCGTTGAGTTCACGGTGCAACAGGTACTCACCGATGAAAACATAGAAAAAATATCCACTCGAGCTATGGAGCTGATTGAGAAGGAGCTTCAAGACACCTCCATTCTCATAGGTTTACAGGAACGATTGAAGGAGACCAATAAGAGAATCAAGAACCTCATGTCTGCAATAGAGCAAGGCATTATCACACCAACAACGAAGGAACGTCTTGAGGAGCTGGAAGAAGAACGCAGAGACCTCGAAGGGCAGATTGCCCGGGAGGAAATGAAAAAGCCCCTCTTGACGAAGGAGCGAATCATGTATTGGCTCGAATCGTTCAAGAGGGGTGATATAGAAGATGTTGAGTATCAGCGGCGTATGAGTGCAGAGTTATCGGCGTTCCCAAAACGATCGACAACGACCTTTTCGGAACGGATCATTGCCCCGGCTACGGCAGCGCGGCAAAATATATCGCAACATCCTGCATGGAGCTTTATAAGGATACCTGCGTTTACAGCACCGGCACGGTCAACGTCGTTGAGATAATGGGCCGTCATGCCGGCTGGCTTGCGGCATCGGCAGCGCTTGCATCATATAAGGGCTGCGGCCCCGACCTCGTTTACCTGCCCGAGCGCGATTTTGACATGGACAGCTTCTGCGCCGATGTCGAGCGCGTTTATAAGGAAAAGGGCAAGGCACTCGTCGTCGTGTCCGAGGGCATTCACTATGCCGACGGCAGCTTCGTTTCCGAGGCAAAGACCTCGTCAAACGACGGCTTCGGACATGTGCAGCTCGGCGGCCTTGCTGTAATGCTCGCATCGGTTCTCCACCAGCGCATCGGAGTTAAAGTCCGCGGCATTGAGCTTAGCCTTTTGCAGAGAGCAGC
>ENA-OZGO01000220-OZGO01000220.1-human-gut-metagenome-genome-assembly--contig:-NODE-220-length-25978-cov-5.377773_pt1 | contig 25978 bp, 16 predicted proteins | sample MGYA00244658_ERZ653662 | MGnify/ENA primary metagenome ERZ653662 (study PRJEB26926, sample SAMN06165217) | human gut metagenome | biome: ENVO:00009003; feature: ENVO:2100002; material: ENVO:00002003... | reverse complement strand
CTCGTGGGCTCGGAGATGAGTATAAGAGACAGGATATAGCTTTCCGGGAAGCCTTTGTCCCGTAACTGGTCGGCATAACTCTTGGCAAAGGCAGTTGTCGGTAATATTGTTAAAGTGGTCATTAACAGACAAATTGCCAAAAAAAGGCTAAAAGTTTTTTTTATCATTCTGGTCGTCACCGTTCCTTAAATTTTTGGCGGTATTATGCGCTTTTTCGCTTATTTTGCTTTATAATATCATTTCATCACGGCTTTGTCAATTTTTTGTAACCGGAAAATGTTGGCGAAACCCTTGACAAATTCGGAAAAATTGTGTAAACTTGTCACGCTGTGAAAAAAGAACACGGCCCATATCGAATAACAATCAAAATAATCGACCAATGACCAAGACCGAGAGAGAGGAGAGCGGGAATCGATTATGAACAACGCAACAAAACAACAAAATTCCAGCAATGCGAGAGAGGGCAACGGCCTGCCGGCCATGCTGACTCGTCTGCGTGAGAACGCAGGTATGACCCAAGAGGAGGCCTCTAAGCTATTTCATGTAAATCGCAGCACTTATGCGTATTATGAGACCGGAAAGAGCCACCCCAAATACCCCCTGCTGTGTAGGATTGCCAATGCCTACGAGGTGAGCGTGGACTACCTGCTGGGTCTGAAAAGCGCTGCAAGCAACACCGCAGATACGCTACATGACGAAGGCGTGGCTTACGATGCCAATAACGAGCAGCCCTCCAGCTATTTGAAGGGCCGGATCAATGACGGTATTGCCGAGCTTAGTAATGTAGAGCGTATGGTGCTGTTTCGTCTGCGGATTATGGACAAAGAGGACCAGAAGGGCGTTGTCAACTTTATCAACCGCTTGGGCGAGTTGAATAAAGAGGAGTGGGAGACCCTGTTCCGCCTGTGCGTGATAGACAAAGAGGATCAGAAGAGAGTCCTTGACTTTATCAAGAGTCTGTAAGCAGGCGATCCAACACAAAGAGAGAGCCACAGAGACCGGTAACGGTTTTTGTGGCTCTCTGTTTAGACTTGCAGACCGTACAGTGCGCGGGCGTTCTCTGCCGTTTGGCGCAGCACAGCCTGGGCAGACAGCCCCAGCACCTGCCCAATGCGTGTGGCAATGTGTGGGATCAGAGCAGAGTTATTGCGCTGCCCGCGGCAAGGCTCCGGCGCCAGGTAAGGACAGTCCGTTTCCAACACCAGGCGTTCTAAGGGGATCGTTTCCACCACCTCCAGCGCTTTGCGGGCGTTCTTAAAGGTGGCCACACCGTTCAGGCCGATGTACATGCCCAGTTTGATGATCTCCTTTGCCATTTCCTTGCTGCCGGAGAAACAGTGCACTACGCCTTTGGGCTGCAAGGCTTGCAGCAGCTCCAGCGTGTCACCATGGGCTTCCCGGTCGTGTACGATAATGGGTTTGTCCACTTCCTTTGCCAGCTGGATCTGACGGCGGAAAAAGGCCGTTTGTGTGTCTTTGTCGCTGGCCATCCAGTGGTAGTCTAAGCCGATCTCGCCAACCGCCACGCACTTGGGGTCCGCCAGCAGCGTTCGTAGGCGCTCTATGTCCTCTAAATCGGCGCCTTCCAAATTCTCCGGGTGGAATCCGGCGGCAAAGTAAAACCAGGGATATTGGCGGCTCAGCGCCTGATTTTGCAGGGAGGAGGGCAGATCGCAGCCGCAGCTGACCACACCCACCACGCCTTGGTCGGGCAGCCGGCGGAGCAGCTGCTCCCGATCCGGGTCAAATTGAGGATCGTCATAATGGGCGTGGGTGTCAAAAATCGGAGCGTTTTTCATAAATCGAATTCCTTTATAAAAAAGAGCGACCGGTCCGCAGACTGCTCGCTCTTTTGTGTTTTTTTAGCGAATCTTGGTGCCGGCGGGCATATCGTCCACAAACAGCACCTGCACATCATGATCGCCTACATCGCCGGCCAGAAGCATACCGTTGCTCATCTCGCCGCACAGCTTGGCAGGTTTTAAGTTGGCTACGATTACCACTTTTTTACCGATCAGGTCCTCCGGCTTGTACCAGGGGGCAATGCCGCTGACGATCTGACGGCTGCCGTCGCCGTCATTCACTTGCAGTTTCAGCAACTTCTTTGCCCGCTTAATGGGTTCGCAGTCGGTGATCTCTGCCACGCGCAGCTCTACCTTGCTAAAGTCGTCAAAGGCAATCTGCGCCACACCGGGCACCTCTGTCTTAGGCTGCTGGGCAGCGGTGGCCTTCTCCATTTGGGCTTTAATTAAGGTGTTCAGTTCGTCGATCTCCTTGTCCGTGTCAATGCGGGGGAACAGGGCATCACCCTTGTGCACCGTTACATTGGCAGGCAACACGCCGAATTTGGCAGCGTTCTCATAGGTGATCAGGTTCTCCGTAGCGCCGATCTGCGCCCAGGCCTTGGGCATAGAGGTGGGCATAAAGCAGGACAGCAGGGTGGTGGTGATCCGGATCACCTCCAGCAGGTTGTACAGCACACTGGCCAGTCGGGCCTTGCGGCTCTCGTCCTTGCCCAGGATCCAGGGGGTGGTTTCGTCAATATACTTGTTGGCTCTGGAGATCACCTTGAAGATCTCTGCCAGGGCGTTGTTCAGCTGGGTCTCGTCCATATAGGCGGCTACTTTATCCCGCAGCTCCAGTGCTGGGTCAATGAGAGAGGCGTCCAGTTCTTCGTCTGCTTCTCTGCATTCCGGCAAGGTGCCGCCAAAGTATTTCTCCGCCATTGCTACGGTGCGGGACACCAGGTTGCCCAGATCGTTAGCTAAGTCCGCGTTAATGCGGTTGATCATAATTTCGTTAGAAAAAGAGCTGTCTGCGCCCAGCGCCATCTCTCGCAGAATGTGGTAGCGAATGGCATCTGCGCCGTAGCGCTCGCCCAGCACCAGCGGGTCTACCACATTGCCGATGGATTTGCTCATCTTTTGACCATTAAAGGTGATCCAGCCGTGTACTGCCAAGTGTTTGGGCAGCGGCAGATCCAGCGCCATCAGCATGGCGGGCCAAATAATGGCGTGGAAGCGCATAATGTCTTTAGCCACCATGTGCACATCGGCGGGCCAATAGCGGTCAAAGTCGTCATACTTGTCATTCAGGTAGCCCAGGGCGCTGATGTAGTTGGAGAGCGCGTCTACCCACACATAAACCACATGACCCGGGTCAAAGGTGACGGGAATGCCCCAAGTGAAGGAAGTGCGGGACACGCACAGATCTTCCAAACCGGGCTTGATAAAGTTGTTGACCAGCTCTACCGCGCGGCTTTTAGGCTGTAAATAATCCGTCTCCAGCAGCAGCTTTTCGATCCGGTCAGCAAAGGGGGACAGCTTAAAGAAATAGGCTTCCTCGGAGGCCTCGGTGACCGCACGGCCGCACTCCGGGCACTTGCCGTCCACCAGCTGGCTTTCCGTCCAAAAGCTCTCGCAGGGGGTGCAGTATTTGCCTTTGTACTCGCCCTTGTAAATATAGCCCCGGTCGTACAGTTCCTTAAAGATCTTCTGTACCGTCTCTATATGGTAATCGTCGGTGGTGCGAATGTAGCGGTCATAGCTGATGTTCATGTAGGACCACAGCTTCTTAAAGATGGCTACGATCTCGTCCACATACGCCTTGGGGGTTACGCCCTTCTCGGCGGCCTTTTGCTCAATTTTCAGACCGTGCTCGTCCGTACCGGTGAGAAAGAGCACATCATACCCCTGCATACGCCGAAAGCGGGCGATGGAGTCGCAGGCCACGGTGGTGTAGCAGTGCCCGATGTGGGGATTGCCGGAGGGGTAGTAAATGGGCGTGGTGATATAAAACTTTTCCTTATCCATAGGAGCCTCCTTATACAAATACATTGAAGTTGGCCGTCGCGCCGTCCTTGGTGCGGGTTTCTACCGCATCGCCGGTCTGCATATTGACTTTGACGGAGGCGTACTTCTTCTTGTTTTTATAAACGGCAAAATAGTAGTTGTTGCCCTCAGACACGGTGCCGTTCACATCGTAGCCCTTGCCGTAGTAGTTGGTCAGGGCGTCCAGCGCCTGGTTGACGGTGTAGGCGCTGCCGCTGTCCTCTTTTGCCTTTTTGGTGGTGGTTTCTGCCGGCTTTGTAGCGGTGTCGGTGGAAGCATTTGTGGTGCTCTCCGGCACCGTGGTGTCTGCCGTGGTGGCAGTGGGCCGGGTTGCGACCGTGGCGGGTTGGGTGGTCTCCTCCGGGGCAGCCTTGGTGCAGCCAAACAGCCCGGCGGCAGTGACGCAGCACAGACCCAGCGCCAGCGCTGCTTTGATCCCTTTATTCATACTCAATCACCTGATTTCAAAATGTTACAGCAGGGAAGCGGCGCCCCGATCCAGCATCAGCGTTACATCCGTATGGAACTGCAACACAGAGGCGGGACATTCCGGGGTCACATTACCAGAGATCACCTGCTTAATGGCCTTGGCCTTGTGCTCGCCCAGGGCGATGATCAGAATGCGCTTGGCCTGCATAATGGAGCCAATGCCCATGGTCAGTGCTTGGGTTGGCACCTCCTCAATGGTGTTAAAGAAGCGGCTGTTGTCCTGAATGGTGCTCTCCTTAAGGGACACCACATGGGTCCACCGCTGGAAGGAGTCGCTGGGCTCGTTAAAGGCAATGTGGCCGTTGGAGCCGATACCCAGCAGCTGAATATCAATGCCGCCGGCAGCGCGAATGCTCTCCTCGTACTGCTTGCACTCGGCATCTAAGTCCGCTGCGTTGCCGTCCAAAAAGTGAATGCGCTCCTTCGGGATATTGATGTGGTCAAACAGATTTTCGTGCATAAAGGAGTGGTAGGAATTTTTGTCTTCCACATCCAGCTTGCAGTATTCGTCCAGGTTAAAAGTGGTCACTTTGGAGAAGTCCACGGCACCCTGCTCGTACAGGCGGATCATGTGGTTGTAGGGCTTCAGCGGTGTGGAGCCGGTGGCCAGACCCAGTACGGAGTTGGGCTTTGCCAGCACCTGGCCGCACATATAGTTACCGGCTGCAATGCCGATCTGTTCTTCCGTGTCGTAAATCAATACATTCATGTTGTTTCCTCGCTCTTAATTTTAAGAATATGTCCTATATTATATACGATTTGGCGGCAATGTCAATTCTTGTTGCGCCTTTTTGGTACGATAGCGCAGCCAAAGCCACAGCAGCACCCCGGCACACAGCAGTCCAAGGGCCGCACCGGCGGTGTCAATGGCCCAGTCTGCCGCCTGGCAGGAACGCCCGGGCACAAAGCGCTGGTGCACCTCATCGGTGATTGCATACAGACTGGCAAGGGGTAGGCTGACGGCCGTGTACCGGCGTCCCCAGGTGGCTGCGCAGGCAAAGCTCAGCAGCAGGCACAGCCCGGTGTATTCCAAAAAGTGTGCGGATTTGCGTACCAAAAAGTCTGTGAGTCGACCATCGCCCAACAGGCGGGTGAGCCAGGCCAGTACGGCGCCGCTCTCACGGCTGGATTGGTCCGCTGTGCGGGAGGACAGGTAGAAGATTACACCCATACACACCACGCTGAGCACCCAAAAGACCGTAGCGTACCGCTTATTATGCTCTGCTCGCTTCAACAAAGGAGACCCTCCCGCTGCCCGGGTGAAACTGAACGCCGCTGACGCCTCCAGCCATCACATAGTAGGCAGACTCATAGAATACCGGTAGAACGGCGCCGGTTTGGATCAGCGCCTGCTCGCAGGCTCGGCAGGCGGCGGTGGCCGTGCCGGCCGTGGCGTTCTTGGCCACTGTCAGCGCCCGTTCGATTTTATCGCTTTGCAGCTTCATATAGTTGGTGGAGAGCAGGTCGGACAGGAAGGTCACCGGGCTTTGGCTGGCGGCCTCCATAGGGTACAGGGCAATGTCGTAGGTGCCTGCGGCCATCTGGCTCTCCATCTCCGCTTTGGTCATGGTTTCAATCTTTAGGGAAAAGGCAATGCCGGTGCCGTTGCCGTAGGTGGTCACGGTGCCCAAGCTGCTTTGCACCCCCTGTACCAGCGCCTTGGCGTAAGCGTCCATCTCCGGGGTGGTAATGACTGTCAGCGCTACGGTGGTCAGCCCGGTCTCCTCCAACCCGGCTTTCCACAGGGTTTGGGCCCGGGCAGCATCCCTGGCAGGCACCAGGCTGTTTTTAGCGGTGGTCACATTCCCGCCGTCCACCGTGGTACTGGGCGGGGTAATGCCGGTGGACGCCTGCAGATACTTGCTGTTTTTTGTATCTGCCGGGGACAGGCTCAGGCAGAAGGCTCGGCGCATTTTTTCATTGGATAGGCTGCCTTGGTTGGTGTTAAGCAAAAACGCCCAGGTGGTGTTGGCATAGGGGATAGCGGTCAGGTCGTCCTTCTTTTTCAGGGCGCCGTACTCACTGCCGGTGAGAAAGGCGGCGTCGTAGTAGCCGCTTTCCAACTTCTCCGGTACCTTGCTGTTTTCGTCCTTGATATTCAGGGTGATATTATCCACCTTCGTGGGGTTGGCGCCCTTGTACTCCTGATTTTTGTTCAGGGTATAAGAGGTGTCCAGTTGATTCTTTACATAAAATTGGCCGTTAAAGAGAGAATACTCCGTGCCCAGGCCGTAGCGGCCCTTGGTGGCGGTAAAGAATTCTTTATTGCAGGGCATGGCTGCTGCGCCGGACAGGGTAGAAAAGAACCCGGCGTCCGGGGTGCGTAGGGTGATCACCAAGGTGTAATCGTCCGTGGCCTTTACTTGCAGCGCAGAGGCGCTCTTCTGTTTGGTGTACACCTGCTGTGCACCGGCAATGCCGGACAGGGCAGGATACAGGGGACAGGCGGTCTGGGGCGATACGGCGCGCTGAAGCGCAAAAACAAAATCATGGGCGGTAATGTCCGGATCCCAGTTTTTGCCCATACGCTCGGTTACCGCGTCCGTCAGGTGCCACTTCAGTCCCTGGCGCAGATGGAAGGTGTAGGTCTTTTGGTCGGTGCTCACTGTCCAGTCCGCAGCCACAGCCGGTTTGATCGTGCCGTCGTCCTCCACACGCACCAGCCCCTCATAGCAGTTCTCCGCGATCAGGTATTCATCCTGGGTGGCAGCCACCTGAGGGTCAAAGCTGGTGATATTGCCGGTGATGGGGTAGATAATATCCAGCTGCTTGTTCCGTCCGCCGCAACCGGCAAACAGGGCGCACACCAAAGCGGCGCACAGCAGCAGAGAGAAGATACGCTTACAGTTTTGTTTCATGGTTCGCTCCAGTTGATTTTCTTGCCGTCTATTATACCATAAGGGGAGAGAAGAAATCAATTTTTAGCGCTCCGATTTGTAGAATTTTTTGAAAAATTCTTGTGCAAAGTGACGAAAAGCAAGAAGCACACGGTGGCGTGTATCAAAAAGTTTTTCATTTTGTGGAATTTATATAAAAATAATTGTTGACTTTCCGGGCTTGTTCGTCTATATTATATGCACGATTAAAATGGAAATTTATGCGCACGAGTATATGCGCGCCCCTGCCGGGCCGTGCGAAAAACTTTGGCCCGCGGCAGCGGATCGGCGCTGGATTTCGACTTTTTTCTGAGAAAAAAAGATTGGAGTGACCCCTTTTATGTTGAACGTGAAAGACGTGCAGCTCGGCACCACAACACGAAAGAGTTTTGCAAAGATCAATGAAGTGATGCAAATGCCCAACCTCATTGAAGTGCAGAAGAAATCGTATCAGTGGTTCCTGGATGAAGGTTTGGAAGAGGTGTTCCGCGACATTGGTTCCATCACGGATTATACAGGCAATCTGGTGCTGGACTTTATCGACTACACCATGGACGAGGACCCCAAGTACACCATTGCCCAGTGTAAGGCAAGGGATGTGACTTACGCCAAACCGCTGAAGGTCCGTGCCCGCTTGCAGAACAAAGAGACCGGTGAGGTGAAAGAGAACATCATCTTCATGGGTGACTTCCCGCTGATGACGGATGCCGGCACTTTTGTAATCAACGGTGCAGAGCGCTGCATTGTGTCTCAGTTGGTGCGTTCCCCCGGCGTGTATTACCACATGGATCATGACAAGACCGGTAAGGAATTGTACACCAACACCGTGATCCCCAACCGAGGCGCATGGCTGGAGTATGAGACAGACGCCAACGACCTGTTCTATGTGCGCATTGATAAGAACCGCAAGATCTTTATCACCACTTTCCTGCGTGCGTTGGGTCTGGGTCTCGATCATGAGATCATTGACTATTTCGGTGAGGATGAGCGCTTGGTGGCCACCATTGAGAAGGACACCACCAAGAACCAGGAGGAGGCACTCCTGGAGGTGTACAAGCGCCTGCGTCCCGGCGAGCCGCCCACTTTGGAGACGGCACAGGCTCACTTGGACGGCCTGTTCTTTGACCCGCACCGGTACGATCTGTCCCGAGTGGGTCGCTACAAGTATAACAAAAAGCTGGGTATGGCTGACCGCCTGAACGGCCAGATCCTGGCAGAACCGGTGATCTCTCCCCAAGGTGAGTTCCTGGCAGACGCCGGTGAGAAGATCGACAAGATCAAGGCCATGGAGATCGAGGATGCAGGTGTTATGTTTGCATTTGTCGATGTGGACGGCAACAAGGTAAAAGTTGTGTCCAACGGCATGGTCGATATCAAAAAATATGTGGACTTTGACTGCACCCCTCTGGGTATCCGCGAAAAGGTCAGCTATGCTGTGCTGGCAGAGATCCTGGAGAAGTGCGGCGATGATGAAGAGGCACTGAAAGAGGAGATCCGCATTAAGCAGGACGACCTGGTGCCCAAGCACATTACCACAGACGATATTTTTGCTACCGTGTCTTATCTCTGCAACCTGGCTTGCGGTGTAGGCACCACGGACGACATTGACCATCTGGGCAATCGTCGTATCCGCGCGGTAGGCGAGTTGCTGCAAAACCAGTTCCGTATCGGCTTTACCCGTATGGAGCGCGTGATTCGTGAGCGTATGACCTTGCAGGCACAGGACGACGAGGACGCCATTACCCCCCAGGCACTGATTAACATCCGCCCGGTGGTGGCTGCCATTCGTGAGTTCTTCGGCTCCTCTCCGTTGTCCCAGTTTATGGACCAGAACAATCCCTTGGCGGAGCTGACCCATAAGCGCCGTCTGTCCGCACTGGGCCCCGGCGGTCTGTCCCGTGACCGCGCCGGGTTTGAGGTGCGAGATGTACACTATACCCATTACGGCAGAATGTGCCCCATTGAGACTCCCGAAGGACCCAACATTGGTCTGATCTCTTATTTGGCTTGCTATAGCCGGCTGAATGAGTACGGCTTCATTGAGGCACCGTACCGTAAGGTGGACAAAGAGACCGGTGTGGTCACCGATGAGGTGGTCTACATGACCGCCGATGTGGAGGACGAGTTCGTTGTGGCCCAGGCCAATGAGCCTCTGGACGAGGAAGGTCACTTCACCAACCGCCGTGTTACCTGCCGCCATCGGGACGAGTTCCTGACCCTGCCCCCGGAGCGGGTGGATTACATGGATGTATCCCCCAAGATGGTTGTATCCGTAGCTACGGCTATGATTCCGTTTTTGGAGAACGATGACGCCAACCGTGCACTGATGGGCGCCAACATGCAGCGCCAGGCTGTGCCGCTGCTGAAGACCGAGGCCCCGGTGGTGGGTACCGGTATGGAGTATAAGGCAGCTTACGACTCCGGCGTGGTGGTCATTGCCAAGCGTGGCGGCACCGTGTGCGCCGTAGACGCTCGTACCATTGATATTAAGACCGCTTCTGGTGAGATCGACCATTACGAGTTGGTAAAGTTCAGCGGCTCCAACCAGGGCACCTGTATCAACCAGCGGCCCATCGTCTCCCTGCACCAGCAGGTAGAGGACGGCCAGGTGATCGCCGACGGTCCCGCCACCTGCAATGGTGAGGTTTCTCTGGGTAAGAACGCCCTGATCGGCTTTATGACCTGGGAAGGCTACAACTACGAGGACGCCGTGTTGATCAACGAGAAGATCGTGCGGGACGATGTTTATACTTCCATTCACATTGAGGAGCACGAGGTGGAGTCCAGAGACACCAAGCTGGGTCCGGAGGAGATCACCCGCGATATTCCCAATGTGGGCGAGGACGCGCTGAAGGATCTGGACGCGGACGGTATTATCCGCATCGGCGCCGAGGTACACAGCGGCGATATTTTGGTGGGTAAAGTGACCCCCAAGGGCGAGACGGAGCTGACCGCAGAGGAGCGGCTGCTGCGTGCCATCTTCGGTGAGAAGGCCCGCGAGGTGCGTGACACCTCCATGCGTGTGCCCCATGGTGAGTATGGTATTGTGGTGGATGTTAAGGTGTTCACCCGTGCCAACAGCGATGAAATGAGCCCCGGCGTGAACAAAGTGGTTCGCGTTTATATCGCCCAGAAGCGTAAGATCCAGGCCGGTGATAAGATGGCCGGTCGTCATGGTAACAAGGGCGTTGTGTCCCGGGTACTGCCCCAGGAGGATATGCCGTTCCTGCCGGACGGTCGCCCGTTGGATATTGTATTGAACCCCTTGGGCGTACCTTCTCGTATGAACATCGGGCAGGTGCTGGAGGTGCATCTGGGCTATGCCGCTATGGCACTGGGCTGGAAGATGATGACCCCCGTATTTGACGGTGCTCATGAGGACGACATTCGTGAGTGCCTGAAATTGGCCGGTCTGCGTGAGGACGGTAAGACCACCCTGACCGACGGCCGTACAGGCGAAAAGTTTGATAACCCGGTGACCGTGGGCTACATGTATTACCTGAAGCTCCATCACCTGGTAGATGATAAGATTCATGCCCGTTCCACCGGTCCTTACAGCCTGGTCACCCAGCAGCCTTTGGGTGGTAAAGCCCAGTTCGGCGGCCAGCGTTTCGGTGAGATGGAAGTTTGGGCACTGGAGGCATACGGCGCTGCTTACACCCTGCAAGAGATCATGACGGTGAAGTCCGATGATGTTGTGGGTCGTGTGAAGGCTTATGAGGCCATTGTTAAGGGCGAGAATATCCCCAAGGCAGGCACGCCGGAATCCTTCAAGGTTCTGTTTAAGGAGCTGCAGGCACTGGGTCTGGATACTCGTGTGTATGACGCCAACGGCGAGGAAGTAGAGCTCAAGCAGGATCTGGACGATGGCACCGGTATTCAGCCTATTGATGACAAGGCGTTCACCACCGTCAATGACTTTGACGAGGGCAGCGAGGGCTTTGGCATTGAGAATGCGGAAGAAGCCGGCGAGGAAGCAGGTGCAGACGCAGCGGATTCGTTTGCAGATTTGTTTGCAAACGCCCTGGACGACGATTCGGACGACGGGGCCGACGCGTAAACGCCATTCCGACACTACATTATATATAAAGGAGTGCTTCCATGATGGAGAATAAAGAAAACGAATTCAGCTCGATCAAAATCGGTCTGGCGTCTCCCGAGCAGATTCGGGAGTGGTCCTACGGCGAGGTCACCAAGCCGGAGACCATCAATTACAGAACGCTGAAGCCGGAGCGGGACGGTTTGTTCTGCGAGCGCATTTTCGGCCCCATGAAGGACTGGGAGTGCCACTGCGGCAAATATAAGAGAGTACGCTATAAGGGCAAGGTCTGCGAGCGCTGCGGCGTAGAGATCACCCGGGCCAAGGTGCGCCGTGAGCGTATGGGCCACATTGAACTTGCGGCTCCCGTGTCTCACATTTGGTATTTTAAGGGCATTCCCAGCCGCCTTGGGCTGGTACTGGATCTGAGCCCCCGTTATTTGGAGAAGGTGCTGTACTTTGCACTGTATATCGTAACGGATCCCGGCGACACCCCGCTGGAGAAAATGCAGATCCTTAACGAAAAAGAATATGCAGAAATGCGCGAGCGCTACGAGGACGACTTTGAGGCCGGCATGGGCGCCGAGGCCATCAAAAAGCTGCTGCAAGACATTGATGTGAAAGCCCTGCGGGATGAGCTGACCGAGGAGCTGGAGACTGCTACCGGTCAAAAGCGTGTGCGTCTGCTCAAGCGCCTGGATGTGGTCAATGCATTCTATCAGAGCGGCAATAAGCTGGAGTGGATGATCCTGGATGCCATCCCGGTAATCCCCCCGGATATTCGCCCTATGGTTCAGCTGGACGGCGGCCGTTTTGCCACCTCTGATCTGAACGACCTGTATCGCCGCGTTATTAACCGAAACAACCGTTTGAAGAAGCTGCTGGAGCTGGGCGCACCGGATATTATCGTGCGCAACGAAAAGCGTATGCTCCAGGAGTCTGTGGACGCCCTGATCGACAACGGCCGCCGCGGCCGTCCGGTCACCGGCCCCAACAACCGCCCGCTGAAGTCCCTGTCCGACATGCTGAAAGGTAAGCAGGGTCGCTTCCGTCAGAACCTGCTGGGTAAGCGTGTCGACTACTCCGGCCGTTCCGTAATCGTGGTTGGTCCGGAATTGAAGATGCACCAGTGCGGTCTGCCGAAGGAAATGGCTATCGAGCTGTTTAAGCCCTTTGTGATGAAGCGGCTGGTAGAGACCGGCGTGGCCTCTAACATTAAATCTGCCCGTAAGATGGTGGAGCGTGCCAACAACCCGGCCGTTTGGGACTCTCTGGAAGTGGTCATTAAGGATCACCCGGTGATGCTGAACCGTGCACCTACCCTGCACCGTTTGGGTATTCAGGCCTTTGAGCCGGTGCTGGTAGAGGGCCGCGCAATTAAGCTGCACCCGCTGGCTTGTACCGCATTTAACGCAGACTTCGACGGCGACCAGATGGCTGTGCACGTGCCCCTTTCCGCAGAGGCGCAGGCAGAGGCCAGAATGTTGATGCTGGCTGCCAACAACTTGCTGAAGCCCTCTGATGGTAAGCCGGTGACCGTGCCTACTCAGGATATGGTGATCGGTTCCTATTACCTGACCATGATTAAGGACGGCGAGCCGGGTTGCCCCACGGTGGAGAAAGACGCCCAGGGCAACGAATATACCCGCTATAATATTTACAGAGATAAGGACGAGGCCATGATGGCCTACCAGGAAGGCTCATTGGGTCTGCACTCCGAGTGCCTGATCCGCTTCTCCAAGGAAGTGGATGGGGAAGTGCACGAGCACCTGGTTAAGACGACCATCGGTCGTGTGATCTTTAACGCCCCGGTGCCTCAGGATCTGGGCTTTGTGGATCGTTCCGATCCGGAGAATGAGTTTGTACCGGAGATCAGCTTTGTTGTAAAGAAGAAGCAGCTGGGCCAAATCGCCGAAAAGTGCATTCGCGTGCACGGCGTGGCCGTGGCATCTAAGGTGCTGGACGCTTTGAAGGCGCAGGGCTACAAGTATTCCACCATTTCCGGCACCACCGTAGCCGTTGTGGACGCCCTGATCCCGGAGAAGAAGAAGGAGTACCTGGACGAGGCCGAGAAGCGGGTGGACGAGATTACCACCAACTACAATTACGGCTTGATTACCAACGAGGAGCGTTCTTCCGCCGTTATCAAGGCTTGGGAGGACTGCACCAACAAGGTATCCCACGAGCTGACCAGTAACTTTGACGGCGCCCATAACCCCATTCACATGATGGTAGACTCCGGTGCCCGTGGTAGTACCTCTCAGCTGCGTCAGCTGGCCGGTATGCGTGGCTTGATCGCCAATACCGCCGGTAAGACCATTGAGGTTCCCATTCGTGCCAACTACCGTGAGGGCCTGAATATTCTGGAATACTTCATTTCCTCCCGTGGTGCCCGTAAAGGTTTGGCCGATACCGCACTGCGTACCGCAGACTCCGGTTACCTGACCCGCCGTCTGGTAGATGTATCCCAGGATGTAATCATTCGCGACCAGGATTGCGGCTGCCACGATGGTATTATCGTAAGCAAGATCATGGACGGCAACCGTGTACTGGAGCCGTTGGAGGAGCGCCTCACCGGTCGTTTCGTTGTAGACCCGGTGATCGATCCTAACTCCGGCGAAGTGCTGATGGAGCCTGATCGTATGATGACAGAGGAAGACGCCAAGCGTATTGTGGACGCCGGTATCGAGTCCGTAAAGATCCGTTCTCTGATCACCTGTAAGTCCCACCACGGCGTGTGCTGCAAGTGCTACGGCGCCAACCTGGCCTTTAACGAGCCGGTTCAGGTAGGTGAGGCCGTGGGTATCATCGCCGCCCAGTCCATCGGTGAGCCGGGTACACAGCTGACCATGCGTACCTTCCATACCGGCGGTGTTGCCGGTGGTGCCGATATTACACAGGGTCTGCCCCGTGTAGAGGAGCTGTTTGAGGCCAGAAAACCCAAGCAGCTGGCCATTCTGTCTGAGATCGACGGTGTGGTTCATTTTGAGGAGATCAAGAAGAGCCGTCACGCCATTGTGACCGGCGAGGACGGGGAAGAGAAGAAGTATCTGATCCCCTACGGTGCCCGCCTGTGCGAGCACATTGTTGAGGGAGCCCATGTGAAGAAGGGCGAGGAGCTGACGCTCGGTGCCGTGAACCCCCACGATGTTTTGGCTATCTTGGGCGAAGAGGCTGTTTATAACTACCTAATTAAGGAAGTGCAGTTCGCTTACCGTACCCAGGGTGTTGATATTAACGACAAGCACATTGAGGTTATCGTTCGTCAGATGCTTAAGAAGTGCACCGTGGACGATGCCGGTGATACCGATCTGGTGTCCGGCACCATGGTGGATGTGGCCCAGGTAGACGAGGCCAATGAGGCCATTGACAAGCGGATCGCTTTGGGCGAGACCACTTTGAAGCACGCCACTTATATCCCGATCCTGATGGGTATTACCAAGGCGTCCTTGGCCACCGACTCCTTCCTGTCCGCCGCCTCCTTCCAGGAGACCACCCGCGTACTCACCGATGCTGCCATCAAGGGCAAGGTGGATCCGCTGATCGGTCTGAAGGAAAATGTAATCATCGGTAAGCTGGTGCCCGCCGGTACCGGTATGCAGGTGTTTGATAAGGTGGATGTGGTGCCCAGCTATTTCTCTGCTGAGGGCAGCGAGGAAATTTTGAACCTGGAACAGCTGCAAGAGCTCTTGACAAACAGTATGTCCGAGTGATATAATGCTAAATTGTCGGTGTGCGATTTGCGCTAAATTGGCCCAAATCCCATCGAATTTAGCCGAAAATTGACCATTTACCGGGGCAGAACCGTAAAGTTCTGCCCCAGTAGGTGCGTTTTTGAGCAGAAAATGCAAATTTGCTTTGCCAAATTTGTGTTTTGTGCGCAAAAGCGTACAAAATAATTTGAAAGGAGATAAACGATTGCCTACCTTTAACCAACTTGTAAGAACAGGTCGTAAGACGCTGGAGAAAAAGTCCAAAACACCGGCTCTGCTGAAGGGGCTGAACACCAAGAAGAATGTTATGACCGATAACAATTCTCCCCAGAAGCGCGGCGTTTGCACCGCAGTCAAGACTGCAACTCCGAAAAAGCCGAACTCTGCACTGCGTAAGATTGCCAGAGTGCGTCTGTCTAACGGCATTGAAGTGTCCGCTTACATTCCCGGCGTAGGTCACAACCTGCAGGAGCACTCTGTAGTTATGATCCGCGGCGGCCGTGTAAAGGATCTTCCCGGTGTGCGTTACCACATCATTCGCGGTACTCTTGATACCCAGGGCGTGAACGGCAGAATGCAGGGCCGCTCTAAGTACGGCGCCAAGAGACCGAAAGCTGCTAAGAAATAAGAGCAGCGCCGATCCGTTAAGGATCCACCAAGCTCAGCCCGGCTGAGTTTGATCTTCTTGTTTGGAAATCCGGCAAAAGTTTATATACTTTATATTGCTATACAGTGTATGACCTTTTTGTTGGCTCCACGGGAAAACTCGAGTACCTATGAACTCATCAATGATAATGAAGGAGGGAAGCGAAGATGCCAAGAAGAGGCCAGATCGCTAAGCGTGACGTTCTGCCTGATCCGCTGTACAACTCTAAGCTTGTTACACGCCTGATCAACAACGTTATGTACGATGGTAAAAAAGGTGTCGCACAGAAGATCGTGTACGACGCTTTCGACATCATCAAAGAAAAGACGGGTAATGATCCCCTGGAAACTTTTGAAGCTGCCATGGAGAATGTTATGCCCGTACTGGAGGTTAAGGCTCGCCGTGTAGGCGGTGCGACCTACCAGGTACCGCTTGAGGTTCGTCCGGAACGGCGCCAGACCCTGGGTCTGCGCTGGATCACTCTCTATGCGCGTCAGCGTTCTGAGAGAACCATGAAGGAGCGCCTGGCAGCCGAGATTATGGATGCTACCAATAAGACCGGCGGCGCTGCCAAAAAGTGCGACGATACCCATAAGATGGCTGAAGCAAACAAGGCGTTTGCTCATTTCAGATATTAAGCCATTCAGTTTGTTAGGAGGATATTATGCCGAGAAAAGTATCTCTTGAAATGACAAGAAATATTGGTATCATGGCGCATATTGATGCTGGTAAAACCACCACCACCGAGCGTATCCTGTATTACACGGGTATTAACCATAAGATCGGTGAGACCCATGATGGTACAGCAACCATGGACTGGATGGCGCAGGAGCAGGAGCGCGGTATCACCATTACTTCCGCTGCTACCACTTGCTTCTGGAAGAAGCACAGAATCAATATCATCGATACCCCCGGGCATGTGGACTTCACCGTAGAGGTGCAGCGTTCCCTGCGTGTGTTGGACGGTTCCGTTACCGTTCTGTGCGCCAAGGGTGGCGTTGAGCCCCAGTCTGAGACCGTATGGCGTCAGGCTGACGAGTACCATGTACCGAGAATGATCTATGTCAATAAGATGGACATTATGGGCGCAGATTTCTACAATGTACTGGATATGGTCAATGACCGTTTCAAGTGCAATGCTCTGCCCATTCAGTTGCCCATCGGCGCGGAGGACACTTTCCGCGGGATTGTGGACCTGGTGAATATGGACGCCGAGATCTATTATGATGATCTGGGTAACGATGTTCGCCGTGAGCCCATTCCTGAGGATATGATGGAATTGGCGCAGAAGTACCGCGAGCAGCTCATCGAGCATGTCGCCGAGATGGACGACGCGCTGATGGAGAAGTATTTCGCCGGTGAAGAGTTGACTGTTGACGAGATCAAAAAGACCATCAGAAAATCTACCATTGCCAACAAGATGGTGCCCATCACCTGCGGTACTTCCTACCGTAACAAGGGTGTACAGCCCCTGCTGGACGCAATCGTAGATTATATGCCCGCCCCCACGGATGTTGAGTCCATTAAGGGCGTAAATCCGGACACGGACGAGGAGGAGTATCGTCACTCTTCCGACACAGAGCCTTTTGCTGCTCTGGCATTCAAGATCGCTACCGACCCCTTCGTTGGTAAGATCTGCTTCTTCCGTGTATATTCCGGTACCATTGACGCAGGCTCTCCCTGCTACAACTCTGTAAAGGGTCATAAGGAGAGAATGGGTCGTATTCTGCAAATGCACTCCAATCACCGTGAGGATATTCCCACCTGCTACGCCGGCGACATTGCTGCTGCCGTAGGTCTGAAGAACACCACCACCGGTGATACGCTGTGTGACGAGGATCATCCCATTATTCTGGAGTCCATGAACTTCCCGGATCCCGTGATCCGTGTTGCCATTGAGCCTAAGACCAAGGCCGGTCAGGAAAAGATGGGCTTGGGTCTTGCCAAGTTGGCAGAAGAGGACCCCACCTTTAAGGCTTACACCGATGAAGAGACAGGTCAGACCATCATCGCCGGCATGGGCGAGCTGCACTTGGAGATCATCGTTGACCGTCTGATGCGTGAGTTCAAGGTAGAGGCCAATGTTGGCGCTCCCCAGGTGGCTTACAAAGAGACCATCACCAAGGAAGCGGCTTCCGATACCAAGTATAAGCGTCAGTCCGGCGGTAGCGGTCAGTACGGTCACTGTAAGATCCGCATTATGCCCAACATTGATCCGGAAACCGGTGTCGGCAAGGGCTATGAATTCGTGAACCAGATCGTCGGCGGTTCCATCCCCAAGGAGTATATCCCTGCGGTAGACGCCGGTATCCAGGGCGCTATGAAGAGCGGTATTTTGGCAGGCTACAATGTGGTAGATGTTCGCGTAGAGCTGTACGATGGTTCTTACCACGAGGTTGACTCCTCTGAGATGGCCTTTAAGATCGCCGGTTCTATGGCATTTAAGGACGCTGCCAAGAAGGCCGGTCCCATCATTCTGGAGCCGATGATGAAGGTTGTTGTTATCGTTCCTGAGGAATACATGGGCGATGTAATCGGCGACCTGAACTCCCGCCGTGGCCAGATCCAGGGTATGGAGGACCGCAACGGCGCAAAGCAGATCAATGCTCGCGTACCGCTGTCTGAGATGTTTGGCTATGTAAACGACCTGCGTTCCAAGACCCAGGGTCGTGGCCAGTACACCATGGAGCCGGACGGCTATGAGCCTGTTCCCAAGTCCATTTCTGAGAGCATTATCAGCGAACGCGCCAAAAAAGACTGATAATTCGATAAATCAATAAAAAATGCTTGCTATTTTTATTCGATTTTGATAGAATAGCAATGACAATTGACTATTGTAAATTCTTAAGGAGGAAATTCCAATGGCAAAAGAACATTTTAACAGAACCAAACCCCATGTTAACATTGGTACGATCGGCCATGTTGACCATGGTAAGACCACTCTGACCGCAGCTATCACCAAGTACCTTGCAAACAAGGGCTATGCAAAGTTCGAGGACTATGCAGATATCGATAAGGCTCCGGAAGAGAGAGAGCGTGGTATCACAATCAACACCGCTCACGTTGAGTATGAGACCGACAAGCGCCACTATGCACACGTGGACTGCCCCGGCCATGCTGACTACATTAAGAACATGATCACCGGTGCTGCGCAGATGGATGGCGCTATCCTGGTTATCGCTGCTACCGATGGCCCCATGGCACAGACCAAGGAGCATCTGCTGCTGGCCCGTCAGGTAGGCGTGCCCGCAATCATCGTTTTCCTGAACAAGACCGACCAAGTGGACGATCCCGAGCTGCTTGAGCTGGTTGAGATGGAAGTTCGTGAGACCCTGGCCGAGTATGGCTTTGATGAGGATTGCCCCATCATCAAGGGTTCCGCACTGAAGGCTCTGGAAGCATCTTCCAACGACGATCCTGCTTGCGCTTGCATCCAGGAGCTGATGGACGCTGTTGACGATTATATCCCCACTCCGGATCGTAAGGCTGACCTGCCTTTCCTGATGCCCGTAGAGGATGTGTTCACCATCACCGGTCGTGGTACCGTTGCTACCGGCCGTGTGGAGAGAGGCCAGCTGAAGACCGGCGAGGAAGTTGAGATCGTTGGTCTGAAGGACGAGAGCTCCAAGACCGTTTGCACCGGTATTGAGATGTTCCGTAAGATCCTGGACTATGCTGAGGCCGGCGACAACATCGGCTGCCTGCTGCGTGGTGTTCAGAGATCCGACATCGAGCGTGGTCAGGTTCTGGCTAAGCCCGGTTCCATTCATCCCCACACTGAGTTCACCGGTCAGGTGTACGTACTGACCAAGGAAGAGGGCGGTCGTCATACTCCCTTCTTCAACAACTATCGTCCCCAGTTCTATTTCAGAACTACCGACGTTACCGGCGTGATCACCCTGCCCGAGGGCACTGAGATGTGCATGCCTGGCGATAACGTAAACATGGATGTTAAGCTGATCACCCCCATCGCTATTGAAGAGGGTCTGCGCTTCGCTATCCGTGAGGGCGGCCGTACCGTTGGTTCCGGCGTTGTTACCGCTATTAAGGAGTAATTCCCGGAATTACAGAATCTATAAAAGAGCAAGTCTTCGGACTTGCTCTTTTTGCATTGATGGCTATACGCAAGAAGGGTTCAGATCCATCCGTTTATTAGCAAACTCGGATTCGAACCCATTTCAACGGCTAACCGATTGCGCGGCGTTCGTTGGTACTATGATTTATTGTCCGCTATTTGGTACACATGAGGGATCCGCTTGCGCCGAGCGTTGACAGCCGCGACGGCAAGACTGTATAATGGTTCTAAGGCAGAGAAGATGCCGTCAGCGAGATGATCTTTGACTTCATCAGTGGTGAAGCCAGCACGCAGGAGGGCGGCGAGAAGTTCGCCAAGTGGCTGGCGGAAGATGCCGATCTGACCCAAAAAGAAAAGAAGTCCGTTGTGGAAAAGATCAAGGACTTCTTTACAAAGCTGCTGGACGCTGTGCGCAGCGTGATTGAGGGACAGGGCACACTGAATACCACTGCACGAGCCGGTCAAAAGGCGGCGCAGCAGGTTCCGGTGCTGGACGACTTCTTTAACGCACTGGACAATGCCATTGACAACCGCCAAAGAATGCTGGATGGTGACACGGCGCAAAAAAATAGCACCGGAGAAAAAACCGGTGCAGATGTGCGCTTTAGTATCAACCCGGAGTTTGAAAAGAAATACGACCAGTGGGATAAAAAGGCCTCCGGATTTTCGTTCCGTGTAGGTACAACTTCCAAGGTGCTGCAAAAGCTGGGCGTGGACAATCGCAAAATCTGGTGGGACGCTTCTAAGATCAAAAGAATTCAAGCAAAGCATCCGGAAATGACAGATACGGTAATTAAACAGGTGCCGAATATTCTGGAGTATCCGATTTTAGTAATGGAATCTAAAACCAAAAGCGGCAGCTTAACTTTGTTTGGTGAGGTTTACGACCAAAAGAATGACCCGGTATTGGCAGTACTGCTTCTGAACCCGACGGATAACGGCGGCAAAGCACTTGATATTCTGAAGATTTCCAGCGCTTACGGAAAAAGCACAAATCCGCAGGGCTTGATTGACACCAGTAAGATTTTGTATGTGGAGCCAAATAAAAAACGAACCCAAAACTGGCTGTCGGTTAATAGGCTCCAATTGCCGTTACCCAGTTCCAGTTATGGGTTCATTAACACCATTGTAGCAAACAAGCCGTCCGGTGTCAATACTCATTCTATGCAGAATGGGCAAAAAAATGCACAGAACGGCAAAAATGACACCCGGCATTCCTTGGAAGTGGACAGCCAAGGCAACGAACTGACGGAGGCGCAGCAGCGGCGGTATAAGCATGTGGCGCCGGAGCTGCGGGACGAGGAGGGCAAGATTAAGCCGTTCTACCACGGTACTGCCAGAGCGGACCGGGTAGGTTATGTGTTTGACCCCAAGCGGGCAACCTCCGGGCCGATGGCGTATTTTACGGACGATCCGGATATTGCCACAAATTACAGCAGGGACAAAGCAGATACTTCTCTCGCCTATGATAGCGATTATGACAGCTACGAGACCCAGTTTCAGGTGAACGGCAAGCCGGTTACAGAATACTGGAACACCTTGACCGCAGCCGAAAAGAAAGCAATGACCGAGAAGATCAAGCAGGTCACGCTGGACGACAACGATAACATTGTCTTGAAGCCCGGCAACCAAATAGGCATTGGTAGCTTTAGCGACTACGAATTGCACCGTGCCAAGGGCAATGCGCTGTCCGTACTGGTAGATATGTGGCTTGGTGATGGAAATCTTTGGAATGAAGAAAGCCGTTTCTTGGATGTGCTAAAAGCGGTGGGTATTGATCAGGCCCAGTACAACGACCCGGACTACCGGGAAGAAAAGGTGTATCAGGCTTATCTGAATATTACCAATCCGTACAACACCGGCAAGCTGGATCAGTCCTTTATTGATGATTTGCAGTCGTATGTGGACGATGCAGACATGAGCCGGTACGACACAGACAATGCCCAGGCGGATATGTGGGATAAGAACGGCATCCCTATTGAGGATTGGCTGGAGCGGTTGCAGGACGATTTGGATAACGGCACAACCCATGCTTGGACCACGGTCCCGGATGTAGTCACAGACTTCTTGAAGGACAGCGGCTATGACGGTATTGTAGATCAGGGTGGCAAAAACGGCGGCGATCAGCATACGGTTGCGATTCCGTTCTACTCCAATCAGATCAAAGAGGTTACCAATGGTAATCCTACCGACAGTCCGGATATTCGGTACTCAAAGCGGGTTGGGTTTGATAACGCTCTGACGCCTGCCGAATGGAAAAAGTACAACAGTCTTGTTTCAACTGACAATCACTCGGGGCTCAGGATATCCGATAATGCGTTCCTTGTTGAAGGCGAAAAAGGCAAGAACAATTACAAACTTGTGTTTTTTGACAATTCTTTTGATGATAAGCCAATAACGGCAGTGTATGGAATTGGTGACAGTGGTTTCCACTTTGATAAGACTCAATTCGATGCCAAGAAAGTAGCAGAAGTAATCAATAAGGTGGAGGAAAAAAGTTATGATGACAAGAAAGTCGTTAGGGGAATACTGCGACATCTTAGTGAAAGCTATGGACTTGTACTCACCAAATACGGTGATCGCAATACAAGAGGCTTTACACTCAGACCAGGAAGTAACGAAAATGTTAAGACTGGTGGAGAAGAATTTGCCGGAAGACGAACTGCTGGACAAGATACACGAGTTGCAGGAGAACTGACGGAGAGCCGTAAGTCCAAGAGTATAGATGACACCGGGCGTACCTCTCTGTTGCGGGATGACAAGCGGCTGGACGAGATGAACATTACCCTGCGCCAGGTGTTTGACAGTCAAGAGCTGGAGACCGGGCACCATACTTCTCAAACCCAGGTGCAGCGTGTAGCCCGGCAGCTGAAGAAGTTTACCGGCAGCAAGATGGACACTCCTCGCCTGATGGTGCAGCTGAAAGGGCTGTTTGACTACATTGGCAACAACGATGATGTGACCTTTTCGTCTGTCATGGACCAGGCCAAGGAAATTGCCCATGAGCTGCTGGACAGCACCCCGGAACACACAGTGTGTGACGAGTACGCCCAGGAGGTTTTGGACACACTGCGGGGTATGGCAATCACGCTGTCCGATGAGCAAAAGGCAGAGACGGCCTACCACCACGACCGGTACGGCAATGGCCTGCTTTTTCTGTATTTTGCAACAAAAAGTACTGCAACGCCAAAAGCTTTCTGTTTTCTCTTGCTTTTTGTGTAAGCGGAAATTTGGCTGAACTAAGCCAAAAGTAAAAAGCAAAATAAAAAAGGACAGCCAAAAAGCTGTCCTTATGGTCGGAGTGACAAGACTTGAACTTGCGGCCCCTAGACCCCCAGTCTAGTGCGCTACCAACTGCGCCACACCCCGATTGCTTAAACACTATACCATAAAATGCGCTATATTGCAAGCCTTTTTTGCGAATGGTTGCATTTTTTTTGAAAAAGGACTATACTAATTACAGATTGAACAAGAGGTGATGAAATGGCGTTGGAAGAACAGGTGGTGGATCGGCTGATCCATTTGGGGTACACCGTTTCATTTGCAGAGTCTTGCACCGGCGGGCTGTGCTGCGGCACGCTGGTTAATGTAGCCAATGCGTCCAAGGTGCTAAATGCCAGCTTTGTAACCTATGCCAATGCGGCGAAAATTCGTTTTTTGGGCGTGGAGGCGGACACGATCTTGAATTATGGCGTAGTCAGCGAGCAGGTGGCGGCGCAAATGGCACGGGGCGTGGCCAAGACGACAGAGAGCGATGTGGGCGTCGGCATCACCGGTATTGCCGGTCCCGGCGGCGGCACAGCTAAAAAGCCGGTGGGCATGGTCTGTTTTGGCTTTTGCGTGCAGGATCAAGTGCAGACCTATACTTGCCAATTTGGCAATTTGGGTCGCAACCGGGTGCGCGAGTCTGCTGTGAAATTCGTTTTTTCAAAATTGCTGGAGATTTTGTAAGACCGGCAGTGCGGTTTTGTTTTTGCGCGGGAGTTGCGATTTTTCTCTTGATTTTCTCCGCGAAATATAGTATAATCTTAGCCGTGCTGCAACGCAGCACGTTATGCTGATATGGCTCAGTTGGTAGAGCAGCGCATTCGTAAACGGAAGGTTGTTTGCCGATTTAGGCTCAAAGCAAGTGAAAAATTGAATAAATGCTGATATGGCTCAGTTGGTAGAGCAGCGCATTCGTAATGCGCAGGTCGTCGGTTCGAGTCCGACTATCAGCTCCAAAACCTGCGTAAACACTGCGTTTTCGCAGGTTTTTTCTTTTTCAGAAATGAATTTCAAATTTCAATTCGCAATAAAAAATCTCACTCTTTTTTATGGAGTGAGATTTTGTTCGTTAATTTGATTTTTCGCTCAAGACCATCTATTGACCATTTATAAATTTGCCGCATTTCCGCCGAGTAGATTACCCATTGTGTTTGCAACATTTTCTTGCATGGAATCCGTTACATGCATATAGGTGTTCATTGTAAATCCTGCGTCTGTGTGACCTAACATATGCGATACTGTTTTAATGTCCATTCCTTGTTCAAGGGATAAGGTAGCAAAGCTGTGTCGTAAATCGTGAAAGCGTATTCTCGGCACACCTGCTCTGTCCTGTATTCTGTGTAATCTTCTTGTTACAGCTGAAGTATCTTTAATTCCGCCTGTCACAGATGACGGGAATATGTATTTCGATTTCGGTATTTGATTTGCTTTTAACTCACTTAATAACCGAATACACTCATCACATAATCTTATCGTTCTGATAGAGCTTTTTGTTTTCGGTGTGTTGATTTTTACCTCACCTTTGATTTTTTGTACCGCCTTGTTTACTGTTATCGTTTTGTTTTCAAGGCTTAAATCATCCCATTCCAACGCACAGATTTCGCCTAATCTCATACCCGTTGTCAGTTCAAGATAGTAGAATTCATAGCAACCCGAACGCTTGGCTTCTTCAAGAAATGCTGTTAATTCTTCTTTCTTCAGCGTTTTCATTTCAGGCTTTGTGCAGTTCGGCAACTTCACTTTTGATATGGGATTCTTTGGAATTAAATCTTCATCCACCGCTTTTTGAAGGCAAGAACTGAGTGTTCTCTCTATCCCTTTTACCGAGTAATATGCCAATCCGTTACCGTGTTTCTCTCTGCCTCGTTGCCTGCCGTCACTGAATAATCCTACCAAGAATTGCTGACAGTTTACGGTGGATAACTCGCTTAATTTCATATCACCCAACGCAGGTAAGATATTGGTTTTGAACCTTTGCTCGTAACCGTTTACGGTATAGTCCTTGATCACATTTTTGCAAAATGTGTTTATCCATATTTCGTACCATTCATTAAGCGTGGGATCAGAATCGGTCAAGTAAGTATGAGAAGATAACACAGACTGTTCTTTCAGATATTCTTCTTTGGCTTTGTTTAGCTTTTCTTGACATTCGGATTTGGTTTTTGCGGTAACACTTTTTCGTTTTGTCTTGCCGTTTTCATCTTTTCCGATGTTAAACCAACCTTCCCATCTTCCGTCTTTTCTTTTGCGAAGTGTTCCTTCGCCTTTTGTTCTTCTTGCCATTCTATAGTCTCCTTTCTGCTTTTGGCAACTCAAACATTACCACAAGCTTTTTTCAATAGCCAGATAATTATCTTTTAGATTTTTCATCAATCCATTCCTTGAGCTGTTCTTTTGGAATGGATTTTCTTCTGCCCAACTGAACAACAGGGAACGATTTATCTTTTTCAATCAGTTTATACAAACTGACATTAGATATGCCAAGCACCTCTGCCGCTTGATTGACTGAAAGCATTACGGGCATTTCGTCAAAGTTTTTATACACTTTATCACCTCCGTTTCTTTGCTCACAGGCTCGCACAAATCGCCTGTAAGCCGTTTTTAGTTTTAGTCCGACGAGTTACCCTATTTTAGGTAGAACTCGTCAATTTTTGCTTACGGCGTTGCCATAATTCTTTGATTTTCAATCATCATACCGCAACACTCAAGTGAATACGCAAAAGCCTTGATTTTCTGCGAAAAATAGCCTTTACTGCATACGAATTTGGAATCATACGCAAAAGTATTACGAATCGAAAAGCCGACAGGCTTTGCCGGACGGCGTTTTCGGGCATTTCAACGCCCGAAAATCATACCCCTTTATCCTGCTTTAAAATCGACGGCTTGAAATTCGCTTCAAAACCCACTCAAAAGAGCCGAGATTTCATCCAAAACCGCATCAAAAATCAATTCAAGAAAAGCAAAAGGAAAACGCCATTTTTTCAATTTTAGGCTTTTAGATTATTTGTCATCAGCTCTTACAGTGGGGTACACTATATTTGAC